>Ga0163153_10002641_pt1 | contig 25504 bp, 28 predicted proteins | sample OliLakLV19MP6IB1_FD_148629 | JGI IMG/M metagenome (GOLD analysis project Ga0163153, IMG submission 148629) | Freshwater microbial mat bacterial communities from Lake Vanda, McMurdo Dry Valleys, Antarctica - Oligotrophic Lake LV.19.MP6.IB-1 | ecosystem: Environmental > Aquatic > Freshwater >...
AATCAACGTCTGCGCCACCACCTCCGCGCCGCCGGATTCCGCGAGCATCTTCCCCAGCAGCGTGCCGAGCCCGACAATCATCGCGATGCCACCGAGAATCTTGCCGACGCCGTTCTGAAATCCCAATCCGATCTCCGCCAGATCCATGCCCGAAGCCAGGCCGACGAACAGCGACGCGAGGATGAGCGCCACGAAGGAATTCACCTTGTACCGCGCGATGAGCACCACCAGTCCGACCACTGCAAGCAGCGCGAACAGCAGCAGGCTCGCGTGATGGGAGAGGCCGGGAATCGTCATGGGTCAGAGCGTGAACTTGCGCGCGCGCGCCGCCACCGGCCAGCGTTCGACCGCCTGTCCCCCGCGCACCACCACCGCTGCGGCGTGCAGCGCGACCGTCGGGCAGATGTGCCAGGGAATTCCGTAGAGACAGTCGCCCACCGCAAATTCACCGGCGCGCGAAGTCTCCACGACCAAATGCTCCTCGCTGTGCGTGACCGCCTTCGCGTCGGGCAACTGCGGGAACACGACGCGCGGCTGCGGCATCTCGGACGCGACCGCCTTGTGACCGAGATCGAGGCAAAGCCGGTTGCTGCCCGGCTTGCTCACCACGCGCGTCAGAAGCGCGGCGGCCACGAGAAAATCCATCTCCGGCATCTTCGCGCCATAACCTGCATCCCAAAACACGCAGGTGCCCGGACTGCACTCCACATCCGCGCGCTTCGCGTGAACCGGAAACGTCGGCGTGCCGCCCGCGACAATCGTGGGAACCGCCAGCCCCGCTGCGATCAAATCGCGGCGAAGCTTTTCCACCGGAGCGAACGCCTCGTCGCAGTGGCGCGTGCGCACCGCCAAATCCTGATCATGAATGTGCCCGTCGTAAGCGTGCAGTCCGCCGACGCTCAATCCCGGCATCGCCGCCACGCGCCGATAGAGTTTCACCGCCGCCGGACCCGGTTCCACGCCGCAACGATGCTGCCCGCAATCGACATCGAGCAAGACCGTCAGCATTGCGTCATTCGCGACAAACGCCTCCGACAACTTTCTTGCCGCCGCCTCGTCATCCACCAGCGCGGCGAACTGGGTCTTCGGATATTGCCGGACCAGTTGCACCATGCGGATCACGTTCGGCCCGACGGGCTGATAGGCCAGCAGCACGTCGGACGCGCCGCTCGCCGCCGTCATCTCCGCTTCCGCGATGGTCGCGCACTTGAACTGCGTGATGCCCAGCTTGAGCTGAAGACGGATGAGCTCCGCCATCTTGTGCGTCTTCATGTGCGGCCGCAGCCGCGTCACGCCGCCCGCGATGGCGATCATGCGCCGGACGTTCTCCTCCACGCGCTCCGGATAAACGAGCAGCGAGGGCGAGGGGACCTCGTGGACGTTCGCGACTGTGAACCAGGCGAGAGGGTTCGGAGTCATCGGCAGAGTAAAACGTAAAACGTGAAACGTAATGAAGAAGGTCTGGGCGAAGGTTCAGTCACGGTTTCAGGATTTACGTTTTACGTTTTGCGCCTTCCCCTCACACCAGCTCAAATATCACCTCAATCTCCACCGCAATATTACCAGGCAACGGCCCCATCCCGACCGCGCTTCGCGCGCCGATGCCGTTCTCCGGTCCCCACACGGCGGCGAAGAGTTCGCTGCAGCCGTTGATGACCTTGGGATGCTCCAGGAAATCCGGCGCGCTGTTCACCATGCCGAGGATTTTCACGACGCGCTTCACCTTGTCCAGGCTGCCGAGCTGATCCCGCAACGTCGCGAGAATCGCCAGCCCGACCTGCTGCGCCGCCGCCTTGCCCTGGTCGAGCGTGAGGTCCGATCCGACGCGTCCGATGATGAGCGACTTGTCCGGCTTGAGCGGGCCGTGACCCGAGACGTAGGCCATCCTGTCCACGACGACCATCGGCTTATAGACGGCCACGGGCTTCGGGGCGGGCGGGAGTTCGAGATTGAGTTTGAGGAAGTTTGCTTCAGCGCTCATGGGAATAGTTTCTGTTGAAAGTCGGATGAAAGAATTTGTCGCGAACAAACCCAACGCAAGCCATTTCAACTTTCCGTCCGCATCCGAGTGCATCCAAACAAGCTGCCAAAATCCATCCGGTTCATTTCATTTGTCCAGATTCGTGTTGCCTTCGATGGGGTGCCTTGGGCATTTATTGACATGGCTATTTCGCGAGAGATTTCTGACATCGACAACCGGTTCTACAAGGCGGCAGACCCCTTCTTCGCCGCGCATCCCGACCAGGCGCTGACCTACGACGACGTCACGCTGGCCACGCTCTATTCCGACATTCTCCCGCGCGACACGCAGCTCGACACCACGCTGGCAGACGGGCTGGACCTGAACATCCCCGTCATTTCGGCGGACATGGACACCGTGACGGAATCCCGCATGGCCATCGCCATGGCGCTGAACGGCGCGCTCGGGCTCATCCATTACAACATGGAGGAGCGGCAGCAGCTCTCCGAAGTCAGCCGTGTGAAGAACCACGTCCACGGGCTGATTCAGGAACCGATCAAGGTTTCGCCCGACCAGCTGATCGGCGACGTGCTGAAGATGGTGGAGGAACGGAAGTTCGAGTTCCGCACGTTCCCCGTCGTGGACGATTCCGGCAAGCTGCTCGGCCTCCTGCCCGGCCACGTCGTGAAACAGCGCTACGCCAAGCGCAAGGTCGTGGAGTCGCTCACGCCGCGCGACCAGATTCAGACCATCCGCAAGAAGGAGATCGCCAAGGACCCGATCACGCGCGCCGACAAGTTTTTCACGGACCATCCTGGCATCCACAAGCTCCTCGTCGTGGATGACGACGACAAGCTGCACGGCCTTTTCACGATGAGCGACGTGGAGCGCATCACGCAGGAGAAGAAGGCGCAGTTCAAGCCGGCGCGCGATTCCAAGTTCCGTCTCGTCTGCGGCGCGGCAGTCTCCGCCACGCGCAACATGTTCGGCGAACTCGACCGCGATCTCATTGTCGCGCATGTCGGCGCGCTTGTTGAACGTGGCGTGGATGTGGTGGCGGTTTCGACCGCGCACGGCTTCAGCAAAGGCGTGGGCGAGACGGTGAAGATGATTCGCGACGCGTTCCCGAAGCTGCCGATCATCGCGGGCAATGTGACCAGCGCGGCGGGCGTGGAATTCCTCGCGGATGCGGGCGCGAACGCCATCAAAGTCGGCCAGGGACCGGGCTCGATTTGCACGACGCGCGTCGTCGCGGGTGTGGGCATTCCGCAGCTCACGGCGCTTTACGTCACGGCGCAGGCGGCGGCGAGCAAGCGCGTGAGCATCATCGCGGACGGCGGCATCACGAAGTCCGGCGACATCGTGAAGGCGCTGACCTTGTCGCAGGCGGTGATCTGCGGCGGCATGTTCGCCGGCTGCCCGGAAGCGCCCGGTCAGATCATGGAAATAAACGGCAAGCGCTACAAACAATACCGCGGCATGGGCAGCCTCGCCGCGATGAAGGCAGGGTCCGCCGCACGCTACGGCCATTCCACCACCACGCCCGCGAAGGTCGCGCCCGAAGGCGTCGAGGCGCTGAAGGAGGCGACGGGTTCCGTGGACGTGATCCTGACGCAGCTCATCGGCGGCATTCAGTCCGGCATGGGTTATCTCGGCGCGGCGAACCTCGCGCAGCTCCGGCAGAAGGCGCGCTTCATCCGCGTGAGCCCGGCCGGCATCCGCGAAGCCGGCACGCACGACATCGTGGAGGTGAAGACGGGACGGGTGGAGACGGGACAGTGAAATAGTGGATGCGATATAAGGTAGGCCACAATACGCTACATCGCTTATGGGACTATTTGGAAAATCAGAATACGAGAAGCAATTAGAGGAGTCATCGAAGCAGCTTGCTGCTTCGCATGAGCAACGCGAGGCATACCAGCGACAGCTAGAGTTGTCCACTAAGCAACAGGACACTACTCTGCGGCAGCAGCAGGAGATGACTGAGATTATCGAACAGTCACGACAACAGCAGGAGCGTTACGGCAAGATACTTGATACTTGGGAAAATCAGGCTCAACGGTTTGACGTGATCCTCAAGAAGTGGGAGCAAACCGGCTGAGTACGAACTAAGCGGTGTAGAATAGGTTTTCAGAAATAGTTTTTATCTGCCGGAGTTCGGCAGCAGCCCGTTTGTGCCACTCAGAAATTACTTTCGGAAATCGTTCTACAGGCTCTAGCGTTTCAAGCTCGCGCTCACGGCGGGAAGCCGAAGGAGAGCTTCACGGCAGAATACTCGGGATGCACCGAGCCGTCCCGGGCGCGAATGATCAGCGGCGGTTCGCTCCACGTCTGGTTCCGCATCCGCTCCGGCAAATCTTCCGCCCGCATCATCCCGAACAAACCCAGCAACGGACGTTCGCCTTCGCGCAGGATTGTAGCGAATGCCCAAGTCCTGCTGGAGGACCGTGGCCATCATCATCACGCGGTAATAGCCCTCGGACCCGTTAAACTCACCGGGATGCTGACGATACTTGTAGTAGTGCCGGTCCGTCTCGAACTTCACGCGCTTGGCAATTCCATCAAGTCGTTCAAGGCATTCCTTCAAGTTGAGATTCTCGGCACCACGCAGCCTTTCGGCGCAAAGGAGGTTCATCAGCGCGATGTCGCACTTCTCCAAGTCGTTCGTCTCGACCGCACAAAGTTCCTCAAAAGTGGTGGGCTGCTTGAACTCCTCTGAATCTCTTGAAAGCGCTGTGATCGGTTTTGATGGGAGATGTCGCCAAGCTACGGTGGCAAACCCAAGAACGCAGAACCCCACTATGGCGACAAACAACCGCCAGCGCTTGCCACGCTGGTGCCGCATTGCTTCTGTCTGGGCTGACTCCCGGAGGCGTTGACGAGATTCACGACTCATGGGACTGACTATTTGGGCAAGCCATCAATGACGGCCTTGATGGCAGCTTTGCGTGCTTCGTGGTCATCCTCGCGGTGAAAATCAACCCTCCGATGCCAGCCCTGACCAGAGACAATCAAACTCATGTTCAGCCAGCCGGGGGAACCTTCGACTCTTTGAACCGCTTTCGGATTCTCGCCGATTGGAGCAAGCACAACAATTAGATGATCGCCCGCGTGCTTCCAACTGCTGATCCTTAAGAGTGTGGCAGTGCCTTGGTGTGGCATGTATCCGAGAAGCCCGGAACCATCCTGTCGCAAGTTCATCAGGTAATAATCGTGCTCGCCCGAAAAACCACCCCACTCTCCGACAATTGCTTCCGCCGGAACCGACCTCGCCCTCTTCCCGCTCTGGGGATGTTGTGATTGACACCCCGACAATAAAAACGCCGCCAAAACAAGGCCCGCAGTTGCAGCGTGTTTGGTGCAGACGTTCATGATTCCTGAGCCGAGATGCTCATTGCCCATTCCAATGTTTGCACCCCAAACATTTTTCGACCTGTTGAGGCCATTTCTCTCCCCCATGTCCTATCATGTGCGTCATTTCATGGATAAGCGTGCAGCCAAAGCCATCATCACAGATGCCGACTTTTCCCAAGGCATCTGGACACATGTGAAGAGTTTTGCCTCCAGGGATCGACCAGCCACATGTGTTCGGACCATCGCAGCGTCCGGTTTTTGAAGACTCGCATTTTATCGTGATGTCTGGGTTCTTGCACATGTACTCCAACTTCGGAAGTATCCTTTCGTTCAAGCAACAGCCCGTGAGCGATTTCTTGAGCTTTCCGCAATAGAGGGTGAGTTGATCCTGTAATTCCTTCTGTTGCTCTGGTGAGCATCCATCGAACTTGAGCAATCCAAGCGAATCCGTGTGATTGAGAGGACTATTGCCAACAAAGCCATAGAGGTTTGGCCCGCCAGGTTCTTTGAGTATCTGGTTCAACTTCTCCGAATAATCATCGGCACTTGCATCGAACGAAGCTTGCTTGCTGTCCACAGCGAGTCGGAAGCCGAGTTCTCCGAGTGGATCGCGGTTGACCCACCGTCCGACATGCGTGTCGTAGAATGCGGAAGCGGAGTGAACAGCGGTGAGCAGGAGAAGCAGTGCAATTCCCTTGGTGAAACGACGAAGTTTGGCGTTCATCTTGGGGTGGTTTCTACGCCTCGACATTGGGCCTGTAAAGCTCTCTCTTGGGATTTCAGATTACCCGACGATGGTCTGAAACTTCATTCGTTCAACGTGCCGTCTCGATCTCACTGTCACGGCGGGAAGCCAAACGAAAGCTTCACGGCGGAATACTCGGGATGCACTGAGCCGTCCCGGGCGCGAATGATCAGCGGCGGTTCGCTCCACGTCTGGTTCCGCATCCGCTCCGGCAAATCTTCCGCCCGCATCATCCCGAACAAACCCAGCAACGGACGTTCGCCTTCGCGCAGGATTGTAGCGAATGCCCAAGTCCTGCTGGAGGACCGTGGCCATCATCATCATGCGGTAATAGCCCTCGGATCCGTTGAACTCGTCTGGATGCTGGCGATACTTGTAGTAGTGCCGGTCTGTCTCGAACTTCACGCGCTTGGCAATTCCATCAAGTCGTTCAAGGCATTCCTTCACGTTGAGATTCTCGGCACCGCGCAGCCTTTCGGCGCAAAGAAGGTTCATCAACGCGATGTCGCACTTCTCCAAATCGTTCATTCTGATCGCGCAGAGTTCCGTGAAAGTTGTGGGCTGTTTGAACTCCTGCGCTTGTGCTGAAGATGGATCGCGGGACTTCAGTTTTGATCCATGCTGTCGCCAAGCGAAAACGGAAATCCCAAGGACAGGTAAAAAAAGCACCGCAGCAAACCAGCGTCGATAATTGCGACGTCGTCGCCGCATTCCTTCTGTCTGGGTTGACTCCCGCAGCCGTTGCCGTGACTCACGACTCATGATCGCACTTCTATATTTGCATCACCTGCGAAATTCCCTTGCTCAATGCTGCTTCGCAGGAGGTTTCCCCCCACTAGCCGCACGAGATCGACGCATTCGCTCGTCCCAGTCCTTTTCATTAAACAATTTCACGTTCCGTTTCCAATCCAGTGCCACTCCACGAATCTCAATCTCGACATATCGCTGATCCAAGTGCAGCGATTTTAGTTCGATAACTTCTGCCTTAGCTCTTGGCTTCAACACGACCTGTAGTTTCTCAGCTTCAACCTTCCACTCTGATATCGAGTAGGTTTCATGCTTCAACTCTGGATCCAAGATGACCAAAGTTCCTTTTTGGTCAGACCCGAGCTCAAGCCTGTAGAACTCGGTGCAACCTTGCGCGCAACCAACCCAAGCACCAACCATGTCTTTCTCATGAATTGGGGCAGGACGAGTTTCACAATGCGACGTGCTGCGCATCAACAATACTGTGACCATCAATAAAAAAATGAATCTAGGCACGTGATCTCCGATTATGGCTGCGGAGTGCAGCCCATGCATTTATCGTATTGGCTCATGTCGCTTCCGTGCTTCACCCCTCGCGTGTGAACCGCCTCGTGAAACACCACGCAGTTCAATGGACATCCAAACCTGTCCTGTTTACGAGGATCAAAAGATCCCGGACACAGAAATATCTGCTGACCACTCTCAAACCCGACGCCACAGACGGTACATTTTCGCCCGTCTGGCAATGTGGTGTTTTCATCGGGGCAATTTATGACTGGATATGGATCTGAAGGTTGATTGCACAACTTGTTAATGGCCTCAGTGACCGCGCCTAATGAAGTGTTTGCACAACAGCGTTTGGCTGCATCACAATTTTTCTTGATGGCGCTCGCGATCTGATTTCGTTGGCTCTGATTGCATGAGGTTCCAAAAGAGTACAAACCCAACGAGTCGGTGAAAACGATAGGATTGTTTTCAACGAAGACGTACGGGGTGATGGTCGATGTCTGAAGCTGGCTCTGTTGTTCACTCACCAACTTAAACCCTGGCTCGCCTATCGGATCGCGGCTGACCCATCGTCCGACATGAGGGTCGTAAAAGGCGGAAGCGGAGTGAACAGCGGTGAGCAGGAGAAGCAGTGCAATTCCCTTGGTGAAACGACGAAGTTTGGCGTTCATCTTGGGGTGGTTTCTACGCCTCGACATTGAGCCTGTAAAGCACTCTCTTTAGATTTCAGGCAATCTCTTTCTATCACGGCGGGAAGCCGAAGGAGAGCTTCACGGCGGAATACTCGGGATGCACCGAGCCGTCCCGCGCGCGGATGATCAACGGCGGTTCGCTCCATGTCTGGTTCCGCATCCGCTCCGGCAAATCTTCCGCCCGCATCATCCCGAACAAACCCAGCAACGGACGTTCGCCTTCGCGCAGGATGATCGGCCGGCGACGCACAAGGGTCAGTCCAGCGGCCTTCGCACCGGCGGCGACTCTGGCCTCCTGTTCCTCCGGGTTGATCGGGAAGACGCACGCGAAGAATCCACCGGGCGCGAGATGCCGGGCGGCGGTGGCGCAGTAGTCCGCGATGTTCCCGCGCACTTCAAAGCGGCAGGCGAGCTTCTGCGGATGCTCGCTTTCCACCCCGCTGCCGAGCGGAAAATACGGCGGACTGCCGAGCACGAGATCGAAGCGTTCGTCCGCGCTGATGACCTGCGCGTCGCGGAAGTCGCCCTGGCGAATGTCGTAACGGCCATCGAGTCCGTTCCAGGCGGCGGACTTTCTCGCGAGGCGCACGCTTTCTTCCTGCGCTTCCACCGTCACGAACCGCGCGCCGGTCAGCCGCCATGCCGCGATCATGCCCACGGCCCCGATGCCGCTGCCGAGATCGAGCACGGTCCGCGCAGCGGGACACCAACTCGTGCCATACCACGCGGTCAACACGTCGTCCGTCGAGAAGCGATGGCCGTTCTTGAGCTGGAAGAGGCGGTAATGGCCGCTGATGGCGTCGAGCGTTTCCCCTTCGGCAACGTCTGGCGAACCGGCGATTGCGCCGGGAGGAATCGGACCGGGTTTTGCCCAGCCTTTGAAGAATGGCTCGTTGTCCACGGCGTCATCTTGCCTTGAGACGTTCTGGTGAAGCAAACCAGCTCTGAAGCGGAGAGTGGGATTGGAAGTGGTTTTCAAAGTTCAGCTCCCACTATCATCCCTACTCTCACTCTCATGATGGGAGCGCAACGAACCGCCTCACCCTCTCCCCATTGAGAGGAGAGGGAGCGCGACACGCGGCTTTGTTCTAAGTGTATTGTGGGCCGCGCTCATTGCGCTTCTGCAATTCGAGCGATCCGGCCAAAAGAAATAAACGCGGCGAGAGGCTGCCTGATTTCAGTGCGCCTTCATCGCGACTCCCTCTCCCCTCAATGGGTGAGGCCCTGTCAGGCGGGCAGAATGTTGGAGGTATTGAAAACGACTTGGTCATGGCGAATGGGAGTGGGAACTGAAACGTCACGCGCCTCGGACCATCGAACCCGCTTCGAGCCGATAATCCATTTGACACATCCAAAGGCATCAATCAATCTATCCGCATCCGTTGATGTGTCATCAACGGTCTCATCGCGAGTGGTTGAGGGACTGGCCCTGTGAAACCACGGCAACCGGTCGCAGCGCGTCTGCGACGACCAGGTGCCAATTCCAGCCCGGATCAACGGCGATTCGGGGAAAGATGGGAAGAGAGCGCACGTTTGTCTGACCTCTTCTCGTCCGGTGGGAAGGGGTTTTTTGTTGCCCGGAGAGGGCGGCAGGCCCACAACAACTGTTAAATGGAAAAACGTATGCAGAGCAACGCTGGTTTCATGAAGGCCCTCAAGTGCCGCGAGTGCGGCCGGGAATATCCCCTCGCCGCCACGCACGTTTGCGAATTCGATTTCGGCCCGCTCGAAGTGCTTTACGACTACGCGCTCATCAAGAAGTCCCTCACGCGCGCCACCATCGAGTCCCGCCCGCACACCATGTGGCGTTACCGCGAGCTGCTGCCGGTGGCGGAAGGCCCGACCGTCGGAACGCAGGTCGGCTTCACGCCGCTCATCAAGGCGGACCGCCTCGCCAAGGCGCTGGGCATCCGCGAGCTCTGGATCAAGAACGACGCGGTGAACTACCCGACGCTCTCCTTCAAGGATCGCGTCGTGAGCGTCGCCTTGAGCCGCGCGAAGGAACTGGGCTTCACCACTGTGGCCTGCGCCTCGACGGGCAACCTCGCGAATTCCGTCGCCGCCAACGCCGCTTCCGCCGGGCTGAAGGCCTATGTGTTCATCCCTTCCGATCTTGAGCAGGGCAAGATCGTCAACTCGCTCATCTACGGCGCGCAGGTCATCAGCATCAAAGGTCACTACGATGAAGTGAACCGGCTCTGCGCGGAGATCGCCGGCAAATACGGCTGGGCCTTTGTGAACGTGAACATGCGCCCGTATTACGCGGAAGGTTCCAAGAGCATGGGCTTCGAGATCATCGAGCAGCTCGGCTGGCGTCTGCCGCAGCATACCGTGGTGCCGATGGCGTCCGGCTCCCTGCTCACGAAGATTCACAAGTCCTACCAGGAAATGTCGAAGCTCGGCCTCGTCGCAGAAACGCCGTGGCACATGCACGGCGCGCAGGCGACGGGCTGCAATCCCATCTCGCAGGCGCAGAAGGCGGGGCTGGATTTCTTCAAGCCGGTCAAGCCGAACACCATCGCGAAGTCTCTCGCCATCGGCACGCCGGCGGATGGCTTCTATTCGCTGAAGGTGATGAAGGAATCCCACGGCCACGCCGAGGATGTGACCGACGACGAGATTCGCGACGCCATCAAGCTGCTCGCCGAATGCGAAGGCATCTTCGCGGAAACGGCAGGCGGCGTTACGGTCGGCGTTGCCAAGAAACTCATTGCCAGTGGGAAGATTCCCGCAAAGGATTCCGCCGTTCTCTGCATCACTGGCAACGGCCTCAAGACGCTCGACGCGGTCACGGGCCACTGCGGTCAGCCGCGTGAAATCAAGCCGAGCCTGCGCGAGTTTGAAGCCTTGCTGGCGGCAGAGAAGCAATCACCGGTCACCGCCTGAAGTTCTTGAGGCGAGCCGTCCACCAACTGATTTGAACGGAAATTTATGGCAGCAAAAGTAAGAATCCCGACTCCTTTGCGGAAGCTCACCAACGACGAGGAAGTCGTCGAGGTGAATCCCGGCACCATCGCCGGCACCATCGCCGAGCTTCAGACCCGCTTTCCTGGCATCAAGGAACGCCTGCTCGACGAGAACGGCGGCGTGCGTCGCTTCGTGAACGTCTATGTGAACGAAGAGGACATCCGCTTCCTCCAGAACCAGGACACCCCGGTGAAGGACGGCGACGAGATCAGCATCATCCCGGCAATCGCCGGCGGTTAGTCCATCCTTCACGGTTCACCATCATCATGGCCACCAAAGCCAAAAAGAAACCGGCGTCCACGAAGGCCAAGGCCTCGAACGGGCAGGAAAAGAAGCGGGTCTGGCTGATCTATCCGCCGCAGAAGATCACGCGCCCCGTCCTCTGGGAGCTCGGCCAGAAGTTCAAAGTGGTCACCAACATCCGTCAGGCGAGCGTGACCGAGGAGATTGGCATCGTGTGCCTGGAACTCGATGGCAAAGGCGCCGAGATCGCCGCCGCCATCAAGTGGCTCGGGAAGAACGGAATCAACGTCGAGCCCGTCGAGATCAACGTCATGGCGAGTTAGGCCAAGACGTCCCGATGAGAACGCGTCTCGCCTTCATTCTTTCGATCACTCTGGCCTTGCTTGCGCTAGCGTTGCTTTTTGAAGGACGTGGACAACTTGAGCAGGGTTATCGCATACGTCGAGACACAGGCCAGAGCGCGTTTCCAGCCGAACAGTCGAACCGGGGCGCGGTTATGCTTTACACTTCAATTCCACTGGCGATTGCCAGCGCAGTATGCGCGGTTCTCTCTCGACGGAGACGAGAGCCCGCGTGGCGATGGGTGACGGTCGTGTTCCTGTGCCTTTATTTGTTCGTGATGCTTGCACCAGTATGACCATGTGGCTTGCCCATGCGCAGTAGCATCCGATCAGCGCGCTCTGGCTAGAATCTCATCTTCTCGCGGGCCGTGCCGTTGAGCCACACAGGCACCAGATTCCCCTTCAAAAAGTCAGGCCGAAGATTCGTTCAGCCATCCAAACCGTCGCCATCAGGATCACCAGCACAGAGCCGTACTTGAAGATGGCGGTCTGATAAAAGGAAGTCCGCCTCAGCCAGAAAGCCCACGGGAGGAACACCGCGACAATCGCCAGTTGGCCCAGCTCCACGCCAAGATTGAAGCCGACCAGCGCCACCGCGAGGCTGCCGCTTTCCAAGCCCAAGTCGCCCAGCACCGACGCGAAGCCGAAGCCGTGAATCAGCCCGAAGCCGCCCGCCACCACCCAGCCTTTGCCGCGTGAAACCGGCCAGAGATTGTTCGCCGCCGCCAGCGCCACGGACGCCGCGATGACCGATTCGACGAGCCGCGACGGCAGGTTCACCACATCCATGGCCGCCAAGGTCAGCGTGATGGAATGCGCGACGGTGAACGCCGTCACGATCTTCAGCACGTTCATCAAGGCCGCCCGGAAACTGTCCACGCCACGCCAGCGATCTTTCTCGCGGACCAGCACGGCGGGCAGCAGCAGCGCGATCAGAAACAGGATGTGATCGAAGCCAATCCAGATGTGCCACACGCCTTCCCAGATGAACGTCAGCCAGCGGTCCAACCGTCCTTGGCTCCCGCTCAATTGAAACGCATGCAACGGACGCTCGCGGTTGAACGCCACCGCGTCCACGCGTCCGGCATGTTCGAGCCGCAGCAGGCCGTGCATGTTCGTGTCCACACGAAAGACGGCGGCGGCGTTGATCTCGATCACCTCCAGCCGGTTGCTCAATCCTCCCGCCGCAAAGATCAGGCGCGCGTACTCGACGCCGTTCAACGGCAGCGTCGTGTAATCCGTCACTTCCAGCGTCACCAGATTGCTGTTCGCGCGAATCTCCAGTCCGGCCGCGACATCCAGCGCCAGCGCCTCTTCGCGCCGCTGCAATTCCTCGGCGCGGATCAATGGAACGTCACGCGGATCCAGCCCCATGCCCTGATGCAGATCTCGCAAGGCCACATCCCAGCGCATGACGAGATTCGTCGCCTCCAGCCGGACCGCGAGATACGTCTCGCTGGGCGTATGAGCGACTCCGATCTGCGCCCAAAGGAGCAGCAACATCAGGCCGAGCCATCGCGGCGCGACGCCTGAGCCTGCGGAAAGTTTCACGGAGACAATGTTCAAAGCGGACTTTTTCTAGCAGCTCAACGGAACCGAGGGAAGAGGCGGATGGCGAAGCGGGGTGTGACAGGCATGCGTGGAGCCGTGGTTGAAAAGACCGCCCTCACCCCGGCCTCACTTCTTCGTCGCGGCGGGTGACAGGAAGAGCTGAAGCTGTTTCTTGTCGTCGCCAACTTCCAAGACCACGGAGGCGTCCCGGATTTCGACGCATCGAACAACGACATTGGAACTGCCGACGCGCACCTTGGCCGACTCGCCCTTGTCCAGCGTGCGATCATTCACGAGCGCAAACCGGCGCGCGCCGCTCGTCGAGATGCCGCGCAAGGTCAGCGTGTCGGGAACCGTCGTGGGCACGGTGATCTGCTGCCAGAGCGGCACGATGGGTGAATCGTCAGCGGCCTTGTCCTTCAGTTGAAGCACATGCTCCAGCCGATCCTTGTCGATCCAACTGTCCACGCCGTGCTCAATCCAATCAATGACCCGACGAAACTGGTATCGCTCCTCCGCCGCGATCATGGCGCGGATCTGGCCTCGCGAATATTCGTTCTCAAGGATTCGGGTGGCCTCCGCTGTGTATCCTTTCGACGTGCTGTACTTCCACGCGATGAGCTCGCAGAATCCCTCCACCGTATCCTTGTTCATCGTCCGCGTCGGAGTGAAACGCTCGTTCAGCCAGGTGTGAGCGTACTCGTGAGCGCAGACCGACATGAACTGCGCGCGCAGAATTCCCGACAGCAGGTAGATGTGATGCACATGGTTGGAGCCGCCTTGAGACAAGCTGCGGGTCAGCCCGAGCAGCTTCTCCGGATCATCGATCGACGGCTTGCGGAAGTATTCCTTGATGAAATCGTCGCGGCTGACGAGGTGGGCGGTGATGTTCGCGTCCGGGAACGGGCCGAACCGGTTGAAGATGCCCTGCACATCGCGCTTCACTTCCTGAAAAATCGCGCGCGCCTCGTCCTCATTCAGCACCGCTCCCTTGCTGTCCAGATCACAAAGGATCCGGCCATCGTCGAGCTTCCGCATCGTCTTGAGATTCGCCGTCAGCCCGCAAATCGAGCAGACCGTCGGGGACTTCGAGCACTTCAGGCAGATGTGCTTCTTCACCTGGCGGATCGGATCCATCACCACGTAGATGGTTCCGGTGAAGTATTCCTTGCAGAGCTCGCAGTGGGTTGGAGTGGCTGCCACCGACGAGTTGCCCAGCCAGCAGAAGGTCCAGACTGCGAACAAGCCTGCCCACTGAGCAAACCAGCGGCAGCGGTGATTTGGAAACGCACCGGGAATCATTCCCTGCGCTCTATCAAGATGACGGGAATTGTTCAAAGGAAGAAAACCATGACGCACTGCTCCTGCGATTGCTGGCGACTCATTGAATGCCTCAATAACGCCCGAACAAATCTTCCGTCGGCCATTCCTTCACGGTTGCTGCGGCGCAATGCAGCGCCGGATCGATGGCGTTGTCTGGCAGGCTCCCGTCGTCTGAGCGCTGGTTGAAAAGAACCGCCCAGGTCAGCCCGTCCCAGCGCCGCACCAGCAACGTGTTCGTGCCGGGCAGGCTGCCGCTGTGCCAATAGTTCGCGCGTAGGCTCCCGTCGTGCGGCCGCACCATCCAGCCACAGCCGTAATACGCGTCGGCAAGAGTGCCGTCGGGTTTTCTCCAGGCCGGCGCAGCAGGCGGCGCATACATTTCGCGGGACGTGTCCGGCTTCAGCAGCCGGCTGTGCGCCGGGTCATCCAGCGCGGCGGCGAAGCGGACGAGATCCACGGCGGACGCGATCCAGCCACCGTGCGCGTCCATCGCTTCGAGATTAAAACCGCCGTAAGGCCAGGACACGCGCCGTTCGCCGTCGGGGAAAAGTGAGTCGGTCAAGGCCGGCTCCTTCGTGTAATAGCGCACTTCCCCCGCCGCCTGTTTGCCATCCAGCGTGGAGCCGAGGCGCATCCGCTTGATCCGGATCGGGGCGAGAATTTTTTCGCGGACGAACCGTTCGTAGGACATGCCCGAAATTTCTTCGATGATCCGGCCCAGCACGCAGTAACCAAAGTTCGAGTAGGCATAGCGCGCGTCCGGATCGAAATCGAGCGGCTGACCGAGCATGTAGCGGATGACGGCGTGTGGTGCAGCCGGTGACGCCGTGCCGGTCTCCGCCGCGATGCGCTTCGAGCGGAACATCGGATCGAAGCTCGCGTCCCGGTCCCAGCCGCCCGTGTGCTGAAGCAATTGCCTGACAGTGATGCGGGCCAGACGCGGGTCCGGCTTACGCCCGTCCTTCAAGACAGGCTCGGCCCGCACGATGTCGAACGCGCGCGCATCCAAGGCCAGCTTCTTGTTCTCGACCAGCTTCAGGACCGCCACCGCCGTGAGCGGCTTGGAGATGCTCGCGATCCGAAACAGCGACGTCGGCGTGGCGGGAATCTTCTTCTCGGAATCCGCCCAGCCATAGCCTTTGGCGTAGATCAGCCGGCGATCCTTGACGACCGCCAGTGCGCCGCCCGGAATTCCACGCGCCGTCATGAACGCCGTGACTTCGCGATCGAAGGCTTCCTGAACCGCCGCTGTCGCCGAACCCTGCCGTCCGTCTGGTCGATGCGCGCACGAACACGCGATGGAGACAGTGCTCAACAGTCCGGCGTGCAGAAACCGGCGCCGATTCATGTTCATGGAAAGGTTCACTTCGGCTCCGGCCAGTTCAGATGTTTGTGCAGAAACCGGTACGTGCCCTCGCCATTGATCGTGTGCGGCCCGTTGAAGAATTCGATCTCTGTTTTGTCCGCGAGGCCGAGCTTCGCGTAGAAGCGGCGCACGCGCGCATACTCGTGCGCGACCCATTCGTCCGGCGCCACGCCATCGTGATGGCCGCGCTCGACCATGAAGGGACGCGGCGCGATGAGCGCGGCCATCTCTGCGTAGCTGAAGGTGTGGCCGAGGTCGAACTCATACATGTCGTACTCGGTCGTGTAGAGGTAGCTGTAGGGCGAATCCACCGTCGCGCACTTCGTGGTCCACTCGTTGAAATCCGCCGAGCAGATCGAAAGGCAGTAGCGGTCCAGCATCGCCGGCACGCGCATCGCCGTCTTGCCGCCATAGCTCAGTCCATAGAAGGCGATGCGCTGCGGATCGACGAACGGCTGCGCCGAAAGCCAGTCGAGAATGCGCTCGTGCTGCGCGGTGATCACGGAGAAGAGCGAGCGGCCCATCGGGTTCGCCTTGCGCTGGAGAATGCGGAACTTGTCCACGCCACGATACGGATTGTGCGGCGCGAAGACGATGAAGCCGCGTTCCGCCAGCCGTGCCGCGAACGCCTTGTAGTAGCCGTAGCTTGCCGTTTTAGTGTCGTCCGTGATCGTGTCCGCCGGCACGCCTTCCAGGCCATGCTGGCAGACGACGACCGGCCTGCGCTCGCCGGGCTTGAGATCTTTCGGCAGGAGCAGGACGCCCCAGGCGAAGACATCCGGCCACACATCCAGCATCACGTCATGGCCGGTCCACTTCTCCTTGTCGTAAATCTTTCTCGAACGCGGATTCGCCGGAAGCGTCGCCGCCGGAAAACGCCCGATGAGTTCATCCCAGAGATTGGAACGAAGCGCTGGAACCGCAGACGCCCACCCTTCTGCCGTTGTGGCGTTGATGGGTTTCCAGAAGTTCTCGTCGCGATGGCGTTCGGACGCGCGGAGCAGACGCTGGGTGTGATCCACGAGCTGCGTCACCTGCTGCTTCTGGCGTTCGGCGGAACTGAAGTGAACGCCGCGTCTGTCACTCGGCACGGGACCGGGCGGCTTCAATTCGGCGACCGCGAGGCCGAGCTGTTTGAGAAACTCCGTGAGAGCGCGATCTCCGCACGGACCGATGGTCCCGCCTTCGTTGCCGTGGAGCAGGCGGATGTGATTGGTCAGCGGCTTCACCAGGTCGCGGGCGCGACCGGCCTCGTAGTCCACCGTGTTGAACTCCGGCGTCCGCCATTTCCCCGACGCCGCGCCGCTGCGGGCGGCCTGCGGCCTGGGCGGTCCGTCGATGACCGTCGATTCGCTGTGCTCGATCACCAGTGCGCGCGGCGCGATGAGGCTGGCTATTTCCGCGTCGCCGAATTCGCGCAGCAGGCCGAAGACGTTTCGATAGATCGGCTCGGACCACACGCCATCGCGGTTGTCGAAGTAACCGCTGACGAGCGCGGCATCGATACGCGAATCGAGCGCGGCGGCGTAGAATGCGATCAGCCCGCCCTCCGCATACCCCGCCACGGCGATGCGAGCCTTCGATCCTTGGGCCTGGCCTTCCTCCGCCGCGAACCAATCGACCGCCGCGAGAACCTTCTGCGCTTCGTAGCCGATGATGTGGCGGCCCAGCTCAAAGGCCTGCCGGTAAATCCATTCGCGATGCGGCAGGTTCGTGAGCCGACGAATGGCCGGGTTGCCGGACCAGGTGTCCTTGCGATCAACCAAGACCGGCACCAGCACCTGGCAGCCATGTTCGGCGAGCCGCCGCGGCAGTTGTGATTCCGCCGCAACGCCCGCCGCCAGACCGCACATCATCTCCGGCGTTTGATCGGCGTCCGGCACGACGACGATGCGCGCGGCGATGCGGCCCTTGGGCTGGAGGAGAAGTCCCTCGCCGCTCACCCCGTCGAACACCGGCCAGCGCACGGCGCGGATGGTATAGGCATCCGTCTCGGCGACCAGCGACGGTTCGAGCGTGGTCTCGATGAATTCAAGTACGGTGACGGGAAGGCGCGGATCGACTGCGCCAATGATTTTGCGGAAGCGTTCGCGGTTCGGCGCGACGGATTCTTCGTAGGCTTCGCGCGACGAGAAATCCCGCTGCCAGAAGCGGGCGCGATTGGTGGTGGAGTTCTCGATCTCGCGGAGCAGAAACGTGTCGATGCCTTCGACCATCTTGGCTGACAAATCGCCTTGGACGGAGAGCGGTTGGGCATCGGGAAGGCTGGCCTGCTGCGCGTGAGCCGTGACGACATAACCCAATAGCGACAGGCAGAGGAACGTGTGGAGCGTTTTCATGCGCTTGATGCGCGCATCATCTGGAAGGGCCAAAGAGCTGTCGAGCGAAACATCCCCGGAGCACGGCTGTGTCGGAGACCAGCCGCAGCGGCTTCGCCTAGTCAACCGGCTGAAATATTCCTGACGCCACGGTTTCTTCAACCCGCTGCCACGATGAAAAGTTCCACCCAAGACTCTTTGAATGGGAGGCCAACGCCTCCAGTCAATCCACCCGCATGAATTCCGTCTTTTACCGCAGTTGTATCGCGCTGGCCGGCCTTGGTTTCGCCGGCATCCTTTCTCTGTCCGCCCAGGAAACTCAGAAGCCTCAGAAGCCCAAGTCCGATTCGCCCACGCCCAGCGGCGCGCAGACGGACGGCGCGTATCGCAAGGTGATTCTCGATGCCGACCGCGAAGTGAACGGCGAACTTGCGGACACCATCAAGGATCCCATGGAACTCGCTGTGGCACCCGATGGCCGCGTCTTCTGGGCCGAGCGCGCGGGCGCGGTGAAGATGTGGAAGCCGGACACGAAGTCCACGGTGGAGATTGCGACGATCAAGGTCTTCGACGGGCTGGAGGACGGGATGCTCGGGATCACGCTGGACCCGAACTTCGCCAAGAACGGCTGGGTTTATTTGAACCATTCCATCCCCGAAACCACGAAGGATGAGAAGGGGCGCAAGTCTGGCATCATCCGCGTCTCCCGCTACACGTTGAAGGGAGAGCAGCTCGACCTCGCTTCCGAGAAGAAGGTGCTCGACATCCCCACGCAGCGCGACGAGTGCTGCCACGTCGGCGGGTCGCTCGGCTTCGATGGCGCGGGCAATCTTTTCGTCGCGATTGGCGACAACACGAACCCGTTCGACTCGGACGGCTTCTCGCCGCACGACGAACGGCCCAGCCGTTCCGCCTGGGATGCGCAGAAATCGTCCGCGAACATGAACGATCTGCGCGGCGGCATCAGCCGGATTCACCCGGAGCCGGACGGCACTTACACGATTCCCAAGGGCAACCTCTTCCCGCCCGGCACGCCCGGCACGCGGCCGGAAGTCTATGTGAAAGGCACGCGCAACGGCTACCGCCTCTCCGTCGATTCGCGCACGGGGATTCTCTATTGGGGCGACGTCGGACCGGACGCCGGCGGCTTCGATGCGAAGCGCGGGCCTGGTGGGTTCGATGCCGTGATGCAGGCGAAGAAGCCGGGGTTCTTCGGCTGGCCTTATTCGCGCGGCGAAAACAAGGCTTACGCGAAAATTGATTTCGTGGCCCGCGCCCAATACGCAACGGACAAGGCTGCTTACGACAAGGCCGTGAAAGGCGCCAAGGACAAGGGCGAGCCCGTGCCGGAGAATTTGAAGAAGCCGGTCTCTTACACCGCGAATGAGCCGGTGCTGTTCGATCCCGCGAAGCCGGTCAACACGTCGCCGAACAACACGGGCATCAAGGAGCTTCCTCCCACGCAGCCGGCGTTCGTCTGGTATCCGAACGGAGCTTCCACGCGTTTCCCGGCGGTCAATGCCGGCGGCGGTCGCACCGCGATGGCCGGCCCGGTCTATTATTACGACGAGAAGCTGAAGTCGGCGCACAAGCTGCCGAAGGAATTCGACCACACGCTGTTCATCTACGAATGGTCGCGCAACTGGATCGTCGCGGTCCATCTCGACGCCGACAACAACATCGCGAAGGACGCGAACGGCAAGGCGCGGGTGGAACGGTTTTGCCCGAACATGACCTTCAAGCGTCCGATGGACCTGGAGCTGGGACCGGACGGCTGTCTCTACGTCGTCGAATTCGGCACCGGCTGGGGCAACAACAAGGACACACAGATCGTCCGCATCGAATACACCGGCGACTCGGACCACGCCGCGAAGTAAACGGCGAGTCACTTCCCTGCTTGAAGTGACGAACGGGGTTTCCGCAGGGCGGGAGTCGGGATTTCTTCTGAAGTGCCGCCGGCAAAGAACCTGCCTGCAAGACCGCGCAGCGCACCGTAGCCGCCGACGTGAGGAGGCGGAAAGTCATCCGGGAACGTGATGCCCTCCGCCTCGTTACCTCGGCGGCTACGAATTTTGAAACGGGTGCGATGCAGCCTCCAATCGCCGATTCGCCCTCTCCGACTTCATCCGAAACGTCCTGGAATCCAGAAACCCCGTCCCGGTGTTCATCGAACCACTCTCAAGGTTCGGAAACCGCCCCTTCGATTCCGCAGAACCACTCCCGGCGTTCGTCGGAGCCGGCTCGGACTCCAGCGAATGAATCTCGCCTCGCGCAAAGCAACCTACGGTTTCATCAAACGCATCTCAGCATCAAAGTAACGCCTCTCCGGCTTCATCCATGACCATGCCGACCTCATCCAGCCTGCCTCGCCAGGAAGCAATGGTCCGTCGGTCATTGACGAAAGCCGATTCGACTCTCGATACCATTAGCCTGTCCGAATGGCCGAACGGTGCAGGGTAGCCGACGACGTGAGGAGGCGGACTCTTTGGACGGCGCAGCCCACCCGCCTCCGTGAACATCCAACGCTCACGCAAGCGGCTCACGACCACCTCACCCGCTGGCTGCTGCAAAACGCGGACGCCCCCGCCTTCGTCCGTTGCTACCGCGAATGGCAGGCGCTGCTGGAAAGCCCGATCAGCGACATCTGTCATATCCTCGAAACCGACGACGAACCGTGCCGGCGATTGCGCCAGAACTCCCCGTTTGCCGGCGTGCTTCCGCCGTCGGAAGTATGGGAGGTCAAGGCGGCCATTCGCCAGCGCCATGCAAAGAACGCAGCTTGAACACATCATCCGCGCCGCCCTGGGTCATCAGCCGAAAACCAATCAAGCCCTGCACGGTGCGACTACGCCGCCGCCACGAGAGCCACCCGCCGCGAACCGGCGGAGATGCCGTTGGGCAGTCGCACCGGCCAGCGCCGCTCGCTTTGGTCCACTTGCAAAACCACGCTGGCCTCGCCGGGCGGCGCATCAAACGGAGTCGTCACCAGCGCAAAGTCCGGCCCCAACTGGTCCAGCGGAACGGAAACCCCGCCCACCAGCAAACTCATCCTGACTTGGGCAGAGTGTCCGCCCTGACTCGACATCGGTTTCATGGAAGAGATTCTGATCCAACGTGCCCGCACCTACGCCTCCCGGCATCAACTTCAACTTGCCGAAAGACTGGGCTTTGGAATTCATGGTATTATCCTCGTTGCCGAAGACAACTCCAAACCCGGCAAGACCGCACTGAAGATTCATCGCTCCGTCGAACCTTACCTGCGCGAGAAGTCTGCTTACGAGCGGCTGAGAACAGTCGGTGTCACCGAGGTTCTCGGTTTCCATGTTCCTCAACTGATTCGCACCGACGATGATTTGCGCGTCATTGAGATGACCATTGTCACCCGTCCGTTCGTCCTCGATTTCGCCGGGGCCTGGCTGGACGCGCCGCCGGATTTCCCAGACGAAACGTGGGCCGAGTGGGAGATGGAAAAACGGGAACAATTCGAAGCCCGTTGGCCTGCCGTGCAATCGGTGCTGGGTGCCCCGGAAGCGATGGACATCCACATGGTGGACGTGTCTCCGAGCAATATCGCGTTCCTCGACTGATGGGTCACGATCAAGTCAGCCTCGCCCTTTCCGCACCGGATGAGAGCGGTAGGGCCGTCGCTGCCGCGACGCCCCAACTCCCACCGGGACGAGCTAGCATCGTTCCGATCCCTCCTCAAACTTGCCAGCCTGCTTTACTCCGCTTGCAGGCTCGGAGATCAGGGCGTAGCGGCAGCGACAGCCCTACCGTCGTTGCGGTGAAGGTCTGTCCGCTTCCGCTGCTCAACTCTCAACAATCCACCATCAACTTTCATCTGCCACCCGTCCGATTTCGCTTGCGCCATTCGCGGAGATTGAAACACTTGAGAAAGCACAGGCAGAACGGAGTGGCCCATGCCCGACGATTTTGCAAAAGCGTCGATGCGGAACGGACTTCACGACAACATCCGCAATGCCGCCCACCGCCGATGTAACGAGTGCCTAGACCGGGCCGCAATCCGGCTGCGCCTCGTTTCGGACGAATGAAGCCAACAGTTTATATCGAGACAACCATCCCAAGCCTGCTCACGGCGTGGCCGAGCCGCGACGTTGAAATCGCCGCGCAACAACTCGCCACGCGGGAGTGGTGGAACACTCGGCGGGAAGACTTCGACTTGTTCGTGTCCCCGGAAGTCCTGGACGAAGCCGCGCAAGGCGATGCCGAGGCCGCCCGTCTGCGGATCGAGGCCATCTGCCGGTGCTGGCGGTGAGTGATGAAGTGGAGGACTTGCCCCGCCGCATCCTCGCCACCGGCCTCATTCCGCCGCGTGCGACCCGCGATGCGGCGCACATCGCCTTCGCGAGCGTGCATCGGATGGATTTCCTGCTCACTTGGAACTGCCGGCATATCCACAACGCTGCGATCTCCCGGCGCCTGTCGGGCGTCTGCGCCGCGCTGGGCTTCACTCTGCCTGTCCTTTGCACGCCGCGCGAACTCATGGCAAAGTAGAAACAGCGATATGAAAAACGAGAATCCCATCGAAGAAATCTGGCGCATCCGGGACGAACTCGGCGCGGAGGAAGGCTACGACGTGCATCGGCTTTTCGAGCGACTGCGGCGCGAAGAAAAGCAATACGGCGACCGCCTGGTGCATGTGCTGCCGCGCCGGGCGGTCGAGAAAATTGATGAATCCGCGCCCGCTCTGCGCGAGGAACCGCCGCCCTACGGCCAGAAACCTCCTGGCCCATCCTAACGCCGCAGGCAACCAATGCCATACAACATCCGAGAAAGCATCTCTCCGCCTCGCCCGATGGGCACTCCCTCGCCGCCTCGATTCCCTTCTCCGCATCGGATGGGGAGAAGGTGGCCGGAGGCCGGATGAGGTGTCTGCGGGAGAGTGGGGAGAGGGCCGGGGGGAGGTGGTTTCCGTTCTGCAATCCGAAATCCGCAATCGAAAGAGGTGGCCACGTCTTCCATCTCTCCACCATCAACTTTCATCTGCCGCCCACCCGATTTCCCTTGCACGATGCGCGGAGCTTGGAACGTTGCAAAAAACGCACGCAGAACGGAGTTGGCCCATGCCCGACGATTTTGAATAAGCGCCGATGCGGAACGGATTCCGTACCATCCGCAGCACCGTGCCCGACCCGGTGCATCCCGAAGAAATACGTGCCCCACTCCGCGAGCATTCGGCCCTTTCCAAGCCCTGTCCGCCACGATATTCTGCATGAACCATGAATGATTTGGAACGCATCACCATCAATCCCAACCAATGCGGCGGACGCCCCTGCATCCGCGGGATGCGCATCCGCGTCAAGGACGTGCTCGACATGCTCGCCGGCGGGGCAACACAAGTGGAAATTCTCGCCGATTTCCCCGACCTCCAGGCCGAGGACATCCGCGCCAGCATCGCCTACGCCGCGCGCTATCTCGACCACACCGTCCTCGTCACCGCCTGAGCCATGCGCTTCCTCGTGGACGCACAACTGCCGCCCGCCCTCGCCCGCTGGCTGGGCGAGCGCGGGTTTGCCGCCACGCCCGTGCGCGAGGTCGGTCTGCGTGATTCCGATGACGGCAGCATCTGGAATTTCGCTACGACGGGCGATTGGACCGTGCTCACCAAGGACGAAGATTTCGTCGCCCGCTGCGTAGGCAACTCCGCCGCCCCGGCCGTAGTCTGGCTGCGCATCGGCAACTGCACCAACCGCGTCCTCTTTGCCTGGCTCGGACCGTGGCTGCCGGAAATCAAGAGCCGCCTGGACGCGGGCGAAAAACTCGTCGAAGTCCGCTGACCCGCATTCGAAACTCGACACTCGCACTTCGACATTCCAATGGCTCTCCACCATCCCCCCTCTCCGCCCTTGAGGAGAGGGCCGGGGTGAGGTGGTTTCCGTTCAGCAATCTGCAATCCGAAATCCGCAATGGAAAGAGGTGCTCCCGTCTCCCATCTCTTCACCATCAACTTTCATCTGCCACCCACCCGATTTCCCTTGCCCGAGTCGCGGAGGTTGAAACATTTATGCAAAATGCAGGCAGAACGGAGTTGGTGTGTGATCTCGTTTTGATTTGCCCCGCTGCGCGACCTCACTACCATCCCAACGAAGATCCACATGGCCAGAACCGCAACAAACAAACCAGCCCCACCACAAAGCAAAGACTCCTCCGCCAACCTCGGCTTTGAGGCCAAGCTCTGGCTCTCCGCCGACAAACTCCGCAACAACATGGATGCGGCGGAGTACAAGCACGTCGTCCTCGGCCTCATCTTCCTGAAATACATCTCCGACACCTTCGACGAACACCACGCGAAGCTCGTCGCGGGTAAGGGCGACTTCGCCGGGGCGAACCCCGAGGACAAGGACGAATACCTCGCCGCCAATGTCTTCTGGGTGCCGGTGGACGCCCGCTGGCCGCAGCTCCAGGCCGGTGCCAAGCGGGCCAGCATCGGCAAGGATGTGGACGACGCCATGGTCGCCCTCGAACGCGACAACCCCCGCCTCAAAGGCGCGCTCAACAAAAACTATGGGCGGGCGGATTTGGATAAGCACCGGCTGGGGGAGTTGATTGATCTCATCGGGAGCATCGAGCTGGGTGCCCGCCCACCCTCACCCCAACCCTCTCCCAGTGGGAGAGGGAGCCAATCCGAACTCCCTTCTACCTCTGGGAGAGGGGCCGGGGGTGAGGGTCGTCAGGACGCGGAAAAACAGAAGGCCACCGCCTCCACTCACAGCGTCGATATTCTCGGAAGGGTGTTTGAATATTTCCTGACGATGTTCGCCAGCGCCGAGGGCAAGAACGGCGGCCAGTTCTACACCCCGTCCTGCGTCGTGCGCCTGCTCGTCGAGATGCTCGCCCCCTACAAAGGCCGCATCTACGACCCCGCCTGCGGCTCCGGCGGCATGTTCGTGCAGTCGGAAAAATTCGTCGAATCCCACGGCGGCCAGCTCGGCGACATCAGCATCTACGGCCAGGAGAGCAACCCCACCACACGGCGGCTGGCCATCATGAACCTGGCCTTGCGCGGCATCGAGGCCGACTTCGGCCCCGAGAACGCCGACACCTTCCGCCGCGACCTCCATCCCGATCTCCGCGCCGACTACGTCCTCGCCAACCCGCCCTTCAACGACTCCGACTGGCACCGACGTGACGACGACGTGCGCTGGCAGTTCGGCGTCCCGCCCAAGGGCAACGCCAACTACGCCTGGGTGCAGCACTTTATCCACCACTTGGCACCCCACGGCATGGCCGGCTTCGTCTTGGCCAACGGCAGCATGTCGTCCAACCAGTCCGGCGAAGGCGACATCCGGCAAAAGCTCATCGAAGCCGACCTCGTGGACTGCATGGTGGCGCTGCCCGGTCAGCTCTTCTACAGCACGCAGATCCCCGA
>Ga0163153_10002642_pt1 | contig 25503 bp, 27 predicted proteins | sample OliLakLV19MP6IB1_FD_148629 | JGI IMG/M metagenome (GOLD analysis project Ga0163153, IMG submission 148629) | Freshwater microbial mat bacterial communities from Lake Vanda, McMurdo Dry Valleys, Antarctica - Oligotrophic Lake LV.19.MP6.IB-1 | ecosystem: Environmental > Aquatic > Freshwater >...
CTTTTACTTCCGTAAGTTCTTCGCATTGGTCATAGTAAGAAACTGACTTCCGGCATAAATCGTAGGCTAACTTTCTTTGGGCAAGTGCAGCGTTGTAGATTCTACGCAGAAGGCCGGACCATCTAAATAGAGGTTGTAAAACAATATGTTCAAAACCAGCGCCATTCATCCCCCGCCCAACAAGTTGGGTGGGGGTCTTCTGGCGGAAGATGATAAGATTTCCTAGTTGTTGAGTAAGGCGGGCTGGTCAGTATTAAGTTAATAGTGTTATCATGAATTGTTTTCAACCCAGAAAGAGCATCCGTGCAAATAAGAGCCATATTTCTACCGTAACAGAAAAACACGACTTTTCAAACTTCACCTACGTTAATCAGTGCCTCAAAGCCTGACAACCAAAAAAGTTTTTGAATCCCATTTTCGATAGTGTGTATATTGCCCTCATTTACTTGAAGATGGAAGGGTGTTTCAATGCCATGGATCCAATTTAAGAAAATAAGGGCCTCTTCTTCGCTTATTACTCTTATTTTGAACAGTTTATACTTCATTGAGTATATTATAAATGCATGAAAGACCATTTACAAACGCGTGACGATCGCTTTCATCGCTAAACGCAATAGTAATTCCATTAAAGTAGATTGCGAAATGACCAGTTCGTTTCTTTAAATAGTCCAATACAGTGGGGATATCATCGAGCGAAGTGTAATCCAGGTAAAACATTGGCCGCTCCTGCTCGTCGATTCTATTTGTCATGCTGCCCTACTTTGTATATTTTAGTGCTCAGAACTGTATAATGATGAATTTTATCGTTATAATCGAGTTCTAAGTAATCATTTCCAACCATGCCATTTCTAATTTTACATGATTCTTCCCAAGTATCGTAGTTCAATGTAATAAAAAACAGCCGGCTCTCCTTATCCCGGCAATAAGCTTCAATAGTATATGACCCTTGTTTGCATACCGTATTTCTACGTTTTAATCCGAGTGCTATACATAGGCCGATGACTAGGGTTGCAAATATTATCCACACATCACCATTATAGCACAATAGCTAATGCCATCGGAATCGCAAAGCTGTGGAGTCTTTTGTGTTGGTCGCGGATCGCCTTAAGCGATAGCCACTAAAGTAGCAATGATAGAGACTGCGGCTGAGTTACCGCCTCCGATTGCGGCCCGAGGTCTCACCCTTACCTCATAATTAGTTCCGATGGGTATTGGCCCAAGAGAGACTGTTATAGTTGTATTAGCTAGAACTCTCACTACCACGGTATCGATGACTACATCGGCGGAGTTTAATACTTCATAATTATACTGGCTATTGCTGCTCGCGGCAAAGAAGCCAGTAAATATATAATAACCAGCAGCGAGATCACCTGTAGTAATTAGTACCGTGCTTGTTCCGGGTGTGGTGGTATTACTGCCGTCAAAAAGAGTTCCGAGTAGTTCTACCATTAGGCTACTCCTCCTAATATGGCGATAATAGAAACAGATACTTGTCCTGTTATATTTCCCATCGGTCTAACTCTGATTTCCCAATTATTACCTATTGGGATATACCCTAAGGGTATAGTTTCAGTCCTATTAGCTGCTAACCTGATAATTACAGTTTGCATTACCGTATCTGCGGCATTAAGTATCTCGTAATTAAATGAACTCGCGACAGACGCCGCGAATGTTGCTTGAAACATGTAATACCCGGCACTCAAATCTCCGGTGGTGACCAAAACAGTACCGGTGGTTGGGTTTACAGTGTTACCACCTGCGTACAAAATTCCTAAATTAGTACTCATGGCAATATATTAGCAAACCCAACCACCAGTTGCTTACTCAAACTAAGCTGTCATTGCTTTGTAAGCGGTGTAGTCGTGAATAGCGGCTCCGAGGAAACTTGAGTTCCCCCCTACCTGGAAAGCAGTAGAGATGGTAGATTGCTCACCCTCCATGAAGGTTCTGGTTTGTCCGTGATATGTGATGTATGCTGGAGAGATACTGATTGTTTCTGCGCCGCAGTAAAGCAGGAAGTTTTTCCCTGCTTGACTTGCATAATCATACCAAGGCTGAAATAAATCAATTTGCCCTGGCTGACCGTTGCCGGAGTTGTAGTTGGCCGTGTTACGATATGCCCCAACTACTACGTAATCACACACATCCATCATGTGTTCACCATCCTGAGCAGATTTACCACGATAAGTCACACTAGGACGGGTCGCGGTGTTGTCTTTTAGATAGAACGCCGAGAAAACTCCGACAGGAATGTTTAATTTACTCCGGGTTGCTGCCACCAGGTCTAGCAAGCCTGGAAGGTTGGTGCTAGCTGGGTAGGTACCTTCATCGGTCCAATACTCAACATCGAAGATAACTCCGTCAAACAAGCTCTTTGGGAAAGAGTTGTTGTGAAGAGCTTGATACTTAGCTAACGGCTGAATCACGTTTTTGGAAACCCAGGCTTGATTGAGGGCCCAATCAACGTTGCCGCATAAAGCATGAACTTGAATTCCAGATTTATGCGCTGCGTTGATAAACTCTGCGATGTTGTTGGCATTGGAAGTGGACCAATTACCACCGCCTAAAAAGCGCCAAATATCTAAAAATAACACATTGACTCCACGATCACGGCACCAATCGAGTAGATTTTGCTTATCAGTGTCACTTGTTATTTCGTCTGTTGCCCCCCAAACGAACACACTGCGTGCGTAGTTGCTATTCGGTGGGACCGGTGGGGTGACGGGTGTTACTGCCATAATTAATTTCTCCTACTTACAGCATAACCTGTTTTCTACACCTATGCAATAAGATTTACATAGCAAAATGCACCCAATGGAAAGTGGCAAACGTAGTTGAGGCAGAGGCCGAATCTGGTTTTCCGTTTAAAAAAACTATAGAGGGTCCTTCTATTTGAATTGGCATACCGTATGTTCTAGAGATTTCATATGTTGAATAACGAATAGCGGCGTCAGGACTTACTTGTGGGGCTGTTTGTCCCGCTATAGGATTGACGTACTGCAATGAAAAACGACCGTTGATGGCGTTGGCAGATCCTGAAATTAAAGTAATATAACAGTCAGTGTCTGGGGGAACATAATGATGGCACCAGTAAGTGATGTTATCTTCTGGCGCTATAGAGGCATAAGCCCCGCCTGCTCCTGCCAATCCTATATATAAAGAGATTGTGCCAGTATTTCCTCCGTTGGCCCCTACCTGGGCAACTTGTAGGTCTTCAATAAAGGCTATATCCGTCGCTGTTGTATTTACTGGAGTAGTTCCGTTCATGTCCACTATCTCGGTGAAGGGTCCTTCGACTAAATTGTTGTAGTAGACTATTTTTACTTTTTGAGCACCCGCTCCTGCTAGCGCATCGGCAGCATTATTGCTTCCAATGCTTCGTTGGACTGCGTTAGTTTGTGGAGTGTATGTAGTTGCCCGAATAGTAAGATTGGAAATAGAAGAGGTTGGAAAATACCCGTAAGATCTTCCGCTAGCACTTGGGATCCTTCCTGCGAAAGAACCTAATGCTGCTACTCCTGCCTCACCAGATGAGTTTAGTGTTTGCGAATTGTCGGTGCTGGCTATTAATCCTGCGGCAGGGTGGGTAGCTGACGGTAATCCAGTATTCACACCGCCTGAGCCATTGTTTCCGTCTAAAATTGTTCTGTTAGCTGCGTCCAGGGCATCATTGAAAAAGATGGTAATGGTTCCTAAGGTAATAACTTGGCCATTAGCTACACCGCCATCAGTGGATATGTAATTCAGAGAAATGCTAATAGCGCTATTTTGAATGGCTGTTTGCAGCTTACCTGGATTTATTGCGCCATCTGGGCAATCTAGTGGGATTGAATATGTGTAATTAGTTGGAGTTGCCATAAATGTATTTTATCTTAATTAGGCGACTTTGAGGATATATAAATTACGTTGATGCATTGTTGCAGTGGAGCCATTAGTTCTCCAACGTCCTTCGATGTCTTCAGCTCCGTTTACAGTTACTCTGGCAACGCAAGCAAATGAACTAGTGATATTTCCTTGGTTACCTCCGCGCTGCCACAGTCTCTCGGAGTCTGCTGCTAAAGCGCCACCAACATAAATCATTGTATTTATTCTATCATTATTAGAGCTGTGTTCAATCGAGCCTGTAAACCAAACAGCGTAAGTTCCAGATTGTGGAGTTAACGTCATTCCGCTTACTAGCACATTTGTGGCGCTGCTGGTAGTAGTATCGGCGGTTGCTGTAGCTATGCTATCTACCCAAGCTAGTCCTGTTACACCCTGTATACCGGTTAGTCCAAAGATTCCTGTTAAGCCTTGAATTCCTGTTTGGCCGTAGAATCCGGTGACTCCGACTACTCCTGTGACTCCAATTTGTCCGGTGAAACCTTGAATGCCTGTAACACCTCTAATTCCGGTTTGTCCGTAAAAACCTGTGACGCCTTGGATACTGATGCCTGTCTGACCATAGAATCCAGTCAACCCTTGGATTCCAGTTAATCCTTGTATACCTGTTTGTCCGTAGAATCCGGTAAGCCCTTGAGTTCCAGTTAGTCCTTGGGTTCCGGTTAATCCTTGGATACCTGTTTGTCCGTAGGATCCAGTTAACCCTTGAACTCCGGTAATTCCTTGGATGCCTGTCTCACCTGTAAATCCGGTGGGCCCTTGGATACCGGTTACTCCCTGAATTCCTGTAAGCCCTTGGATTCCTGTGAGTCCTTGGAGGCCAGTTTCACCTTGGATTCCTGTGAGCCCTTGGATTCCCGTAAGCCCCTGGATACCTGTTTGTCCGTAGGATCCAGTTAACCCTTGAACTCCGGTAATTCCTTGGATGCCTGTCTCACCTGTAAATCCGGTGGGCCCTTGGATACCGGTCAACCCTTCTATTCCTGTAAGACCTTGAATACCTGTGAGACCTTGGATACCAGTTGGACCTTGTAATCCGGTGAGACCTTGGATTCCAGTGACACCTTGGAGACCGGTTTCACCCGTGAATCCGGTGACACCTTGGAGCCCGGTTTCACCTTGGGTTCCGGTGAGTCCTTGAATTCCTGTGATTCCGATGAGTCCTGTTATTCCTTGGATACCAGTTGGGCCTTGTAGGCCAGTGACTCCTCTGATACCGGTGTCGCCTTGGGTTCCTGTGACTCCTTGAATTCCTGTGATTCCGATGAGTCCTGTTATTCCTTGGATACCAGTTGGGCCTTGTAGGCCAGTGACTCCTCTGATACCGGTGTCGCCTTGGGTTCCTGTGACTCCTTGAATTCCTGTGATTCCGATGAGTCCTGTTATTCCTTGGATACCAGTTGGGCCTTGTAGGCCAGTGACTCCTCTGATACCGGTGTCGCCTTGGGTTCCTGTGACTCCTTGAATTCCTGTGATTCCGATACCGGTTACCCCTCGAACGCCAGTCGCGCCTTGAATTCCAGTTGCGCCTGCGTCCGACTCACAACAATCGCTGCCTCCGGATCGAAAGCTACCTATTTGAATAGTTCCGGTCGTTGAGCTAATAGAGGTTGCTTTTCCAATAATGGTAGATACAGTTCCCGCACTTGTGCTGAATGCGCCTGGAGTGTCTGATAAGTAGACAGCAGCATTTAAAGTAAACGCCGAGGTATCGACGGATCCGAGAGACCCTGAGATCGTAACGGGCCCTTTACCCCCACTAATAATATCTGCCGCAGCAAAACCAAAGACGATCGCAAGCGTGCTTGTAGTTGCAGAGGCTAATCCCACCTTCGGTAGTTGTTGTGGATAGGAAGTTCCCGTCTGGCGAACAACTTGTCCACGGGTGATGGTGACGCCGGTATCGTTGACTACAGAAATTAACATTAGCTCGTAGTTGTATTATACTTGATTAAAGGCTACTAAACTCGTCTGGAATTTCGGCAGTTGCAAAAGTGTAACCGATCAATTTTGCTTGCAGCACTACACTGGTGTCAAAGTTATTTATAACGTATAGAGCAACGCTAGGCACTTGTGCAATAGGAGATCCTCCTGGGGATACACTTGAGCTACCAAGAGTATCACCCCCGTATAATGGGATGCGGGTTTGCAACGGGGCAGATCCAGTACTAAACTGTCCAATAAAATCATCAAAATAGGGAACGGGTAATCCATTGATCCTGAGTTGCCAGGTAATACTATTAACCACTGAAGGTTCACAGTCTTCCTCTGGGAACATTTGAATAATACCAGTTAATACCCCAGAATGTTGTGCAGGAAGAGTTAGTTGAGCGACTCTTGCTGTGGCTCCCTGTGCCACAACGCAGAAGCCCTCCCCCACTCGAAAGGATTTAGCCCTGGCGGATTGGTCGTTAAATCTTGGATTCAACGAAGATTCTCTTGTGATCCTACCTATTGGATTATTAGCTACTTTCTGTGCGAAGGCTCGATTTTTACGAATTTGTTGTTCTTGTAGCTGCCGGTATAATTCGTGAATTCTGTCTTCGCTCATTTGTTTATCCTTCTCCGTCAGAAAACCCCGCGCTTTAGCTCGGGGAGGAATGACGTTTTTGATTCTAAATATATTTCATGATAGCATTAATAGATGCGTCTCCGCAACTAGTGGCATAATAGTATGAATTTTCATAGTAAACTATCCAACTTATGGAAAAACTCACTATGAAACCCTTCGACCTCTAAGTCCCAATAATCTTTATAATAAAAGTTTTTCAGGATGAGGCCCTTAGCCTTACTACGGAGGCGTTGGAGCGGATGCTCCGGTTGCAACGCTTGAAATTGACCGACGAATCGATGAACTAGCAAACGTAGAACTACACTTCTATGCATATCTTCGGTTATAGGCAGCAAAGGTATGACGGAACTTCGTCTTTTTCCTGCCCTAGCGCCGGAGACATCCGCATGGATGGTGTGTTGACATAAAAGGCATTTGAAACGCCTTCCATTTCTATTTTTAGAATCTATATAGCCACAGTTATTACATTCTTGACTGCCATAGGCCGGATTGATGTATTCAATTTTGATCCCATAATCTTCTGAGAGTTGTACCAACTTCTTCCTAATCACGCCTAAGCCGCAGTTTCTAAGAATTCTATTCAGTCTTTTACTTAGTTTGACATCTCGAAAGTCTAACTTATCTATCAAAATACGTGCTGGCCGATGAATCTCTATGATTCTAAGAAGACATCGATGTAATTCATTTTTTAGATAACCTCTAATATCCTGCTGGAGACGAAGATATCGTTGATTGCTACGAAGACGAATCCCTTGTCTAGTTAGTTCTTTAGTTAAATGTAATAATCTGGCATCGTATTTCTTCAAAGCATCAAAGAAGGACAGGCCGTGTAGGGTTCCACTATCAGTAGCAAACGCCACAACTAAGCCGGTGTCCAGATAGACATCTCCTGCTAGGGCCCCCCCGAACTTTTCTTCTAATAGTTGTTCTTGATCTTGTAAGCTCAAAGATTCGAAGGCGGGCTTTTCATTAGCTACAACTATTCGAAGCTCATCGAATCTATTCCAGTTGAATTGAAGGCTCTCGCAGATGTTACCCGGTTGTTTCTGGTGATACTTAGTGTCTGAAAGTGGGAGGTAAATGGGGTTTCCAGCGTCTAAGGTCGAAAATTTAACCCAAAAATCAAACTTAGAGGCTGGTTTGCATTGGTAGCAACCTTTGCAAGTTCGGGGGTTACCTTTCTTGTCTCTCAAGTGTTTCCTAGGAAGCCCGCTCTGTCTAGGTAGCAACTTAGCCACATTGGCATTTAGCTGCATATTAATCTTATTGTATGATGGCTTGCTATTCCTGTTCATTACTGCCCGCATGATCCATCGGGCTAATTGAAATACCTCCGACGGGTAACCTAAGTATGGCGGGTCTTTAGTTGGTACAGACTCTCTTCCGCTTTTGATCCTTCTGGCTTCTTTTCTAGCTTCAGTTAGCTCTAAGTGGGCTATGATGTTAGGATTCGTAGGCTCCTTAGGTTGATAATACCAAGCGTGACATAGATTAATAGTATGTAGTTGGCGCTTAAGTTCTGTATCCAAAGAAGATTTGGCAACATAATCTCTAAAGTTATTAACTCTATTGGAGAGCCAACTTTGGAGCATGCATACTACCTGGTATTCAATATTTCTTTGGTATCTAGCATTTAAAGGTGTTACCGGAAACTCTACTCTGTCTCTAGATGGAGCTATGCCGGCTTCAAAAAAGTACCTCCACTGTAGACTTGCAATTCCGGCTGCTTGCTTTCTGTAGGCCCCTCTAACGGAGGTTATTTTGGCTAGCTTCTCCTTGTTGATGGAATGTTGCGTCGGGTAGGACCGGTGGCAAGTCTTAGCTTCTTCCTTTTTCTTAGTTTTTGCCATCTTCTAATTCTTCTGTTTTATCATCTTCCGCCAGAAGACCCCCACCCAACAAGTTGGGTGGGGGTCTTCTGGCGGAAGATGATAAATTTCCTACTTTAGCAGCTATGGACCTATTCAGTTCTGCGCTGGAGCTATTTTGCTCAATTGAGGTCAAATGAGAATTCATGATTGGCAGGTCACTAACGCAGATGAAGTAGAAAAACTATACAATTGGTTGATGGAGCAGGATACCTCTGTAAAAATTAGAGTAAACAAAAGGAAGACCTATACTTTTGAGGATCAAATTTCAAAACTGATTTGGTTGACGGGGTTGGAAGCTATGCTAAATTTACAGCTAGATGGCCCAAGTGTTCCAACCTGATAGCTTTGTTTGTGTTGATGCTTTGATTGGCCTAAGCTCTATTCCCGACAACTCGGTTGATTTAGTAGTGACAAGCCCGCCATATGCTGATATTAGAAATTCTTATGATGGAGTAAAAGCTTCAAATTATGTTGAGTGGTTTTTACCTTTTGCTCAACAGATTCTTAGGGTCCTAAAATCAACCGGATCTTTTATTTTGAACATTGACGATAAATGTGAAGATGGAGAGCGCATTCCATATAGCTTCGAGCTAGTTTTAGAACTACGAAAATTTGGTTTCAAGTTTATAGATACTGTTATCTGGACTAAGAAAAATGGCGCTCCAAAAGGTAATCGAAGACGCTCAAATTATTTTGAAAATATCTTTCACTTTGCAAAAAGCATAGATTATAAATGGCTGCCTGATGATATTAGAACGCCTTATAGCCCAGCTTCTATCCGGCGAGCCAAAAAACCTATAAAACAAAACGTATCCAACAGGGAAGGGCGCGTCACAACCACTTATAAAACATGGAATTTACATCCAAAAGGCGCATGGCCTACCAATGTAATTACTTTTCCGAAAGACAATGGCAAAACTCCTCATGTGGCGCCGTTCCATCCTGACTTACCGAAGCATTTTATTCTAGCCCACACAGAGCCGGGTGATTTAGTTCTGGATCCATTTGCGGGCAGGGGCACAACACTCGTAGTTGCACATTCTCTAGGTCGAAGCTATATCGGATTTGATCTCAAACCGGAATATGTTAGATTAGGAGAAGAATTGTATGGGTTAAATGGGGTTCTATCTAACGTTTCTCCTTAGTAGCCTTCCGTTCTTCTTTGCGGGCTTCGTGCAGGAGGTTTTACTAATCTGCTACCATAAATTTCTAAGCAGGAGACGAATTGGATGGGTCTGTGCGATGACCTTTATCATCGCAGTCATTAGCATGTTAGTTTTAGCTAGTGTTATCAGCAAAATATTTGATCCTAATATTGGAAACTTGAGTTTCATTCTGTTGGCCGTTTTTGCCTTAGGTAAAAGCCTAGGGGCCTATGCATCTATGAAAATATGGGAAATACATGAAAACCATCGTCACCACCCCCATTAAATATGTTGCTACTACGGCCCACAGACCTGATAAACTCGGAATGGAGTATGACTATCAAGGCCCATATTCTGACTACGCTCGGTTGCAGTATCGAAACTATCTTGAGGATTTGAGGCCCGACATTGCAATTAGTGGAATGGCCATCGGAGGAGATACTATCTTCGCCTTGATTGCGCTTGAATTAAATATTACCGTGTGGGCTGCCATTCCGTTCGAAGGGCAGGAGCGGAAGTGGCCAAAGAAATCTCGTGATCTTTATCATGAAATTTTGAACAACTCTCTGGTCACCACACATCAGATTTGTGAAGGCGGATATGCCAACTGGAAATTTCAGGTTAGAAATGAGTGGATGGTAGATAAGTGCGATTTACTACTGGCTCTGTTTAATGGCTCGACAGGAGGGACACGTAATACCACAGAATATGCTTATAAGGTCCGTAAGCCTGTTACAGTAATTAATCCTGATGGATGGAGATCGTCGGTAGAAACAGACACCTTTTTATTTTAAATGACAGGGATTGACGAAGTAATTTATTGCAGTAGTTATTAAGTTATGAATCAGACCCCTTTGAACCAATTGCAGAACGGTGACGACTTAGCCCATTTAGTTCGTCTTGAAAAAATAGAGCTAGCTCCCAGCAAAACCGGCAAGAAGCCTTGGCTAAAGATAACGATTGCAGATAGCACCGGTCGATTTTTTGCTAAAAAATGGCAGTCTAGCGAAGAAGAGTTAAAACGCCTCCAGGGAAAAAAATACTTGTTTGTAACAGGTAAGGCTGAGGACTATCAAGGAAAATTGTCGGCGGTCTTAACTTCGCTGGCTGATCCGGATGTGTCAGAAGAAGATTTACGATCCGTTGACGCGGTTAAAGGGAGTACGACTGCTAGTAGTGGGGGTGACAGTGACGAAGAGTTATTCACTCCCATAACCAAGGCTGATTGCAATTTTGAAGAGAATACCGCAACTCAGACAAAAATCAAAGACGTAATAGAATTACCAAAGGGAACAAGGGTAGATTTGGTTCTTCGATATATTGGAGTGGAGGCGAGAACCGCTAAGACGGGTAATCAATTCCTTATTTTTAAGCTAGGAGACTCCTCTGGCACCATTGAAGCAAAGAAATGGAGCACCTCCGAAAGTTCCATCCCTCTATTTGAAAAGACAAGAGCGGTGAGAATTGTAGGGGAAACTGATGATTATCAAGGAACCCCCCAAATAAAATATGATAACCTTCATCCAATATCAGACGCGGAAGAACCGGACGTTCAAACTCTATATGAAGAATCAATTTATGAATTAGACTTTCTCAAAAAACAAGTTTGGGGCTTCATTAAGAGGATGAAAAATCCTTGGATTAAGAAATTAGCTACAGACTTGTTGGCTTACCCTATCGTTAAGGAACGCTTTTCAACTTGGGTGGCAGCTACTAAGATGCATCATGCTTATCGATGCGGGCTCATCACTCACGTTTATAGATTAATGGTTAGTTGTGAGTTAGCTGCCTGGAAATATAATAATTTACTTATATACCCAGGTCAGAAGATGCGTATTGATAAAGACATCCTTCTGATGCTTGCGCTCGGTCATGATATGTTTAAAATCACAGAATATAACATAGCAGGCAATACCACCGATGATGGGCGAGTCTCTGGACATTTGGTTGAAGGGGCTTTCGTGGTCAGGAAACTGTCTGAATCTATTGAGGGCTTTCCCAAAGAGCTAGCTATGGATATTTGGCATGGGTTGCTTGGCCATCATGGTCGATTAGATTGGGGCAGCCCAATGAAACCACTCACTCCTGAAGGCATTCTTTTTCATTACATAGATAATGAAGGTAGCAAAATCGACCCAATCCTTGAAGCTTCTATGAAACTACAACCCGGACAGAGATTCACCCATAACTTAGATACTTTAGACAGAGGTCCGGGGTGTCTGAGTGCGCTGGCCTGGGAAGATAAAGAAGATCATAGCTATTATTTTCTCGACATGATGAAGGAGCAAGCCGAGGCGCAAGAGGCGGGGCCTGCAGAAGAAAGACCAGAGTTTTAGTGTTAAATTTAGCTATTTACCTCAATTATGACTACGACGAAAATAATCCAACAATCAGACTACGTCGCCTCAATATTAGAAAGCCTCTTAGGAAGGCTGGCATAAGAGCAGATTTTGTCACTAGATTTGAGGATTTACTCAATTTCGACAATATTCTAATTAGTCACTTTACTAAAGAAATGATCCAAGAGGTAACTGCACTAAGGAAAATTGGTAAGAAAATATTCTTTTGCCACAGTGAGCATCTATGGGCACTGCCTTATCAAACAGAAATGTTCAACCTATGTGATTACATAGTTTGTTGCAGCACTGAATTAGCTGCCTTAACTGCGGCACGACTCACGTCATCCTTTACCAAAGTATATGTCATCCCTGACATGGCAGAAGGCCCCTTTCCTGAGCATATACCTCAGGATGTAGAGCCATTGCGTGTTGTTTGGTCGGGAATGGGGGGCAACGCTTATCATGCCACTAGCCTAAAACCTATCATTGAATCGCTTGGAATGAAGCTAATTGTCATTTCTGAGTGGGCAGCCGCCGACATCAAATGGTCCCGTGACACCTATTTGCAGGAAATGGCAAAATGTGACATTGCTGTTTGTCCTCAAAATGTTGCCCTACAACCTGCTAAAAGCAATGTAAAACTTTCAACAGCCATGAGCTTGGGGTTGCCAGTCATTGCAAGCCCCTTACAAGCTTACAAAGAAATCATTAAAAATGGAGAGAATGGGTTCGTGGCGGATAGTGAGGCGGAGTGGAGAGACGCACTAACTCAGCTTAAATCATTGCCTCTACGACAGAAAATAAGTGAGCGAGCACGAGTAGACGGCCAACAATATACTCCCGAAAGAATTGCAGACGCGTGGGGAGAGCTACTAATTCGCGCACCTTATCCTAAAATTGCTTTTATCAACAATACGCTCAGAGTCAAATATATGAGCTACGGAGATAAAATATTAGAGGATTTACGTTTCCTTGGTTATACAGTGGATACTTTTCGCTATGAAGATATTGACTCACTGCCATCCAATTACGACGCGTATGTGTTCATTGAAGTGCGATATGATTCCGAGCAAATCAGTGATGTGCATCCTCGAATTTTAATTACTCGTGAAAACACTAATATCAATAATCTACCACAATTTGATTTAGTAGTTTGTGATCCTGGACTGCTTGCAATTTGGAAAAATCGTGGTTTCGTGCATTTGACTGGCCTTGAAAATTTTGATGATCGTCAATATCCGGAGCAACTAATTAAACTAGCAAACCACAAAGAGTGGCAAGTAGAAGCTCGTAAAACTCATAATTTAAACTTACATAACAGTGATATTGATAGCTTCTACTCATTGATGCTGCCGGAGTTAAGATGGGATGGTGGGTCTCGGGACCGAGACCATATAAAATTCACGATGCAGCACGCTAAGCCTGGGATGTGTGTGTTGGACATTGGAAGTGCGGACGGCTGGTTGTCACTATACCTAGCCAAAGAAGGCTGCAAGGTCACCGCTCTTGAATTTGTTGATAGGGGCCTGGATTGGACTGAAAAACAAGCAACACGGTTAGGTGTTCAACTTGAAACTAAATTTGGCTTCTTAGAAGAGTTAGATACTACCTTAGCTGGTCGGAAATTCGATATTATTATGGCTTATGAGATTCTAGAACATGTGGATTACTTGTCTCTGCCCTGGTATCTCAAGAAAATTGAAAACTTACTTGAAATAGATGGAAAAGTTTTAATATCATTACCTCGGCAAGACCTAAATGACAACCAACAGCACGTCTGGTCTCCAAACGAAGGTCTAATTAATAAAATATTCAAGAATAAGCCAAATGTAAGTGTTCAGTGGGTGCCGTTACCGGATCACGGAGTGCCTGGCAATTGGTTTATAGTTTATTCTGCCAGGGGGTAATGTGTGGAAGAGAAGGTAACGGATTTGATCTATGCAGTGAGGCAACTACTAGAGGCTATTCACGAGGCCGACTTAGCTGAAAAAGATGACGATGTTAAGGACTGTGTTATTGAAGTTACGACGCTCCTAGAGCAGATGACTGAGTTTGAAGTAGAAGAAGATATCTAACTGCTATTGACGATGGATTTGTCATAGAGTAAGTTACAGTCAAGTGTTAAATGCTAGCATACGCCTTTAAAACTCATTGGTATCCCAACTTTACACCAAGCTGCCATGTGACAAAGGTTCGGCTATTCGCTTGGAGAATACTTGTGTTGGACCCAGGTAGTCAACAATTAATACTTCAACGTCTAATAGATGGAAAAGAAAAAACCATCAAAGCTAAAAGTTTTTCTAATCAGGATTTGCTCTGCACTGAGGACTGTATCCAAAAAATGCAGCTTTTAGGATTCAGCCTACAGAGCCGAGAGCCGCACGAACTAGTCTTCTCAGAAGAAATCTATAAGGCTTCCAGCACTTGAATTTACAGTTAATAGGTATAATCTAGGAACAGAGGACCGAAATGTTCGATCGATTCACTACTAGTGCAAGAAAAGTAATGCAACTAGCTAGAAATACTAGCTATGTTTTAAAACACGATTATATTGGAACCGAACAAATATTAAATGGTCTTTTGAAAGAAGATCAGGGTATTGCTGCGTCTGTTTTGCGTCAGGCTGGTGTTACCGAGAAAGCATTAGAAGATTGCATAGTAAGCATGGTAACTCCTTCCGACAAGCCTCCTGCTCCTGGTAAATTACCTTTTACTACTAGAACAAAAAAAGCTCTGGAAAAGGCGGTCACGCAGGCTGAAGAATTAAGACATAATTACATTTCTACAGAACACATCCTTTTAGGTTTGCTAGCTGATCCAGACAGCACCGCTATTCAGATCCTAGTTAAACTTGGCGTTAATTTAGATACCCTCAAACAAGAACTGCTAGAACACATGGGAGAGACAACCAATGTTAGAGCAGAATTGGTTGAAGAGATCAAAGAAGAGGAAGAAACTTCCTCCGGTAAAAAAGCCGTGGATAAAGCCGGTAGTAAGAAAGCTTTGCTGCAGTTCGGTAGAGATTTAACCTTACTCGCAAAAGAAGGGAAGCTAGATCCGGTTATCGGTCGAGACAGCGAAATAGAATCTGTGTTAATGATTCTCGCTAGAAGGACTAAGAATAATCCTCTTCTACTAGGAGAGCCTGGTGTTGGCAAGACCGCTATCGCGGAAGGTATTGCCTTGTCCATTGCAAGTGGAGAGGCCCCAAAAACTATTCTAGATTACCGCGTTATTGCTCTCGATTTATCTGCGATGGTCGCTGGAACAAAATACCGAGGTCAGTTCGAAGAACGCATCAAAGCTGTAATGCAAGAAGCCTCTAAGGAGAAAGTAATCCTCTTCATAGATGAAATTCATTGCTTAATCGGCGCTGGCGCTGCGGAAGGCGCGATTGACGCGTCAAACGTTTTGAAGCCGGCGCTATCTCGTGGAGAAATTAAGTGCATTGGAGCAACCACTCTTGACGAATACAAAAAACAATTCGAAAAAGACGGAGCTTTAAACCGCCGGTTCCAAAAAATTATAGTTGAACCACCTTCAAAAGACGCGACCTTGAATATTCTACGAGGGCTGCAATCAAAATATGAGGAACATCACAAAATCAAGTATTCAGATGACGCCTTGAAAGCTGCGGTGGATCTATCAGATAGATATATCACAGCCCGTTACTTCCCAGATAAAGCCATCGACGTAATAGATGAGGCAGGGGCCCGTATGGTCCTGGAGACTTTCTATCCGAGGGAATTAAAAGACGCAGAACGGGATGTTGCTGCTGTTCAGAAGAAATTAAGAGACGCCGCACCTAGGCAGAATCCGGAAGTTCTTGCAGAAATCAATCAAGAGCTAGCAGAGCTTGAGAAATATGTAGAACGAATTAAGGCCAGGATCAAACGTGAAGCTAAAAAACAAATAGTTCCTACTGTTGATCGCGCAATAATAGCGGCAACAGTCGCAAAAATGACCAAGGTGCCAGTTGAGGGGCTCACCACGGATGAGTCTCTGAAACTTCTTAGCCTAGAAAATTCACTGAACGATATTGTGATTGGTCAGAGTGATGCAAAAGTTGCACTGGCGAAAGCTCTTCGTAGAACACGGGCTGGACTGTCTGACCCGAGCAGACCAATGGGCTCATTCTTGTTCCTGGGTCCGACCGGCGTTGGTAAGACGTTGCTAGTTAAAGCAATGGCTAGAATTCTATTCGGCAGTGAAGAGGCATTAATCACTCTGGACATGTCAGAGTATATGGAGCAACACAGTGTCTCAAGATTAATTGGGCCTCCTCCTGGGTATGTCGGATTTGAGGAGGGTGGCCAACTAACGGAAGCTGTTCGTAGACAACCTTACGCGATTGTGCTATTCGATGAGATCGAAAAAGCGCACAGTGATGTGTTTAACACTCTGCTTCAAATATTAGAAGAAGGCAAACTAACTGATTCCAATGGTCGGATTGTTAACTTCAAAAATACCATCATAGTGCTAACTTCAAATATCGGCAGCGATGTCATAAAGAGTAAGTCTCCGCTGGGCTTTGGTAATAGCTCAGAAAGTAATGATGAAATGATCAAGAGCCAATTGGAGGGCGAGTTAAATCGCCACTTCCGGCCAGAATTCCTCAATCGCTTAGACGCCGCTATAACCTTCAAACAACTAACCAAGGAAGAGTTGATCAAAGTGTTGCACCTTGAAATGAATAAAGTGCTAGGTCGTTTAAATTTAACTGGCCGAAAAGCTACTCTAGCGCCTTCAGCAGAAGAGTTCTTACTTGCTAAAGGATATAATCCTGAAATGGGTGCACGGCCATTGCGTCGTGCTGTCGAAACTTATGTTCAAGACCTACTTGCTGAAGAGATTTTACGTGGTAACTTCCAGGAGAATACTACAGTCATGGTGGGTAAAGATGAAAATAAGGAAGCTCTAGTTTTGTGCAACTGAAAATATTAAGAACTGCTCATCATGGATCTGGCTGGGCGAGTTGGAATGACAGCAATTCAGATGTTGCTGAATATATGCTGACTTATCATCTTCCGCCAGAAGACCCCCACCCAACTTGTTGGGTGGGGGATGAATGGCGCTGGTTTTGAACATATTGTTTTACAACCTCTAATGAGGCTCCTCCACAACTGCCAGCATAGTAGCTTCTGCTCCAAAAGCTTCCTTTGGAAAGGTATAGATTGAGACCTAAGTCTCTTCAGGAATCCCCCACCCAGCTTGCCTGGGTGGTGGGAGGAAGTCAATGAGCAACTTGTAGCGGAAGTAAAGCAAAAATTTGTGGTAGACTTTGTCTGCGTATATGGGGCCGGGAATCTCATCGTGGATATGGTACGCCACCGAACACTTTTAGAGATGATTGGCTTAGAAGATCATGATGGACTAGAATCTCTCTACAATAGAACATAGGGCAGCCCTTGCTATTTAATTAATCAGTGATAACCTTTAGGAAAGGAAATCAACTGTGTCACTCAAAGACTTAGCCGAAAATTTCTACAAACTACGAACGCAAAAAGAAGAGCTAGCCGAACAACTCAAAGATGTTCAGGGCAGGCTTGATCTGGCGGAAGAGAATTTAATCGAAGAACTTGGCCACGAGGGAATGAACCGCGTGGATTTGGATGGCATGGGGTCATTCCAAATAGCGACCCGTAAATTCTTCAAAATTCAAAACCGGGATGAACTGATTGAGTTCTTGCACGAACAGGGCGATGCGGATATACTGTCAGTCAACCACAACACCTTAAATGCCTACGCCAAGGAAATGCTTGAGCGAAAGGCTGCGCAGGGTGAATCAGATTTCGATATACCAGGTGTTACTTACACCACGACCAGTCAAATCAGACTAAGAAAGGCAACCGGCAATGGCGATTAAAAAGAAAGATGAACAGGAAGAGACGCAAGAAGAGGCTGCTCCCAGCACTCAGCTAGCTGTTTCCACTTTTGCGGAAATGCTTCCGGAAGGTGTTGATTACTCGGAGGTTTTAGACAATCTCAGAGAGATGGACGATATTGATTTTCCACGCGCTAGAGTGAAAAGGGGTAAGTTCTTCCTCACAGAAGATTCTAATGATCAAGGCGTTGAAGAGTTTACCGGCGTTCTGCTATATCACGGTCGCCAAAATACGTTCTGGCACGCAGGCTTTGATAAAAATAACATCACGCCCCCTGACTGCTCGGCGGCGGATGGAAAAACAGGTTCTAAGGCCCGTGAAGGTAATAAATTCGGTAGTTGTGCAGACTGCCACTTTAATCAATTCAAATCACATCCTTCAGGCAAAGGTAAAGCTTGTCGCAATCAGGTTAAGCTTTACATTCTACGTCAAGGGACATTAGTTCCAACCACTTTCTTAATTGCTCCAACGAGCTTGGGTGTCTTCAATCGCGGATACCTCCTCGATCAAGTTACGCAAAAGGGTTTGGCATATTGGAAAGTAACGACGACATTCACTGCCTATCAGCAGCATGATGAGACCTTCACTCGTGTTAAATTCGCGGTTGATGGCGTGTTTAAAGGTGAAGAAGCTACTAAGGTCAAAGAACTGCGTGACTTCTGGATGACGGCCGTGGGTCGGGATCGCAATAGAATTGACGCATTCGATGGCGAAGTCACAAAGAAAAATACTTCTACGCCCGCTCCTGCCCCGGTGGAAGATGAAGAAAATACAAGTGACATGGAAGACGCAAAGCCTGAAGCTTCAACAAAAGTGGAGACTGCTGCTCCTAAAAAAGAAGTTGTGGTCAAGCCAAAAGCAGCCGCCTCGACTACTGCAAAGAAAGCTCCTGTTGTTATTGAAGACGATGAAGATCCTCCCTTCTAGGTTGATTCTAAGGTAGCTTAGCCTTTTCTGTTCTACCCGGGTATCTTCCAAGCGCACGTAAGAATATCTTACGTGCGCTTTTTTATTTGATTTCGGCCTTTTCCGAGGGTCTCGTGTAAACCCTGCGAGGCCATGATGTTATTTCAACACCTTGAACTTCTAATTCACATAGGCTAGGATTGTATGTATGTCAGAAGATAATTTGGAGACCCTCTCGGGGTGGATCATGGAAGACATGGACCCCGGCCAGCACGTTGACCTTTACACAACTTTCGTTAATAGAACTTCGTTAAAGGATTCGGATAGACAAAACCTCAAAAAAGAGCGCGGGTTTACCGACGAAACAATTGATTTGCTGAAATTTAAAAGCTGTTGCCCCGATAACGCTGCTATCATTTTAGGTATGCTCGGGGAATTCAGCGAAGAAGAAATGCTCTCTGCCGGCTTACTAAAAGCTTCCGAGCAGGGAATTAAGCCTACTGGTCAGTTGCTAGGCACCTATAACAAGAATAAGGAATTCGTCAATAATATATTGATTCCTTATTTCGATGAAGAAAACAGAATCTCTTTCCTTAGACCTCACAAATACGGTCTCGAAGGAAAAGGTATCAATATCTATGCTCCCGTCAAAAAGATAAGCGGCGGTAGAGCCTCTACCTGGATTATTACAGAGAGTGAATTCAAAGCAGCAGCGGCTATCCAGTATGGGTATCCTGCGATTGGTCTGCCAGGTATTCACTCGTTTTCGGGATACCACTTCGATCGCTTGAAGAGCTTCATCGAAGCCCACTCTCAGATTGAACGTCTGGTGGTCGTTTACGATAATGAAATCAAAAATAACAAATTGTTCAAGAATTACAAACCTGATGTTCGCAAGCAATGGGATACACAGTGGCGCGCAGTCCAAATGGCACGGGTGTTACCGAAAACCATCCCTTCTCTTAAGTCTGTCACAGTTGGTGTTCTTCCTAGTGAATGGATGGTAGATGGAAAAATTGATATCGATGGCGCGTTAGCTCAAGGCAGACAAGCTGACGCTTTTCGTGCGGTTGTCATGAATTCTCTTTCAGGAGAAGAATATATTAGAAGACTGCCTGCAGTCGCCTTAAAGATAGTTCAAAATAAAATTTACCAAGAAGAATTTCTCAATAATACAATTGTTAAACGTGAAAATAACTCATATTGGATACGTAGAGTAATTAAGGCTAAACAAGAAGAGATCGGCCATTCCTGGGATAAAGTATGCAACTTCGTCATGGAAATCAAAAAAACCATGCTTGAAGATTATGACCACATCCGAGAAATATACTTCATCGGAGAAAATGGATCTAGCTCCCGTGCTCATATCTGTAAATCAGGGGCGCATATCTTACGAGAATTTAAAACCTGGGTAGGTTCCTGTGGAAACTTTGTGTTCACAGGAAGCCAAGAGGATCTTGATCGCATTTGGGAGTATGAATATGCTCTTTGCGACGGTCGTAAAATTATGCGCCCTCACGAAATAGGGCATATCCGAGGGGAGGAGAGTAGGGTTTGGCTCTTCGGTAATTCCATGATCAAAGAGGATGGTTCAATTTTAACCCCCGATGAGGATGGGGTGATTTGGGATGGTCTCACCGGCTACCAGCCACAAAGTATCGTTGAGACTGATAAAGAAGAAGGAAAACCCGGCAAATTGCCCACCGTAGACGTGGATTTTGCGGAACGCCCCTTCGGGCTTCCAGAGCTACGCGAGGTAGCTGACAAAATGTATAAAATCTACAATAACAAGGCGATTTACCTCGCGATGGGTTGGGTTGTTGCCTGCCTCTTATCTGAAGAGATTTACCGCAAATACTCCTGCTTTCCTATCCTATTTATTGGAGGCAAGCGCGAATGCGGCAAAACAACATTAGGCAACTGGTTAATGGCAATGGCTGGCTTCACTGAAGGCTCTGCCGCGTCCATTGGTAATGCGACCTTCGCAGGCGTAGAAAAGAACTTGGCTTGGTTCGCCTCCCTTCCCTTCTGGCTAGATGAATTCCGTAATAATAAGGACGTTAAAAAGTGGGAAGGGTTCCTACGAAACTCTTATCAGAGGCAGTCAGCAGTTAAAGGCACTATCAACAAGACCATCAAGAAGTATGGTGTGAATGCCGGCATTATTCTATCTGGGGAAGAAACCCCAGAAGACAATGCTCTACTCAGCCGTTGCATGATCATTCCTCTAACTGGCCGTAAGATAGATAACCAAAATATCTACGCCGAAATAGCAGAGTTACGAGCGCAAGGTATTCTGTCCAGACTAGTGTATGAAGTAATCAAGAGGAAAACTGACACCTTGCCTTATATCCTGGCCAGTATCGATGGTTGGAAAAAGCGCATGATGGATAATGGGGTAGGCGATCGTATTGCACTTAACTATTCCATTTCAGCAGCATGCTATGATGCTTACTTCCTGCGCGGTGACCCCACCGATAAACGCCGTGAGTTCGTTGATTGGGTGACTAAGGACGCCCACCGCACTGAAGTTGAAAAGGAAAGCGAGCATATGTTATCCGTATTCATGGAAGATGTTGTTACACTACACGAGCACCTAGAAGGGTTCTACTGCATCTATCCTGACGACAAAGCGGACAAAGGCAAACGAAGGATAGCCCTCCATTTCCCTACGTTTTATAACAAATGGACTGAAACGTATCGCAGAACTGGACACGAACAGTTCAAACGTCAGACGATGCTCAGTTACATCAAAGAAGAGCCATACTTTATAGAAGATAGTAAGCTCAAAAAAGTAGATGGCAAAGCGATGCGTTGCTTGATTTTAAGCCTTGATCCGGCTGACAGGCCCCCGGACGGATTACTCACACTCGCTGATGGGAAGATTCCACAAGCTCCCGAGAATAAAGATGGGAGAGTATTAAGTGATGAGGATACCCCCTTCTAACTGGAAGGGATTGCCGCTACCTTAATTTGTGGTAAAATACCACTCTACCTCTTAATTGGAGCTTTTATGCGTCACACAAGTCACACGGTTCAAATAACTGAAGAAGATATGGTCAAACTGCCCTATGGGCTGGTCTATATTTGCCCGCATACTCTGCAACGATGGACAAAAAACAATGGTTCATGGGAGCGAGACTTTGATGGGGAGAACGACTGGAAAAAGATGGGCGGTTATGTTGGGGAAACTTATCGAGATGTTGCGGTGCGCGAGTTAAATTATGCTCGTGCTAAATTATAATGCTTGAAACCCTAACGCAACTTAAAGAGAACAATTCTTTTAAGCGATTTTTAGTAACGCCTAAGTATGTTGCGGCATGGACCGCGTTGCCTCTAGATGTAGCAGTAAGCGTCTGGAAGCAAAGTGGTTTATCTGAAAAATTACGTATAATTCCAAATCTTCCAATCGAAGATGGAATCACTCAAGAATACTGGAACCAAATGTGGGATTCAGCTATTGCGGTGCGACCTGGAATCAGGTATATGTAGCCTTAGTTGTATGACAATTCTTATCGGGGCCGTTCACAATAACGAAATAATTATTGGAGCAGATTCGCTCTGGACTTGGGATACCTCATTCGTTAGAGAATCCAAAACGAGCAAATTCTTGTCCATGGGACAAGATGTTTTGATTGCTAGCGCAGGGCAAGACAAGTTTTCGCAACTGTTGATTAAGGTAATCAAAGCCACTCCTGAATTACTTCGCCTAGAAACCTACACTGATTTACTAGCACTAACAGAAGCTTTGCAAAAAGAAGTGTTAGATAGCGGTGTAGGAGACCCTGGTGAGAATGAACTTCCTGTTCATGATTTAGAGTTTTTGGTTGCTTCCAAACTCAGTTTGAATCTGTGGATAATTAGCTCTGATTACGCAGTACATCAGTATGACGATTATGTTTGTGCCGGCTCAGGCTCAACGCTTGGTGAAGGAGCTATGCGAGCTTTAGCGAAAAAAGGTATACACGGAGAAGAGGCTGTGAGAACCGCCATTGAAACCGCTTGCGATCTTCACCCATTTTGCGGGGGAAGAATAGAAATCAAAAAAATAAGTGCCGGACCGAAATCACAAAAGTGATGTCCAACGGTATCCAACCTATGCTCAGTTGAGTATAGTTCATTCATTCAAGGAGAAATTGATATGTCAAAAGTTGCCAAAACAGTTGAATTCTATGACGTGAAGACACGCTCAAAGATTAAGGTTCCTCGCGAGAGTTGCCGAGTCGAGACGTTTGAAACCAAACGTGGTGCGCGCACCCGCCTAGTTGGCGTTGTGCAAAACGACGATGGTTCAGAGCGTCAATTGTCAGTCTTCGTCAAAAAAGACTTCAAGCTTTAATTCTCGTTTCTTTGCCTTTTCATGTTGCACAAAACAAATAACCCGGGTCTGTCCTGGGTTATTTGTTTGTACGCTTGTGTGTAATTTTTACTAATCATCAATCTATCTAGTTCTATGCCAAAGTCACTTCTGATACGGGCAGCTATTTCAGGAAAGGTCTTTTGTTCTGCGATGCACAAATCAATCACTTTTTTTCTAATCTTTAAGATATTTTCTTTATCGGTGTTGCCATCTATTAGTTGTGCCCGCCATTGTTTTCTTATTTTTTGTTCCAGTATGAATTTTTCAGCTTCATCTACATTAGTTAGCTTGGCCTCGGCCAGATAGCTTGTTAGGTCTAATCCAGTAGAAAACTTATTATTTAAAAAAATTAAAAGAGCATTTACCGCCGGTTTCAATGGTGCGCGAAGAGGCTTCGCGATATCATCTGGCATTAATTTTTCCAGCCCCTCTCGTATTCTAATTACAAACCAACCTGCACTTGCTAATAGCAATGTTTTGTCAGTATCTTTATCAATTTTCTCTTTATGAAAATAAAAACCATCATACTCTACCACTGTTTTGAGGTCTGGCAGTATTATATCTACATCAATTTTTTTACCGCCAATTGACAAAACAGTGTTCTCTTCTAAAACTTGGAAAAACTGAATCAGTTCAAATCTTAAGTATCTTTCTTCTTTGGAGTGATTTACGTCTTTACAGCGAGGACATCCGGCGTCCCGTCTCCTCTCTTCCTTACGCGTTCTTTCTACAACGGCTTTATTCCATGAGTTATTACAAACAACACATTTCCACCATATTTTTTTAGCCGAGTTAGAATGTATATTCCGAGGGTTATAATTTTCTAAATTTTTAGTGTAATCCCATTCGCCAGCTATCTGAGGGTTATTAAAGATCAATGATTTTTCCAAGGGGATTGGTTTTTGTTTATAGAAAGACATAAAATCTTTAGGCGTAAATATGTTTCTTTTTGGCTTTATCCCAAGCCAGGGGCACTCTTAATCCATCAGCCTCACAAATTTTCGCGTATTCACAATATTGATGACAGCACAACACACTTGGTTTTTCTAACTCTGCTTGTGCGGGAAATGCTTTTTTACCAATCTTAAGACCAGCCATGATCTCATCCCATACCTTCTGCACTTCTCTACGAAATCCCTCTAACTCAAATTTTTTAAGCTCAAAAGAAATCAACTGTGTTTGAGGAATAGCTTTTCCTTTATCATCCATCTCTTTAGTTACTATTTGGTATCTAAACTCTTTTGGTAGGCGCTCATATTCCTCCAAAAACCATAAACCGTAAGCGCGAGGCTGTAATTCACTTTTGTGTTTTGCATAAGGTCCGGAATCTTTCCATTTCTCCTTTGCAGTTTTAGTATCTACAATGGCATCTTTTTCCAGAATATCTATAAAACCAGTTAACAATCCGCCATTATCTAGTTTAATGGTTACTTCTGTCTGAACACCAGTAGGTTTAGTAGATTCTCCAAATTTTTTAACATAAGCATCCAAAATAACCGGCCCTGCCGCTTTCAATAGCTCTGGTTTATCATTTCCCCAAATAATCGGCTCATCTTGTTTTTCAAAGTTTTCATAAAATGCAGAATAAATAGCCGCCATCGGAGGGGCTTTACCAGATGCTATTTTTTCTTCGAAAAAGAAATTTAATGCAACGTCCACCGCTACTCCGAAATGTAATGCACTTGTCTTAGGCATCTTGATGCCCAGGGCATAACGCAAGAACCATTTTCTTTTGCACGAATACATTGCGATTTGAGTGCAGCTTAGGGCGACCGGTAACCTAACGGTTTCTATGAGTAACCACTCGGCCAGTTCTTTGCTCAAAACCTCTGGCCGCTTTTCACTCCGATCCAATTTAACAAGCTCGCTCTCGATTTGTTCGAGCTTCAACTCTAGCAGGCGCCGCAGGTATTTGAAGTATTTACCGTTCGCATAGGCGTCTTTATTCGCCTCATCTTTAACGACTAAGGTTGAACTATGCGCCGTTGGATTGTTTTGCTTGGCCCAATCCAGTGTCTCTTTTTCTAGCACAGGCAGGATTTTGGATTTAACCGCAAGGTCGATATCGTCGAAATTCTTGGCATGAATGAGATGGAGACGCTTCATACTACGAATATGAAGTAGAAACCATCATTGTCCAGGGCTATGCATTACAAAGCATCAATCGTAAGTTTAAACCACTTCGACTCTGATTTGATAGGATTGGTCACTTTGATATTCAAAGCGTTCCCATCTCCTCCTGCGTATTGTATTTCATCTATAACTACTTCAGGGTTGGTGCTTAGCTGCAAAGCGTTGATAACTGTTTCATTGACTCCCTCCCACCACCCAGGCAAGCTGGGTGGGGGATTCCTGAAGAGACTTAGGTCTCATCAAGATGGTTCCTAAGAGAGTAGTGTTGACCACTCTCAGAGGCAATTAAGGCCAATCCGGCCTCTTCAATATTGTGGGCGGCATTTATATCCGCATCGTCAACAAAGTCACAACGTTGGCATCGAAACGTAGTGGATCCACGTTCTCTGCTTTTACTGGACACATGTTTA
>Ga0163153_10002643_pt1 | contig 25484 bp, 19 predicted proteins | sample OliLakLV19MP6IB1_FD_148629 | JGI IMG/M metagenome (GOLD analysis project Ga0163153, IMG submission 148629) | Freshwater microbial mat bacterial communities from Lake Vanda, McMurdo Dry Valleys, Antarctica - Oligotrophic Lake LV.19.MP6.IB-1 | ecosystem: Environmental > Aquatic > Freshwater >...
AACGTTTTCCGACTAAAGAAGAAATTCCACCTCCCACTCCTCCACCTCCTGATAAGGCCTTTATTGCTAAAATAAACTTGGCCAAGGGCTTTTTCAGTTATCGGGAATTGCTTGCTACGCATTTAGACAATACTGAGTCCGGCGATTTTGATTTGTTTACCATACTGGTTGAACGAGTCTTGCACAATTATATCAGCACTGGACAAACGGAAACGTTATCTGCATTATGGAATAGTTTAAAGGCACAAAACGCATCCCTAATTGAAATAAAAGAGCAAAACCCTGTTCCTGATGCTGTAATCGGACAGACCATAAATGAGGCAACTGAAACACTTGATAGGGAAACAAAAATATTTCAGGACCGGCTTGATACCAGTTTGGCACTGCTTGAAGACGACACCAATACATTTAACCAGTATTTCAAGCATGGTATAAAAATCACTTTTAATGTTCAGGGAGCAACCTATGACATTACGCTCAATCAACTTACTGCCCCAAAAATATTTTTGGATGTAACATACAATGGCTTCAAGGTTCCAGAACATCATCAGTATCTGAACGAGGCACGATTGTCGGCGTTGGCGATATCTATGTTTTTGGCTTCGGTATTGAACAATCCTACCACGAAAGTTTTAAATTTACTTTTTTTGGATGATATCTTCCTCGGTTTAGACACCGGGAATCGCCTTCCACTGCTGGATATATTGAAAGATGCTAAGTTCGAGGATTTTCAAATATTCATGACGACGTATGATCGGGCATGGTTTGAATTGGCGAAGGATCACCTTTCTGGCAACTGGAAATCAGTTGAAATGTATGCACAGGAAGAAAAAATCACAGAACATCCTGATGGAGTAAAACATCTGACTGGCAGCATTGAACACCCGCCGGGTAGCAAGGAATATCAGTTTGAAAAACCGCTGATTATTGATCCTTCTTTGGGATATTTAGAGAAAGCAAAGTTGTATTTTGCAAACAAGGATTATCCTGCTGCCGGTAATGCTTTGCGGAGAGCGTGCGAAAAGATATTAAAGTCATATCTGCCAGAAGGTTATCTACTATCAAAAAACGGCGAGCCACTTGAGTTAGGGAACTTACTTTCTAACATAACAGAATACTTCGAGGATGCTGGTCAGGATATACCGAGAGACATATTAAATGAAATCATTTTTTTTAAAAATGCTTTATTCAACCCCTCATCACACCACGACTTGCGTTCAAATTTTTACCGAGGTGAAATTGAAAGAGCGATTAAAGCTGTTCAGAAATTCAAAAATTTGTCTAAAATTTCGTGGACACCGATTCTGACCCCTTGCCAAGAATTTGAGTTTGAAAACACTGCATCGAATTTAAAAGCCAAAATTCTGATCGGCGACTATATTTATAAAACCAAGTTTGATGGCAACGAAAGCATTTCGAAAATGCGATTTTACATAGATTGGTGGGAAAAAGATGGCATTGAGTTTTGTAAACAAAGAACCAGAGATCGGCATACCGATAAAGAAATTGCTGGAATTTCTACCAGAGCACACTCTATCGAAGAGTTATCGAATTGGTTGACACGAATGACAGGAATAGCCATTGCAGACATCAAAACGGAACTCATATTTTCTGGGAATACACTTTCTGCGCTTTTAGAGTAATTCATCCAGGGCTATAATTGCCCATATTTAATCATGGCCTGTGAAACTTAAAAAAACGGGCTGCCGAAGAAATCAGCAGCCCGTCGCCCGTTACCCCTTTGGCGGGTACGGGTCGTTCCCATAACTCCAACCTTCGCGGATCTGGCCGTTTGGCCGATGGATGCGAAGTTCCGAGCCTTGGTTGCGGGCGTGTTCGCGCGCAATTTGAATGGCTTCGGCCTGGGTATTCGCCAAGCGCGTAGCGCGTTCATTGCCAGCACCTTGCACGGCCCAACCATCGCCCCGGGGAACGACGTGATAATTTTTGTTTGCCATAGCAAATAAATTTATCCAGTAAATGAATCGCCCATTCTTCGGGTGAGCATTCCTCGATGCACTGGTTTTATCAAACGAAAAAGAAACTCTACGTTTGAGCCTTCAAGTTTCAAATCTTCCGGAAAAGAAACTTTCTGGGCCGACATCAGTACATGACTGTCGGCCTTTTTCGTTGACAAAATTAAGGGCTTTTTGTTGACAGTTCAAAAAAGAAAGTAAAAAAAATCAACCAATAGTAGATATCCTTTACTTTTGTGTGAGAAACTATAATCCAGTCTCCTCTTCTATTATGTCTCCTCTTGCACTCCGTCTCAAATCTGCCCGCGTGATGAACGGGCTTACCCTCGAATCACTTGCCGCCCAAATGGGCCATCTTGTGAGCAAACAAGCCTTGCAACAATATGAAAGCGGCTCGCGCAACCCAAGTCTTGATGTGCTGCGCGAGCTTTCAAAGGCATTGAATGTTCGCCCGGATTATTTTTTGCGCGAGCATTTTTTGCCCTTGGGTGATTTTAAATTTCGAAAAAGGAGCAAATTAGGCCAAAAATGGCAGGATGCGTTCACCGAAAAAGTACGGGATTCACTGGAAAAATACTTTGAATTGGAGGAAATCCTGAACGCGAAACAATCCTTTAAAAACCCATTGAAGCGTCCGGGAGTCTCCTCCGAGGAGGATGCGGAAGCAGCCGCCCAAGCGTTTCGGGATGCCTTCGCTTTAGGCTCTGACCCCATCTACAATGTGCTGGAAATGCTCGAATCCATCGGGGTTAAAGTGGTGGTTGTGGATGAATTGCTCGAATTTGACGGTGTTTCGACTGTCGTTGAAGATAATGGCCCGGTGATTGTCGTCAATAAAAAATTCGTTGAATCGGCTATTGAGGGTGAAAAACCCAAACATGACCGCCTGCGCTTCACTGCGTTACACGAACTGGCGCACCTCGTTTTGAGCATTGACGATTGTGAAGAAAAACAGGAAGAAAGACTCTGCCATGCTTTTGCCGGAGCTTTTTTGTTGCCCGAAAGTCGCATCAATGAACATTTCGGCAGCATGCACCGCAATCGCATATACCTCCAGGAACTCATCAATGTGAAACAAACCTACGGCATATCCATACGCGCCATTTTGATGCGCTTGAAGCGTTTCGACCGCATCAGTAATTACGACTTGAGTACCTTTTTTGCTATGCTCAATCGGGAGTACGGGGCAAAAAATGAGCCTGGCGATTGCCCTAGCATCGAAAAGCCGTTTCGGTTCGAGCAACTGCTGTATCGCGCCCTCGCCGAAGAGTTGATTTCCGTTTCAAAAGCCGCCGAACTCCGTGGCATGCCCCTCTCTGAGTTTCGGGATGAACTTTCTAAAATCGCCAAATGATCCTTTACGTCACCGATGCAAACATTTTTATTGACCTGCTTTATGCCGGGCTATTGAAATTGATGCCCAAACTGGGCTTGTCCATCGTGACCACCCAGCTCGTTGTTGACGAATTAAATGACGAACAACAAATTGAGTTACAATCTCTTGTAGATACCAATACCCTTGAGATATTTGAAATGACAATTGAAGAAATTAGGGGCATTTCATTGCCTGCTGGCCTGTCCTTGCCCGATCGCTCGGTCATTTGCCTGGCGATCCGGGAAAGCGGTGTACTCGTTTCAGGCGATGGTCTGGTTCGTCGCACCGCAGGAAGCTTAGGTATTGATGTGCGCGGTTTGCTTTGGCTTTTTGACGAATTTGTGTCCACGAAATTAATTTCGTGCTTAGAAGCCGCCGAAAAATTGGAATTCCTTGTAGTCGAAAAAGGTAGCAGACAACCGAACTCAGATTATAACGCTCGGTTGGAAAGATGGAGAAACCTGTAAGCAAAACATTTGACCAATCGAATCCAACGCTTAAACAGTAAGATATGAAACCGCTGCAAAAAATTTCCAGAATTATTGCCGTCGAGCCTTTCAAAATCACCCTGCTTTGGAATACCTCCGAAATAAGGGCTTTGGACTTTGCCCAGCTTTGCAATCAATGGGAAGCCGATGGCGACAGTAAAATGGCGGCACTTCGGGATTGGGAAACCTTTAAACAAGTTACCCTTTCTGAAAACCGTACCCTTTGCTGGCCTAACGTACTGGTTTCTTTCAGCTTCAAAGGCGGAAGCCAGTACAACAAGCCCCTTGGAATTAGACGCGCTGGAATTGTACCGCCAAAGCACTTTGGTCAAAAAAACAGAATCGGTCAACGTGGGTGCAATGCTTCGGAAAGCGAGGGAAAATGCTGGGCTATCCCAAGCAGATGTCGCCTTGAAAAGTGGCACAACCCGTAACTATATTTCCCGGATTGAAAATGATAAATCAGACATTCAGTTAGAGACACTGCAAAAGATTGTTGAATTGGGCATTGGCGGAGAAATCGTGTTGCAAATCAAGTCGCCCAAAGTGGTGAAACGCGCTCAATCAGCTCAAAACCCTGCAAAAGCATTACTCGGTTCACAGTGATCTTTTTACACTACTTTTTACACTTCCAATTCAAAATATGCAATACCCTGTAAGCGTATTTTGAGGAGGTTTTAAGGCAAATAATTAATATTTAGAGAAATTATCTCTATTTTGTTTTAAAATTTAACACGCCATAAGTATTGACTGTCAACCAATTGTCAAGTTATCCACATTTTGTGGAAACCTTTAAATAATCTGATTTGGGGGTTGGAAGTACCTTTATATAAACAAAAAGTCGGAAAAGTGGTCATGCCACTTTTCCGACTTTTAAAATGTGCTAATGCCTTTAAAAAAAGAATCGCCCCTTGCGGGGCGAACGGCTGGGGGGACTACCCCCAGTGCTGTTTTGGTAGGGCAAAGGTAGTAATAATTTTTACTGCTTTAAAAATTATTTTAAAAAATACACACTTTTTGAGCAGAGAAAAAATCATCAAAACCCTCATCTATTCGCGCTGCTAAAAATCCAGCAAAAATTTAATCAAAGTTCCAATCACCCATTTTAATTGATTTTCTCATCATGCAACGAGTCATTACATATATTGATGGTTTCAATCTATATTTTGGAATGAAGGCCCAATACAACAATAAGTACCTTTGGTTGGATGTCGAAGCACTTTCCCGGTCACTCTTGGTTACGGGGCAGGAATTAGTAGCGACCAAATACTTCACCTCAATGGTAACGAATCAGCCTGACAAAGAAAAAAGGCAGCGCACCTATTTGGATGCTTTGAAATCCTCAACTGGTTGCCATTTTTATTACGGAAGGTATCAATCAAATGTTATTAAATGCAGGGGATGTGGAAGTAATTGGCCTTCCCCAAAGGAAAAAATGACAGATGTGAATATCGCTACTCAAATGCTCATGGATGCTTTTACGGACCAATTTGATGTAGCTATTCTGATTTCAGGTGACCCCGACCTGATACCGCCCATTCAGGCCATAAAAAGTCTTTCACCTCAAAAACGGGTTGGGCTTTATTTCCCTCCAAGCAGGCACTCGATACAACTTGAAAGTGTCGTGGATTTTAGTGGGCTTATTGGGAAGAAAAAACTTCGGGAAAGTCAGTTGCCAGAAAATATTACCAAGCCAAACGGGTTTGTCCTAACTCGACCCACAACATGGGGTTGAGCTTGTAGCAGGTGGGGTTTTTACACCACTTTTTACACCACCAATTCAAAACACCAACACAATCAATTGATTATCAATTACCTAAATATTTAGATGTGCGTCCCGCCAGCTCCACTTTACCCGCCATAGCACCGCCGGAGGCGGTGCGACGGCGGGTTCTACCCCAACCGCAATCCCGAGTTCTCGGGGCGACGGCGGGTTGAACCAAAAAATTAAAGCCAACTTTCTGAATTTCAGGAAGTTGGCTTTTTTTATTTGGTGACACCAATAGAATACTTACACTTTCACGCTAGGCCTCCTTCAGACCCACAAGTTCACCAACGCCCCCTTGTCAATCCAACATCTTGCCCAAAGCATCAAAAATCAAATCCTTGCGTTTGACTTCGGCTTCATAAACCGTCGAGCCGTCGGCTTTTTCGATGCGCGCGGCTTCCTTCACTTTTTTGCCCTTCAAGGCAGCAATTACGGGCGCGGGCAGTTCCGAAAATGCAATTTCAGTCTCTGTTCCGAGCCAGCGGCCGGCTTCGGAGAAATTGGCAGACATCTCGTGGCTGCCCGACAGTTCAAATTCTGCCTCCCAATCGCCGTTTTTTTCCTTCGACCAATCCACGTCTTGTGCATTGGGGAATTTTTGCTGGAAGGCTGCCAATACCGCCTGCGGTGGGTTTTTGGCAAATGCTGTCGCGCACGAAACGAGCGCCAACAGGCTCAAAAGCATGATTTTTTTCATAACTAAAATTTTATGTTTGAATGAAAGATAGGTTAAAGGTACGGGTCAATTTTGGAGGAATTTTGGAGCTCAAAATTTCCAGTTGTACCCCAGCCTAATCACCTGCGTTTCATAATAATCTGTGCTTTCCAAGCTAAAATCCGACCCTTGGACGCGCTTTCTGATCTGCATGGTGTTCAGCAAATCCGTCGCATTCAATACAAGCTCGCCCCTGCCTTTCTGGATTGTTTTTTTCACACCGACATCCAGCGAATAGCGGCTGCCGATGCGGCCCTGTGGCAAAAGGTCGGGTGCAAGCCAGATGCTCGAAATTTGTGCTTCCCAATTTTTTGAGGCTTTTATAGCAGCGTTCAATTTGAAATTTCCAGACACAAGTTGTTGTTTTTCAGCCAAATAGGTCGTCGGTACGGGATACTGATTGACGACCGTGAATGCCTCAAAAGTGTTTTGATAGATGTTTGCGTTTGCGTTCAGCGACAGCCACTTGGAAATTTTTTGCTGCCAAACGAACTCCGCGCCGGTGTTCCAACCGCGCCCGGCATTTTGAAAAACATTGTACAACAACACACTACCTGGCACCTGAGTGGCAATGCGGGTGATCGTGCCGTTGGTAATACGGTGATAAATTGCCGCGAAAAAACTACCGCTTGAAAAGGCGTTTTTAAAGCCCAATTCGCCAGACATCGTGAACTGTGGCCGCAGCGCAGGATTGCCGACTTTGATGAGTTCCGGCTCATCGTATTTCGGGAAAATGCGGATATCCACTTCATTTGGACGGTCAACTCGGCGGTTGAGGAAGAGCGTGATTTTGTTGCGCTCGTTCAGTTTGTACGCAGCGCGCAAGTTCGGGAAAGGCTGGAAATAGCGATAACCATCGCTTTTGTAGGTGTTGTGATCGGGATTCACCTCATAGTCCACCTGCACGTACTCGACGCGCAAACCGCCTTCTATTTCGACTTTTTCATTTTCAAAAACATAGTTTGAGTACAGCGCGGGGATTTTTTCGTAATAATTCGCCCAGCCTCCGGCACCCGGGTCGAGCGGCGAATTTTGTCCCGGAAAAAACTGCATATTCACTGGAATCGAGCGAAACCTTCCTTTGAATCCCGCCTCTACCCGCCCATGCCGGAGTGGTTTGGTATAGTCGGCGTTCAAGTCCCAAACGTGTTCGTCGGAAAGGAGCTTGAAAGCATCCTCGCCCGTGAAATTTGGCAGCGTATTGGTAAAAAAATACTGCTCATCCTCCCGGTGAAAGGAGTAGTTGCCCGTTAAAATCAAGGTGTGTCCAGGTTGTCGGAATTTGTGGTTGAAAATCGCCGTGCCAAGCGCGGTGTACTTCACTTCGTCTTCTAAAAATTGCCAAAGTCGGTAGCGGTTTTCGGCTTCCGGGGTGCTCAAAAAATAAGGAATGTCACCATTGTCCAGGATTTTTTCGCGGTTGAAAAGCCCGGAAACGGTCAAGGAGTTACGTTCGTTCAAGGCATGGTCGAGACCTATTTTTGCCGTAGCATAGTCGGTTCGGCGATTGCGTTTAACTTGCTGAAAAATCACTGTACCATCGTCGTAGGTACGCGTTGCAAACTCGTTTTTGTTCAAGGTTGGGGCATAAAGCCAGTCACCCTGAAAAAAAACGTTGGTCGCTTTTTTTCGATAATTGGCTGAAAAGGAAGGGTTCAATTTAGGGGTCGCCTGAAACTGCGGTCGTATGGTCGGCAAGTTTTCCTGTTTTTCCCAGAGTGCGCCTGCTCCCACCATCATACCGACTTTGCCGTTGAAGCCTTGCTGTTCCTGTTTTTTGAAAACGAGGTTGATGACCCCCGCGCTTGCATTGGCATCGTATTTTGCCGAGGGGTTGTTGATAATTTCGATGCGTTCGAGTGCGGAAGCGGGCAGGTTGTCCAAGCCCTTTTGTGAGCCGTAGCCCGTCAGGGCGGTTTGTTTTCCGTCAATCAGGACGGCGATTTTGTCGCTGCCACGCAGTTGGATTTTGCCGTCTTCGCCGACGGTCACACCTGGCAAATTCGTCATTGCTTGTAAGACCGAGCTTCCCGATTGACTGATGTTGTCGCTGACGGCATAGGTTTTTTTGTCCATTTTGCTGGAAACTGCGTCGGCTTTCGCAGAGACAACAACTTCGCCCAAAGCCTTTGTGTCCTCTTTCATCTGCAAAACACCCATATCCAAAAACGTGCTCAACTCGCCCAGTATGACCCTTTGCCGCAGGGCTTGATAGCCCATAAACGAGGCTTCGAGGTAGTAATTTCCTTTTTTTAAACCCGGCAAAGTGAAAGAACCGGCCTCATCGGTCAATGCTCCAGCAACAAATGCACTGTCCTTTTCGGTTTTTAAAACGACGCTCAAAAAGGAGATTGGGGCTTTGGCCTGTGCGTCTTGTACCTTGCCAGAAAGGGTGATACTGCTGCCGGATGGATTTTGGGCAATGATTTGCGCAGTGAAGGATGCGGTGATAAGGAGCAGCGCGAGCAATTTTTGTGTTGACATTGTTTGAAAAATTTGCCGCAAAAGTCCGGGGTGATTTTGGAGAGAATTGGGACGCTGCATTTAGAAAACCGATTTCTTAAAAAATACCGCCGCCGACCAAACGCCGTTTTCAAATCCCATTTCAAGCCCGAGGCCTTGTTGTTCGCAAATCTCCAAGACCATTGCCAGGCCCAGCCCCACGCCTTCCGAATGTGGATTGCCGCGAGCAAAACGGGCCATTAAATCTGCTACCTGACCTTCTGGCGATGCGGCGGAGTTTTCTACGATTAGGGCGCATTCATTCAAAGTCACGCGCAGCATACCTTCGCTGATATTGTGCTTCACTGCGTTTGTGAGCAGGTTGGTCACGAGCGTTTCAGCCAAAAAGAGGTTCGTTTCTAGCGTTTTTTCGGCCAATTCGATCTGCAATTCCAGTCTTTTTTCGGCGATGAAATCTTCCAGCCAAACCAGCCTCTTTTCCAAAAGAGGTTTCAAGGCGACGGCTTCACGCGCTGGAAACTGATGGTTTTCGATTTTTGAGAGTAGCAAAAGCGATCGGTTGAGCCGCGCCATACGTTGTGTGCTTTGCCCAATGATATTGATTTGTTGGGCTTGCATTTCACTCATGGTCTCGTCTTGCAACAATATTTCTACCTTGCTTTGAATGACAGCGAGCGGCGTTTGCAGTTCATGACTGGCATTTTCGGTGAACTTTTTGACCGTGTGGTAGTCTTGCCGCACCTGATGGGCAAGGTTTTCAAGGGTTGTGTTGAGTTCCTGAATTTCCTCCACGGACGAAGGGCTGAGCTTTAAGGGGGCATGGTCGGCCAAGCGGAAGCGGCGCATTTCTTCCAAAGTTTCAAAAAACGGCTGCCAAACCTTCCTCGACACCACCCGGTTGACCCAGAGCATTACCAAAAGCAAGAGCGCAAACACGGTGGTGAGCAGGACGGCCAATATCAATACAACATCATGATATTCGACTGTACTTGTGGAAACAGAAACGCGCCACGCTTGCCCGCGTATCATGACGGGGAAACGCAACTGCCGGAAGGGTTCCATCTCGTTTTCAAACTTGTTGAAAAGCGTCGTGTCTGAAAAAGTTTGGCCTGAGGTGTTCTTCACGGAGCCATTAGGCATTCGTTCGGCATACCATCGGTCGAAAACAGTCTGGAAAAAGGCAGGTAGCGTGTCGTTTGCCTGCACATAGGATTCGATTTCGGCTTGCACGCCCATAAGTTTTTCGTCTGTTTCGTGGTCGAAAACCCCGCGCAAGGTGAAAAAGGAAACGACCCCCGCTGCCACAAAGACTGGAAGCACACCCCGAAAAAAGAGTTGTTGTGTTTTATGTAGCAGTTTCATTTGCTGTCGGTGAATTTGTACCCGATACCGTATACAGCATACACATAATCGGGGCAGCCTAGGTCTACCAGTTTCTTTCGCAGGTTTTTGATGTGCGAGTATATGAAATTGAAGTCGTCCATTTGATCGGCATCGTCGCCGAGCAGATGTTCAGCGATACTTTCACGGCGCAGGACACGGTGCTGGTTTGCCAAAAAATAGAGCAGCAGGTCGTACTCCTTCGGTGTGAGGTCGAGCAACGTCTCTTTGACATAGACACTTCGATGGTTGGGGTTGACCCTGATCTCGTGGAAAACAATGTCCGAACTGCCGCCAAAATGCCGCCGCCGCAACAGGGCCTTTAGCCTGGCATTGAGTTCGGACAAGTGAAAAGGTTTGGTGAGGTAGTCGTCAGCGCCGAAGTCAAGCCCCGCGATGCGGTCGTCGAGCGCATTGCGTGCGCTGATGATGATGACGGCTGCTTCGGGGCGCAATGTTTTCAAGGCGCGAATCACATCCAAGCCTGTACCTCCACCGGGCAGATTGATGTCCACGAGGAGGCAGTCGTATTGGTAGACAACTGCTTTTTCAAGGGCAGTGGGGAAGTCTGATGCGGGTTCGACAAGGTAGCCCTCAGCTTTCAAAAAGTCAGAGATAGAGGCAGCGAGTTCAGGTTCGTCTTCGATGAGCAAGATTTTCATTGGGCAAAAATACGATGCGAATTTTGGAGGGATTTTGGAGGCAGGTTCATTTCAAACTATTTTATCCACCAGTACGGAGTCCCGATTTTGTTTTTAAAGATGTATCGTCTATTCCCACCCACCATTTACTTTTGCCCGCCCGCTCACAGCTCCACCCCATACTATGCACACATTCCGATTTCTCTCGCTGCTCTCCATTTTTATTATCGGCTGTAACCAAACGTATGATAAAATGAAGTTGACCTCTTCAGGTGAATGTGCCTGTATTTCGTGGGAAAGCGATGACACCACGGGTGAAGCAACGTACAAAACAGTAAGAGGTGCTTTACTCGGAACAAGGTTCCCCTCTTTTGAAGCATTAAAATCAGTCATCCAGATTGAATATGAAAATGGCACTATCTCTTCTGATAGCACTGCAGCTGACAACCGATTGGTCCGAGTACGTCATTGTAGCAAGGGCAAGGAAGTTATCAGTGTATTAGAGACAGGCACAAGTCAGGGTGATATTTTGAAAGCAAGGTACCAGGGTGCAATTTTGGATCGCCTCCGCTTGCTTTTTCATTGTCCTTACGCAGTGGCGAACAGGAAAGACCTGGAGCGAATTTTATATCTTTCAAGATGGAGCCCGGAATGGTTCGGAGAAGGAGACCCGGCTTTTTTTGATATTGCAAAATCATCGGTAGCAAATATCAATACGCCGGAACTGGCTTTTAAAAATGTAAGGGATACCAGCGAAAAAGGCTATCTCAATTCCTTTAACCACATCACTGCACAGGCGTTCATTACTTCTTGTTTTTCGGAGGAACTGGCTGATTTCATTGCAGATGCTCATGAACGTTATCGCCATCCGGAGTTGATAACCGGAAAATTTACCGCAGCGCAAATTACAGACCTGGAAGAGGGCCCGGTTGATAACTATGTAGACCTCATTAATAATGAATGGGGACAGGAGCTTGGCAAACAACTAAAGGAGAAGTATGGTATTAACAGCGAAACAAATTGGACTGCCGAATTGCTTGCAAATTATCTGAATGACTTACAGGGTTATTATAGCTGGGCTTTTCAAATTGGTTTTGAACCCTACAGACCGGAGGACCCTGAGGTGCTCAGATTTTCGAACAAGATGAACGCATTAATGAAAGCTCGTGTAAAGTTTAATAAGTAAGTTTTTTCAAACGGTACAAAGGCCGTTTGTCTATTTCAAAAGTATCGTTTACAAGGGTATAGCCTTCTCGCAGTTCCTGCACTCCAGTTGGTCGCCATTGCGCTAATTTCTCAAGCCACTTTTCATCTGCCAAGGCTTTTTCCAAGCGCACTCCAACGAGAACAGCCTCGCTTAAATTGATCTTCCTCAAGTCGGCACCACTCAAGTCTGCCTGACTCAAATTTACTTTTGTCAGGTTACTGCCCGTGAAATTAACGTTTGTCAGATTTGCCTCGTTGAACAGTGCACCGCCCGATTGTGCCCACTGAAAAGAAGCGCCCGTTAAATCTGCCTTTCTCAGTTGCGCGTTTGTGAGCTTTGCTCCGTTCAGGTTTGCCAGTATGAGGCTCGCTTCATTCAGTTGAGCCCAACTCAAATCCGCTCTTTTCAAATCCGTATTGCTCAGGTTTGCCTGATTCAAATTTGCTCCCCAAAGATTTGCTGCACCCAGATTAGCACCTTTCAAGTTTGAGCCGCTCAAGTCGGCATTTTTCAAATTTGCTTCCTTGAGGTTTATGCCGCTCAAATCCAATCCTTTCAAATCTGCCCCGCGCAAATCTGCCCCGGCAAAGCCCGTTTTCCCTTTTATCTGTGCGAAAGAACCCGAATCAATATTCAAAAGTACCAATGCCTGCAATAGTTGTCCGCGCCCCGGGCTGTACGCTTTCTCCGACAGGCTATCCGCTTCGATATATTTGTAAGGCTTGAAAGCGAAACTCAAGGCCGCTAATCTGCCGATAATGGTATCCCTCAACGCCCTGCCGGGAGTACGTTTTAATTCCTCCCCAAGCTCCTCCAAAATGCTGTGCATCAGTGGCTTCAGGTCATCTTTCTTCACAGTCTCTACCAACGCCGCCATTTCCTGCAACTTCTTGTCCTGGTTTTGAATTTGAAGTTTGAAAGACTCGTTCTGACGGTAGATAGTTAATCCGCCCACAACGCCTCCCAGCACAAGAAATCCCAGCAGCATTATCGAAATGAAGGTATGTGCTCGTGTGCTTTGGGAATCTCCGGCTACTGTTTTTTTGCCAATTAGCCCGGACAGTAAATTCCTGTTCCACGCAGCCAACAGCATGAGCACTAGCGAAGCGAGTGCAAGGGCTGCAATAAAACCCAACAGAAACGAGTAGTTCTTTTCCAGGTACGGCAAGCGTAGAAATCCCAATGCCCAGCCAATCACCATTCCGAAAAACAAGCCAATAAGAAGGTACTTTTTTCCTTTCATCCGTGAAATTTATTCTCCCGCAAAAATAGGCACGGTTGAATAATAACTTGTTTCTTTTATCTGGTTCCTTAAAACACCAAAACCCGGTCGCTCTCCAAGGTCCAATCGGCCAAATCTGACATGTTACTCATTTCAACACCCTCTAGCAGCGTAAGCCCGGCCAAGCCTCTTGCTTGAGCACAGCTGCCGCAGCGTTTGACAGTGCCCTTGATGGTTCAGCACGAGTTTGAGCATCCGGGAGATGTTGTAATAGCCATTGGGTGTCTCTTGCGCATTCAACGCCGCTGTTACAGCATCGGCCATCATCAGTATAATACCTGGCAAAGCGAAGGTTATCTGTTGATTGTGTCCCATTCAACAGTGTTTTTTTTCGTCGTTTGATGGCTTTTTGTAACCCATTTTTGGCGTATCCACACCCAAATAGTGGGGCTACTTGTACTGCACCGCATCCGAAAATCCGCCCAGAAACCGATTGCCACCGTCAATACCCCAACCGCAACAATACTCGCCGGAATACCAAACGCATCCGCTATAATTCCAGTGAGCAATGCCCCCACTGCGTAACCCATGTCCCGCCAGAACCGGAACACTCCAAGGCTTTTAGCCCGGTCAAACGGGTGCGTGTTTTCTGCAATCGAAGCGAGAAAGGTCGGGTACACCATTGCAGTGCCCCAGCCGAGCAGGGCTAAAAGAAGGGCAAATGAGACAAAACTTCCGGCCATAGCCAAGCCAAGCAGCGCCAGCCCTTGCAACAGCATTCCCCACAGCAAAAGGTCTTTTTTACAAACCCAATCAGACAGCCGCCCGCTGAACAACTGCCCAATGCCCCAAACCGCCGGATACACGGCAGCCAAAACACCGATTTCATGCAGCGAAAATCCTTTTTGAACCAGAAAAATGGGGAGCAATCCCCACACCATGCCATCATTCAGGTTGTTGACCAACCCGGTCACGGTCACCGAACCGAGGTTGCGGTGCCGCCAACTGGTATCTCGGAAAATTTGCTCCAGGCGTGGCACCTTGCTTGTAACTGCTTCTGCTGCTACATGCGCGTGTGTGTCGCGTACCAGCAGCAGCGTGGCGAGAAAACCGACCACAGACAAGCCCACGCCGAGGTAAAACGGATATGGTCGCAACCCGTATTCCCCTGCTATCCAACCAGTTGCAAATGCTGCCAGTGCTACTGCGAGATATCCGGCAAATTCGTTCAAACCCATCGCCAGGCCTCGATCGCGTTCGCCTGCGAGGTCTATCTTCATCACCACCGTGGCCGACCAGGCAAAACCCTGATGCGCTCCGAGCAGAATATTGGCACCAATTACCCAGCCCCATGTCGGTGCAAACATCAGCAAAAATGGCACGGGCAGACCCAGTGCCCAGCCCAACAACAACAGCCGCTTGCGACCCATGCGACTCGCCAAAATGCCGGTAAACAGGTTGGCAGCTGCTTTCGTAATACCAAAGGCCACAATAAATGACAGTACCGCTGTCTTTGCCGCGATGCCGAACTCCACTTCGGCCAATTGTGGAAGGATACTCCGCTCCATGCCAATCATTCCGCCCACGAAGCCATTGATTATCACCAGCAGCGAGAATTGTCGCCAATTTTGTTTGAGTCCGAGTTTTATTTCATTCATGAGAGGTAGCACGGCGTTTACGCCGCCGGTATAGAGCCGTTTACGGCGATGTATTGAAAAAAACAAAGCCGTTCACGGCGATGTAATTGAAAAAATAAGAGCCGTTCACGGCGATGTAACTGGCAACAGTGGCGTGAACGCCACTTTACCGACGGCGTAAACGCCGTGCTACCTGTATCCCTCTTCCAAGCGAACCGCCCTAAAGCCGTTGGCATTGAGCAGTTGTACCGCTTCGTCGGCGTAAGTACAGAAAGGCCCTCGGCAGTAGGCAATGATCATTTTGTCGCGAGGCAACTCGTCCATTCGTTCTGCCAGTTCTGTTATCGGGATGGAACTTGCATGCTCTAAATGACCAGCATCAAATTCATCCGCAGGGCGAACGTCGAGGAACAGCACCCTGTCATTGAGGGGCATTGTTTCGTATGACAAACTCGCTGTATTGCCTGCCTCTTGTCGGAACTGCCTGAGCGTCATCTGGACAGCGGGTTCCTGCTCCATCGCCAAATCCCGAATAGCCTTCCAAGCGGTGTATGCCTTACGCCCGCTCAAGGCATAATAAATGAAGTTCCCCTCCCGGCGAGTTTTCACCAAACGGGCGGTTTTCAAAACCTGCAAGTGTTGCGAAGCATTGGCTACTGTAATGGCCGTTTGTGCAGCGATTTGTTCCACCGGCTTTTCGCCGTTGGCCAGTAAGTCAATGATTTCCAATCGGTTAGGACTCGAAAAAGCTTTGGTCAGGCCAGCAATGGCTGTGTAGATATTGTCTTTGAAGATTCGTTTTTCCATAAATTTTTCCTATTCAAGTATTCAAACACATTCTTGAACAGATTGTTGTGCAAAAAAATATTTACCTGGATATCTCAATCATCCCGAAAGGCTACGCTTCGTAGAAGACGATCCTAAACTGACTGCCAGCATACACAAATAATTACTTGGACTGATAATTGCACTACCGCTATTCCCCATAGGGCATCCCTTTGCACTGCGTTCATTCTTTTATTAATCTACAAACTTTTCCCATGACTCGATCCTGCTTTTTAATCGCAATCGCACTCATCATTTCCACCAATTGTTTTTCAAAAACCAATTTAATTTCAGATCAAGTTCCCCTCGAAATCAAACTCGTCTCACTTCAAAACCCCAATTGTTTCGACCCCTCAGGTGCTATCACTGTAATCGCTACCGGAGGAAATCCTGGTTACACCTATGATTGGAATACAGGCGCAAGCGGGCCTGTACTCACCAATATCTCGACCGGGGATTACACCGTATTAGTAAGGGACAGCGACGGCCTTACCGCTGATCTCACCATTTCGATCCTAGATGACTTTGCAGCCCCGTTGGCCGATGCTGGCGGCCCATTGGTAGTTTTATGTACCAACACGATCACTACGCTCAATGGCAGTGGTTCTTCAGGACCTGATTACATATATCAGTGGGTGGCTTCCAACGGAGGGCATATTCTTTCCGGGGCCAACACGCTTACTCCCGACCTTGATCATACCGGCACCTTTCAACTGACAGTCAGTGATCTGAATAACGGCTGCACCGCCACAGATGTGACCACGGTCACTGCGCAAAATACCGCCCCCGCTGCTACCGCTACCGGAGGTGTATTGAACTGTGCCGCTGCTACTGTTTCACTTACGGTTGTTTACACCACTTTAAACACTACTTTTATCTGGCAAGGCCCAGGGGGATTTAGCTCGCTTTTGGCAAATCCGGTCGTCAGTGTTCCGGGCAATTATGTGTTCACCCTTACCGATACACTGACCGGTTGCATCAACAAATCAACCGCTTTAGTGACTTCAAACTTTGTGCCGCCCAACGTAAACGCAACAGGTGGCGGGACAATCACTTGCGCACAAACCACCGTACAATTGACGGGCAGTTCAACAACCCCTGGGGCTACCTACCAATGGAATGGTCCGAACGGCTATTCGTCCGGCATGCAAAATCCATTGGTCAGCCTGCCTGGTCTGTATACCCTGACGATCATGAACCCGGTAAACGGCTGCACGGGTACTGCGACGGTAACGGTGACTCAAAATATCGCGACGCCCAATGTTTCGGCTTCTGGTGGTGTCAAAACCTGTTCGTCTCCACTGGTAACCTTGTCGGGCAATTCAACGACACCCAACGCAACGTTTAGTTGGACCGGCCCAAACGGGTTTTCTTCTATACAACAAAACCCCAGTGTCAGTTTTGTCGGCAGCTACACGCTCAAAGTAACCAACCCTTTGAACGGATGCACTGCAAACGCTTCAGCTTCCGTTTCGCAAAATATTACACCACCCAGTGTTTCAGCTACAAGTGGAACCATCACTTGTACGAATCCATTGACCCAAATCACCACCACTTCATCCCCTCAAGGGCTTAGCTATTCCTGGGCCGGGCCAAACAACTTTAGCTCCAGTCAGAAAAACCCTTTGGTAGGTATTTCCGGTACTTACACGGTAACAGCCACCAATCCAGCCAACGGATGTACCAATATAGGTTCTGTTTATGTTGCAGAAAACACCACGCCACCTTTCGCTTATGCTGGGGAAGACAAATCTTTGAACTGTTATTTTAGTTCTCTTCTGCTCAATGGCTCCTTCTCCTCTAATGGCCCGAATTACACCTATCTCTGGACGACTTGGGACGGCAATATTGTAGCGGGTGCAAATACACTCTATCCACGGGTAGACCTGGAGGGCAACTATACCTTGAAGGTAACGAACACCCAAAATGGTTGTGTGGACTTGGACAGCATGTTCGTCACTCAATCCACGCCCGTGACCGCCGTTATTTCCCAAACTACTCCTGTTTATTGCAGTGGAGGTGCCAATGGAGCGGCTACTGTGGCAGCCGGTGGCGGCTCTTTTAACTACTCCTACAATTGGTCTAACGGCAACCAAACAACTGCCATTAATGGCTTAAGCGCTGGTACTTATACCGTTACAGTCATGGATTCTGAAGGCTGTTCAACAACTGCTGTAGCAACTGTCAATCAGCTTATTTTGACCGCTACGGTCAATGTGTCGCATCAATCTATTCCCGGCGTGAACAATGGTTCCGCTTCTGTCAGCGGCGGCGGTGGCACTGCGCCGTACACCGTCAAATGGAGCACTGGAGCGGTGACATTGGCCATTAGTAATCTTGCGCCTGGCCCCTATTCTGTGACTGTGACCGATGCAAAGGGCTGTACCCTTGTAAAAACGACCAACGTAAATGCTGCGAATTGCATCATGACGGGTAGCATTTCGCGGGTAAACGAGACTTGTGCCGGCGCAAAAAACGGTTCTGCTACGGTGAATCTAATCTCAGCCGTAAACCCGATCACTTATGCTTGGTCACATGGCGGCAGTACCAAAACGGTCACAGGGCTTTCCCCCGGTACGTATACAGTCACGGCTACTGATGTGTCCGGCTGCCAGGTCGTGCAAAGTGTACAAATCACAGGCCCACAAGTGTTGGTGGCATCCGTGGCCTCCCAAACGAATGTTAGCTGCCCAAGTTCGGCGGATGGCTCGATTACAGTAGGTGTGACAGGTGGCACCCAAGGTTATGCTTACCATTGGTCAAACAATGGCTCAAACGCGACCATATCCGGTCTCGTTCCAGGTAATTATAGCCTGACGGTAACCGATGCGAACAATTGCACCACGACCCTTAGCACCCAGATCAATGGTCCGAACCCAATAACAATCAATATTTTGCAAAAAACGGATGTTGCCTGTCCAGTTGATAAGACCGGGGCAATTTCGGTCTCCGTACTGGGCGGACTTCCACCTTACCAATATTTCTGGTCGAATGGCAGTACACTTGCTTCCATTTCAGGACTAAGCCCAGGCAACTATACACTAACCGTCACGGATGCCAACGACTGCCCTAAAAGCCTCAGTACCACGGTTTTGGTGCTGGATCAGACCGCTCCGGTGCTTGTCCTAAAAAATGCCGCGGTTGATTTGGACAACAACGGCCTGGTTTCCATTTCGCCTGCTCTGTTCGACAACGGAAGTTTCGACTTTTGTGGGATCGCAAACTGGACTGTAACGCCCAATAGTTTCAATTGCAACCAAATCGGCCAAAATACAGTAACGATTACGGCCACCGACTTAAGCGGTCACTCAAGTTCAGGTACTGCTATCGTGACTGTAATAGATAATATAGTGCCTTCAGTAGTTTGCCCTGTTAATATTACCACAGGATCCTGCAATCCAGTCGTTCAATTCAACCTTCCTCAGGTCATTGACAATTGTCAGCTCAATCCTGCACAATTGGTTCAATTGAGTGGCTTGCCTTCTGGCAGTACTTTCCCTCCGCGCAATACACTTCAAACCTTCCAATATACTGATCAATCGGGCAATACTGGCCAATGCAGTTTTGAAGTTTATGTACAGGAAGCTGTAACACTTATTGCAACCGATGTTCCCGTAAATTGTACAAATGAATGCAATGGTGCGGTTACGCTGACACAGATCAGCGGCGGAGGCTTCAACGTAGCCTGGAGCAACGGCCAAACCAGCCTGAACCTTACAGGACTCTGCGCTGGCACTTACACGGCAACCATCACAGATAGTTACAACTGTGTTCAAACCCAAACAGCAACCGTATCAGTCCTGGACGTACAATCGCCCAGCCTCAGCTGTCCCGGCAATATTTTCAGCAGCTATTGCGCCGGTACGGTTACATACAGTCAGGCAGTTGTAACAGACAATTGCCAGGTAATTTCAACAAATCTCCAATTGATAGCAGGGTTGCCTACAGGTTCAATGTTCCCAATTGGAAGTACCGTCCAAACCTTTTCTTATACCGATGGCGGGGGCAATAATGGGCAGTGCAGTTTTTCCGTGAATATCTCTGGGCCTTCCACGCAAAATGCTGTTGTTCAATCCGTTACCTGTGCAAATTTGTGCAACGGGACTGCTTTGCTCAGCATCACTGGAGGCAACGGTCCGTTTAATATTCAATGGAGCAATGGGCAAAGTGGCCCCTTGGCGAGCAACCTTTGTGCTGGCAATTACACCTATATGGCAAGTGATTTGGCTGGTTGTGTGCAATCAGGTTCTGTATCAGTCTCCCAACCATTGCCACTGCTCATTTCGTTGGCACAAGTGGTGAACGACCTTGGCAATGCCGGAGTTGGTAGTATTCAAGTCAACGTTTCTGGCGGTGTTCCACCGTATACCTACCTCTGGACCCGCAACGGAGCATTTCATGCAAGCACCGAAGATTTGACAAACCTTTACCCGGGTCAATACCTAGGGGTCGTCACGGATGCCAATGGCTGTACTAGCGGTAGCGGGATTATTACCGTATCCAATACTGTTGGGACAAAAACGCCCGAATGGACACAAAGCCTTACCCTTTATCCTAATCCGGCAAAGGAAATGGTCAAGATAGATTTCGGCGCAGCCTTGGGTCAGATGGCAGAACTCCGACTTTGCGATATAAACGGGCGGGTGATAAGCAACCAGCAAATCGAAGCGACTGCCCAGTATGTCTTTTTGGACGTATCCTCCCTTCCGGCAGGATTGTTCTTGCTACAGCTTAACTTAGAAGACGGGCAGCGAACGATTCGGAAATTGGTAGTGGAGCGGTAGATTACGACATCCAAACCCCATGAAAAAGCCGCATCGCGGCGACATTACAGTAGCGTCAGCGTTAAATGTTTTTCAGAACCGTGTAGCGGTGGCATTATTACGGCGATATAATGTCACTGCTACGCGGTTCGTATTCCCCAAACGCCCTTGCGGGCTACCAAAATGGCACCGCTACGCGGTTTTTTGTTGAACCCCTACCGAAGGCAATCCAAAATGCACGTTAGGAACGGGTGAATATTCAAACCTTTCGGGAAGTTTGGACTTTAAGCATGGTATTTTTGCCCTACAAAATTGTTGCAAAAATCCGAGACTATATGCGCTACACGCAAACTACCCTCAAAAAAATTGAAGACGTTTTCGACGAACTAGACTACACCGTTCGCTATGAAAAAGGCAGTTTCCAGAGCGGCTATTGCCTCGTGGAAAGCCGCCGCGTGGCCGTAGTCAACAAGTTTTTTGACGTAGAAGCTCGGATCAATACGCTTCTGGATATTCTTTCTAAACTGGAATATGACCCGGCGTTGCTGTCGGAGGGGGCACGGGAGCAGATGGAGAAGTGGAAGCGGAGTGGGGAGTAGCGCACGAGCCTATCGGCAGGAACTGGTTACAAGGCATAAACATTTCTGATGCTCTAGCTACTAAAACTTTTATCAATAAATTTGCGTATCAGGTTAGCACGATCTCAAAATCCCGAAGGGATTTTTTAAGGGCTAACCAGTTACAAATTTGCTCTATTAAAATTCAGAAACAATGAAACTAGAACTTCTGAAAACGCTGGTAGCCAAACCTTATCTTGGGAAAGGGTCAAAACGACGCTGGGAAAAGCAGCACAAAAAATTTACCGCTGAGATTAGCCTGTGCGCTTGGTGAAGTCTATCAAGGAGAGGTATCTTCCTTTTTCGCGAGGGTATATTGGATTGCCATACAACTCCAATCCTGTCAAATTTTTCAATGCCCCAATATGAGCGGAGTATCAATACTCGTCAAATTCTTGCAGCCACTCCGCCAATTTTTGTTGTAGCAACTGTTTGTTGGGCAGGTAAAGACTATATTCAGAAGCATAGATATTGGCGTTTTCAAGCTCAGATTCCTAATAAGCCGATTTTTCTTCCAAGCCAAGAAATTCGAGCGTCAGCGGACTTTTCAGGATGTCTTCCTGTTTTTCGAGTTTTTGACCTTGTTTTGTTAGCCGCATGACTTCCTCCTTGTTTCGGCTCAACGCCAAACGCTCATACAGGCTGCTGTGATACTGTCGCTTGAGTTCGCGAAGGCTCCAATTGTTTGCTGCCGTCTCTATTTCGTAAAAACCGCGCTCATTAGCATCTTCGATGCGCATCAGTACCAAATAGTGCGACCAAGAAAGTTGAAAACGAGACAGTTGCAATTCCGCAGACAGTGTCTGCGGAATTGCATAGGCAACATAAAACTGCCTCATTTGCTCTAAATTCCTTTGCGAAAACCCCTTCCCGAATTTTTCAGTCAACTGCCCGGACAAGTTTTTCAATACCCATCTGCTCTTGATAAACCCGAATTAATTGGTTGGAAACGTCCTCTCCAAACTGAAGAAGCACGTTGTGGATACATTCAGCGAAGTTTTCAAAATCATCGTTTTTGGCACATACGATGATGCCAAAGTGTATGGGAATGGAACGGTGCAGGCGCCCGGCCTCGGAGAGGCCCAACGTTTGTAGCACCCAACGTTTGTAGCAACGATCACACCCCACGATATGCCCGGCCTCGGAGAGGCCCAACGTTTGTAGCACCCAACGTTTATGGCTTGTGCCAATATAATCCCGTTCTTTTATAAGGCATGAGGCGATCTAAAAAGCATTCATATCCTGCAAAGCCCCGCCGCTGTCGCCCACGGGGATCGTAAATAGTTTGATTAGCATAAAATACCCTTTTTTCAAAAAAAATTTCGACCGCCTGAGGCGGTATGATAAAAAACGCTCGTGGCCTCAAAAAATGCGTGCCGGGGGTCGTCCCTCCCCCCGCCGCACATTTTTCTCCGCCACGCGCTTTGCTCATAAGTAAAGCCGGAAGGGCAAGCCAACTGACTACGGGACGAAGACTAAGCGGAAGCCCAGAAAGGGGAAGCGGTTGTCGGGGTTGCTGAAGTTGCGGCTCGCCGCCCGGCAGCCCCCCGCGTAGCTGTCCCAACTCCCGCCGCGAACAACACGGTTCGAACCGGATTCCGGGCCCGGCGGGTCTTCCACCGTGCCCTTGCCTTGGCATACTTCATAATATTTTTCGTCGTACCAGTCTCCACACCATTCCCAAACATTGCCGCTCATGTCGTAAAGCCCCAATTCGTTGGGTTTCAAGCGGCCGACCGGGTGGGTTTTGCCGCCTGCATTTTTATTGTACCAACCCACCTCATTCAATTCCTTACTGCCACTGTATTCATATCCGAGCGATTGATTGCCGCCTCGAGCGGCATATTCCCATTCGGCTTCGGTGGGTAGTCTACACTGCATATTCCATTTCTGACCAAGCCAACTACAGTATGCAATAGCATCGTTCCAACTGACATGGATTACGGGATGTTCTTTATTTCCTTGCAATTTGCCCAATATGTCGCAACGCCAGTTTACGCCTGCCTTCTTTATAACTTTTTTTCCACTCCAAAAGTAACTACCTCCATCTTTGTCAGCATCAGTTTGGTATCCCGACTCCTGGACGAAATATTCAAACTGGGCAAGCGTAACAGGAGTGGCTGCTATAAAAAAACTACTAACTTTTACAAGATGTTGGGTTTCACTTTTTTGCCTACCTTCTTCATTTTCCGGGCTACCCATCATGAACTCTCCACTTTTGATGCTGATTAAGTCCGGCACGAATACCTGATAAAATTGCCGGGCCATATCTATCCCTGTAAAATTAAATTGAACAAATGCTGGTCCGTTTGCAATAACCTCTTTCGCCAAAAAAAATTCCCAAACAGACTTGTGCGCGAATTTCCAGTTGCCAGCCCCGTCGCAGGTGAGCAGCGATTGTCCTGTCACCTCTTCTGGCCGTAACGGGATGTTGTGTTGTTCGGCGATCGCCACGGCTTCGCTCTTGGTGAGGTGGGCACGGTTTTCTTCCAGGCGCACATGCCAAAGGGCTAGGGCAGTTTGGTCAGACACTTTGCGGAGGTTTTCAATAAACACCTTGCGGTCGGCTTCCCGATACTTGCGCTTGTCGGCCTCCCGCTTGAGCCATTCTTCAATCAGTGTTTCATAAATAGCGTAATCGGAATCGAGTTTGCGCGTGTTGCCTACCAACAGGTCTATGTAACTCAACATCATCGGGCGCATCACGAGATGCTTGGCTTGACCGATGACCTGCAAGGCCCGCTTTTTCTTGTTATAATGCACGAACGGGAGATAACCGTATTTTTTGCGCAAGTATTGACCGACCTCGTCCATAGTGAAGGGCGAGATATAGAATTTTTTGAGGGTGTAAAAGCCCCGTTCATCGGGGCGTTTCACTTTGAGTTCGTAAGGGTCATCTTCCTGGCCGGGAAAGTATTGGGTGCGGCAGGTCATCACGACCTCCGCGAAGTTGCGGGTAGCCTCTATAATATCGTCGAGGCGTTTTTGGAAGGCCTGGGCATCGGTCATAGCCGGGTCTTTGGACACGATAAAAGGGTCTTCGTCGAGCGCGTCCAACAGCAAGATGGTGTCTTTGGCCTCCTCATACTTTATATCCGCGACCTGTTTCATGGTGTCGGGATACGAAAACCGGAAGAGGCGCATTTTGCGCCGACGGTGGCGGTTGAAAAAGGCATGGTAGCGAAGGTATAGATTGACCATAAAGGTGGTCTTACCCATGCCGGAATCCGCCAGTATCAGATAAAAACGCTCGCTTTCTGCTTTTACATTGAAAGCCGTTTTGATAAAAAAGGGGATAAGGCGGCTGCGGATAACGTGCTGGTGGGTGAAGCCCGGCTCATCTTCCCTGGCGGGCGAAGCATTCTGGAACTGCGTGGGAATGTAGTAGCGGGTCGCTTGGCGCATGGCCGCGTAGTCGAACTGTGGGTCGAGCACCCTGGCCGGTTTTTGCAGTTCCCAACGTTGCAGGAGTTTCTTGGCATTTATGGATAACCACCACAGCAGACCCGCTACGAAAACCACGGAAAGCCCGGCGCTAATTTCCTTGCTCAAGCCCGCCTGTTCCAACCAGGTGGAGAATGGTAAAAGTTTGAGTATCCCTTCGATGAATTTGTCCATGTTAATGAATTTGAAGGCGAAAATTACAATTTACCAGCAACGCTGGCCCATAAAATAAACACCCGGAACCTTCGAAGCGGCTATCCCGCTCGCCCTACCAGCACCGGGTGTTCAATCAACCTGTTTGCCGCCCGCCAAAAAAAACGGGAGGACAGGGTCATTCATCTGTTCAGCGGCAGTCATCCGACTTTACTTATGCGCTACGGGACGAAGACTAAGCGGAAGCCTATATTGTGGTTGCGGTTGTCGGGGTTGTTGTTGTTGCGGTTCGCCGTCCGGCAGTTCTCCGTCCCGACAAATTTGTCGGGATTGTTCCAACTCCCGCCGCGCACTACACGGTTCGAATTAAGGCCTCCGAGAGGCCCAAAGTTTCTAGAAATCGTTCATGCCCCACAAATCCCCGGCCTCGGAGAGGCACAACGTTTGTAGAAAACGTTCACGCCCCCCACAAATCCCCGGCCTCGGAAAGGCACAACGTTTGTAGAAAACGTTCACGCCCCACAAATCCCCGGCCTCGGAGAGGCCCAACGTTTGTAGAAAACGTTCACGCCCCCCACAAATCCCCGGCCTCGGAGAGGCCCAACGTTTGTAGAAAACGTTCACACCCCACGATATTCCCGGCCTCGGAGAGGCCCAACGTTTGTAGCACCCAACGTTTGTAGCAACGATCACGCCCCCACAAATCCCCGGCCTCGGAGAGGCCCAACGTTTGTAGAAAACGTTCACGCCCCACAAATCCCCGGCCTCGGCGAGGCCCAACGTTTGTAGAAAACGTTCACGCCCCACGAT
>Ga0163153_10002647_pt1 | contig 25479 bp, 28 predicted proteins | sample OliLakLV19MP6IB1_FD_148629 | JGI IMG/M metagenome (GOLD analysis project Ga0163153, IMG submission 148629) | Freshwater microbial mat bacterial communities from Lake Vanda, McMurdo Dry Valleys, Antarctica - Oligotrophic Lake LV.19.MP6.IB-1 | ecosystem: Environmental > Aquatic > Freshwater >...
GGCTCGGGCTCGGGCGGGTCGGTACCCGCCACTTCTTGTTCAACGTCGGCTTGGGTTTCGACGCGGCCGTCATCCGGCGCGTGGAGCGGTACGGCGAACTCAAGCGGTACGCGTCGCATCCGCTGCATGTGCTTGCCGCATTCGAGACGTGGTTCCGGCACTACGACCGCAGCCGGCCTCGCTTCGACCTCGAACTCTCGACCGGTGAACGCATCGACGGCGTGTACTTCGCGATCGTGTCGAAGACGAACCCGTACACCTATCTCGGCTCACGCCCGCTCGACGTGGCACCCGAGGTTGGCTTGCATACGCCCCTCGCCCTCACCGCGTTCCAGCGCTTCGATCCGGTCACGCTCCTCGGCGGGGTCGGATCCGCTCTGGGCAAGGGGAAGTTTCTGCGAAGCCGCAAGGGCATCGCCCGGCGCCACGATCTCGAAGGCATGCGCGTCGTCGGCCGAGGTCCGTTCCCGTACCAGGTCGACGGCGACGACCTCGGCGACGCGGACGAACTCGACATCGGCTACGAACCCGAAGCGCTCGCGGTCGTGCTCCCCTAACCGGCAAGCGCAGCGAGCGCGACGTCGGGCAGGTTCGTGATGATCGCGTCGACTCCCGCACCCGCCAACGCGCGGATGTCGTCGGGCGCGTCGACGGTCCACACCGCGACCCGTACACCGAGGTCGTGACACGCGGCCACCGACTCGGGTGCGGCCAACACCGACGCGCGGTCGGGGTTCACCCACGCGTGCCCGTGCTCGCGTGCGCGCGCTCCGGCCACTACCGGATCGATGCTGTGCACGAGAAATCCCGTGTCGTGGTCGGGAGCATGCGCCCGCGCCGCGTCGACGGTGTCGATATCGAACGACGAGACGAAGAAGTCGATGCCGCACTCGCGTGCGAGGTCAATCGACCGCCGGACGACACCGTGTTCCGGATCGGCGTCCGGCTCCCACGGCAGGCACTTCACCTCGACGTTCACGGTGACACCGCGACACGCATCAAATGCTTCGGCCAGCGTCGGTAACTCGGGCCGGCTCGCGCGCAGCGCGGCGAACGTCGTCTCGACGATCAGACCGACACCGTCGACGCCCGGATCGTGGTGCACGACGAGCACGTCGTCGGCGGTGCGCCGCACGTCGAGTTCGACCCCGTCCGCTCCCAATTCATGGGCGAGCAGGAACGCCGCGACCGTGTTCTCCGGTGCATGACCGGAGGCGCCCCGGTGCGCGAACACGAGCGGACGACGCGTCACGGCGCGTAGCCTACGCTCCGCGCGAAACGGCAACACGTTCCACAAATGGACGTAAAAGTCCAGGTCAGCGCCCCTTGCGCTCGCGCAGACGCGCCGTTAAGTTGCGCAACCGTTCCGGCTCCGACGTGCGATGGCATCGGAGGGAACACGTTCGGGCGCACAAGGCAACACCTGTGCGACCCAGGGGGGAAGACATCGTGGCGTTGACATGGATTCGGACACACGAGTGGGACGAAGACGCGTGGCGCCACCGCGCCGCATGTCACGACACCAGCCCCGAATTGTTCTTCCCGATCGGGACAACCGGTGTCGCCATCGACCAGATCGACGCCGCCCGCCGCGTGTGCGGTCAATGCCCGGTAATCGACGAGTGCCTCGAGTTCGCGCTGGCCACCAACCAGGAGGCCGGGGTGTGGGGCGGCCTCACCGAGGACGAGCGACGCCGCCTCCGCAAGGGCGTACCCGTCGAGGTCGGCGCCGGCGCCGGCTGAGCCGGCCCGAAACCAGAGTTCAGAGTTCGACCCGCGGCATCGCCACGGGTACCCGCACGACCACGCTGGTGCCCTGGTCGCTGCGCATCTCGATCGAGCCTTCGAGTTCGCCGGTGACGAGCGCGTGAACGATCGACAGCCCGAGCCCGCGCGATTCTTCGATCGAGAAGTCGTCGGGGAGCCCCACGCCGTTGTCGACGACTTCGACGACCACGTGTGCGGTCTCGCGCTGGAGCCGAACCTGAACCGCGGCTTCGGTCCGGCCCTCGGGAAACCCGTGGTCGACGGCGTTTTGCATCAGTTCGTTGAGCACCACCGCGAGCGGGGTCGCGACGTCGCCGGGCAGTTCGCCCGCGTCACCCTCGACGGTGAACCGAATGCGATGGTCGGGTGACGACGAGGTGTCCTCGACGAGACGGGCCAGGGGCCGCACGATCTCGCTGAACATGACGACGTCGCCGGGCTCCCGCGACAGTGTCTCGTGCACGATCGCGATCGACCGGATCCGTCGTTCTGACTCGGCGAGGGCGGCGCGCGCCTCGGGGGTCTTGAGTCGTCGCATCTGGAGGCGCAGGAGCGACGCGATCGTCTGGAGGTTGTTCTTCACCCGATGGTGGATCTCGCGAATCGTCGCGTCCTTCGACAGGAGCATGCGGTCGCGCCGGCGGAGGTCGCTGACGTCGCGCATGAGGATCATGGCGCCGACGACGGCGTCGCCCTCGATCTGCGGCAGGACCCGGGCGAGGACCGACACCTCGCCCCGCTCGACCTCCTCGGCCACGGGGAGCCGGGTTTCCAGCGCGGCGCGTGCGGCCGCGTCTTCGATACCGACGTCGGACAGCAACTGCCCTTGCGCGTACGCGTGGATGCCCATGCGGTGCAGCGAACTGACCGCGTTCGGACTCGCGAACCGGATACGCGTGTCACCGTCGATGAGGATCACGCCGTCGCCGACACGCGGGGAACTCTCGATCTCGATCTCGTCGATCTCGAACGGGAACGATCCCTCCGACACCATCGTCGCGAACCGTTCGAACGCCTCGACGTACGCGCGTTCCAACTCGCCGGGACGACGGCCGAACGAAAGCGGCGCTTCCCGGGTGAGTACGGAGATGACGCGGCCCCGGCACCGGATCGGAATGCACTTCACCCGGACCCGCTCCTTCGACCCGAACGCCGGAAGGTCGCCCTCGACGATCTCGCCCGTGCGGAAACAGCGCGTCAGCAGGGGCCGTTCGACTTCGTCGACGACGGTGCCGACGAGGTCCTGCGGATAGCTGGTCTGGCCCGTAACGGGCCGGACCTGGGCGAGCACGACGAACCGGTGGCCTTCCTCGCCCGTAATCGGAGCAAGGAGGCAGAGGTCGGAGAACGAGAGGTCGGCCATTGGCCGCCAGTCGGCGACGAGGCGCTCGACGTGGGCCAGGTCGCGCCCGCGAAGTGCCGTCTTGGCTCGCGCCACCTCGATCACCGTTGTCACCGGGCTGATCGTACGGGACCGAGAACCCCGGCCCGTCCTACTCGAACAGGTAGTTGCCGATGGCCTGAAGGCCGCCGAGGTCGCCGATGTCGGCTTCGAAGGTCGGGATGCGCGCGACGACGTCGGGGACGCGAGCCAACTCCGATCGGAGTTCGGCCTCGCGGAGCGCGACAACCGAGAAGTTGCGGTACGAGTCGCCGATCGTGCGCAGTACCCGCGCCGTGCGCGCCGTGTCGTCGAGCGCGGGCCCGTCGAGTGCCTCCGCGATGCGGGCCGCGTCCTCGACGAGTGCGGTGGCTGCGGTCGCCCCGTCGGGGTCGAGCAGGTAGTCGGGAAGCGTCTTGTTGAGCACGAGGGCACCCAGGTGGAACCCGCGGGTGGTGAGGATGTCGCAGAACTGCTCGGCCTCGTGCAACGGCGCCGCTTCCAATGTGGTGACGACCGCGAACGTCGTGCGCCGGTCGTGCAGCAGTTGTTCGACGGCGTTGGCCCGGGTCACGAAACCGTCGTACATACCCTGGAAGTTGAGGAAGAACTCGGCGATGTCTTCGAGGAACTTGCTGCCCAGGATGCGATCCGCGACTTGGTAGAACGGCCGGCTCGCAACGCTCAACACGCGGTTCCCGCGCTTGCCGCCGACGCGGTACGGCAGCGTCAGCCACCGCAGGAGTCGACCGCCGAAGAAGTCGGCCATGCGCGCCGGCGCGTCGAGAAAGTCGAGGGCGTTGCGCGTCGGCGGTGTGTCGATCACGATGAGGTCGTAGTCACCGGTCGAGTGGATCTCGTAGAGCCGCTCCATCGCGATGTAGTCGTGGCTCTGCACGAAGCGGCTCGTGAGGTTGTGGTACAGCCGGTTGTCGAGGATGCGGTACGCGGTCTCTTCGTCCTTCGCATGGCGCAGGACGAGGTCGTCCCACGACTGCTTCGTGTCGAGCATCGCCGCCCACAGCTCGCCGCGCGGTTCGATGCCGGCCGCCTTCAGGAGTTCGGGCGGCACGAGGTTCGCCTGGTTTCCGAGCGCCTCCATGCCGAGCGCGGTCGCGAGCCGTTTCGCGGGGTCGATGGTGAGGACCAGCACCTTGCCGCCCAACCGGCACGCGGCACCCAACGCCGCCGCGGCCGACACCGACGTCTTGCCGACGCCGCCCGAGCCGCAACACACGACGATCTCCTTCGTCGCGAGCAGCGACTCGAATCCGGACGGCGTTGCTTCGGGACGGGCCGACGCCCGGCGTTCGCGGCCGTTCCACGCGGGCGTCGTCACAGGCCCAGCTCGTCGCCGAGTGCTTCGGTGACCATCTTGGTGACGCGGAGACCGTGGGTGCGCACGAACAGGTACGGCACGTAGAGCAAGGGGAGGTCGACGGCGGTGAGCAGTTCAGCCAGGTGCTCGGCGCGGGTCCGCCGCAGCGAAACCGCGAGGCGGGCGCCGTCGAGCACGGCCGTTGCACCTCGGCCGACCTGCCCGACGAGCGCGGCGTTGGCGTCGGGTTCGCGCAGCGCCTCGAACGTTTCTTCGTCGGCGCGCGTGAATAGCTCGGGGAGGACCCGGTTCACGATCACCGATCCGAGTGGTGCGCGCGATTCGGCGCGCAAGCGCGCGACGAGTTCGATCGTTTCCGCGACCGGCATCTCCTCGGGTGTCGTCACGATGTTCACCGCGGTGATGTCGGGGTCGGCGAGCAGGTCGGCGACCCATAGCGTCTGGGTACGCACGGGTCCGACATCGACGAGTTCGCGAATGGAGTCGGCGGCGCCGAGCTGCGCCACGATGTGGCCGGACGACGCGGCGTCGACGATCACCATGTCGTGATCGGCCCGGCCCTCGATCGCCTCGCGCACTTCCCACGCGATCTTGCCGACAGTGAGGATCTCCTTCACGCCGGGCGCCGCGTTCGCGACGAACTCGAACGCACGGGCGATCGGACCGACGCGCCCGATCACGGGCACGCGCAGGTTCAGGCGGAGGTACTCCTGGAGCGATGCCTCGGTGTCCATCGCCATCGCGAGCACACCGGGGTAGATCTCGCGCGGCTTGAACCCGACCGGCTTGTGCTCGAACTGCGCGGGCACGTCGCCCTTGGCGTCGGTCTCGACGAGCAGGACCCGCTTGCCGGAGTTCGCGGCGAGCAGCGCGGTAGCGGCGGCGACCGTGCTCTTGCCGACGCCGCCCTTGCCGGTGAAAAACAGCAGGCGGCGATCGAGCAGGGCGGGCGCCGGCCCGATCACAGAATTAGCGCTTACCGAAGCCGACCTGGCGGTCCGCCGCTTCCGAGGAGAACTCGACGAACGCGATCTTGTCGCTCGGAACGCCGACCCGGCGGCCCTTCGCGTCGGTCAGCCACAGCATGGGCTTGCCGCCGAGCGCGGCGTCGACCGCCTTCGCCACGGCGTCGGCCGAGTCTTCGGTGTCGACGACGAGTTCCCGAGCGGTGTACACGACCCCGATCCGTACTTCCATGGCCGGTGACCCTACCCGCCCCCGAAGGTTTCGGCGTCACTCGGCGACCGTTTCGGTCGTCGGGTGACGCCAAAACGTGGACTCAGACGATCTTGAGTTCGGTGCGGTAGATGCGCTTCGGGGCGAGTTCTACGTCGAGGCGTTCGGCGATCGAGAAGAACGCTTGCGACGCGACGTCGTCGGGGTTGCTGACGACGATCGGGTTGCCGTCGTCGCCGCCGGCGCGCAGCTCGGGGACGAGCGGCACTCGGCCGAGCAGCGGCACTTCAAGCTGGTCGGCCAGCTCCTGGCCGCCACCTTCGCCGAACAGCGGGTAGCGCTCACCGTGGTTGCATTCGAACCACGACATGTTCTCGATCACGCCGACGACACTCAGATTCACCTTGCGGGCCATGTACGCGGCTCGTTGCGCGACCTTCTGCGCGGCGGGCTGCGGTGTCGTGACGACAACGACTTCGGCGCGCGGCAGGAACTGCGCCATCGAGAGCGCGATGTCGCCGGTGCCCGGGGGCATGTCGACGATGAGGAAGTCGGGTTCGCCCCAGTGCACGTCGGTGAGGAACTGTTCCAGCGCCTTGTGCAGCATCGGGCCGCGCCACACGACGGGCTGGTCTTCGCGGGCGAAGAAGCCCATCGAGATGAGCGTGACGCCGTTGGCTTCGGGCGGCACGATCACGTCGTCGATGACGGTCGGCGGCCGGTCGATGCCGAGCATGCGCGGCATCGAGAAGCCCCACACGTCGGCGTCGACGGCGGCGACGCGGTGCCCGCGCTGCGCGAGCGCGACCGCGAGGTTGGTCGTGACCGACGACTTGCCGACGCCGCCCTTGCCCGATGCGATCGCGAGCACGCGCGTGCGGGCGTCGGTGAACGGGTTCGACCGGGTTGTCTGGCCACCCTGGAGGTTGTGGCGCAGGCCTTCGCGCTGCTCGTCGGTCATGACGGTGAGCTCGACGTCGACAGCCCCGACCCCGGGCAACGGCGCCACGGCGTCGGTGACGCGGCGGGTGATCTCCTCGCGCATCGGGCACCCGGCGACGGTGAGGGCGACGGTCACGCCCACCCGATCGCCGTCGACCCGAATCCCCTTGATCATCTCCAACTCGACGATCGAGCGGTGCAGTTCGGGGTCCTCGACGGGGCGCAGGGCCTCGATGATCTCGGCCTCGGTGGGCATTTCGCCTCCCGTTTCCCCTACTCGGGGATTTTCACTACGGACGTAGGTAGAATAGGTCCATCACTGCGCAAGACCTGACTCCGGACGAGTTCACCGCGGCAGTCGCCGCGGTCACCTCCGCGTTCGGCGACCCGACCCGGCGCGAGATCTACCTCTTCGTGAAGTCGAGCGCCGCGGGGGCCAAGGCCGCCGAAGTGGCCGAGCGCTTCGCGCTGCACCCCAACGTGGCGCGTCACCACCTCGAAAAGCTGGCCTCGGGCGGCTACGTCGACGTCGAGCTGGTGCGCCACGAGTCGGCCGGGCGGCCGTCGAAGCGTTACCGGACGCGCGAGAACGACACCAACCTTGCCTTCCCGCCCCGGCGCGACGACCTGCTCGGCACCATGCTCGCCCGGGCGCTCGAAAAGCTCCCGGCCGACGAGGCCCGGACGCTCGCCGAAGAGGTGGGCTACGAGTACGGCCTCGCGGTCGCGGCCCGCATGGAGCCGGGCGAGGGCCACCGCTCCGTCAAAGCCGCGCTGGCATCGGTCGCCGACGCGTTGACGGCGCACGGGTTCGCCGCCCACGCCGAAGCGCGCGGCACGAGCCTCACGCTTATCGCCGAGCACTGCCCCTTCGGCGAAACCGCGGCGAAGTATCCGCACGTGTTGTGCGCGGTCGACACCGGCATGATCAAGGGCATGCTCGAAGGCCTCTACGGCGAGACGCATCCCACGATCGAAGAGAGCCGGCCCGGCGGCGACGCGCACTGCGTCACCCGCGTCTGAGCCGTGGCCCGCGCGTATCTCGACCACGCGTCGTCGTCGCCGCTGCGGCCCGAAGCGTTCGAGGCGATGCTGCCGTTCCTCCGCGAGCACCACGCGGACCCGGGCCGGTTACACGCGGAAGGGCGCGTCACCCGCGTTGCGCTCGAAGTCGCACGCGAACAGGTGGCCGAGTTCCTCGGCGCCCGGCCGCGCGAAGTTGTCTTCACGTCGTCGGGTACCGAGGCCGTGAACACCGCGGTGTGGGGCGGGCTGGCCCGAGCCGGTGGGCGGGGCCACGTCGTCACCACGGCCGTCGACCACTCGTGCGTGCGTGACGCGATCGCCCGCGCCGGCGTCGAGGTGACGATCGTCGCCGTCGACGGCCTCGGCCGGTTCGACCCGGACGAGGTCGCGGCCGCGATCCGCCCCGACACAGTCTTGGTGTCGGTGCAACTGGCGAACCACGAAGTCGGCACACTCCAACCGGCCGCCGACGCGTGCGCACACGCGCACGAGCGCGAGGTTCTCGTCCACGTCGACGCGTGCGCCGCCGTCGGGCACGTGCCCGTGTCGTTCGCCGCGCTCGGTGCCGACTTGTGTTCTGTCACCGCGCACAAGTGGGGTGGCCCGAAAGGCGCGGGAGCATTACTCATACGGCGCGGCCTGCGCGTCCCGCAGTTGATCGTCGGCGGCGCGCAGGAGCGCGCCCGGCGGGGCGGGATCGAAGACGTTCCCGCGTGGGTCGGCTTCGGCGCCGCGGCCGCGGCCGCGGAACCGGCGGCCGAGGGCGCCCGCCAACGGATGCTCATCAGTAGGGCTACATCAGTCGTCACGTCGGTGCCGGGCGTCGTGCGGTACGGCGACCCCGACCCGGAAGGGTCGCTCCCCCACCTGTTGTGTCTCGGAGTCGAAGGCGTCGAAGCCGAACCCGTGCTCCTCGCCCTCGACCAGCACGGCGTGGCGGTGCACTCGGGGTCCTCGTGCTCGTCGGAAACACTCGAACCGTCACCCGTGCTCGAAGCCATGGGGGTCGACGCCGACCACTCACTCCGCGTCTCCGTAGGGTGGTCGACGACCGAAGACGAGGTCGAACGGTTCGTCTCGGCGTTTCCGGGAATCGTCGAACGGCTCAGGGGGTTACGAACGCCATGACTGCCGTTCGTCGACTCAACCATGCGGTGCTGTACGTGCGTGATGCCCGTCGCTCCGCCACCTTTTACGAAGAGGCGTTCGGGTTCGAGGCGATCACCGAGGTCGGCGCCGGCGCCGCGGTGTTCCTGCGCGCGGCCGGCGGCGAGAACCACCACGAACTGGGACTGTTCTCGATCGGGCCGGACGCGCCGGGGCCGGAACAGGGTCGCGTCGGGCTGTACCACCTCGCGTGGGAAGTCGACACGATCCAGGACCTCGCGGTGATGCGCGAGCGACTCAACGGCATGGGCGCGCTGTCGGGTCAGAGCGACCACGGCGCGACGAAGTCGCTGTACGCGCACGACCCGGACGGCAATGAGTTCGAGGTGATGTGGATGGTCCCCCGCGAGCAGTGGGGCGACGACGACCGTGCCGCCGTCGTCCGGCACCTCGACCTCGACGCCGAGATCGCCCGCTTCGGCTAACAGTTGCGGTCACGGCCCTTGCCTTGCCGGGCGAACGGTGCGAGCCTCCGGGCCGACGTGGAGGGAGCGACATGGCAATGAGCCCGGACGACATCCGCGACGCCCAACGGGCTTCGTGGGATCGATTCTCCCCCGGCTGGGGCAAGTGGGACCACATGGTGATCTCCATGCTCGGCCCGGTCGGCGAGGTGATGATCGAACAGATCGGCGTGCGCGACGGCATCCGCCATCTCGACGTCGCGGCCGGAACGGGCGAACCGGGTCTTACCATCGCCGGGCTCGCACCCAAGGGCAAGATCACGATCACCGACCTCGCGCCCGGAATGCTCGATGTCGCCAAGAAGAGCGCCGCCTCCCGGGGCATCACAAACGTCGAGTTCCACGAGGCCGACGCCGGCAACCTGCCCTTCGACGACGCGACGTTCGACTCGCTGACGTGTCGCTTCGGCTTCATGTTCTTCCCGGACACCGCGCAGGCCGCGAAGGAGTTCGCACGGGTGTTGAAGCCGGGCGGTCGTGTCGCCGCGTCGGTATGGGTGGAGCCGGCCGACAACCCGTGGATCGCGATTCCCATGGGCGCGGTCGCGGCCGAAGTCGACGTGCCCGCGCCCCCGCCCGACGCGCCGGGAATGTTCCGGTGCAACGCTCCCGGCTACCTCGCGAAACTGTTCGAGGCGGCCGGTCTCGGCGACATCACCGAACACGAAGTGCACGGGACACAGCGCTCCGAGTCACCCGAGCAGTCGTGGCAGATGATCACCGAAGTCGCAGCCCCGATCGCCGGCGCGATCGAACGCGCCGACACCGCCGCCCAAGCGCGGATCAAAGCGGCGGTCATCGAGAAGCTCCAGGCGTTCGCGGGACCGGACGGCGTGAGTGTGCCCCACCACTCCCGGGTTACTGGCGCGACGCGAGCAGGTTGAGTGCCGAGCCGGCGACGAACCATTCGATGTGCTCGTCGGACATCGTGTGATTGGCCGCGAACTCGTCGGTGCTTCCGTCGGCGTGCGTCAGCACGACGCGTAGGTGGCTCCCGGGCGCGAGTGAGTCGAGGCCGATGACGTCGACCGCGTCGTCGGCGCGCACCTTCTCGTAGTCGGCGGGGTCAGCGAACGTGAGCGGCAGGAGTCCCTGCTTCTTCAGGTTCGCCTCGGCGATGCGGGCAAAGGACCGGGCCAGGACAGCCCGGCCGTTCATGTAGCGCGGCTCCATGGCCGCGTGTTCGCGCGACGATCCCTCGCCGTAGTTTTCGTCGCCGATCGCGAGCCACTGGATATCGGCTTCCTTGTACGCCCGAGCAAGGTCGGGGAGTGACTTCGTCGACCCGTCGCGCGCGTCGACGCCCTGTCCGGGCTCGCCGGGCGCGAACGCGTTGACCGCGCCGAGGAACAGGTTCTGCGAAATGTTGGTGAGGTGGCCGCGGTACTTCAACCACGGTCCGGCCGGCGACACATGGTCGGTGGTGCACTTGCCCTTCGCCTTGAGCAGCACGCGCAGACCGCGCATGTCGTGGCCGTCCCATGCCGGAAACGGTGCGAGCAGTTCGAGCCGGTCCGACCCCGGTGCGACCGCGATGTCGACCGACGTCGGGTCGGCGGCGGGGGTTTCGAAGCCGAACTCGCCGCGGTCGAACCCGCGTGACGGCAGGTCGTCGGCGACGGGCGGTTCGAACTCGCGCGTGAACCGGTCGTCGAGCTCGCCGAAGATCGCCATCCCGACGACCGTCTCGGGCGACCCGATGAACGCGAGCGTGTCCTTGTTGCCGTCGTTGCGGGCCGGGAAGTTGCGGTTGAACGACGTGACAATCGTGTTCTTGCCCGCCGGCATGTCGTCGCGCTGCCACTGACCAATGCAGGGGCCGCACGCGTTGGCGAGCACGGTGGCGCCGATCGCTTCGAGGTCGGCGAGCAGACCGTCGCGTTCGATCGTCGCCCGTACCTGTTCGGAACCGGGCGTGATCATGAGCGGCGTCTGCACGCGCAGGCCCTTGGCTTTCGCCTGGCGGGCGATGTGCGCGGCGCGCCCGATGTCTTCGTACGAGGAGTTCGTGCACGAGCCGACGAGCGCCGACGAGATGCGCAGCGGGTAACCCTCGCGTTCGGCTTCGGCCCGTACCTCGGCGATCGGCCGGTCGAGGTCGGGGGTGTGCGGACCCACCAAGTGCGGTTCGAGTTCCGAGAGGTTGATCTCGATGACGCGGTCGTAGAACCGTTCGGGGTCGGCGTCGACCTCGGGGTCGTTGCGCAGATGTTCCGCGTAGCGGTCGGCGAGATCGGCGAGAGCTTCGCGTCCCGTGGCCCTCAGGTACTTCGCGGTCTGGAGGTCGTAGCTGAACACCGAGCACGTCGCGCCGATCTCGGCGCCCATGTTGCACACGGTGGCCTTGCCCGTCGCCGAGATGGACTCGGCCCCGGGGCCGAAGTACTCGACGATCGCGCCGGTACCGCCCTTCACCGTGAGAATGCCCGCCACCTTCAGGATCACGTCCTTCGCCGCCGTCCAGCCCGAGAGCGCACCCGTGAGGCGCACGCCGATGAGCTTGGGCACCCGCGTGTTGAACGGCCACCCGGCCATCACGTCGACCGCGTCGGCGCCGCCGACACCGATTGCCACCATGCCGAGCCCGCCCGCGTTCGGTGTGTGCGAGTCGGTGCCGATCATCATCCCGCCGGGGAACGCGTAGTTCTCGAGCACGACCTGGTGGATGATCCCGCTCCCGGCCTTCCAGAAGCCGATGCCGTAGCGCGAGGAAACGGAGCGCAGGAACTCGTACACCTCGCTGTTGATGTCGAGCGCGACGCGCATGTCGGCCTCGGCGCCGACGCGTGCCTGGATGAGGTGGTCGCAGTGGACGGTCGACGGCACCGCGACCGTCGCCAAGCCGGCGAGCATGAACTGGAGCAACGCCATCTGCGCGGTTGCGTCCTGCATCGCGACCCGGTCCGGCCGGTAGTCGGCGTAATCGACGCCCCGGTCGAAGCCGACGGTGCGAGGATCATCGGCGTGCGCGACGAGCACCTTCTCCGCGAAGGTCAGGGGTCGCCCCAGACGTGCGCGTGCGATGCCGACGCGCTCGGCGAGCTTGACGTACGCGGCTTCGACAAGCGCGACGGGCGTGGTGGGGACGACGGACTCAGGCCCAGAACCGTTAAGCATGATGTAGGACTCCTGAATTCAGGGAGAACTCGATCTCGAACGTAGTACGAGCCGCGGGATAGCGGTGCTCGGAGTACAGGACGGGCGCGCCGGACGCGTCGTGCGTCACGCGCCGGACGAAGAGCAGCGGGTCGCCGGGCGCGATGTCGAGCCGGCGTGCGGTCGGTGCGTCGGCGACCTCGGCCGTGATGGTCTGGTGCACGGTAGCGAGGTCGACGCCGCGCAGCGGGAGGACATCGTAGAACGGCGCCCGCTCGATGTCGGCGCGCGACAGTTCGGCGCCGAGGTCGGCGCCGACCCACACGGTGACGAGTGCGAACGGTTCGCCGTCGGCCCGGTTGAGCCGCTCGACGCACAACACGTCGGCACCCCGGTCGGCGCCCAGCGCGGCGGCGACCGCCGGCGTCGCTTCGACGAAGCCGAAGGAGAGAATCTCGCGGCTCGGCGTCGCGCCGGCAGCTTCGACCGCGGCCTCGACCGTCGTCACGCGCCCAAGCGGCTGACGCACGGGGTCGACCGCGGCGAACCAACCCGATCCGCGGCGGCTCGTCACCAAGCCTTCGCGCCGGAGGATGTCGAGCGCCCGGCGCACGGTCACGCGGCTGGTGCCGTAGCCCCGGCCCAGCTCACCCTCGCTGGGCAACGCACCTCCGGGCCCGACGTCACCGGCCGCAATGCGGGCCCGGAGGGCGTCGGCAAGGTCGAGGTAGCGCACGACTTGTATCGTATATGTATACGTTGAGATAGACAAGCCCTAGCCGACCCGGGCGAGGAAGCCGCGGAACACACGGCCGAACTCGTCCGGCGCTTCGACCCACGGCAGGTGGCCGGCGCCCGCGATCGCCGCGACCTCGGCCCGGGGCAGAGCCCCGGCGAGCGAGTCGACACACGCCCACACGGGGCGCGGGTGCTCGGAACCGTGGACGATCAACGCCGGGACGTCGACAGCCCTGCAGCGCGCGGCCGTGTCCGCCTCGGCGAGGGTTTTCAGTTCGCCGCCGAGCGCCGCGTTGGCCTCGTAACTCACGGCGACCGGTTGGTCGAGCGCGGCCGCGAGCTCGCGCGCCCGGTCACGGTCGGCGAAGTCGGGGTGCCACGCGAGCACGCGGCGTTCGTGTTCCTCGGCCGGCGTTCGTTCGATGTTCTTCAGTGTCAGCAGTCGCTGTTCTTCGTCGGGCGTGCGTCGCCGTGTCGCTTCCGCGTGATACGCCGGGTTCCAGTCCGAGCCGATGCCGGTCCCGGACATGTAGACGAGCGCGCGTGTTCGCTCGGGATACGCGAGCGCGTAGTGCAGTGCGAGCGCGGCGCCCCACGAGTGTCCACCCACGACCCACGCATCGTGACCGAGTCGCCCCAATACCGTTGTTCGTGCCACGGATCGCCGGCGTTGTGGTAGCCGTTCTGCTCCCAGAACCCAGGCTGGTCGCCGGAGAGAAACTCGAAGCCGCGCACCCACTTCGCCGACTTCCAGAAGGACAGCTTCGGCAGCATCGTCCGCAACGGGCCGCCGTGTTCCGCCTCGAGCGGTTCGCCGTCGAATTCCCACGCGAGCAGCACGTTCTCATCGAGCAGATCGGCCAATGGCGTGTTGGTCGTGTACCCATATTCGGCGTGTTGCAACACGTGCGTGACCGACGGGTCGACGTCGACGAGCGCGATGACGTCGCGCGCCCGCACACCGCGCCGGCGCGTGTCGAACTTCGACCACTTGGTGACTGCCCGGGCGCTCGATCAGTGCCTTGCGATTGCGTTCGAAGAAGCCCATCAGCGGCGCTCCCATGCGTCGTCGTCGGCCGTCTTCGCGGTGACGGCCTTGGGCAGTTTGCCGTTGGCGATGTCGGCCAGCGTGACGTGCTCCAGTACCGAGCGCAGGCCGGCGCGCAGCGCAACCCACACCTCGGGCAGGCGTTCCGCCGCGCCGCCGTAGCGAAGGTCTTGGGGTTGGATGCCCTGCACCCCGGCGAGGGGGCCTTCGACCGCGCGCAGGACGTCGGCCACCGTGATCTCCTTGGCCGGGCGGGCGAGCCGGTAGCCGCCCTCCGCGCCCCGCCGGGTCCGCACGATGCCCGCCCGGCGCAGCTCGGTGAGGATGTTCTCGAGGAACTTCTGCGGGATGTCCTGGGCGTGGGCCAGGTGCTCGCCCTTCACGGGCACGTCGGCACCACCGGCCTCGATCTGGGCGCGGGCCAGCTCGACCGCCGCCCGCACCGCATAGTCGGCCTTCGCCGTGATCCGCACGCCCCCGAGTCTCGCGGACCGCTCCCCTTGACCGGGGGTCCCCTATCCCCTACATTGTCGATTGATTTAGTCGACAATCACCGTTGTCCGTCGAGAGGCCCCTCCCGCATGCGCCGTCTGTTGTTGTTCGCCCTCGTGGGCGTGCTGGCGCAGCTGGTCGACGGGGCACTCGGCATGGCGTACGGCGTGACGGCCAGCTCGCTCCTGATCGCCGGAGGTACGACGACCGCGGTCGCGTCGGCCAGCGTGCACCTCGCCGAGGTGGCGACGACGTTCGTCTCGGGCGTATCGCACTGGCGGTTCGGCAACGTCAACTGGCGGACTGTGCGCTGGATCGCCATCCCCGGCGCGGTCGGCGCGTACGTCGGCGCGAGCGTGCTCAGCAACATCGACGGCGCGGCCGCGAAGCCGTGGATCGCGGGTTTGCTGTTGGTCCTCGGACTGTACGTGTTCGCCCGGTTCGCGTTCGGCGTGAACCGCAAGCCGCTCCCCGAGCGGCGCTTGCGCGGCCGGTTCCTCGCTCCCCTCGGACTCACCGGCGGATTCGTCGACGCGATCGGCGGCGGCGGGTGGGGTCCGGTCACGACGCCGGCGTTGCTCACGGCCGGGCGGATGGAACCGCGCACGGCAGTCGGGTCCGCGTCCGCGTCGGAGTTCGTCGTCTCGCTCGCAGCCAGCATCGGATTCCTCACGAACCTCGGCGGGGAAGCCCTCGATTCGCGCATCGTGTTCGGGCTGATGCTCGGTGGCGTCTTGGTGGCACCGTTCGCGGCGTGGCTCGTGAGCCGACTCGAAGCCGCGGTCCTCGGCACGCTCGTCGGAACATTGATCGTCGTCGTCAACTTGCGCACGCTGCTCATCGCCAACGACGTTCCCGGTGGCGCCCGACTCGCCGTGCTGGCGAGTGCGACCGCGCTCGGCGCGCTGGCACTGCTGCGCGTTCACCGCGCCGTCAAAGCGAACGCGGTCGCAGACGCGTCGCAGCTCGAGACCGTCTGAGCTCCCTGCCGCCCACACCTAACCATGGATGCGTCGATAGCCCACACTACGTGTGGGCTATCGACGCATGCTCGGGGTTAGCGGTCGCGTTCTTCTACTACTACTGACTCCATGCCGTCGCCGACTTTGGTTGCCTGCGCGACGTCGATGCCTTCGACGGTGTGGCCGAAGAGGTTGTAGCTCTTGGCAAGCTTGCTCTGGCAGTCGTCGATGCAGATGAAGAACTGCGAGCCGTTGGTGTTCGGGCCGGAGTTCGCCATCGCGACGGCACCGAGGACGTAGTCGGCGGTCACGGGTTCGTCGGCGAACTTGTAGCCGGGACCGCCGGTGCCGCTGCCCTGCGGGCAACCGCCCTGGATGACGAACTCGGGCACGACGCGGTGGAACGTGAGACCGTCGTAGTAGCCATCGCGCGCGAGGCCGATGAAGTTGTTGACCGTGTTCGGCGCGAGTTGCGGGTCGAGGTCCATCACGATCTTGCCGCGGTTCGTCGTGATTGTCGTGCGGTAGATCTTCGACGCGTCGGTCTGGGGTTCGGGCTGCTTCGGCACTACGGGCCTCCGGTTGTCGGGCTGGTCTCGGATGCAGAGATAGCACGCGCGAGCGTGTCGAGCACGGTCTCGCGCATGGGGTGATCGTCGGGAGCGAGGGCGAGGAACGCCTGGAAGTCGGGCACCGAGCCCGCGGCGTCGCCCACGACGTTGAACTCGAGGATGCCACGGAACACGAACGCGTCGGCGTAGTTCGGGTCGAGCGCGGTGGCGGCGTCGAGGCGTTCGAGCGCCCGGGTCACGAGCAGGTCGCGGTCGGGGCCGGGTTCGGAACCCTGCGCGGCCAGGCCGATGATCCAGCCTGCGTACGTGATCGGTTCGGGCTGCGTCGGGTCGAGGTCGGCGGCCGCGTCGTACTCCGCGAGTGCCCGGACGCGATCCTGACTCAAGAGCACTCGGGCGTAGGCCATGCGGGCCTCGTAGTCGTCGGGACGCGCAACGGCGGCCGCGCGCAGCGTTTCGGTCGGGTCCTCGGCCGCCTGGCTGTTCCCGGTTGCCGTCTGACCGGCACCGCGCGTCCCCACCGCGCGCGTGAGCAGGAACGCGGCAGACAGCGCGAACGCGATCACCCCGACCACGGTCACGATCTGCATCCACCGCACGGGTGGCGCGGGCTTCGGCACCGCCGGTTCGGACGCGCTCTCGATGGCGCGGATAACGGCAGCGGCGCGCGCCGTGTAGTCGCCGTGCAACGTGCTGTACGTGTCGTCGTCCATGTTGCCCGCGTCGTGCTCGGTATCGAGATCGTCGAGCGACCGCAGCAGGAACTCACGCTCCGATTCGAGTTCGGCCTGATCAGGCATCGTCGTGCTCCCGCGCCTCGCGCACGACGTCTTCGTCGGCGGCGCTGGCCGTGAGGCGGGGTTGGTTGCTCCAGCGGCGGAGCGCGACGACGATGCCCGCCGCGCCGCCGATGAGCACGACGACGGGCAGTCCCCATGCGACGAGCCCGATCCCCGAGTCCTCGGGGTTGAGGAGGATCCGTTCGCCGTAGCGGCCGACCTGGATCTGCGTGATCTCGGCGTCGGAACGGCCGTCGGCGATGAGTTCGCGGATGTCGGTCTTCATGGCTCGCGCTTCGGGCGCGTTGCTCTCGGCCAGCGCCTCGCCGGTGCATACCGGGCACGCGAGTTCGCGTTCGAGACGGCGGGCGCGCGCTTCGGGGCTGTCGGAGGGACCCGAGCGCGCGATGAGCACACCGAGCGCGACCACGACGACCGCCAGCAACGCCAGCCACGGCACCCACCGCTTCACGACGTACCGCCTCCCGCGGCTTGCACCATCGCTTCGAGGTCTTCGACCGATACCCGGAACCGTTGTTCGGCGGCGACGACGCCGTCGGGTCCGACGACGAACGTTTCCGGTTGGCCCGTCACGCCGAACGACAGTGCGGTGCGGCTGTCGGGATCCATCGCGATCTGCCAACCGACGTCGTACTCGGTCACATACGCCGTCACCGCGGACTCGGTGTCATCGCGCACGACACCCAGGAACACGAGATCAGGGTCGTCCTTGTGCTCCTCGTAGAACGCGTCGAGCGCGGGCGCTTCGTCGATGCAGGGAATGCACCATGTGTTCCAGAAGTTCACGACGACGGTCTTACCGACGAGTTCGTCCGATGCCAGCAGGTCGCCGTCGAGGGTCCGTACGCTGTAGTCGGGCCGCTTACCCACGAAGCCGCCGTCGGTCGTCGGTGATCCACTGTCGACGTTGAGCGCGAGCACCACACCGAACGCCACGACAATCGCTCCGACCACCAGCGCAACAACGCGCACCCTGCTCATGCGGCTACTCACGTTGCGACCTCGACGGCTTCGACGAGTTCGGAATCTGGCGATTCAGGCGATTCCGACGTCACCGGCACGCGCGAGCGGCGGCGCGCCGGTATCAACGCGACGATCGTGCCGAGCACCATCACGCCGCCGCCGATCCACAGCCAGACGATCATCGGGTTCACCTGGACCCCGAGTGTCACGGTTCCGGTTTCGTTGGGCGACGAGATGAGGGTCAGGTAGAGGTCCTCGCGAAAACCCGTGTGCACCGACGGCGTCCCGATCCCGCCGCGCGAATTCGGGAACGTCGAGATCGCCGGCGCGTACTCGCCGAGTCCTTCGACATCGACGAGCGCCTTCACCGTCGTCTTCTGGGGCGAGCGGTCGATCTCGGTCCCGAGATACGTGAGCGTGTACCCGCGCACCGTGGCGGACTCGCCCTCGGTCAGCGTGACCTCGCGCTTGACGACGTACCCCTGCGACGCGGCCAGCGCGACCGCGACGAGGACCACGCCGACGTGCACGATCAGCCCGCCGTACAGGCGCGTGTTGCCGCGCACCATACGGACGGCCGCGACGGGCACCGACTCCGCGCGGGCGCGGCGACGAGCCCGGATGCCGATGACGACCGTGCGGCCGATGCTCGTGAGCGCGAACGCGCCCAACGAGAACGCGACGACCTGCGCGACACCGTCGGCCCCGGCGACCACCAACACGACCAGCGTGATGGCACCGACCCACGCCGGCACGAGGAGGCGCCGGCGCAGCACGTCCCCACTCGTCGCCCGCCAGGGCAACAGCGGGCCGACCGCCATGAAGAACAGCAGCGCGATACCGATCGGCACACCCATGCGTTCGAAGTACGGCTCGCCGACGGTCAGGCGCCGGTCCTGGAACGCTTCGGCGAGCAGTGGGAACACAGTCCCGGTCAGCACGACGAGCGCGAACCCGGCGAACAGCAGGTTGTTGACGAGGAACGCGGCCTCGCGCGACACCGGCGAGTCGATCCGTCCGGGCGAGCGCAGCTTGTCGGCGCGCCAAGAGATAAGAGCGACGCAACCCAACGCGACGACGCCGAGGAACGCGAGCAGCCACGGCCCGATCGACGACTCGGAGAACGAGTGCACCGACTCGACCACACCCGAACGCGTGAGGAACGTGCCGAGGATCGTGAGGCAGAACGTCGCGAGCACGAGCGAGATGTTCCACACCCGCAACATGCCCCGCCGCTCCTGCACCATCACCGAGTGGATGAACGCGGTGCCGGTGAGCCACGGCAGCAGCGATGCGTTCTCGACCGGGTCCCACCCCCAGTAGCCGCCCCACCCGAGCACTTCGTAGCTCCACCACGCGCCGAGGATGATGCCGACGGTGAGGAACGCCCACGCGACGAGCGTCGTGCGGCGCACGTCGGCCAGCCAGCCCTCGCCGAACCGGCCGGTGATCAAGGCCGCGACCGCGAACGAGAACGGGATCGTGAAACCGACGTAGCCGAGATACAGCATCGGCGGGTGGAAGGCGACGAGCGGATGGTTCTGGAGCAGCGGGTTCGGTCCGGTGCCGTCGACCGGGACCCGTGAGAGTTCTTCGAACGGGTTCGCGGGACCGAGCATCAGGGCGAAGAAGAAGAGCGTGACACCGAGCGCGACGATCGTGGCCCACGCGACGAGTGGATCGGTCGCACGCGCACGGAAGTGCCAGGTCGTCACCGCGAGGTACCCGGTCAGGGCGAGGACCCACAACAGGATCGAGCCCTCGAGCGCGGCCCACGCGGCCGTGAACGTGTAGAGCCCCGGTGTCGCACGCGCGACGTTGCCCGCGACGTACTTGATCGAGAAGTCGTGCGCGAACAGCGCCGACTCCATGATTGCGAACGCGCAGATGGCGGCGACGAACACCACGCCGACGTACCGGCGCCCGGCGCGCAACAACGAGTCGCGACGAAGGTGCAGACCGGCACCGAGGGTGGCGATGCCGAGCACGGAACCCGCGGTCCCGACCGCGATCGCGAGATACCCGAGCGCGGACCTCACCCCGAGCCGTCCCCCGCGTCGGGACAGTCGTCGTAGGACTCACCGTCGGGCGGCTCGTACTCGTTGCCGTGTCGGATCAACAGCCGATCCGACTCGAATGTGTTGCCCGCCCACCGGCCTTCGACCACCACCGGTGCACACGCCTCGAAGAGGTCGGGCGGCGACCCCTCGTGCACGACATCCATGACGACGCCGCCTTCGGTCATCTCGAACGCGACTGCGCCCTCACGGCCGTCGATGGTGCCGGGCACCACCGCGCCGCCGATACGGGTCCGGCCGTCGGCCTTGTCGGCGACAGCTTCGGATACCGGGTCGAGGTACACGACGTTGTTCTTGAGCACGACGAACCCCATGCCGGCGACGGCAAGGCACCCGACGGCGACGACCGCCCAACGAACGCGCATCAGTGATCGAGGTCGGCCCGGCGGGCCCGGCGCAGCCGGAACCACATCCACCCGCCGTACGCCGACAACACGGCGATCGTGATGACGTACCCGGCGACGACGTAACCCCAGTTGTCATCCATCAGACGGTCACCGCCACTCGTTCTGCGATCGCTTCTTCGAGCTGACGTTCTTCGCGGCCTTCGTCGAGTTCGGCCAGCCGCAGCCGGACCATGACGAGGAAGGCGTAGAGGAGCGTGAACGCGAACACCGCGAAGATCAGCGTGAACGGCATCCAGAAGCCCTCGAACTGCACGTCGAGATCGCGATTGAAGACGGTCGCCTCCTGGTGCAGCGTCTCCCACCACGTGACCGAGAAGTGGACGATCGGCACGTCGACGAATGCGATCAACGCCGCGATGGCGCACCGAGTGCCCCGCTCCTGCGCGGTCGCGCCGGTGCGGCGCAGCGCGAGGTAGCCGAGGTACAGGAAGAAGAGAACGGCCGTCGTGGTGACACGGGCATCCCATTCCCACCACGTGCCCCACGTCGGGCGACCCCACAACGAGCCGAGCACGAGCGTCAGCCCCGTGAAGACCACACCGATCTCGGCCGACGCGCCCGCGAGCAGGTCCCAGGTCGTCGACCTCGTGCGCGGCACCAACCACAACACCGACGCGACCGCGGTCACGAAGAACGCGAGGTACGCGAGCCATGCCGCCGGGACGTGCACGTACATGAGCCGCTGCGCGTCGCCCTGGCGTTCGTCGGGCGGCGCGACAACGAGCGCGAACACCGCCAGCGCGCCCAAGCTGACGAACGCCGCCGCGCCCAAGATCTTCGTGCCCACACCTACGCGGGTACTCAACTGTCCTCCTCGAGCAGCGGTCCGAACGCCAGTACACCAGCGACCACCGCCAGTACGGCGAACGCAGCGAGCAATTGCACCCACGGCCAGCCATCGGAGGGCGCGCCGGCGAGCGCGGCTTCGAACGCTCGGGTGCCGCCGAGCACGACCGGCGTCACAGCCGGCAGCACGAGCAGCGGGACGAGCGTCTCGCGGGCGCGCAACCCGGCGGCCAGCACGCCGTAGACCGTACCGGTCGCCGCCAGCGCGACGGTCGCGACCACCGTGGTGCATGCGATCAGCACGACCCCGCGAACCGACACGTCGTACAGCACCACGACACCGAACCCCAACACGACTTCGAGCAGCAGCAGCTGGAGCGCAACCGCCGCCGCCTTGCCGAGGAAGATCGCTCCGCCGTCGAGCCCGCTGAGCCGCAATCCGTCGCGTGCGCCGTTGGCTTCCTCGATCGAGAACGAACGCGTGATCGAGAGAAGTGACGCGAGGAGCACCGCGGTCCAGAACAGCCCCGGCGCGACCCGAGGGAGCAATCCCCGATCCGGGTCGAGGGCAAACGCGAACACGATGAGGACGATCCCGCCAAAGGGGACGATCTGCTGGAGCGCGACCCGCGACCGCGCCTCGATCCGCAAGTCCTTCCCCGCGACCAACAGCGCCTCTCGGAACATGTTCATGCGGCTACGACCTCTGGTGCTCGATCGCCCGTGCCGCAGCCCCCGGCTGACCGCACCGCCGGTCTGCGCCTGGAGAGCCTCACGGCGAGACCTCGACCGGTTCGGGATCGGGCGCAACCGGCAATCGCACTTGGCCGCCGACGATCTCGACCTCGCGCGTCGCGAGTTGCCGGACCCGGTCCAACTCGTGCGACGCGATGAGGATCGTCCGCCCGTCGGCCGCCGCGACCCGCACGACCTCGTCGACCACGGCGCGACCGTCGGCGTCGAGGCCCGCATGCGGCTCGTCGAGCAGCAACAGCTCCGGATCGCGTGCCAGCGCAATGGCGAAGGCGAGCCGACGGCGCTGACCCTGCGACAGACGCGAGTGCACGACGTTCGCCTGCGAGCCGAGTCCGACCCGAGCGATCGCGAAGTCGGCCTCGGCCACGCCGCGCCCCACGGCCCGCGCCGCGAAGCGCAGGTTTTCGGCCACCGTGAGGTCGTCGTAACAGAACGTCTCGTGCCCCACGAAGGAGAGGCGGCGGCGCAGCGACCGCCGGTCGCGTGCCAGATCGCAGCCGAGCACCTCCGCCGCGCCGGAACGCAACGGCAACAACCCCGCACACAGACGCAGCAAGCTTGTCTTCCCGGCGCCGTTCGGACCCGAGAGCAGCACAACGTCGCCGGCCTCGACGTCGAGGTCGGCCCCGGCGAGCACGGGAAACCGGCCCATCAGGCATACGGCCGAGCGGAGACTGACGACACGCGAACGAGGACGCGAACCAGGGCGCAAAGGGGGCTCCGAGAGGAGAGCGGTACCGGCGGAGTCTACGAACGGGCCTTCCCGACCTGCGAACCGCCCCTCCCCGCGGTCAGAACCCCTCGCGCGGACAACTACCCTGGCCCGGTGCGCCGGACGATCGCCGCGATCGGCCGAACCTTGGTGACGGTCGGCCTCCTCATTCTGCTCTTCGTGGTGTACCAGCTGTGGGGCACCAACGTCCTCCAGGCCCGGGCCCAGGACAACCTGAAGGACGACCTCCAGGAACTCCAGGACACGCTCGTCGACACGCCCGAGCCGGAAGAGGTCACGACGCCCGTGACCGGCCCGACGACGACGACCACGCCGGCACCGTTGCCCGCTTTCGCCGAGAAGGACCCCGTCGGCTCTATCGAGATCCCGAAGCTCGGCGTCAACCAGGTCTTCGTACAGGGCACCGGAATCGAGAGCCTGAAGCGCGGCCCCGGCCACTATGCGTCCACGCCGATGCCCGGACAGATCGGCAACGCGGCAATCGCCGGGCACCGTACGACCTACGGCGCGCCGTTCAACCGGCTCGACGAATTGGCCGTGGGCGACGAGATCATCACGACCTTGGCGAACGGCGCCCGCTACGTGTACCAGGTGCGCGAAGCGCCCGTGATCGTGGCTCCGGGCGACGTGTGGGTCGTCGCGAACACGGACAAAGCGCAACTCACGCTCACGACGTGCAACCCGAAGTACTCGGCCCGGCAACGGCTCGTGATCTTCGCCGACCTCGTCGTCGAAGACAGCCCGCCTCCGATCGAGTTCGACCCCGAGTCGCTTCCCGACACCGACACCGAGCTAGCCCGAAGCGACGATCCGATCGCGCTCGAAGAAGGCCTCCGCGGCGAACGCAAGTCACTCGGGCCGGCGTACGGCTTCGGTGCGGTGGTCGTGCTGATCGGCGCCGCGTGGTGGTGGCTGTTCCGGCGCTGGCGGCACCCGATCACCTGGCTGGCCGGAGTCGGCCCGTTCCTCGTGTTCCTCTTCGTGTTCTACGTGTTCCTCGAACGCGTGCTCCCGGCGGGCTACTAGAACGTCGGTGCCCGACATCGACGACGTGCGAGCGGCCGCGGCTCGCATCGCACCGTTCGTCCATCACACGCCGGTACTCACGAGCACGTCGCTCGACGAATGGCTCGGGGTACACGCGTTCCTCAAGGCCGAGCACCTGCAACGCACCGGCGCGTTCAAGTATCGAGGGGCGACGAACGCGGTGCAGTCGCTCACCGCCACCCAGGCCGCACGCGGCGTCGCCGCGCACTCGTCGGGAAATCACGCGGCCGCGCTCGCCCTCGCGGCCCGCACCCGCGGCATCCCCGGCTACGTCGTGATGCCGGACACGGTGCCGGCGGTGAAACGCGATGCGGTCGTCGCGTTCGGCGCCACGATCACGCCGTGCGAGAACACGCCCGAGAGCCGCGCCGAGACGCTGGCCGAGGTCGTCGAACGCACCGGCGCCGTCGAGATCCATCCCTTCGACAACGACCAGGTCATCGCGGGCGCCGGAACCGCCGCCCTCGAGCTCATGGAGCAGATCCCCGGGCTCGACATCGTCATCGCACCCGTGGGTGGCGGCGGGTTGCTGTCGGGCACGTCGATCGCGGTACACGGTGTGAGCCCCGAGACCCGCGTCCTCGGGGGCGAGCCGCTGCGGGCCGACGACGCCGCCCGGTCGCTGGCGACCGGCACGCTCCAGCCGCCACTGCCGCCCACGACCATCGCGGACGGGCTGCTCACAGGCCTGTCTGAGAGAACATTCACGATTCTGCGCGAGCACGTTGAGCAGGTCGTCACCGTGACCGAAGAAGACATCGTGGCCGCGATGCTGATGATCTGGGAACGCGCGAAGCAGGTGATCGAGCCGTCCGCGGCCGTCGCCGTCGCCGCGACCCGCGCCGCGCACCTCGGCGGTGCCCGGGTCGGCATCATCCTCAGCGGCGGCAACGTCTCGTTTCCCGTGGCCGGCAGGCCGGCGTGACGACTCTCGCGGTCATGGCCACGGCACCAGGCACCCCAGTCGCGGGAAGTTTGCTCACGCCGCCGTGCACGCCCGACGAAGTCCGCCAATTGGCCGAGGCCGCCCTGGCCGACACCCTCAACACGGTGCGCGCGACCCCGGCCGACCGGCGCGTCGTCGTCCTCGAGGGCCAACCCGGAAAGTGGCTGCCCGACGGTTTCGACGTCGTACCGCAGGCCGAGGGCGATATCAGCACCCGGCTCGCCTCGGCGTTCGCGGACACGATCGGGCACGTGCGCGAGCCGACCCTGCTCATCGGCACGAACGCGCCTCATGTCTCCGCGACGGTGCTCGCCAACGCGTTGGGCGCGCTCGCCAACGCCGACGCCGCACTCGGCGTCTCCGACGACGGCGGCTATTGGGCGCTCGGGTTACACAGTGCCGACCGGCGCGTGTTCGAAGAGGTCCCGATGCGGACTGCGGACACGGGCCGGCGCCAGGAAGAACGGTTGCGCGCCCTCGGGTTACGCGTCGCGTCGCTCCCCCAGCTGCTCGACGTCGACACCTTCGACGACGCCCGCGTCGTCGCCGCGCTCGCCCCGCAGTCGTGGTTCGCGGCCGCCGTGCGCGGCCTCGTCGACGTCGTCGCCAAACGCGACGACGAGACGATGCCTGTGCTCGAGCGGCCCGCGACTGCGCTCGTCGTGGGCGAGCACGTGCGTCCACTCGGCCGGCCGATCCCCACGACGACGCCACCGACGCCGGTGCTCGACGTCGCGTGGGGCCGGTTGCTCGCATCGTTGTTCGATCCCGCGGCGCCTCCCGGCCGCTTCGC
>Ga0163153_10002651_pt1 | contig 25429 bp, 18 predicted proteins | sample OliLakLV19MP6IB1_FD_148629 | JGI IMG/M metagenome (GOLD analysis project Ga0163153, IMG submission 148629) | Freshwater microbial mat bacterial communities from Lake Vanda, McMurdo Dry Valleys, Antarctica - Oligotrophic Lake LV.19.MP6.IB-1 | ecosystem: Environmental > Aquatic > Freshwater >...
AATTTATACCGGCTGTAAGCTATATAAACGGTAGCAGGATCATGCGGTGATATTTCAATACAATTGATGAGTCCTTCTTTTAAATCCTTCGGTGTTACATTATTCCAGACCTTTCCCCCATCCCTGGTCAGGTGCACCAGGCCACAATCAGAGCCCGCCCAAAGGACCAGAGCGTCCAGCGGGGATTCAGCCAGGTAAGAAATGGTATTATAATTTTCACCACCGGCCGCTTCATTGGTAATTGGTCCCCCACCTTTGCCCTGTTTATCCGTTTCATTTCTAGTCAGGTCCGGGCTGCATTCATTCCAGCTGATTCCTCGGTCTTCTGATTTTAATACCTGATTGCCCGCATGATAAATTACTTTGGGGTTAAACTTGCTGACCACAATCGGCGCATTCCAATTGAACCTGTATTTTGTTTCACCAGGTTTTGATCCCAGGCCGAGAAAGGGATAAGCCATTACATCTTTTACCTCCCGGGTCTCCCAATCAAACTCTTCAATGATACCCTGATAACAACCGGCGTAAATGTATCTGGGATTGTTAGGATCAAATGCAGGCCAGGCACTTTCACAACCAGAAATATTGATAAAATCCTTACCCGAAATTCCAGGACCTGAGGTTCTGCTCTGAATAGCTACCGCGGTATTGTCTTGTTGCCCGCCGTAAACCCAATACGGGAAACGAAAGTCGGCATTAACCCTGTAAAATTGGGCAGTAGGCTGATTGGTCTGCACACTCCAGTTGAGGCCGGCATTATAGGAGATATTAGCCCCTCCGTCGTTGGAATTGGCAAGGATCTGGTTATTTTTTGGATTGATCCAAAGATCGTGGTTATCACCATGAGGTACTGCAACATTTTTAAACGTCCGGCCTCCGTCTGTAGATTCCAGATAAGGGGCATTGAGTACAATCACCCGGTCTGCGTTTTGGGGATCTGCATAAATATGAATGTAATACCAGGCCCTGGCCCTCAACACCCTATCACTATTGATGAGGGTAAAATTATTTCCTCCATCTTCTGACCGATAAAGCCCACCTTCATCGGATTCGATCAGGGCGTATACCCGCTGAGGATTGGCCAGGGATACGGAAATCCCGATTTTACCCATCATCGATTGAGGTAACCCTTTCGATAATTTTTTCCAGGTATCCCCGCCGTCGGTTGATTTCCAAATGCTGCTTCCCGGCCCTCCGCTTCGGATATACCACGGTTGTCTTTGTAAATCCCAAAACGCGGCGTACAATACTCTTGGATTTTTCATATCGATACTTAAGTCGCTCACCCCGCTGTTTTCATCGACAAATAATATCTTTTCCCAGGATTTACCACCGTCTTTAGACCGGAATACCCCTCTGTCGGCAGTGGGTTGGTAAGGGCTGCCCTGTGCTGCTACATAAATTAAATCAGGGTTTTCCGGATGTATACGAACCCTTGAAATTTGCCTCACCTTTTCAAGACCAAGATGGGACCAGGTGGTACCGGCGTCGGTAGACTTATAGACTCCATCACCATGACTGGTCATGACGCCACGGACAGGGGATTCACCCATTCCAGCCACCACTACATTAGGGTCGGACCAGGATACATCTATGGCTCCGACAGAACCCGTTTTAAAAAATCCATCGGAGATATTATTCCATTTGTTGCCACCGTCAGTGGTTTTCCATAACCCTCCTCCGGTGGTGCCCATATAAAATGTATACAGTTGATCTACAACACCGCAGATAGCTGTTGATCTCCCCCCCCGATAAGGACCAATGTTTCTCCATTTCAGCGCTTTAAAAATTTTTTCATCAAACAGAGCGCCTGTCGATTCCGAAGAGATCTGCGATTTTGGGTTTGTCTCAGGCTTGATGATTTTCCTTTTCTGGGCAATGGTGACCAGTTGAAAACAGATCAAGGTTAAAAACAAGGAAGCCAATCTTTTCATAAACTAGAATTTAGATCCCAATTTAATGATTCTTTGAGAAAAACCCTTTTTCAGCAATAAAAAGGAAAGGAGGGGAACAATAGAGCCTTTATTTGACCCTTAGTCAAATATAAAGCTCTATTCCTGTCCCTTATTCTTAAAGAATAATGTTAATTTAAGGTCAATCCTCTTGATTTAAAGTATAATTATATTTAACTTTGAGTCAAATTATTTAAAAAGCTAATATCATGGTAGCCGAAACTTCAATAGCCCAATTAAAAGGAGGTGAGTTTTTAGTAAAGGAGTCTTTACCCGAGCACACTTTTATCCCTGAACAATTTGGGGAAGAAGCTTTGATGATTGCTCGCACTGCCCAGGATTTTTTGGAGCATGAAATTCGCCCCAATAGTGAAAGAATAGAGCACCAGGAACCAGGGCTTTCCGAAAAATTGATGGTCCGCATCGGAGACCTTGGATTTTTAGGTATCCATATGCCGGAAGCCTATGGGGGAATTGATCTCGATACCAATACCAATACTTTAGTGACAGATATCCTCGGCCCCATGGGATCTTTTTCCACCACCTATGCCGCACATACCGGGATCGGTATGTTGCCCATTCTGTATTTTGGGACCGATACTCAGAAACAAAAGTTTTTACCTGGCCTAATTACCGGAGAAACCATAGCGAGTTATTGCCTTACTGAACCCGGTTCCGGATCAGATGCCCTGGCAGCTAAAACTCAGGCAGCCCTTACCGAAGATGGCAAGTCGTTTTTGTTGAATGGACAAAAAATGTGGATTTCCAATGCGGGTTGGGCCGATTTGTTTATTGTTTTTGCTCAGGTCACCGGTTCTGAATGGCCAAATAGCAAGGGTGGCTTTTCATGCTTTCTGGTTGAAGCTGGTCAGCCCGGACTTACCTTAGGCGAGGAAGAAAAAAAAATGGGTATCAAGGGTTCTTCGACCCGGCAGGTTTATTTTGAAAATGTCCGGGTAGACCGGGATGCCCTGCTGGGTGAAATCGGCAAGGGCCATAAAATCGCTTTCAACGCACTTAATATCGGACGGTTCAAATTAGCTGCCTTTTGTATCGGTGGATCTAAAGCCCTTATTTCCATAAGCGTCAAATATGCTAATGAAAGAATTCAATTTGGTAAAACCATAGGCAGTTTTGGAGCAATTCAATATAAACTGGCCGAACAATTGATACGGACCTATGTCGCTGAAAGTACCCTTTATCGTTGCAGTAACCTATTACAGGAAAAGGCCAATCAATTGATAGCAGACGGATTATCTCCGGAAGCCGCAAAATTAAAGGCAGCCGAAGAATATGCCATTGAATGTTCTATCCTGAAAGTCAATGCATCCGAAGTCCTGGATTATACGGTCGATGAAGCCGTTCAGATTCATGGAGGTATTGGTTTTTCTGAAGAAAATATGGTGGCACGCGCTTACCGGGATAGCAGGATCAACCGGATCTATGAAGGCACTAACGAAATTAACCGATTGTTAATCGTGGAAATGTTGCTTAAGCGGGCTATGAAAGGTGAAATCAACCTGACTGATGCAGCCTGGGCTGTCCAAAAAGAGCTGTCTGCCATGCCCAGTATGGAACGGGAAATCGGAAGGTTTGCCGATGAAGTTGCCGCTATCCGTGATTTTAAAAAACTTGCGCTCCTCGTTGCCGGTGCCGCTGTTAAAATGCAGATGGATGGCAAGTTGCAACTGCAGGAGGAACAGGAAATTATCACCAATTGTGCGGATATGCTGATCGATATATTAAATGCTGAATCCCTTTTACTCCGGATTCAAAAACATGAAGCGATGGGCATTAAACCGGAACAATTGCCGGTACTGGAAGCCGTACTCAAGGTGTTCTACCATGATGTCAACAGCCGCATGAACAAAAATGCATTGGATGCCCTGGCTAGTTTTTGCGAAGGAGACCTTCTGAAGACCCTGGCCATGGGCGTTAAACGATTTACTAAATACCCTCTGGTCAATGTCAGGGATAAAAGAAGGACCATTGCCAAAACGATATTACAAGAAAATAAATACCCTTTTTTACTCATTTAATCTATTACAACTATGAATGACACCAATAATAATCTGGAAGCTGTATTGGAACCCGAAGCTGATCACTGGTTGATGCTATGGGTGGCGGAGAAAGAAAACGATTTTGAAGCGGTCGAAGTAGATGACTTTATCCTGATCGATTGATTTTTTTAACCCTATACTGATCATTACCCACTGAACGCTGTGATTTTATAATTAGCCATTAGTCAGAAATAATTCAGGCTATTTCCAGCTGATCTTTCATAAACCGCAGTACGTATTTTTTCCACTCTTGTTTATTGATTTTATGCAAGGTAGAGCGGTGTTTGCCCGATGCGGTGGTGAGTTTGAGGTATCCGACGATGGTTGCCCAGGCCGTAATAAATAATAATTCCGGTTTGTTTTTGTTTTTGACGCTGCCATCACCCCACCCTCTTTCAATTTCCTTAATGGCGAGGGTGATCGGAATATTCTGGATATCCTGGATTTTTTGATAATAGATACTTTCCTTCATGGCTTCGGTCAATTTGGCTTTGTCCTGGCCTGAAGCTGTAGATCGGTTGACGGCCATATAATCCAATAAAGCCTCTATGTATAATGGAAAATCTTCCGCAAAATCAATATAAGTCTCCAATAAACCAATAACCGCAAGCGATCCGCTTTGTTCCTTAAAAGTGGACAGGCAACCATACATCAAATCATTGAGCTTTTGCATACCCCGGTAGGTGATCGCCATGTAAAGGTTTTCTTTACTTTGAAAATAAAAATAAATGCTGCCCTTACTCATACCGGTAGCACTGGCGACATCCTCCATTTTGGTATTGGCAAAACCGACCGCTTCAAAGACTTTTTCAGCGGCATTCAGGATCATAACTTCCTTGATCTCTCTTTTTCCCATAGCTCTGCAAATTTGGCAATTCCACCGAATATCACCTAAATTCTTTTATTCCGAAACCAGGATGACCAGCCATTCACACCGCGTTTTAATCATCATGGAAATCCATATATCCAGCGTCCCATTATTTTGAAATTTTATTATTTCCTGGTTTCCCATATATACTCTATCCTGTTATAAATCAATCGTTTCTGAGTCACACCACGATTGATCGGGGTTTAAGGATTGGCTTCATTCGGGCGTTGCAACATTACCCTTATCTTTGCTGAACTAAACGGCAACAGACCTTGTTTAAGAACTTGAAATATTATGGCAATACGAATTACCAATGAGTGTATAAACTGCGGGGCTTGTGAGCCGGAATGCCCCAACAATGCGATTTATGAGGGCGGTGTGGACTGGGCTATAAATGATGGCAATACCGTAGTGGGTGCCTACACGCTGGAAGATGGCATCGTCGTCGATGCGGCACAAAAAAATAAGCCGGTAGAAGCAGATTATTATTTTATAGTCCCGGATAAATGTACCGAATGCGTTGGTTTTCATGATGAACCTCAGTGCGCTGCAGTTTGCCCGGTAGATTGTTGTATATCGGATACGGACCGGGTAGAAACTAAAGAAGAACTTTTACAAAAAAAGTCCAGGCTCCATTTATAATCAATGGAGTGAATTCCATTTCGACTGAATTAATCATTCCAAATCGATGTCTTCCCCTGATGGATAAACAGATCATTAAAAAAAAGGCAACCATCAATAAGTGATGATTGCCTTAGTGTTATGATAGCATGGGACTAATTGATTCTTTAAATCTATTGATCTAGTTGCAGGGGTCCTCGGTAGTATTGACCCAGATACCTCCTAGTACTCTATTATTTTCTCCACAATCTTTAACCGTCAGGTTGCGATAGGCAATTACCGTGTTATTAAATGATTTTGGAGTTAAAAATCCAAATCGATAGGAATCCCCGCTCAGTTCAAATGCATACGTTCCATTTCCACCTGGCGCAATTATGTTGGAGCCAATTACCGTTTGCCCCATCAATGACTAAATAACCGGCTGCCAGGTTGTCATTGGATTGATTGTATTTAACTATCCAATTGACGGTTGAACCGAGTGTGTTGATGATACGGTGGTTAGCACTGAATGCCCCGGCAGGAACTTTACATAAATTCTGGCCGTATAGACAATTATGAGTAAGATTACTAAAGCTTAAACCTGCATTACCTCCTGTCCAGATCCCAAATACTGCTCCATAGATTTCATTCATAACAATGTTGCAATGATTACCATCGGCTAATATTATCCCATGTCCACCGGCATTCACAGCAACCTTATTTTGCGTAACCACTACCCTGTCGCTTTTATAACTTAAAATTCCAAATAGCCAGTTGTCAATAATATTTTGAAGGATTTTCACCTTTGTGGTTGAATCAATGAAAATACACAAACCGGGCACGGGATCTGATCCAGCAATGGTTAGTCCTTTAATAACCGATTCTGCCCCCTGGGTAGGAATATAAAAAGCAGGCGTAAAATTTGTAATACCGGCGGCCGTATTACTGAATATAACCCTTGCTCCCTTTTGACCATAGATCTTTACCTTTTTATTTATAACCACCGTCCCCGTCTCTGTATGATCACCCGCATCCAGTATGATGACCTCATCTACTCCTGCAGCGGCGATTGCAGCCGCCAAAGCATTGTTTGACCCTGCAGGTATATGTGTCTCCACACCTCTTGCCCTTAAATCTTCTGCTTTCGGATTTTTTAAAATCCGATCAATAAATTCGAGATCTTCTGTAACAGCTTTTTCTTTAAAATCATCTGACAAAAATTTGATGATGCCCTGATCCGGAGTCCAGGAAAGGGCTTCGTTTTCTTCCGCAGCCGTTTCCGGCGGTGTATCGACATTATCCCTGGTACAATAACTCAATAATAAGAGGGTACTGAGGCCCACAATAAAAAAACGCAACTTCTTTTTCATGATATAGATTGATTTTAATGGGTTTACATTCTACAAATGAATACCATGAAAGGCCCATTTGTTACCTAAATTTGAAAAAATTCATGTGCTTGATTTTAAAAAATGTATAACCGGTTGTTAATTCATGACAACCGGAGAAATAGCAGGATATCCAACAAAAATAAAATCCTGGATAGAGCAATGAGGGTCATGTCATCTTTGGGTGCTCCCGTGTAGATCCTTAGAATTTGTATTGAATACTAAATCTTAAAGAAGACGCATCTTGTTTAATGGGCAGGGACAGACTCCTGCCTGTGGTGGAAGCTTGACCGGCTCCTGTGACCGCATTGGCCAACTCAGCTTTGCCGGAGTCTATGATAAAAGGTGAGGTAATGAACTGAAGGTTTAACCCCCATCGTTGGGTTAATGAGACACCGGTCTGAATGTACCAACTCCATTGGGACCTCAGGGTCGAAGCTTTCAACTGGTAGATACTGCTGTTGCTGCTGGAATTAAATCCATTACTGGTGGCCATAGCATAATTCACCCGCAACAACTCCTGTGAAGCAGTGATATAAGATTTGAAATGGAGCCCGGATTCAACAGACCAATACGGATTGATCCGATAACCAATACCCGCCTGCACGGCAGCCATCCATTGATTTCGGGATTGATAATCGACCTGATCATTGGCTGACAATACCAGGGTGTCTCCCCGGAATCCGGAAATGACACTGCTTTGATCTAATAAAATTTTATCAGCCTGTACTGAAGAAAAAACCGATCTATTATTAATATCATTGTTGTCTTTGCCCGAGCCGCTTGCGGATTGGATATTTGAGCCGATGACTTTAAAATTGGATTTGTTGAACTGAAAACCCAAACCAGCTTGTCCTGAAAAATACAATTTCTTTCCTGCCGGCCAATTTTTGCCAGCCATCAGGTAAGTACTAAAAAATTGATCTGAAGAATAATCCATACCCAGATTAATACGATGACGTCTACTCTTCAACGGTATCGGGGGCATGGCGATAGGAGCACCCAGGATTTCACTTTCCTGGCCCGCCGATAATGTTGATTCAACCGGAGCATCCGTAGTATTTATCAAAGATTCGTTTAACCTGGTCTCGACAAGAAAGGCGTCCTCTGTGATCGGCACAATGACAGGATTTGGCTGGTCAACTCTTTTTTCTTCTTTTAAAAGTTTTGAATTATCCAGTGGTTCTGTTACGGGTGAAATAATTTTATTTTCATCGACTGGTAAAGAGGATGCTGCGGTAACATCTTTTGTCATCGGCAGGTTGGATAGATCGTCCACCGTAGTAGGCCTGTCTTGACGATCTGCCTTGTCAATAATTCCTGTCTTACCCGCTAAATTTCGCACACCTGATGTCCTACGAGGGGGGCTGCTTATTTGTTTGTCATTTAATCCTGTGGCAGTAGAAAACCTGGAGGCTTTGATTTGTGTCTGATCTGATATAGGCTCAGGGACAACAAGTGTTTTTGATGTTTGGTATTCTGATAGCGGTATACTGGCAGTTGGATGTTGAATTCCTGTTTTGTCCTGAATGGGTTCAATTTCCAACTTTTTTTCTTCCCGGACAGCGGGTTGGATTGGATTATTCAAACTTAACCAAACGATTCCGCTGAGGCCAAGTCCAGCTAATAAAAAAAGCCAGAGCACTTTCCGGTCTTTCTTTTTTTCCCGGGGAAGGTCGATATCCAATTGCGCGTGCAATTGTTTCCATCCTCGATTTTCGCGCTGTTTGAGCAGCTTATTTTGCATAGGTTTCATTCATTTTTTTTTGGACAATCTTCTCTTTTAATAATGTACGGGCCTGGTTGAGGTACCATTTGGAAGTACCTTCACTCACCCCCATTTGTTGGGCTATCTCCTGATGGGAATACCCTTCGATAGCAAATAAATTAAATACCAGTTTATGGTTTTCAGGAAGGGAATTGATGTGGTTAAACAATTCCTCTGTATCCCACTGCGGTGCGCTTGATTCTTCAAAGATCTGCCGGATATCATCCAATGCTATAAACCGGGGTGATTTTTTCGACCTGAAATGATCGACGACACAGTGAAACATAATTTTCTTTAGCCATCCTTCGAAGGAGCCTGTAAATTGATATTTGGCGATGTTTTTAAATACTTTGAGAAAGGCATCGTGAGTAAGTTCCTGGACTAAATCTTCATCCGACGTGTAACGAAGTCCCATGCGAAACAAATTGTTGAAATATTTTCTATACAATTGTTCCTGGCTCTTTCGTTCATTAGCCACACACCCTGCAATCAATACAGCATCATCGGGTACTTTTGGCTTAAACAATTTCATGTTGAGGGAAACTCAATGAATACTAATCCCAAGTTTAAATTCAGTCCTTTTGAAATAGATATCCTCATCCAATTGTTCCTGCCCATTTGCATATGCATAATACGCTTTCTGGAACAATAATCCAACCCCCAGAGTCCATGACACCTTGCGATCGACCCCAAATTCATAACCGATAAAAGGATTGAAAAAAAGCCCTCCCCGGTGGCTCTGTAAATCACCGATATAGTTTTTTGCTGTCCAGCCATAGCCTGACTTAACGGCGATTACCGGACTCGTAAAATTGCGGATCAACCGGTATTTGACTTCGCCATAGAGTGGCATCACCAAGCGCCGCGCATCCAGGTCATAATTGTAAAACCCCAATCCCATACCCAAACTCAAATCAGAGGAAAGGTACCGATGACCGGTAAAACTCGCCCCGGTAGAGATACCCGGATTGCCGATGTTGCGGATCCCATTGTTGACCCCCATGATCTCCGTACTCAGGCCCCATTTGTAAACCGGGGCACTGAATGTCTTGGCCATAAAATTTCTGGCTCTTTCTTTGATTGGTCTAAAGCGCAGTATATCCTGCTCCCGGATTTCGAAGATCGCCCCGTTATCAAGCAACAACCGATAGGGGCCATCGCTCTTTTTTTCGAGAATCTGGCCAATCAAAAAGCTGCCGTTTTTTTTGACAAACCGGTAACGGGCACTACTTTCCTGATCCTGAGCAGAGAGCATCAGATGAACACTAAAAACCAGCATAAAAAAGAGCAGTTTTTTCATACGTTTTTAATTTTTTACAACCGGAATAATACTGACGGACTTGATGTTTTTCGGGTCAGTCGCATCCAATTGCATCAACCCATTTTCACCCACTACAATCAGTTGAGCTTTTGAAATCGCAATGACATCATAAGCGTGAAACGCGGTGAGATGCGCCTTTAGATTTTTATCAATCGTTTTATTGTCTTCCACACCATATACTTTAAAACCGAATTTACCTTCACACAGATAAAGCGTTTTATCCAGAATGGACAGGCCGTGAGGATTTTGCATGGGGTACTTTTTGATCAACCGCGGCGAGGTAATGGTGGAGATATCCACCACATCCAGCTCGTTGATAAAATTAGTGCATTCCGATCCATCCTTAAGGGTGATGTAGGCGATATCCCCATCGACAAATACAGGATCACAAGCCCTGGCATGGGTAAAACTGCTCAATAAAACCGGTGCTTCCGGATTTTTATTATCCATGATATACATCCCGTTTTGGGCGCCTATAAACAATTTGTCTTTATAAGGGAACAGGGTTTCAATGTTCCAGCTCACCTGGACGGATTTTCCTTTTTTCGGATCTTTAGGCTGATCGACGTAGAAGACATGGAGTTCCGACTGATCAATGGCATACAGGTAATCCCCTACAACGCCAAAGCGAGAAAGTGAACCGGCAATGCCTGTAGCTGCTTTTGCAGCGCTGGAACCCCCATTTTGGAATGCGTCAGTAGAAAACCAAAGCCCTCCACCTCGTTGAAAAGTATTTCGGTTAAAATTGGGATCGGAACAATCCAGGACCTGGGTTTCGGTGCTTTTAGTATAACCGAGAAAAATAGATTGGTTTCCCTGGTTGCCAACCCATCCATAATATTTCTGGAATACCCCATCTACCCTTTTTAAAAATTTAGGGGATTCGGGATCTGAAATATCGATGGCCAACAAATCGATGGCATTGTCAGCATACATCACATTTTCTTTAACGGCCATATCCTTGTTGCCCGATATGACCACAAAAGAAAGTGGTACCGGATGAGCAGGGTTGCTGTTATCAATAATGTGAATACCCTCGTTGATTTCATTGATCAGCAAATAATTGCCGTAGACGTATATCTTGCCCGGGTTTTTTAGGTCCCTGGCTACTCCAATAGAAAATTCACTCCGTATGGCATCCAACGATTTGTAGATAGGGTCCAACCGGATAAAAGTACGGTGGCTGGTACAGTCATCTTTCAGGCAGGAAGACCAGGACATGGTCATTAAAAGAACTACCAGAGAAACTACTATTTTTTGCATAACTATTGAATTTATATAGGGACAGACGCATCATTTCCGGTAGAGGTTGGAAAAAAATCTCTCAATTTCAAAACTCTCCTTATTTTGATTCCAAACTCGAAGTATACATGGAAAGGACAATAGGATGGTTTAAAGATGCGATCATATACCAGGTGCACGTCAAAACCTTTTGTGATTCAGATGGAGACGGGACCGGAGATTTTACCGGACTGATTAGCAAACTGGATTATATACGCGACCTGGGTGTCAATACCATCTGGGTCATGCCATTTTATCCCAGCCCCTTGCGCGATGATGGTTATGATATCGCGGACTACTCCACAATCAATCCCCAGTACGGCAATGTCGATGACCTGAAACTATTGATTAAAGAAACCCATGCTCGCGGCATGCGTATTATCACCGAACTGGTGATTAATCATACTTCAGATCAGCATGAATGGTTTCAACGGGCGAAAAAAGCCCCGGCCGGATCATCCCACCGCGATTTTTATGTTTGGTCTGATAATCCCGAAAAATACAAGGGTGTGCGTATCATATTTACAGACTCTGAACCCTCCAATTGGTCAAAGGATGAGGAAACCGGCTTATATTATTGGCACCGTTTTTTTAGCCACCAACCCGATCTCAATTTTGACAACCCTGAAGTCCAAGCCGAAATATTTAAAATCATGGAATATTGGGCAGCGATGGGCGTCGACGGATTCAGGTTGGATGCTATTCCTTATTTATTTGAGCGGGAGGGTACCTCCTGTGAAAATTTACCGGAAACCCATGCCTTTTTGAAAAAACTCAGGACCTATCTGGATGAAAAACACCCTGGCTTATTATTTCTTGCCGAAGCGAATATGTGGCCGGAGGATTCAGCAGCCTATTTTGGTGATGGAGATGAGTGCCATATGAACTACCACTTCCCGTTGATGCCCAGGCTCTATCTGGCTTTAAAAAAAGCAGACCGTACCCCGATCGAGTATATCTTAAACCGCACCCCTTCTATTCCGGACGCTTGCCAGTGGGCGGTGTTTTTAAGGTGTCATGATGAGCTGACCCTTGAAATGGTCACCCTCGATGACAGAAAATATATGTGGGACAATTATTCTTCCGATCCCAGGGCCAGGATCAACCTGGGGATACGAAAACGTCTTTCGACTCTGATGGATAACGATATGCGTAAAATTAAACTGATGAATGCCCTGTTGTTTTCTATGCCTGGGACCCCGCTGGTTTATTATGGAGATGAAATCGGGATGGGGGATAACATCTGGCTAAATGACCGGGACGGGGTCAGGACCCCTATGCAATGGAACAGCACTAAGAATGCAGGATTTTCAGAGGCTGATCCCTCATTATTGTATTTACCGGTGATCGAGGATGATACCTTTCATTATTCCAAAATCAATGTCGAAAAATCTGAACAAGATGAATATTCGCTACTTCATTGGATGAGGAGGATTATATCCATCCGCAGGCAATTTCAAGTGTTTGGACGAGGAGATTTTATGTTTGCTGATGCCGATCACCCTTCGATATTATCTTACTGGAGAAACTATCCAAATGAAAATATCCTGGTGGTTGCCAATCTGAGTGCGGTTCCGCAGCGCACGACCATATTGTTGAATAAACCAGGTTACCAAGGTATTCTTCAGGACTTATTTTTAGGCCAACACATTCATGCCGAAGACGGGAGATTGGAAGTCAATCTTCATCCATTTGAATTTTTATGGTTGACCGAAGTTGAACCAGAAGAAATATTGGTGGGTGAAGATAAACTGGTGCTGAGTATTGATTAAGCGCATGGTTATTTTATTTTAATCCACCAGCCGGCTGATTACAATATTAAAACGACCTTTTGCCCGGAAGGCCAGACTTGCCTGATTTTCCTCAATGATCGGGTCTAATGCCCATATTTCATCGATTTCAGCAGCCATGCTGAATCCATAACTATTGATCTGACTGAGCGCAACCTGCAGATTTTGTTTACCACTATCCATATAACCCCCTACCTCATAGACCAGGAGTTCGGCTAATTTTTTTTGAATATTTTTTTTGAGAATCCAGGAAGCAGCCTTGACCAACAAGGACTTCGATCGAATGGAATAATCCAGTTCCATAAGCTCAAATCGCCGTTTGATGGAATTGTAAACGGGTAACCCTTCCAATTCCAGCTTAGCCGGATAAGTACCGCTTACAAAAGCATTGATGGCTAATTTGTTCTCCCGTCCGGTTAACTGAATGGAATCAATATACATGACCTTTTCACCATCCCGGAAAGCCTGTCCTTTAAAATAATCAGACACGAGTACCTCTGCTCTTTTTAAAGGAAAATTTATACTGAGCTCAATCAAAGAGTCCTTGCCTAAATTTTTAATTTGTTCGAAAGTTGGCAATATGCCGGCATAGGGGATGTCCGGCTTTGGACCGAAGACCATATCGGTTAAGGATTGAAAAATTAACGCACTCTGGATCTGTCCCTGATTGGGATGCAGGGGAATCATCATGATCCGTTCGGGACGCAGTAACAGCCAGGAAACCACCGGTGTATCGGTAATCTGAATGGGTTGCTGAATTTTTCTCCAGGCCTGATCGACATAATCCCTGAGTTTAAAACCCTGCTGGATCTGATCGTCCAGGCTTTTACAAATCAATTCATCGCAACGTTTTACAATCTTATTGGCGATCATTTCAATGGGGACCCTAAAGGACCCAAACTTAACTCTGGGGGTCTCAATCCACTCATGTTTGACCAGGGTAGTTGTGGATTCCACCGACCAGTTGGATTGGATATGATATTCCGTCGAAAAAAATAACTTTAAAGCCCCTTCTGCTTTAATGCGGACAAACCCTATTTCCCGTTCAAGGAATAATTTAATGGGTACATCGTACAACAGTTTATTGGGTTCAATGCGGATGTCTATGCTATCTAATTTTTCAGCACGGATAGTCATTTTATCATCAAGCATTGAAGTGTCTTCATACAAAACCTGGGGGATCAGCCGGTTAATTTGCCTGACCATGGCAATGGAGTCCATCCTGATAGGGACCAATACTTCAGAGACCGTCCTGGTAGCATTCATAGCTGGTAATTTTATTTTCGAAGTATCCGTTGGCAAAGGAATGGGTAACAGCGGTGAATACGTGGCCAAAGGCTGGATTTTTTTACTGCAAGCTCCTGCAAGGAATATTCCCAATATTCCCAGCAAAAACCAATTTGCCATCGGATGCATTAAAAAAAGCTTTGTATTTTTCATTTCTTAAACCAATTGAAATATGAAAAAGGCCAGTCTGCAATTTAACGTATTAATCCTGTTATTTTTTATAGGTTTCTCCGCGCAGGCTCAAAAGAAAAAGGGCGGATCAAGCCCTACTCCTTCCACTGCTATTTCACCCAACACCGTTTCAGCGCCCGGGTATGATACCTCACTATTCAACTCCATTCAATGGCGGAGTATAGGACCTTACCGGGGAGGGCGTTCTTGTACGGTAACTGGTATACCGGGCAAACCCAATGTTTATTATTTCGGAGCAACAGGTGGCGGTGTATGGAAAACCTTAAATAACGGGAATACCTGGAAAAATGTCAGCGACGGCTATTTCGGCGGCAGCATTGGGGCAATAGCTGTGTCCGCTTCCGATCCCAATGTAGTTTATGTAGGTGGAGGGGAACAAACCGTGCGCGGGAATACCTCGTTTGGATATGGGGTATGGAAATCAGAAGATGCCGGTTCAACCTGGAAATCCCTTGGTCTGGATAAAACCCGTTTTGTAGGACGTATACGAATACATCCAACAGATCCTGACATTGTTTATGTAGCTGCCATGGGGAATATTTTTGCCCCACATCCAGAACGAGGTGTTTTTAAAAGTATAGATGGTGGAAAAAACTGGAAAAAAGTACTGTTTGTAAACGATACTGCCGGAGCAGTCGATCTTTGTTTTGATCCAAATAATTCCAGGATTCTTTATGCCAGTACCTGGAAAATCAGCAGGACGCCATATAGCATGGAGTCTGGCGGACCGGGCTCTGGTTTATGGAAATCAACGGACAGTGGAGAAACCTGGACCGATATCTCCGCAAATAAAGGCTTACCGACCGGGACCTGGGGGATCAGCGGAGTTAGTGTTTCACCGGTCAATTCCAACCGCGTATACTTACTGGTTGAAAATGAAAATGGCGGCGTATTCCGTTCTGACGACGCCGGTAAAACCTGGACCCCGCAGAGTACTGACCGCAATCTGAGACAGAGGGCATGGTATTATACCCGAATTTATGCCGACACCAAAGATGAAGAAATACTCTATGTCCTCAATGTATCCTACCATAAATCAAAAGATGGGGGCAAATCTTTTACGGCATTTAATGCACCGCATGTGGATCACCACGATTTGTGGATTGCACCGGAAGATAACCAACGGATGATCATTGCAGATGATGGCGGAGCACAGGTCAGTCTGGATGGTGGTACCTCCTGGTCCACATACCTTAATCAGCCCACCGCCCAATTTTACAGGGTAACTACCGACAACCATTTTCCGTACCGCATCTATGTCGCCCAACAAGACAACTCTACCCTGCGTATCTACCACCGCAACGAAGGATTTGCCATTACAGAAGCAGATTGGGAAACTTCTGCCGGTGGCGAAAGTGGCCATCTGGCAGTTGATCCGTTAAACAATGATATAGTATATGGCGGTAGTTATGATGGTTTCCTGGAAAGAACTGACCATTCGAAAAAAATTGAGCGCTCCATTGATGTGCATCCCGATAATCCCATGGGTTCCGGGGCAGAAGGATTTAAATACCGGTTTCAATGGAATTTTCCGATCTTTTTTTCACCCCACAATCCTAAAAAACTTTATGCAGCGTCCAATCAACTCCATGCCACCTACAACGAAGGTCAGAGTTGGGAACTGTTGAGCCCTGATCTTACGCGCAATGATAAAACTAAAATGGGACCATCCGGCGGACCCATTACTAAAGATAATACCAGTGTGGAATACTATTGCACCATTTTTGCTGCGGCAGAATCAGGTCGGGTAAAGGACCTGATCTGGACCGGATCTGATGATGGATTGATCCAGGTCACCCGAGATGGAGGCAAGTCTTGGAACAATGTAACTCCGGCCAATATGCCGGAATGGACCATGGTCAATTGTATAGAACCGGATCCATTTGTGGACGGCGGATGTTATGTTGCAGCGACCAGTTATAAATCAGGTGATTTTGCCCCCTACCTTTTTAAAACCAAGGATTATGGTAAGACTTGGGAAAAAATAGTCACCGGGATTGCCAGCGAACATTTTACCCGGGTAATCCGCGCGGATCCAAAACGGCAGGGCTTGTTATATGCCGGTACGGAAACGGGAATGTATGTTTCTTTCAACGATGGAGCCCTCTGGCAACCCTTCCAATTAAATTTACCCATCGTTCCTATCACTGATCTTGCCATAAAAAATGAGAATCTTATAGCGGCTACCCAAGGCAGGTCCTTGTGGATCATCGATGATCTTACCCCCTTACACCAGCTCAATTCAACAATTTCCCGCGATCAACCCCATATCTATAAACCACTGGACGCATACCGCATGGGGGGGGCAGGTACAAGGTCTTCAGACTTATTGAACGATGGCCGGAACCACCCCGGGGGTGTGGTTGTCCATTATTATATTAATGAACCCATTGGCAAAAATGATACCATCACGTTATCCTTTTATGAAGAAAATGGCAAGACAATCAAGACCTTTTCCAATTTCCCCAAAGAGAGCGAAGAAAAGTTTGAACCCAAAAAAGGGGCCAGCGCCTTTGCCTGGAACCTTCGATATCCTAATGCCAAAGGTTTTGATGGGTTGATCCTATGGGCGGGCTCCCTGAATGGGCCTATGGCTGCTCCGGGAAATTATAAAGTGGGCCTGCAGGTGAAAAAGAAATACTACACCCAGGATTTTAGAGTGTTAAAAACTCCGGCTAGTGTAGCATCGGATGCAGACATTCAACGACAGGTACAATTTATAAATGAAAACAATCAAAAACTTACCGAAACCCACCAGACCATTACAGATATCAGGGCAATGCGTGCCCAGTTAAAAAGTTATGAGGAAAAAATCAAAGGCGACCCGGCCATGAAAGACATTGTGGACAAGTCGAAAACAATAGATTCCTTGATGACCAAAGTAGAAGAAGAACTCTATCAAACTAAAAACAAAAGCGGTCAGGACCCCTTGAATTTCCCCATCCGTCTTAATAATAAACTGGCATATCTCAACTCCATTTCCAATCGGGGAGACTTCCCTCCCACTCAATCTTCCCAGACCGTTAAACAAGAGGTAATCGAAAAAATGAATACTGAAATCATCAAATGGCAGACCATCCTCAATCAGGACATTCCAGCTTTGAATGATCTGATTAAATCGAGAGCTATCGATCCGATATCCATCAAAAAACAAATCAAACCATAATTGAACCTTAGCCCCTTCCCCACCCGATCCCTTTTTGCCCGATTGATTTTCCGGAACTGTGCTTATTTGATGAAAATTTTAATTCAACTCCTTAAATCTCACCGGATTTCTGAGCGATTCATATTTTTTTTGATTTTGTTTGGAATCTCTTTTACAGCGGGTTCGACAGACCCCTTGCGTATAAGTCTGTTGACCTGCAGCCCGGGTGAGGAATTATACAGTGTTTTCGGACATAGCGCTTTCCGTGTGAAGGATTCCATCACCGGTTTGGATAAGGTATACAATTATGGAACTTTTAATTTCAGGGAAAAAAATTTTTACCTGAAATTTATGAGCGGCAAACTCAATTATTATTTGTCTACCCAGACCTTTGACGATTTTATGGCCGATTATCAAGCCGAAAACCGGGCGGTTTACGAGCAGGTATTTTATTTGTCACCCACTCAAAATCTTGAACTGTATCGAAGGCTTGAATTAAATATGGCCCCGCAAAACCGCGCTTATAAATATGATTTTTTCTGGGACAATTGTTCTACGCGGATCCGGGACATGGTGGAGACTATTTTGCCCTCTGCACCACAATACCCCTCTACTCCACCCTTTACTTTCCGTGACTATTTACATAAATACCTCATACCACAACCCTGGAGCCAGTTTGGAATAGATTTGATTTTAGGGCTCCCGGCCGATAAAATAACCATATCGAGAGAAGCCATGTTTTTACCCATGGAAATGATGGATGTGTATGATCAGACCCAATCCGAAAACCAACGTATTTGCACGGTAATTGAAAATATTTTACCAGCGCTGCCGGCCCCTTATCAGTCAGGTTTATTTCACCCCAAATGGGTATTATTGTTTTTATTATGCCTGACCATCATCTTCTATTACTTTAGGTCATCTTCCTCCTGGTTTAATATTTATGCCAATATATTTTTACTGGTCACCGGTATAGGTGGTCTGATCATTGGATTTTTATGGTTTATCGCGGACCATACCACTACGGATTTGAATTTGCATTTTATTTGGGCCAATCCCCTTTGCCTGCTCTATCCTCTGAGAAATAAACTATTCTCTCCACGGGCACTAGAGTTGTTGACCATAACATACGCTGTTTTACTGGTTTTTATGATATTTGGAGTCTTGTTTTTACCGCAAGATTTACCGGTTGAATGTATTCCGGTGTGGCTCAGTCTAATTTTGATTATGCTTTCTGAATTGAAGAGGATAAAGGAAAATAAGTAGCTTTGAATAATAGTTTAGATTCCTTTAAATTAGTTAAAAACAAGGTTCATGAGAATTCGAATGGTGTGTTTCGTTGGTTGCGCCATCTTGCTGGCAATAGCTTGCCGATCTTCTCAGGAAGAAAAAAATGACGCTCCAATCGACTATAGTTTTGATGTTAAACCCATTCTTTCAGACCGGTGTTATAAATGTCACGGCCCTGACGAAGCCCAACGTAAATCCAACCTGCGTCTGGACACCGAAGCAGGTGCATTGGCTTTGGTGGGCGAAAAATTAGATCATCACATTATCCTAAAAGGACTGGCAGACTCCAGTGAATTGATCATGAGGATTTATAGTTCAGACCCGGATTTGATGATGCCCCCTCCGGATTCCAAATTGGCTTTAACAGATCAGGAAAAAAACATTTTGAAACAATGGATTGACCAGGGTGCTCAGTGGAAACCTCATTGGGCGTTTGTTAAACCGGTGAAAGTCCCCTTGCCCAAAGTAAAGAAAAGCTCCTGGCCTAAAAATGAAATAGATTATTTTACCCTTGCCAAAATGGAAGAAAAAGGCTTTAGCCCTTCCGGGGAAGCAGAGACCCATATCCTGGCGCGGAGAATGGCTTTTGATGTGACCGGTTTGCCTCCGTCCGTTTCACTGGTCGATGCCTTGAACCAATCCAAAGCAGAAGATCCGTTTGCAGCATACCTGGACGCTCTATTCCGGCTGCCGGCTTACGGAGAAAATCAGGCCAGTTTTTGGCTGGACCTGGCCCGATATGGTGATACTCATGGATATCAGGATGACCTCCCCCGGGTCATGTGGCCCTGGAGGGATTGGGTGATTCACGCCTTTAATAAAAACATGCCTTATGATCAGTTTGTAACCTGGCAACTGGCTGGTGATTTATTGACTAATGCCAATAAAGAACAATTGTTGGCTTCAGCATTTAACCGGAATCATAAAATAACCCAGGAAGGCGGGGTTATTGACGAAGAATATCGGGTAGAATATGTCGCAGACAGGACCAACACGTTTTCCAAAGCATTTTTAGGTTTAACTATGGAATGTGCCCGGTGTCATGACCATAAATACGATCCCATCAGCACTGAAGCATATTATTCTACTTTCGCCTTTTTTAATAGCGTCCCGGAAACCGGTTTTGTCCAAAACCAAACCACGCCCAAACCCTGGATGCCCATTTCCAAACAAGATCTTTCCGGAGTTTTGAATTTTGTCAATGCCCGCACCATTATTAAAAAAGACATGGATACCATTGAACAAATGGTAATGAAAGACGATGCAGAAGTAAACCGAAAATCATTTATTCTTAAACGCGGCAGTTATAACAGTCCGGGACCTAGGGTCACACCACTCGCCTTACAGGTCGTCGCCCCCTATGATACGCTTACGCTGGGGAACAACCGGCTGGGATTGGCCAAATGGTTGTTTATAAATGACCATCCTCTCACTGCCAGGGTGCTGGTCAATAGAATATGGCAGCAACTCTTCGGCCGCGGAATTGTATCCACCTCGGATGATTTTGGGAGCCAGGGTGCCCTACCAGTCAACCCGCAACTCCTGGACTGGCTAGCAGTCGATATGGTACAACATCAATGGGACATACAGTATATGATGAAAAAAATCATGTCCTCTGCCACTTACCGCCAGAGTTCTAACGCCTCTGCCAGTTCAGAAGAACTCGATCCGGAAAATAAATACCTATCCCGTGGTCCCCGTTATAGGATGAATTACGAAATGATCCGGGATAATGTGTTGGCCGCTTCCGGATTATTGAATAGAGAAATCGGGGGACCTTCAGTAAAACCATACCAGCCTCCTGGCATCTGGGAGGAACTCACGGTCGGTGGAGATAGTTTCAGGGGTGAGGCGGGTTACAAAGTCGATAAAGGAGAAAAACAATATCGGAGGAGCCTCTATACCTATTGGAGACGCACCATTCCCCCACCCACCATGATGACCTTTGACAACCCACAACGGGAGTTTTGTGAAGTCAGGCGGGCCAGGACGAGTACACCCTTGCAGGCATTGGTCATGATGAATGATCCTCAGGTATTAGAAGCCAGCAGAGTTTTGGCTTATCAGGCAATGAATGATCGTACTGAACCCAAGACAAGGTTAAAATTGGTTTTTAATGCAGTACTCTCAAGAGATCCTACCTCCGGAGAATCCGCCGAAGTATTGCATTATTATTTCTCAGAAAAAAAGAAATATACTGATAATAAGACGGCTGCTTTAAAACTGCTGTCGATAGGACAATATCCCCATCCTCAGAATTTGGATCCCGCGGAAGCCGCTGCCTGGATGATGACCTGTTCCTTATTATTTAACCTGGATGAATCCTTAACCAAATATTGAACACACAATGCACAAACTGGAATCTGAAGAATTCAACTATTTGATGAATCAAAACCGTCGGACTTTTTTATCCAAAATGAGTGTAGGGATCGGGAGTCTTGCGCTCGGCTCCTTGATGTGCCGCAGTAGGCCGGAATCCGCTTTGTTAAGTCAGGGACAAGGGTTACAGGCATTTCAACAAATCGCTCCTAAAGCCAAACGAATCATTTATTTATTTCAGAGCGGTGCCCCCTCCCAACTCGAATTATTTGATTATAAACCACTGCTCAGCAAAATGCGTGGCCAGGATTTGCCAGAATCTATTCGCCAGGGCCAGCGTTTGACAACGATGACCTCCGGGCAGAAAAAATTCCCTTTAGTGGGATCGCCTTTTGAGTTTAAGCAACACGGTGAAAGCGGTGCATATTTCAGCGATCTGCTTCCCCATATCGCGTCCATCTCCAATGAGATCACCGTGATCAAATCGATGCATACAGAAGCTATTAACCACGACCCGGCTGTGACTTTTTTGCAATGTGGGCATCAACAACCCGGACGCCCGGCTATTGGTTCATGGCTGAGTTACGGATTAGGTAGTGAAAATGAAAATCTACCGGCTTATTGTGTGTTTTTATCCAGGGGCAAAGGAAATATCCAGCCACTGGCCTCCCGGTTGTGGGGCAGCGCATTTTTACCTTCCATCCATCAGGGGGTTCAGCTGCGATCGGGCAAAGATCCGGTGTTATACCTGGAAAACCCCGAGGGATATGATGGAATAAGCCGAAGGAACATGCTGGATAAATTGAGTACATTGAATCATATGCAGATCAAAGAAATGGGCGACCCCGAAATTGCTACCCGGATATCACAGTATGAAATGGCGTACAGGATGCAAACATCTGTACCGGAGGTATTAAATCTGGCCAATGAGCCCACCCATATCCTCAATCTGTATGGCCAGGACGTATTAAAACCCGGCACCTATGCAGCCAATTGCCTTATGGCCAGGAGGTTATCAGAAAGTGGAGTGCGATTTGTTCAACTTTATCATATGGGCTGGGATGCTCATGACAACTTACCGAATACCGAAAGAAACCTGACCAAGGATGTGGATCAGCCCTCGGCAGCACTGATTAAAGACCTAAAACAAAGGGGCCTTCTGGACGAAACCCTGGTCATCTGGGGCGGAGAGTTTGGAAGGACAAACTATTGTCAGGGTGACCTCACAAAGGACAACTATGGACGTGACCATCATCCCCGTTGTTTTACCATTTGGATGGCCGGCGGTGGTATAAAAAAAGGTTATGTGTATGGTGAAACGGATGAATTTGGATACAACATCGTTGAAAACCCTGTGCATGTACACGATTTTCAGGCCACTTTACTTCATATAATGGGGATCGATCATGAAAAAATGACTTTTAAATACCAGGGCCGTAGGTTCAGATTAACCGACGTCTCCGGGAAAGTAGTGGAGGATATATTAGCTTAATTTGTAATAAGTTCAAAAATTAACCCCCTAAAGTTTCATTTTCTGCTGCGATTCTTTAGCTTTGTGTTCTACTTCATTGAAAGTGAATTAGAAGCCAATCGACAGACAATAAAATCAGTATTCCTATGATTTTGAACCTTACACGTATCTTCTCTTTATTTGTTTCAATCGTGTTGCTCAGCGTATCCTGCAAATATGATGAGTTTAATACCCTGGACAATCCAGCAAAGATTGCCGAAGTAAAAAATTTCGATGCGGATGTCACCCTGCAATGGTACGATTTGTATCTTCAGGTCAACCGTTATGCGCCGGGCTATAGTCCACCGGCAGCTTCCAGACTTTTAGGATACTTAGGTTTAGCCGCTTATGAGGCAGTGATTCCCGGCATGCCGGATTACCAATCCCTGTCAGCGAAATATACCAACTTAACCTTGCCACAGATTGAAAACGATAAAGATTATCATTGGCCTACGGTGCTGAACAACGTCTATTATCACTCCTTTAAAAAGTTTTATCCACATATTGAACAAGCCTATGTGAATAAAATGGAAAATCTGGACAAACGATTTAAATCCACTTATGGGCTGAAAATATCCAAAGCAATAATCGATCGATCAGCAGAAAGGGGTAACGCTGTGGCGGAGGCGATTTATGCCTGGTCCCAGACAGACGCCCTGGGACATTTTGCATTTAAAAATCCTCAGCCTTCAGATTATATTCCACCCAAAGGTCCGGGTAAATGGCAGCCCACTCCTCCAGATTTTGGGAAAGCATTGATGCCCTATTGGGGGAAGGTGCGAACCTTTGCATTAAACGAACAGGAAATTTTAGGGGCCTCCACTCAATCCTGGGTCGGGGAATACAGCGAGAATGTCAACTCTAAATTTTATGAACAAGCTCTTGAAGTCTATAATATGTTGTCTCCGGCAGTGCCCACACGCCAGTGGATAGCTGAGTTTTGGAGCGATGATATTTTTGAACAAACCTTTGAACCTTCAGCCCGCTGGATTTCGATTGCCAACCAGGTAATAAGAGACCAAAAACCCAATCTGGAAACTACGATCTTTTTACACGCCAAACTAGGCATGGCCCTTTGCGATGCAGCCATTGCAGTATGGAATACAAAATATACATATAATGTTGAGCGTCCGGTGAGTTATATCCAACGGTTAATTGATTTAAATTGGACTACCAGTTTGAATAATAAAGTAAGTGGATTTAATGGCATTAGTCCATCTTTTCCTTCCTATCCTTCTGATCATGCCGGTTTTGGAGCGGCTGCTACCGGAGTCTTTAAATCGATTTTTGGTAGTCAAATGCACCTTACAGATAAAAGCCATGAGTTTCGGATTGAATTTAACGGGACCCCCCGGACTTTCAATTCATTTGACGAAATGGCCACAGAGAATGCTATATCCCGCATGTACCTTGGCGTTCATTACCGGATGGATATCGATGAAGGCATTCGATTGGGAAATCTGGCGGCTGAAAAAATCAATGGATTATCCTGGATAAAATGATCCCGGGGAGGTTTTGTGTATTATTAGGATCGATTACCGTTGGTTTCCGGTATTTATTGAATTCTTGCCTTTTATAACATACCGGGTTATCACGTAATACAAAGCGCAAGGACTATATAACCCTGACTGCAAAATTCTAATAGACTAAACGGAGAGGGTGCGTGCCGAATAAGGACTAACTGCTTGATCCGGCGTCGCCGGTTTCTTTGCGTAAACGGTCAATCTGAGTGCGCCAAAGTGTTTTTTGTTCTTCGACTTCATCTGCCCAGGCAAAGTCGACGATTTCCAGGATTGTTTCATCGGTGATGTCGGCGGTAGAAATCCTGAATTCAAAATATTCATCATCGTCTTCTGCATCTAACCAATGAAAGCGGAGTCTTTCGTCCTCAATATCGTCCATGAGTTCAGCCACTTCTATGTTTCCGTTCCAGGAGAAGGTAAAATATTCCCCGGTTATATCGACGGCATCGCAAAACCACCTGACCAGACAGGACGGGGTGGTGATAAAATGATATAAAATAGTAGGTGAAGCTTTTAATAAAAAATCTACAGTAAAAAGTACTCGCTTGGTCGGTTTGCCAAAACGCATCAGCATTTTCTCTCTTTTTACCGGGGCTGTCGCTATGAAACTGGGTTTACTGGTCGGAATGACCTGAACCAGTTTGTTTGGTTTGTTCGATTTGGGGGACTTTTGAGATTTGTCACGACCCGACCTTCCAGTTGCAGATTTGTTTTTTGAATTTGCCTGGGCTTCTTTTGCTTTTTGAGCTGGAGTTTTGGGAATGATTTTAGGGGTCAACTTAGTTTTGGTATTTCGATCCGTTTTTATAGGGACAGAAGATTTTGATTTAGAGATAGAGGCTTCAGGTGAGGATTTTTTGGCAGACACTTTTTCCTCCTTTCCGGAAGTTACTGGGGCAGATACCGGCAGTTTTTTTGCCAAAGGGGGCGCGGTCTTTTGGGCTGCTGTAACAGTAGGTTTTGACTTGGAAGATTTAACTTTAGGTTCCGACTTTTTCATTTTGCTACTTCCGGTGTAAAGAATGCAAAGAAAAACAAATTTTTGAATTGTCCATTTATATCGCGTTTTTTTTCAAGGAAAAATACAATTTTGAATCCATTATACATGATCTTGAACAATAATTTAGTATAATAG
>Ga0163153_10002652_pt1 | contig 25418 bp, 22 predicted proteins | sample OliLakLV19MP6IB1_FD_148629 | JGI IMG/M metagenome (GOLD analysis project Ga0163153, IMG submission 148629) | Freshwater microbial mat bacterial communities from Lake Vanda, McMurdo Dry Valleys, Antarctica - Oligotrophic Lake LV.19.MP6.IB-1 | ecosystem: Environmental > Aquatic > Freshwater >...
CAACCCCCGATGCTCCGCATTCGCGGCGCCCGCCACAACAATCTCAAGAACATCGACGTCGAAATCCCCCTCGGCACACTCACCGCCGTCACCGGCGTGAGCGGCAGCGGCAAAAGCTCGCTCGTCGAGGACGTGCTTTATAATCAACTCGCGAAAACTCTGCACCGCGCGAGCACCAACCCCGGTGGCCACGACCGCATCGTCGGCGTCGAGCAAATCGACAAGGTGATCCGCGTCGATCAACGTGCGCTGGGGAACACTCCCTCGTCCAACCCCGCCACTTACACCGGCGTGTTTGAACTGATCCGCCATCTCTTCGCGCAACTCCCCGAGGCGAAGTTACGCGGCTATTCCGCCCGACGATTCAGCTTCAATGTCCCCGGCGGGCGCTGCGACACGTGCGAAGGGGCCGGCCAGCGCTGCATCGAAATGCACTTCCTTCCCGACGTGTGGGTCGATTGCGAAACCTGCCTGGGGAAACGCTTCAATCCCGAGACGCTCGAAGTGCAGTATCGGGGCCGCTCGATTGCCGACGTGCTGGCCATGTCCTGCGGCGAAGCGCTCGTGTTGTTCGAGAACATCCCCAAGATTCGCCGCATCCTGCAAACCCTCTGCGATGTCGGCCTCGATTACGTCGCCCTCGGCCAAAGCGCGGCGACGCTTTCCGGCGGTGAAGCCCAGCGCGTCAAACTCGCCTCGGAACTGTCGCGGCCCGATACCGGCAAAACGCTGTACGTGCTCGACGAACCGACCACCGGCCTCCATTTCGACGACATCGCCAAGCTCTTGGAAGTGTTACATCGCCTCGTCGATTTGGGGAACACGGTTCTCGTCATCGAACACAATCTCGACGTGATCAAGCAAGCCGACTGGATCATCGACATCGGCCCCGAAGCCGGCAGCGCCGGCGGACAAGTCGTCGCGGTCGGCACCCCGGAACAAATCGTGTCGGCCGTGCCCGCTTCAGCGGGCCGGAAATCCCCGGCATTTTTTTCCCATACGGCCCAGGCCCTCGCCCCCGTCCTCGCGGCGGGCCCCCACAAGAAGCGCGAAGTTTACAACTTCGCCGCGGCGGAAGCTAAACGTTCCGACGATTTAGAGATCGACGACCTCGGCGCGGAAATCAAAATGCCCTGGGAGGTCGACGGTCGCCGTTGGCACACCAAGGAGCGCGTCAGTCGCAGCGGTGCCCCTTGCCGTTGGGACGGCAAAATCCTTGACATGATCGAGCAAAAAATTCAAGACTCCGGCGGGCTGAGCCCCACCGACTGGAACAGCCGCACGATTGTCGAAATCACCGCCCCCAAGAAAAGCGATGGCTGGTTCTTCCACGCGATCACGGGCGAGATGTGGCTCTTAAAATTGAAATTCCGCACGGCCAAAAAAACATTCCAGCGCGATGAATTGACGGTCGCTCTCGGCTTGAAACCGCTCAACGACATTCCCGAGATCGAATCCTATGGCCACGGCCCGCGCGTGAAGTGCAAGAGTTTGCGGGGGCCGTTCCAGGAAGTGGAGATCGGCGCGTACAGTTGGCAAGAAATCGACACGCCCGAGTTTTGGAAATTCCTCGAGTCCGCGATCGCCGGTTTCCGCAAGTTCACCGAGCGCACGCCGCAGAGCCCCGAGGACGTGATGCCCTGGAAAGTGCTGGGCCGTAAATGGCACCTCGCGCGCAAAGGACTCCCCCCCGGCAAACCCCCCGCCTGGAACATCGAAGTTCTCGAAGAGCTCCTCGAAACACTAGGCGAGGCCGCTTCAGCGGTCGGGAACAACGACAGTGCGGCTCCACCCCAATTCCTCTGGAACAACCAACAAGTCATCCACCTGATGATCAAAGGCCAGCGCGAACCGTGGGCCACGGTCCACACCAAGCGCCCCGCCGGCGTCGATTTGGTCCTCAACGGCCCGCAAGGAGCCTTCACGACCGACCGCATCGCCGAACTCGGCTCGCAACGAGCCATCAATTCCGACGAAGCGGGCATCGATCAAGTCAAATTCCGTTTCGTGAAAAGCGATCACCTGCACCTGGGCGACCTCACTGAGTTTTTGGCGGAACACCTGCAGGTCGTGCGCGCCGCGGGGTCGCGAATCGCGGCTAGCTAGCGGGTTGTGGTTTGCCGTTGCCCCCATTGGGGGTATTCGCTAGCATCCACCCACTTTTCTTGCCTGCTTTCTCGGTCGAACGATCACACGATGAATTTCCACGCACGAAATTCGCGATTTGTGTTAGCGCTGCTCTGCTGCGCGCTGTTGACGTGCAGCTTCGCGCCAGTCCTGGGTGATTTCGAGATCGAATCATTCACGCGCTATCGCGTGACGAACATGGACAACAATAACAACAACTATGTCGATGACTTCGATATCACCGACCCGAGTTATCAGGTCGAAAAGTACGCAGTTGCCGAGGGCCTTGAGCAGGGAGCTAGCCAGGAACTCTATCTTTATTATGGCAGGCAGCTAGAAATCAGTACCGCTGAAGGTACTACAGGAAGCGTACACGTCCAGTATAGAATTCCTGGGCCATTTCTATCAGGATCTAACGGATTTCTTGACAATAACACGATCTCCAACGGACTAACCGTTGTAGACTACGATGATCTGCACACGTTCAACATCGGTTTTGAGCGAACGAATGGTTATTCCTATATGCAGTCACGCAGCGTGCAATTGGAAAGAGTGCTACGCTTCAGTTCCCAGCGGACTGATCAACCCGTTGAACCCAACGCGATCGCGCATGTGTGGGAAGTTTCGTATGGCGCGCGGTTTTATCAGCTTGATGATTTCTATGGCTTCTTAGGAACGGGAGGCATCTTAGGTCGCACTGCCTTCGACACTCTCGTCGATAATCAACATGCCGGTCCACATCTGGGATTTCTCTGGAATGTGAGCCAAGGCCCCTGGTCCCTCGGCTTGAGTGGCTTGCTCCAAGGGGGCCTGGGGGAAACAGATTCGAACCAAAGCGGCTTCTTCGGCGAGGATTTGAATCCCGGCGCGGTCAATAGCCCCATCTACGCCGAGCCACATCTAGTCAGCGATCGCGCGGAGGATCAGTTTGGCTCGCTCTACAGCGAAGTCCGAGCGCAGGTGAGTCGGACCTTGACGGAGCAACTCAGCTTGAACCTGGGATGCTCTGGCTATTACTTTAGCGACCTCAAATATGCCGATAATTCAATCAACTGGTTTATTCCCGATCTGGGCCTGGCCGATAACGGCACGGAAGAGACCATAGTCACCACGGCCTTCGCCAGTCTCGAATTTCGTCGCTAAGGACTGGTTCAAGAATAACTTGGTGGTTTCAAATATGCCGAAGGCATTACGTCATTCAGCCCAGGGTTGCGAGCTTGCGAGCTACCCTGGGTCGGGTGTCATAAGAAGTGCAATACCCTGAAAGGGTTTCATCGTTATCAGGAACTAGAACCCTTTCAGGGTACGAAGAACCTCAATCCGATTTCCCAGGGTAGTCGCTAGGAGCGACCAACCCTGGGCTGAATGATTTAACGCCTTCGGCGTAGGAAGACGATGGCAAGTCTTTCTGCGATGATAGACAGTTCCCGATCATACCGAAGTTATTTTTGACATCTTCCTAGGCTCCCGTATTGCAGCGTGTTAAATCGATCACGCAATAAATTGTAGGGAACGCCCTCCGTGGCGTTCCGTCTGGGAGTGGCGATCGTGTACACTCTTCTCGGAACGCCACTGAGAGCGTTCCCTACAGTCAGGATGAAATAGCGTTCCCTGCACCTGCTTCTTTGTGAGTTCTTATGTTGCGCTGCTTACAAATCTTGTGTGTTGCCCTCTTGCCGCTGGCTCCGCCACTCGTCGCCGCGACTTATGACATTGTCAGCGAAACGGCCATTGATACCGTCCCCGCCGGGTTTCCCGTCGGCTTTAGTCTGCTCACCCATAACGGCAAACACTACGCCGCCTATTACAATGCCGATCATGTCATGACGCTGGCCGAATGTGCCGTGGGCGGCAGCGAGTGGCGGAAGAAGTATTTACCGACCAAGATAGGCTGGGATTCGCACAACTACGTCACAATGGCCATGGACAAGGCGGGGCACCTCCACGTCGCGGGGAACATGCACAATGTGCCGCTGGTCTATTTTCGCGCGCGGAAACCCCACGACAACCAATCTCTGACGCGCTCCGTCATGGTCGGCCGCAACGAAAGCCGCTGCACCTATCCCGTGTTTTTTACGGATGCCGACGGGGAGCTCCTGTTTCTCTATCGCGATGGTGGCAGCGGCCAGGGGAGTAGCATCGTCAATCGCTACGACGTCGCCACGCAAACCTGGACCCGCTTTCTCGACGAGCCCCTCTTCGACGGCGAAGGCGAGCGAAACTCCTATCCGCTGGGCCCCATCAAAGGCCCGGATGGTCTGTTCCATTTGGTGTGGGTCTGGCGCGATACCCCCGACTGCGCGACTAACCATCATTTATCCTACGCGCGCAGCCGCGACCTCAAACACTGGGAAACCGCGGCGGGAGAACCGCTGGAGTTACCCTTGCGATTAGGTCAAAGGGAAACCTGGGTCGATCCCATTCCCTCGGGCGGCGGCATCATCAATGGGTGTCAACAGCTCACCTTCGACGACGATTTGCGGCCAATCATTTCCTATCACAAGAGCGACGACGCGGGCAACATGCAAGTTTATCTCGCGCGCTTTGAGCAAGACGCCTGGCAACCTCATCCCGTCACCACCTGGGACAAACCGGTTCACTTCGAGGGTTTCGGTTCGATGCCGTTCATCGGCATCAAGATTTCGAGCCTCCGCCCGCTGGGGGCCAAGCACTGGATTCTCGACTATCGGCACCGAGATTATGGCCGGGGAAGCATCGTCGTGGACAAAGAATTTCTCCAGCCCACCACCGACCACCCTCAAATCGAGTCACAGTATCCCCAGGAACTCTTGGATTCGGACAGCGATTGGCCAGGAATCGAGGTGCGTCTCGCCCAGGACGAAACGGTCGTTCCGAACACGGATAAAAAGTATGTGTTGCGCTGGGAGACGTTGGGAACCAACCATGACCGCCCGCGCGAACTACCCCTGCCGCCGGCGAGTCGGTTGCAATTGATCGAACTCGAACGGGCGTCAAGTTCCCCCTAATATTCTGCATTGTGTGTAATGAAAGTCGGAGCGACACGACAATTCGCCGTGGCGAATTTTCAATGCACCCGGTGCGATTCAATCACACCCGCCATACTTGCTCGCCGCAGCACAAATCTTCCCGCCCATGCCATTCATGGTGGATCCCGCGCATCAAGAGCGCACAATCGAATTCCACCGACCCGCGGGGAAACAACGATTCGTTGGCAAAGTAGCTCGATTCCACGCTTTCGATGGCGAGCGGATCCACCTGCCAGTTCTGGCAGCGTAGTTCCAATCCCTCGTAGCGACCCTGGCTTTGTGTGGCGGAATAACCCAACGATCCCCGTGCAAAGAATTCCGACGCATCCGCCAAGTCAGCAAACACCGAAGAACTCGGCAGTCGGTCGGTCACCGTGCCAGCCACTCGCACGCGCACTTCGCCGTCGTCGCTCACCAGCGCGACGGACAAATGTTTGTTGGTTTCTTTGACGGTGAACTTGGCATGTTGATGCAGGCCAGGAAAGATCGTGCCGCCACCCCACGCGGTCAGGCGCGAGTCGGTATCGCGACGTGGAATGTAGACACCCTGTCGCGTTTGTCCATCGACGTCCCACTCCACCGCGAACCGATGGGCCGCGTTCTCCGAACGCAGGCCGCAAAACGCAGGCAAGAATCTTGGCCTGATTCCACCAAGGCGAATCAAGCAAATACCGCCCAGCGCGTAGCCGTTGACCAAGTGAGGGCGAAACGGCAACGGCAACACCCGCGCCACCACGGCGGGATCGATATGATAATTCGCCAGAATGCGTCTCTCGATGATCCCACGAACAACAGGAATTCGCATAAGGCAGCCTTCACGGCTTCACGATCAGTTGGGCGATCCACGATTGGATAAACCGGCCACTTGCAAGTCCAATTAACCACACAAAGTCACGCTTCCTGGTCGCGTTGATAAACGCCAAACCTCATGTCAAGCATCGATTCTTGACCACGAATCTCTTATCCGTGTTACATCCGTGCCCATCCGTGGCCAAAAAAATTCTCCGCGCTGGCCAAAAATCACAACAGAAATGGCCGCGCGGTTGTGATAAAATACGTTCGTTCACGACACGGGATTGTTTCCCTGCTGTGGCGTCGCATAGGTACGTTCGCCAATCGGCCGGCCATCGTCTGGGCACCTGCTGTAGTTTTCCAGTGCGGGTGTTTGGGCACCGATTTCTCGAGAAGTGATGTCACGAACGAAACGTCAGCGACAACAGGCCACAACCAGTCCAGAGCCACGAACACTTTCCACCCGTGGGCGCCCACGGTTTTTTTCAGCCGCTTGCGGCTTAGCGTTTCCGCTTTCAGAATGACACTCACGGCAGACCAATCCCAACGGATTGGCTACTTGTATGCGCTCGAGAGTCGTGCCACACGAATTGCCCCCACGCGCGTGTAAAATCAGAGTTTTTTCCAACCAAAACACAACATGTAGGTGGTCCGCGGGCCGCACATACTATATCTATGTACAGTAACCCGGCTGCCAACGGCTCCTGGCTTAGGTTTTCCTCAGAATTTTTCGCAAATTGCCCGGTCCAACCCGCGCCGTCCGCGACTCTAATTCTGATAGGAGTCCACATGGAACAAACACTAAAACAACCCACCACCACGGTTTTGCTGCCGGCCATTGCGATCACCGATGGCGAATTGCTCATGCGATACGCCCGGCATGGCGACGAAGCCGCCTTTGCCACCTTGGTCGAAAAGCATGGCCGACTCGTCTGGACCGTTTGCTGGCAAGTGCTGCGGCAACATCACGAAATCGAAGACGCCTTTCAATCCACGTTTTTTATTCTCGCCAAACGTGCTCGTTCGATCCGCTCCTGCGATTCCCTCTGCGGCTGGTTGTACCGCGTGGCCTACCGCACGGCCTTGCGTTCGCGGCTGGCCGCCAAGCCCAAGCCGATGACGGAGCTTGTCGCCGAGGAGTTATCGTCGCTCGACGACAAGCTGCAAGCCATCGAGCAATACGAACAACGTGCACTCTTGTTGGAAGAGCTGCACGCACTGCCGGAAAAATATCAACAGCCACTCGTGTTGTGCTACTTGGAAGGCAAATCACGACGAGCGATTGCCGAGGAACTTGGCTGTTCGTTGGAAACCATCAAAGGCCGCTTGGCTCGCGGTCGGCAAGTGCTGCGGCATCGGTTGATTCGCCGCGGCGTCAGTTTGTCGCTCGCCATGGGAGCCATGGCCCTGCCGATCAAGTTCGCCACGGCGGCGGTCACGCCCAAATTGGTCGGCCTCACCGTGACCGGCGCCGCCGGTTGGGCCGCGGGTGCCGCCGCGGCCGCGAAAGTCGCTTCCACCGTTTCATCACAAGTCATTCACTTAGCTCAGCAAGGAACCGTTGCCATGACCATTGCCTCGTTTGCAAAACCCGCCGTGTTGGCTGTAGCCTTACTCGGTGCCGCCTCGGCCACGCTGGCGGTGAATTCGTCGGATCAAGCACCCATCGCGCAAGGCTCGCAAGTCGTCGATTTGCAAGCAGAAGCGGAAGCTGCCTCGGCATCTGCTGACGATGAAAGGGCCATCGAAATCGTCGTGGCGAAGGAAGTCGTTGTGAGTGACCCGCAACCCGTTCCGAAGGCCACCACCGAGAAGCCACGCCAGCCGGCTCCGCTCCGCGCGCCGCAACCCCCAAAGAATCGCAGCCTTAATTATGCCGAAGTGATGATCCCCACTCCCCCGGAAATACGAGAAGTGCCTGCGGCTGTGGCTAATCCCTTCAACATCCGCATCCCCAGTCCGATGTCGTTGGAAATATTAATGAAAGACGCGGAGCTAGAAACCAAGGTGGTTCAGCTTCAATTGGAGGGGAAGGAACTAGAGATCGCGGCGTTTGATGAGATCGGCAAGAAGAAAGAAGAGTTGCTCAAGCAAGCGAAAAAACGACTCTTGATGGCCGAGGCGGAGCAACTCAAGATTCAGATCGAGCGACGAAGGGCGCAACTCAAAGAATTGGAACAAGCCCTGGAACAACAAGCCGAGGGTCTGGGTCGACAAGCAGAGCGGATAGAGACCGAGGCCCACCTAACCGCCGAGCAAGCCAAAGAGATCGCGGTTGAACAAGCGGCCCGGGGTGCCTACCAAGCACAACAATTCGGGCAACAACCTCAAGAGACGATTACATATCCAAGTTACTTACCCGATACAGGCCTTCAACCCGGCGACCAAATTAAGATTGAGGTGGAAGGCGCGTTTCCTGATCGCCCGATCAACGGTATTTATGTAATCGAACCGACTGGAACCGTGGCCTTGGGTGCTAGCTATGGTCGAGCCAAGATTGTGGGCATGTCGGTGCTTGATGCTGAACAAGCGATCCTTGAACAACTTAAAAAGATCGTGGACGATCCGCTCTTGCAAGTAACTTTGGTGGGGCGAGGTGACAGCGGTTACGCAGGACGCGGCGGTTACGGAGGCGGCTACGGTGGCTCAAGCACCCTACAGCCAGCTCGGCAGCCCAGTCCGAAGAAATAGCAGTTAACACAAGTCTATAAAAAACTGTGGTTTTAAGGTTGCGTGCATGTTGCGTGCAAGTTTGTTTGTAACGGTCAAAGCGGAACGCGGGCCTGTAAACTAATAGTGTGAAAAAACCATAATGCCACTTTTGGGAGATTCTTTTATTTTTGTTTTGACGACGTGACGAAGCAACCTAGGGTTGGAATGTATGGTCAGCGACGAACCACAGTGGGCAGCACTGAACCAGCAGCAACTCGTTGTGTAGGTTGCGACATGACAATTGCCGCCGTGGAACGAAACGCCGATCCGCAGGTCGAGGGGTATCTGTGGATCCCATTAGCGGCCGTGCGTGTGACAAATTTCGCGCGGGTCGATCTGTTTTGCTATGCTGCGGGCGACAAGCTTCCGACATTGTTGTGTGGCGGTCGCTTGGATATCGGTCCCGAGCAAATCGCCCGCATCGAGTCCCAAGGATTTTGCAAAGTCTTGGTACGCAAGGCCGATCTTCCGCTGGTGTCGGCAAGTGTGTGGAAGAGCCTGGAAACAATCCTCCCGGACAATCGGCTCACTGTCGCCGAGCGCTTCGCGCTGTTACAGATCGCCTTTTGGGAACAAATCGAGCACAACTCGCGGCGGCTTTACAGCGATCAATTCGTGGAAGTGGCACGGCAAATCGGCCAGCAAATCGCCCAACTGCTCGGCGAGAGTCCCGTGCTCGCGAGCGAACTTTATGAGCAATCACTCCGCGATGATTCGCGGGCCGTCCATCTCACCAACGTCGCCGGCTATTGCGTCTTGTTGGCTCGTGAGATGGGTTTCACCGACCTCACGGAACTAACAAAAATCGCCATCGGCGCGATGCTGCACGAGTTTGGCAAACTGTTTCTGCCAGCGGATTTGCTGCACAAAGTGGGTCGGCTGACTGCTCAAGAACGCGAACTGTTGGAATCCGCGCCGCAATTGGGTTATGGAAAACTTTGCGAGCAGCCCGACTTGGAGTTTGGCCAACTCATGATGGTTTACCAACAGCATGAGCGCTTTGACGGCAGCGGTTATCCCGTCGGAGTCGAGAGCGACGAAATTCACCCCTGGGCGCGCGTTCTGGCCGTGGCCGATGTGTTCGACACGATGATCGCGAAGAAAGCGTATCGTCGCGAGAATCGCGTCGCCGAAGCCTTGCTTTATTTGGCGGACAACGCCTCACAACATTTTGACCCCAAAGCCGTATTATGTTGGATGACCATTTTTCAGCAACAGTAACCGATGTCGCCTGGGATGAGCTTACCTCCCAGGCGAAATTGCCTTGCGCGGAAGTGGACTATTTTGGTACTTCCGGAGCGTCGCCCACTTCGCCTGATTCCCGGCGCCGCTATCGGCGAATTCGTGTGCGGGGTCGTATCACGGTCCGCAGGGGCAGTGAAACGCTGGGGGCCTACACGATTGATGTTTCCCCCGCCGGCACGGGATTCTACAGCCCCGTGCAGTTGTATCCCAAAGAAAAAGTGACCGTCTTGTTTGCAGATTATGGTCCGCTCGAAATCCAAATCACTCGTTGTCGCCGCATCCGCCAGCATTGCTATTCTTGCGGCGGCATGTTTACGCAGGGTGCCATGAGTCCAGGGACTTATGGCGAATTCCTGAGAATCTTGAAGGTGTAAGCAACTCCTTGCGGCCAATTTTTCCTAAGGAAGTTTCGCCTATGAAAATAACTGGTAGCCGCGATTCAACGAATCGCAAGGACTAGAGATTACACAGCAACGCTTAAATCCCAGTATCTAATTTCGGCTCGACAGCAATCTTTTCGCTTTCCCGTGCCCGGCGCCAGAGCGTCCCAATCACTTCGTGCAGCGAATCGGCTTGACATTGCCGATACGGAGAATCGGCCGGCAAATCACGAATCAGCCGGCGATGAGCTTCGGGGAGCGCGTGGTACGGCATCGTCGGGAAGATGTGATGCAGAGCGTGGAAGCGCAATCCAATCGGTGCCCACAAGCCGCCGATGAGCGGATTCTTGGGATAGTTCACCGAATCAAGCATTTGCTCGACGAATGTCATCTCGTGTTCGCCCAAATGGGTCCAGCGATGGGCTCCCAGAGTTCGAAGAGCGTTGATCCCCATGATGAACACCCCGGTGAGATAAACGTGTGGCAAGAACGACATCGGCAGAGGTTCCTTGAACAGCAGTCCACCTGCCCAGAACAATCGCAAGGCCATAAACCAAATGAAAAGGAACACGAGCACTTCTTGAAAGCGAATGATCCGCAGAGTTTTCTTGGTGGGGAGTGGGCGGATGTACGTGGGGTCCATAATCATCGACGACGCATGACGATGGACCCAATTGCGCACCGAGGGACTGATCCACGTGAGCGGCGTGAGAACTCCAAAGCGAAAGATCGCTAGAAACGGTATCACAAAAATCTGGGAAAGATAAAACAGAATCTGCCAAGCTGGCAAGCGGGCGAGCGGGATATATTCGCCATCTTCCTTCGTGCCGTAATGCTTGCGGCGATGGTGGTCGAGATGTGTGTAATAGACAAACGTCGGAATCAGAAAGGGAATACCGCAGAGCAGGTTCCACACGAAGCGAAAAGAGTTGAATTCCCCCGCACGAATGTGGACCAGTTCATGGATAAAAAGTGAACAGCGGTAAATCAAGAGCGCGGAAACGATGAAGCACACGATTCGAATCGGCCAGTGCCAACTCGCGTCCGCCGTGACCCATTGAGGAAAGTCGACAAGCTGAAAGCACGCGATGCCCACGGTCCAACTCGCCAGAAAATCGGGCCAATAAATCCACGGATTGGGGGTGAAAAACTCGCCGACAATCCGGCGGGCTTCACTGAGGGAAAACTCGCCCGTGGGGGGCGTGGCGGTGGGAAGAGCAACTTGCGACATAGTCCGGTGGAGAGGTCTCAAAGCAACCAGTTGTCTGAAGAAAGTTAAGTACCTTGGGGAACCTTGACGATTATACGCACTTCCCAGGGAGTGTATCCCCCTCGCGATTTGCTGACCAGACGAATGATCTCTCCTGGGCTGTTGTTGGAGGCCCTCCCCAGCGATAAACTGGAATTTCCGCATACGACGGTTACCCCCCATTATTAGCAGGGGAGTGGAAGTTTTCTGGCCTCCCCGGTTATCTGCGATTGAGCTAAATCCGTGCAAGAAGTCGTCATCACCGGAATGGGAATCGTCTGTCCGCTGGGCATCGGCCGCGATGCTATCTGGTCGGCGATTGAAAGCCGTACGAGTGGGGTTCGGACAATTCCTCGTCTTGCTGAGGCGAGGTTTCCGATCACGTTTGGAGGCGAGCTGGCTGACTTCGACGGGAAGCAATATGTGCAGCCGCGCAAAAGCCTGAAGGTGATGTGCCGCGAAACGCAGCAGGCCTTTACTGCCGCGGAACTTGCCTGGGCCGACGCGAAGCTCCCCGAAGCGAAGGTTGACCCCGAGCGGTTGGGAGTTGTCCTGGGTGCCAACGTCTTCCGCTCGGAGATGGACGAGCTTGTTGCTCTGTACCGCGCGACGGGAGACAACGGCCAATTCGACTTCGGTCGCTGGGAAGCAGCGTTCAAGGAGCTCTACCCGCTGTGGATGCTCAAATATCTGCCCAACATGTCGGCCTGCCATATTGGTATTTCCAAGGATGCTCGTGGTCCCAACAACACGATTGTTGAGGGGGATGTGTCGGCCCTGTTGGCGATCATTGAAGCTACCGATACGATTGCCCGAGGACATGCCGACGTCATGCTCACGGGGGCGACCGGTTCGCTTTTGTCCTGGGTCGATGTCTGTTGGCACGGCGGGGCAAGGATGTCGCGCAATAATGCTGACCCAGCGGGCGCGTGTCGGCCGTTCGACGCCCAGCGCGATGGCTTCGCAATGGCCGAGGGGTCGGCGGTGTTCGTGCTTGAAAGCTTAGCGCATGCCGAGCAACGTGGTGCCAAAGTTCTTGGCCGGATTCTTGGGCATGGTCGCCGCGCGGAAAAAGTGACTCCTGGGACTTCGCTGACGGGACAATCGATTGCCCAGGCCATTAAAGGTGCGCTGGACATGGGGCACGTTTCGCCCAGTGAAGTTGGGCATGTGAATGCCCATGGCCTCGGGACAATTGACGATGATGCCGCCGAAGCCTGGGCGATTGAAGAAACTTTGGGCGATGTGCCGGTGACGGGGCTCAAGGGATTTCTGGGGAGCGGCGGGGCTTCCTGTGGAGCAGTGGAACTGGCGATAAGTTTGTTGGCGATGGAGAAAAATGTCGTGCCGCCAACCTTGAATTGTGAGAACCCAGCTTTTCCGCTGAATGTTGCCACAAACATACAATTCACTCGTTCGCCAGCCTTCTTGAAGCTCAACCACAAACATACGGGCCAAGCGGTGGCACTGCTGGTGAGTGCGGAGTAATTCGTTGTAACGGTCTCCATTTCGACGCGAAACCGCAAGCAAAAATTAATAAGGTTGCACTGGTCGGTTCTGGTATGATGCCCGAGGCGACCAGTCCACTTGTGCCGTATTCTTTTTGCCATTGGAGAAAATCACGGCCATCGGTGTCGCCGTCACCATTCGCATCGCCGTTGGCATTCACTCCGTAAGCATTGCGCCAAATTGTGAGATCGGCGCTGTTAACGATACCATCCCCCGAAAAGTCGCCGCCGGGGGTTATTTCTTGCAGCAAACTGGATTGGAGGGCGGTCGCAATTTGCTGCGTCGAGAGTTGTTCGGTCGTGCCGTTGGGGGACATTAAATTTGCCCCGCCGGTAGTGGTGTGAACGAGCCCCAGATTGTGACCAATTTCGTGAGCGACAACGCTCGCCACGATGTCACGATTTGTTGCGGAGCTGAGCAGTGACTCCCCGACAAAAACAGCGGCCCCTGTGCCATTGATACTGGCAATTCCCGCCACGGTGAATTGACTGAGTTGAGCGTAGCCTGGCACGATCTCGACGAAAAACATGTTGACCACTTGCGGGTCGGGGTTGAGTTTTCCCGCCAAGCGGGCATTGCTCAAGATCAGGCTCAAGTCGCTCGAGGGTCGGGGCGTAGCGGTTCCTTGAAACGCGAATGTGTTGGCATACGACGTGATCGTGGGCAGAAAGGTGATATCGATACCCGCCTGAGCCCAGACTTCGTCGATGCCCGCTTCAATATCCGCGCGTTGCGAACTGTTGCCAAAAATGGTGGCTGGCAGTGTGCCGTTGTTGAGCGACGTCTGAATAATCTGCACTTCGAGCTGATGAATGATGGGCTGTGCGGGATTAACAATCAGCACTGCCGCGGCGGAATCAATCAACTCGGTGAAGCCAATCAAAATCAAAACCAAGCGCGCAGCCTGCGCGCGGGACGACAAAACAGTTGCCATCGGAGTGCCTCTCCTCAATGGACGTTAGCCCCTCACCCGCCGGGTTCCCGGCTGCCGACGAGATCGAATTTATAGCAGTCTGCGCGAGAAGAGGCAAGAAATCTTGGTTTGCTAGCAAGTTGACCGATCGCCAAGCAGAATCATTGATTTGCCAGCACTCAATTCGCTGTGGAAGTGATTAGCCGCGACGCATGGCACGGTCGATGTCGCGCTGCATGTCCTGCTTCTTCATGCTCTCGCGCTTGTCATAAAGCTTTTTACCTTTACAAATCCCTAAAAGCACTTTGGCTCGACCACCCTTGAAATACATCTTAAGCGGCACGAGGGTGAGGTTCTTCTCGAAGGCTTGGTCGGCAAACTTACTGATCTCGCGGCGATGCAGCAAGAGCTTCCGTCGTCGCTTGGGGACGTGATTCATCTCGTGAGAATACTTGTACTCCTGGATGTCGCAACCCACGAGCCAAACTTCCCCCTGGTCGACGCGAGCATAAGCTTCTTCCAGCGAAAGCTGGCCACCGCGCAGGCTTTTCACTTCGCTCCCCACCAGCACGATGCCACACTCCAGCGTGTCGAGCACGGTGTAGTTATGGCGGGCCTTGCGGTTCTCGGCGATGGATTTTTCGTTCTTGTCGTCGCCCTTTTTGGTCGACGGTTTGTCTTTTTTTTGCTTAGTCGTGGCTGGTGCCTCCTCAAAAAATGTTGTGAGCAAACAATTATAGCAACTGAGAAATCAGCCGTCGCCGTGGGACATGCGGCCAGCGTCCTCGCAATATGCCCACATCAGGGGTAGCCGGACAAAAAATACTCGGAACGCCACAGAGGGCATTGCCAACAGTTTTCGAGGTTGGCTCATGACTTTTGATCTTCGCCATGACGCAGGGTGTCACTGGCTTGCCAGTGTGAATTGATGTCTGACTCTTGCGGCCATTATCGCCACAAGATTTTCCAGCTCCCTAGTTGACGAACAAGCTTGGTTCCGGACTTGAAACGAAATCAAATCGGACCTGGCGCAGGTAAGAACTCTGTCATCCCAGTGGCACCTGGCGACGCTTGTGGCCAAGCGAATCAATCAGTCCTGGTCGCGGTGTGCGATCGGGGAAATCTACACCAGGCAAGTCTGCCGCTCGACGCCAGATGCTGAGTTGGCCGATGTGGATGTTCTCGTGTAGTAGCAGCAGGTCGGGAAGCATAAATTCGACTGTGGGGTACATGGCTGCCCAGCGGGGCAAGCTCGGGGGACGATTGAAGTCCTCTGCCCGCGCTGACAACAAAGCTTGTGCGACTTGCTCGTGCCCAACGCGCATTCTATTTAGTTGTGACTCCTTGCTGCCGTAGACTGTGGGGTCGGATTGCGGGCCGCGTCCGCGAAAGCCAAACAGTTCATTGTCGGCCGGGTCAGCAAAAGACTCACCGCGCAGGAGTGCCGGGATGATCGGATAGTAGAGCGCCATATGGCCCAGTATCCAGGTGGGGTGATTCATGTTCCCCCCAGGCCGCAGGACCATCTGCTCGTCGGTCAGATCGTCCAGCAGAGCCAAAGCGTAGCGGAGACCGTTATCCCAGGCATAGACGATTGATTGCGTGGAAAACATACCGATTCCTTGCTGCGAGAGAGTCGTATTTTGGCTTCATGTTCTCGCCGGACACGACTTCAAGAAGTGAGGTTCGTTCGTCGAGAGGCTGGCAATCACTGAGGCGATTAGTCAGTAGGCTAGGGTCAAGCGCCAGATATCCGGCTATCGCGGGGCGAGGAATGCTGAAGAGGCGTGAGTCATTGATACCCGTTCGGCGTTGCTGCCGACACCGCGCGACTAAACAACCGCGCATAAAAAAACGCGATTTGAGGACGCCAGAGGGAGGCAGAAGGGCGTACCTCAAATCGCGGAGGCGGACGGTCTTAATTCGCTCAAGGAATCAAATTGTCTCTGTCAACTACTCACTAAGCGGCGGCAAGACGTTGGTTCCCGAGATACTCGGAAATGCGTTTCCCAAGGAACCCAGGACGGGTGATTGGGGCTTGGTTTGTTTTTGTGTATTTCTGTCTTCAAAAATGCTCTGCAAATCGGTGTGCAATTCCACGCATTGCAGATAACGTCTGCGAACCTCGTCGTCGGCCATTAATGTGCTTAATCGTTGGGAATCGAGGGCGTCGATATTCTCGTCGAGCAACCCCCAGATTAAAGCTTCCGCTTCATCTAGGAGTTGCTGGGTAGTTTGCTCCAGCGAGCGATCATCGGTTGCCATGTTTCTTCTCACTGTTCGAGGAAAAGGAATCGCAAATGACGTGCCGATGTACAAAATGAGCCAAATTCCCGCTAGAGCAGTTGAATTGCGGTAATCTCGACCCGCGAACTGCTTAATCTGTTAGCATGCTCCCCGCAGGAATTAGGCAGAGGAGTCCGGAGAGGGGGGCAACTTCCCGCAAGACGGTGCTAGCGGGCGCAAGAAAGTAGCGGTGGCTTCTAGCCGCCGGGTAGCAGCGGAGAGTTGGCGGCTGGAAGCCACCATTATGGAAATGTCTGCTTAATCTTCGTCGTCGTGATCGCAGCCGCAATCGGTCTCACAGGCATGAGAGGCACTCTGCTCAATTTCCTCGGCAGTGGCTGGGCGGACGTCGTGGACTTTGACGTCGAAATGGAGCGTCTCACCGGCGAGAGGGTGGTTGCCGTCGACCACCACCACGTCGTCGTCGAAATCAACGACCGTGACCACCGTCTCTTCTTCATCTTCATCGGTGAGGCTGAACTGCATGCCGAGTTCAAGCTCAGCGGAATCTTCGAATTCGTCGCGCGACAATTCGAGACAAAGCTCTTCGTAGCGTTCGCCGTAGGCATCGGCGGGCTCAATCGTGGCTTGAAATTGGTCTCCCGCGGAGTGGCCTTCGAGGGCCCGCTCCAGACCGGGAATAATTTCTTGCATGCCATGCACGTAAGTCAGGGGACCATCGTCGCCGGAGTTGTCGAGTTCTTCGCCGTCTTCGTCGGTGAGTCGATATTCGATGGCGACGAAGCTGTGTTTAGTAATGCGCATGGCGGAATCCTCGTGACATAAAAAATCCCCCTCGCCAGCGAACTGCCGGCGAGGGGGTCGATTGTTGATTAAGCAGCGGTCATCGTCTTCATGGCCACGAAGCCAGCCTTGGTCAGACTGTAACCTCCCTTGAAACTTTCCTGAAAGAGATAATCTCTTTCGGTCAGTTGTCGCAAAGAGGTTTTATGCTTTTCCCAAAGCGGCCCTTGAAAACAAAGCATTTCGCCTTGCCCAATGAGGAATTGACGAAACACTTTCAGGACCGATTGCTCTGCGGTAGTCAGCATGGATTTCTCCGCGGTTAAGGGAAGTACAAATCGCCGGCTTAGCTGGCTGTTGGGGGGCGTCGGTTTAGTAACGACGTCCGCCGCCACCACCACCACCGCCACCACCGCCGCGTCCACCACCGTAGCCGCCGCCACCACCGCCACCGCCACGCGGGCGATCTTCACGGGGGCGTGCTTCGTTGACCTTTAGCGGTCGACCGTTGTGCTCTTTGTCGTTGAGCGCATCGACAGCCGCATCGGCGTCCGAGTCGTTTTCCATTTCGACAAAACCAAATCCCTTGCTGCGACCCGTTTCACGATCCATGATCACGTCGGCGCTGCGAACAGGCCCAAACTCTGAGAACAGAGCTTCCAGATCCGCATTAGTCACGCCATAACTCAGATTTCCACAATAAAGCTTCTTACCCACCAAAACTCTCCTCGAAATCGCAAACTCAGCCCCCCTTACATCATCTCGGGGCCACAAGAGCAGACCCGCACGGGGGCCTAATAGCGCAGGGAGGACGAATGAGCGATCGGACCCTACCCTTTGTGCGGCAGCGACCGAGACCCGTTCGACGGACCAAGCAACCGCTCAGTTTACGGGATTCCCCTGCGGGGCGATACTGTTATTCGTACAGAAATTGGGCAATTCTTAGTGGCGTTTCAGGGGATCGACCGTCATAAGGGGTCAGGTTTGCGTGGAAGCGACGAATTATCTAAACAGCCTATTTTTCAGCAATGTGGGCTTCGTGGGGATCGAGAGCCAGCAAAATCTGAGTTTTTTCTTGAATTACATGATTCATCATCGGGCGATTACCTGTGTCTACCTACGACTCAACAACGTGCCTGTCCCAGGTATGTACGGTCCGTCGGGGGATGAATAGCCGCTGAGCCGCCAGCGGTCTTTTTTTGATTTTGGCGTGTTCAGGGGTAGAATGTCTGTGGCGGACTCTTCGGAAGCGGCTGGCCTGCGCGGCTTCCTTAACGCGTGAATACGGGGATCTTCTCATGGCACGCAGTTTGATTTTGGCGGTGGCGGCGCTGTTTTTCTTGGGTATGGCGGCAAACCAAACCAGTGCGGCGACAATTAGCCCACGCAATCCGTATCGCAGCTTTAACATCAGCGGCATCAACTACGGCTCCTTGCAGTGGGAAAGAACGCATCGCCAACAGAACTTCGCTCGCCGCGGCGGTAGTGGTATTATCTTCCGTCGTCGGTGATTGATTGAAGTCGAGGGTGCTTTTGCGGAAGCGGATGGAACATGAAGTTCGCGCATTGGGTGTTCTTGCTGGCGGGGATCTACGGCGTGGCGGTCGTTCTGCCACAGTTCTTTTTGGAAAACCAAGTTGGCCGCGACTTCCCACCAGCCATCACGCACCCCGAATATTTTTATGGCTTCGCGGGAGTCGCCCTGGCCTGGCAGGTGGCGTTTTTGATCATTGCCCGTGATCCTGCGCGCTATCGGCCGATCATGCTCGCGGCGATCTTGGAAAAGGCCTCGTTCGGTTTCGCGACCATTGCCTTGTTTTTGGAGGAACGCCTCGCGCTGCAGATGCTTCTCTTTGGGTTGATCGATCTTGTGTGGGGCGTGTTATTTTTGGTGGCGTGGTGGAAAATAAGAAGCGTAAATTGAATCACTTACTACTCTTGTTCGATTTCATCAATTTCCAGTGGCTTCTGCGCCACATGCCGCACACGTAGAATATTAACCCTGTTGTCAGCGATCTCAAAGATTATCCGATGAGTAGGTCGGCGACCTATGCCAAACAGCAGTTGTCGAATGCCAGCTTCCTGCAAATCCTCTTCTTCACATCGCGGACAACGCAAAGGCATCGTTGACAATGTCGCAACGGCATTGTGGATTTCGTGAAACCAACGGTTGGCCTGTTCGGCCGAACGGTTGTCGCGCCACCAACGATAGGCTGTACCAATATCGTTCTCGGCAGGTTCAGAGATGTGAACGTCAAAGTCCATTATTGCGATGCAATTCCGTACTTCTTACGAAACTCAGCATCGAATTCCGCGAATGGCCGCGTTCGGCCCTGCCGCACGGCATCGAGTCCTTCCTGTATGGCCATTCGCTCGGTATCGCGCTCAATGAGGTGAAACACATAGGCTTCGACGTTGGCAAAACCGGCTGCCACGGCTTGATCCGGCAGGTTCACGTTGTCAGGAATTGAGATCTGCATGTGTGATTGCTCCTTACTCTTTTAGTCTACCACGCGGACCCATTTGCGATACTTCAAAACGCCTGCAAATTGAGCTCTCCCCGAGCTTTTCCGCCGGTTGTTGGTGAGCCTCAAAATTGATAAAATTTGACCTTTTCCAGAATGCGCCGTGCGACACGTTGTGTCGCGGCTTCCACTGATTCTTTAGTAGCGATTTTGCCTGCTGCGAAAGGACTCCGTAAGTGTCGACCGATTCTCCCGATGATTCTCCTGAAATGCGCGAACCTTCGTTTGATCCTGAGTTCGCGATTGCCGCTCGACTGATTGATCTGCCGATTGAGGATGAGCTGAAGGATAGCTATCTCACCTACGCGATGAGCGTGATCGTGAGCCGGGCGCTGCCCGACGTGCGCGATGGTTTGAAGCCTTCGCAGCGCCGGATTTTGGTGGCGATGAACGATTTGAATCTCACGCCCGGCGCGGCCCGCGTGAAGTGTGCCAAGATTTCCGGCGACACGAGCGGTAACTATCACCCGCACGGCGAAAGTGTCATTTATCCCACATTGGTCCGCATGGCCCAAGAATGGAACATGCGGCATGTGTTGATCGACAAGCAGGGGAACTTTGGTTCCATCGCGGGTCTGCCTCCCGCGGCGATGCGATATACCGAAGCCCGCATGTCGCCGTTTGCCGCCCTGATGCTTGACGACTTGAAGCTCGACACGGTCGATTTCGTTCCCACCTACGACGAACGTCACACCGAGCCGACCGTGCTTCCCGCGAAGTTTCCCAACCTGCTTGTGAACGGTGCGAACGGCATCGCGGTCGGCATGGCCACCAGCATCCCACCGCACAATATGGCTGAAGTCTGCAAGGGTGTGATCGCGCTCTTGGATAATCCTGAAATCACGGTGCAGGAATTGATGGAGCACATCCCCGGGCCGGATTTCCCGACGGGGGGCATCATCTGTGGCCGGAGCGCGATTTGGCGGGGCTACGAAACGGGCCGCAGCACGGTTGTGGTCCGCGCCCGCACGTCGATTGAAGAAACCCCCAAGCGCACGCGGATCATCATTCACGAAATTCCCTTCCAGCAAGCCCGCGATCGGGTCGAGGAGCGGATCGCGCAACTCGCGCAAGAAGGCAGAATTCCAGGTATTGCCGCCACGCGCAATGAGAGTGACCTCAAGGAACCGGTGCGGCTGATTCTCGAGCTCAAGCGCGATGCCGATCCGGACGTGGTGCTCAATCAGCTTTACAAATTCTCGCCGCTGCAGGAATCATTTTCGCTCAATTTCCTGGCGCTCGTGGACGGCAAACCGCGGGTGTTGTCGCTCAAGGATATGCTCGCGGAATTCATCCGCCATCGGGCGGTCGTGATTCGTCGCCGCACGTTGTTCCTGTTGTCCAAGGCCCGCAAACGGAAGCACACCGTCCAGGGACTCTTGCTCGCGCATGCCAACATCGACGAAGTGATCCGCGTGATTCGGGCGTCGAAAACTCAAGCCGAGGCCAAGATGGCTCTCATGGCGATCAAGACACCGGGGGCGCTTCTCGCGCGGGCACTTGGCGACGACGGTTACGAACAGTTTCAAGCCGAGCGCGGCGTCGCCGAGGAGTATTCGCTCACCCCCGTGCAAGCCGACGCGATTCTGCGTATGACTTTGGGCCAGTTGGTCAATCTCGAGCAAGAAAAGCTTGCCGAAGAACATGCGACGCTGTTGGAAGAAATCACCAACTATGCCGGCATCCTAGCCGATCAACAGAAAATTTGGACGATGATCCGCGAGGATTGCGAGATGCTGATCGCCAAACACTCCGATGCTCGGCGGACAGAAATTTCCCACGAAGAAATCGGCGAAGTCGATCTCGAAGACCTGATCGAAGAAGAGCAGATGGTCGTTTCGATCTCGCACAATGGCTACATCAAGCGGACCCCGGCGAGCGTGTATCGCTCACAACGCCGGGGCGGTAAGGGGATCAAGGGAGCCAAGGTCGACGAAGATGATCCCGTGGAGCATCTGTTTGTCACCAGCACGCATGATTACCTGCTGTTCTTTACGTCGAAGGGCAAGGTTTACTGGCAAAAAGTGTATAACCTGCCGCAGCTTTCACGGGATGCGAAAGGCCGCGCGGTGGTGAATCTCTTGAATCTTGCCGAGGATGAAAAGATCACCGACTGCCGCGCGGTGCGCGACTTTGATCTTCCCGATCACTATTTAATGATGGCCACGCGGCAAGGTTTGGTTAAGAAGACCGAACTCAAAGCCTACAGCCGCCCGATGAAAACCGGCATCATCGCGATCAAGCTCCGCGAGGATGACGAGCTGGTGGAAGTGGCAATCACGAAGAAAGGTGATGAAGTGGTCCTGTCCACCGCCAAAGGGATGGCGATTCGCTTCAACGAGGCCGATGCCCGCCCCATGGGCCGCAACACGAGCGGCGTCAAGGGAATCACGCTCACCAAGGGGGATACTCTTGTGGGCATGGTGGTCGCCGATCCCGACGCCACGCTCTTCACAGCCTGCGCCAACGGCTACGGCAAACGCACCACCTTCGGCCCCAACGCTGAAGCGGGAGCTGGGGGCTTGGAACTGGGGACTGGGGAAGACAATGATGTTGACGACGACGCGACGAACAGCTCATCCCCAACCTCTAGCCCCCAAACCCTGGCCCCCGACGATGAGGAGGTTGAAGGCGACTCATCGTCGAGCTCGTTCCGCTATCGCACGCAAAACCGCGGCGGCAAAGGGGTCCGCGACATCAAGACGACCGACCGCAATGGCCCGGTGGTCGACATCGTCCGCGTGGACGATACCGACGAACTGATGATGATGACCGCCCGCGGCAAGATTCAGCGCGTGAAGGTCAGCGACTTCAACCCCATCGGCCGCAACACCCAAGGCGTGCGAATCATGACGCTCGACGAAGGGGACACCCTCACCGCCGTGGTCCGCGTGCCGCAGGATGAGAGTGGCGACGCGGGTGAAAGCGCTGAACCAGTGGAAGCGCCTGCTGAGTAAAGGCACCTGCCGCTTGTGGCGGGTCCGTGAGGGCTATGCTACGACAAAATTGCCGTGACGCCGATCAGGGTGAAGTAATTGTCGTAGTACAGTTGCCAGATTGCAAGATCGTCACCGTCAACGTCGCCATCATCGTCACCGTCAGCGCTCAATTGGCCGATACCCGTACCGTTGTTTTGGCCGACTTGTTGTTGATGGATCAATCCGTCCGACCCGCCGACACCACCATCATCGGGTGACCCCGCCAAGCCATTACCGGTGTAGTCCCCCTGCAAATCGAACACCGCGTCCACCTCTCCCGGTTTCCAGCGGACCGTCGCCTTGTTCAGGCCCGCCCCACGGACCGTGAGCGTGTCTTTGATATCGAGGTCGCCGTACTCGATGCTCGTGTCGGTGGCGTTCAGGCCGCGATCGAGGGTAAGCACAAACTGCCAGGCGGGCATCCAAACAACTTGCGAGTTCTCGGTGCTCATGTTGGCCAGGTCAATCGCCTCACGGAGCGACACGGCATGGTCATTATCCGTGTGCGTGTAAGTGTCAGCCAAGCTCGTGACCACATGGTTCACCGTCCCGATATGATCGCCCAGGTTTGTCTTGAAAAAACCGCTCGTGTTGTCGTCGGTGAGATTGTAGCCTTCATTGATTTTCGTGTGGCCTTGACCCTGTGTGTAAACGCTCGTTAACTCCACGTCTTCGTCGTCGTAGGCGAGGTTCAGCGCGAAGATGCTCTCACCGACGGTGATCGTATGGGCCGCGCCGCCGATGAAAGTGATCGCGCCGCCAGGCCCCGCCAGTGCTCGGTCATTGGTGAACACGCTGCGGCGGACAGTGAGACCGCTGGTTGCTCCGGTTTGACCGAGAAAATGAATGCCGCCGCCGGCGTTGCCGGTTTCCAGATTGACAAACGCGCTGTCGAGAATGTCTAGCGAGGCCCCACTAGCCACGCGAATACCGCCGCCCACGTCGGAAGTCGTGCCGCCGGTGAGAGTCACTCTGTCAAGTTTCAAGCGGGCGGTCGTGCCATTCACATCGAACAGACGGTCGCCCAAAGAGGTGGCCTTGATGATGCTCACTCCCGCACCCGCGCCGATGATCGTGAGGTTCTTGGAGATGTCGAGATCGCCCTGGGTGTCGCCACCAGAGCCGGGGAGGGCAAGATTGTAGGTGCCCTGAGGGACAAAAATATACGACGGTGTGCTCAGGAAGTTTGCCTCTTGAATGGCGGCCCGTAAGGTGGTTTGATCGTCGTCGGCGGCACTCGCATCGGCCCGGCCCCCCAACGAGAGGTCCGCGCCATCGGTGAGGGTATTCACAAAGTAACCGGCCCGCTCGACGCCGTTCGGGTCGATGACCACTGTGTTGTCGGTGCCCGCTCCGCCAATGAAGTTGAAATCGAAGCCGGCTTGGGGGAGGGGATCGCCATTGTCGAAGTCGATGGTGAAAGTGTCGTTACCCGCCTCGCGGTCGAAGACGAAGGCTTCCAGGGCGCTCGCGCCATTGCCGGTGAGCACGACCTCGTCGTTGCCGGTGAGGGTGCGAATGCGAAACGAGGCGGGGATCCGTGGGTCGATCTCGATAAGGTCGTTGCCATGGCTGGCGTCGATGAGGATTTCGCCCTCGGTGTCGGTGAGGAGATTGATGGAGTAAGTTTCTTGTTGAAATAAAGCTCCACCAACTGAGTTGGAATAGGCAGCAACGGTCGCGTGGACAAGATTTACGTCGGAGGCATCGCGGGTGATGGTAATACGGTCGTGAAGCCCCGTGCCCGTGACATAGGAAAGGTTGGGAATATCGTCTCCATCATCATCGCGGAGGCCGATGTCGAGATCGTCTGCGACAAATTCGTAATTACTAAAGACGGCACCTGGAGGCACATGGGTCAGGCCAAATCGAGTGACGATAAATGGATTCTCGCGGGCCTCTGCGCTTGCACCGGCGTTAATTACGTCGCCGTCGGAAATGCCGCCAAAAGTGTGATGCAGGCCAAAGGTATGAAATGCCTCGTGGACGGCAGTATAGGCGAGTCGATGGGCCAACTTGTTGTTGAACTCTGGACTGCCGATCGGTGGAACACTCTCGCTGGTGACCAGATCAACGAATATGAGATCAGCAAAAGTAATAGCGGCTTCGTCCTGGCGATTTCCGAGTTGGGCCTCTAAATCGTCTCCTGCGGCCTGACCATTGCTTCCGAGTGTAAGTCCAACAGATTCGTCGTCAGACAGGACATTAAGAGCAAAACATAAGCATCATTCTTACTGTTAAGCAGACTGTTATTAGCTGCCAATGTACTCGTAACATCTTCCAACTCGCTTGCACTAGCTAGGACCACATCAATATCGAAGGGCTCCAGAGCCCGCTGGACAATCGGGATTGAGCAACAATATCGGCCTGATTGAAACCGCCGACACCGTTAAAATCGTAATTGAGGGGTACAAACTCTAAGGGATCGGTCAGAGAATAGATGATATTGTCCTCTGTTAGATCCGTGCCCGTTCCTTTACCCCCAATCCCCGTCCCATTGATATTGCGAAACTCCTCTACGGTCGTGGCCAGTGAATCAGAGATGCCGGCACCAAAGTTGAGATAGAGCGTGGTTGTTAAGAGCGAACGACCTTCCAACGATTCGAAGTGGAGAGTCCGGCCCAGAGGACGGCGTTTAGTGCGACGGTGTAATGAGCGATTGTGAGCAGTCGTTTTGAGCTTGAGCCACCTGAATGGAATTATCACTAGAGCGGTTTTCATGTTGTTGTAGCGTTGATTCCTGCCGCTTGGAAGAAGCCTCGGCAGTCTTGTGCAGTCACGCCCTTCATCGCTCTGCCGATTGCCGTGGTGAGCGTCGCGGTGGTGCGTTTGGCTTGGCCTCTCAAAGAGGCTTTCACTTTCGACCACATGTTCTCGATGGGGTTGAGATCAGGAGAATAGGGCGGCAAGTAGAGAAGCTTAGCCCCGGTCGCCTCAATCGAATCGGCAA
>Ga0163153_10002653_pt1 | contig 25400 bp, 12 predicted proteins | sample OliLakLV19MP6IB1_FD_148629 | JGI IMG/M metagenome (GOLD analysis project Ga0163153, IMG submission 148629) | Freshwater microbial mat bacterial communities from Lake Vanda, McMurdo Dry Valleys, Antarctica - Oligotrophic Lake LV.19.MP6.IB-1 | ecosystem: Environmental > Aquatic > Freshwater >...
ACGTAATCCAATCATCTGTAACGTCTTAACTATCACTATATAAAAACTAGTTATTTCTATCTTCTAGGTACACTTACGATGTATGTTGGCTACCCGGTACAATTGTTTAATTCTCAAAAACTTACTAGAAAAGTATACCATCAAAAATAATTTACTATCCACAGATTTTTTTTATAACAAGGTACGGTATACTTTTAAGCGAATGAAAAATGTGATGAAAATTGAGGGTCGTGAGTACATCTCGTCTAGTCGAGCTGCCGAGATAACTCATTACACAAACGATTACATCGGACAACTCTGTCGCGGTGGCAAATTGTCTGCACAGATGGTTGGTCGTTCGTGGTTCATCGAAGTCGAGTCTCTCGCTCGATATCAAGATGCTATCAAAACGCAACTTCATAAAGAAAAGAAAATCCAAGCTGCTCAAAAAGAGTTAGCTATAAAAAAAGTTTCAGCTCAAGCTACATCTCCAGTAGCAGTTGCTAAATTTGTCGATGTACCAGCGAAAGAAGAACTTTCAAAAGAAAAGGAAAGTATCATCAATTCTTCTTCCTCAGCATTTCCTCCATTGGCATGGAAGATTGTATATTCCGAAGATGATCGATCTCTCTTGCCAACACTCAATAAAAAGACAGAGGTCTCACGTCCTATCAGTGCAAAAGATAAGAAGGCTCTTATCTCTGAACAAGTAAAGAGTATATTTGAAATGCCCGAAGGTTTCGCAAAATTAGCAGTAGCTATTTTCCTTGTACTTGGAGCAGTAACTGTTTCGGCTACTGCCGCTATTGGTCCAGACTCATTCAAAAAAACTTTTGCTACTGTAGGGGATTTTGGTGCCGAGATGTTGGAAGGTATACATCAAAAGGTTTCTTTGGTCTCAGGTGCCGCATTAAGTATGACCTGGTCAGACTTTGATGAGGCATTCGATGTTGTTCTGGATAATACGGTAAAGCCAGTTGCGAATGTTGTTGTTGCACTCGTTCCTGACATAGATATAAGTAGTGTGAATTTTAATGTAAATCTTTCTCTCCCTACCATTCCTGTCTCTAAACTCGCTCTCCCTGATGCTACTCCTATGCTCGCTGCAGTCGGAGATATCTGGGATTCTTCTGTTACTTGGGTATCGGATATCTTTGGAACTGCCGCCCGTAAGGTTGTAGCCCTCGTTACGTTCCCTAATAAAATAACCATTGTTCAAGAATCAACCACTCCAACTCCTCAAAATATTCTTGTTCGTACACCCGCTGCTCCTACGGCTACTTCCTCTATTGTAGCGGTGGTTCCTAAAGCGGTTGTATCAAGTCAAACAATCTATTCCAATACAGAACGTGTTATTGAACCTCGCACTACTATTATCAATGCTGTAGATCAAGCTCTTTTGGATAGAATTGTGACATTGGAGAACCATATTGCTTCAGGTTTCTTGATTTCAAGGCCATTTGAGACTCGACAAACAAATGCGATATTTGATTCAGTTGACCGTGGCACAGCTAATTTATCTGATGAAATCAACGCTCTCGACACTCGTATAGAGGTATTAGAAGCTGATGGGGGAAGCAGTACAATCGATACTTCGACTGCTCATAACTGGACCGCTCTTCAGCAGTTTTCAAACAGTTCTTCGACACTTTCTTCCGTTTACGGTGCTTTATATGTAGGTACAACCGCTACTACGACTATATTAGGTACTGCTACGTCTACATTTGGTGCTGGTATTCAAACTTCGTATCTTAACGTAACAGGAACATCAGCCACTTCAACTTTTGCGAGGGGCATAGATCTTTCTGGAGGCTGCTTCTCTATCAACGGCACCTGTATCTCAGGTTCTGGAGGCGCTTCAAGTCAATGGACCACTACTGGTTCGGATATTTACTATACAACAGGCAAAGTGGGAATCGGAACTACATCTCCATACGCAGCACTCTCAGTTGTTGGAGAAGCCGTCGCACGTAACTTCACCGCCACATCAACAATTGCTTCAATATTCCCATACGCATCCACAACAGCACTCTCAGTTTCAAATCTCACCTCAGGCAGACTTACCTATGCCACAACAGGAGGCTTGTTAACTGACAGTGGCTCACTTACATTCGATGGAACAAAGTTTATAACTACATATGCTTCTACTACAGCACTTACTTCAAGCGGTTCAGCATATTTCGCTACAGCAGGTGGAGCAGTTGGCATCGGAACCACTTCACCTGGAACAATCCTCTCAATCGGTAATACAGGTAATGACACAATCAATATCTCAGCAACGGCAACCTCTACCTTTGGTAGTGGACTCAACTTGAGAAGTGGTTGCTTCGCTATCAACGGAACTTGTGTTGGAGGTGGTTCTTCAAGTCAATGGACCACTACTGGTTCGGATATTTACTATACAACAGGCAAAGTGGGAATCGGTACAACATCTCCATACGCAGCACTCTCAGTTGTTGGAGAAGCCGTCGCACGTAACTTCACCGCCACATCAACAATTGCTTCAATATTCCCATACGCATCCACTACAGCTTTGAGTGTCTCCGGTACAGCATATTTCCCCGGTTCAGGTATTTGGACATCAGCAGGTTTCCTTGGTATCGGTACAACATCTCCATACGCAGCACTCTCAGTTGTTGGAGAAGCCGTCGCACGTAACTTCACCGCTACATCAACAACAGCAACTTCAACATTTGCTGGCGGTTTCAATGCAAACTCTGGTGCACTGGTGAGTGACTTTATAACCGGTATCACCTCGATCAGTTCATTAGAAACAGGATCACTTTCATTTGATACAGATGCCGGTATGGTTAGTTGGGCTGATCTGACGGTCACTTCAGCTGCAGTTGATACACCTCAAGGATATACAGCATTAATCAATGGAAACCCAATGTTGACTCTCTACAGTGAATCAACAGGTACTGGAGGAATCAAAAAGACTGCTGTCGGTATCGGTACCTCAACACCATTTGCACTTCTGTCAGTCCAAAACAATGCCTTTGCAGCCTCAAGTACCTACAGTTTCGTAATTGCTTCAACCACATCAGCTCTTACTCCTTCTATACACTTTGCAGTGACGAACGCAGGCAATGTCGGAATCGGTACAACTTCACCATGGAGGTCACTTTCAGTGAATGGTACGGCTGCTTTTACCGGTCTTACGAACGACAGTACTGGATACTATGTGTGTCTTAATACGACAACGTATAACCTCTCGACCAGTACTTCTGCGTGCGGAGCTTCTTCACAACGTTTCAAGGAAAATGTTCAAACACTTTCATATGGTTTGAATGTCATTAATCAATTAAAGCCAGTTTCATTCGATTGGAAAGCTGACTTTATGCCACGAAGTACAGGTACAAGTACACGACAGATCGGATTCATTGCAGAACAAGTTGCAATTCTCATTCCTGAACTTGTTACTTATGATTCTACTGGTCAGGTAATGAACTTGGATTATCCAAAATTAACTGCAGTCTTGGTCAATGCGATTCAACAACAGCAACTCCAGATTAATTCATTGATCGCTGGTTCCAGTACTCCTTCAGTACGTAATGGAGATGATAAGTCAAATAGTGCGCCACAAACTGCTCTCGAAATTTTGACCACTAAGGTTAATGAATTAAGTTTGAGAATGGATATCTTTGCAACTTCAACTTCAACTGCAACGAGCACGTTGGTCGCAACATCATCACCTGAGTTTATAGCCAGTGTAGCAAATTCTGTTCGTGAATTAATTCAATCTGCAGGGGAATGGGTTGTACAGAAGATCACTGCAACATTGGCAATATTCAAGCGTGTCGAAACTCAAACAGCCGCAATCTCTAATGGATTGGAAATCACCGACTCAGTCACTGGAGAGATATGGTGTATGAGAATTGCATCAGGAGAATGGGATAAGACAAAAGGATCATGTGTAGAAGAAGTTGCTACAAGTACTCCTCCGGTAGTTCCTTCAATTGAGACTCCAGACACCTCCACGAGTACTCCTGTGGCTGTTATAGATGCATCAGAACTTGCCACTTCAACACCAGTCATCCTTGTGCCTGACGTTAGTAGCAGTGTCTCAACGTCAACTTCTCCAGTTGTAACCACTCCAGAGGACGATACTAAAAGTTCGACTCCTTCTATCAGCTCAGCTCCTGAAGAGCCTGTAGTTCCTGTTGTTCAAGAACCTGAAACGGTAACTGAGGTATCAAATGATGACGAATCGTCACCAGCTGAAGAACCTGCAGATCCAGTTACCCCTTAATACTAATACATATGAAAAAGTATCTTATCCCAAGTATAGTCATTATCATAATAATAGCCGCTCTGTTCGCTTTTAATCGCAAAACAGAGGTTATTTCACCATCTTCTGTAACGGAAATATACCAAAACACTCATTTCTTCTCATTCCAACACGCTTCAACTACTCATATAGCAGAATCTTCAACCGAAAAGGGTGACCTGGTTATGGTAAATGCGGCACAGGGGATATTTCAGATATATATCACTGCGTATGATGAAGATCCCCCCACTCTCTCTGTAGAACGAATAATAAAAGATATTCCAGAATTACAAATTAAAGATAGTAAACTAATTACAGTTACCACTGGTCTAGAAGGATTAAGTTTCATCTCAGAGAATGAAAGTGGTAAAGAAACCAGAGAAATTTGGTTCGTAAATAGGGGATTTTTGTATCAAATCAGTGCACTTATAGAATCAGAACTATTTTTGGAAGAAACCATCAAAACGTGGAAAGTTATTGATTAGCAACGTCTCGGTAGTGCTAAACGTTTCTAATTGAGATTCTCTTTATAAGAGAATAGTAAGGTTTAGTAATAGTATGTGTAAACTAAGAAGAACCGCGTCCCGGTGTATTCATTGAACTGCTATCCCTCTTACTTTTCCTACGATTGTTTTTTAGCTATCCACAGATATATTATGAGAGATTGCTTGCTATAATTGATCGGACGAGTACTCACATTACCCATGAGATCTATTACTACAACAGTTGGTTCAGCTCTCCTCGGAGCCATCCTTTTATGTTCCTTAGTCTTTATCACTTCATCGTCTCAGGAGTTAGATAGAGTATACAAAGATATATCACGTATCACAGGCAGCGCTCAGTTAGCTGCAGTGGGGAGTGCGAGTATACCTACACTTGTTCAGGCAAAAGGATTGGATGCAGGATCTGTCCAAAATACCTCAGCATCTTTTACGAATACAACAGCAGGTAACCTTATAGTCGTCGCATTGCGCAAAGCAGCTCCACAAACATGCAGTATCGCCGATAGTCGAGGTAATAACTATGTCTTAGTAACGACTGTCGATCAGCCAGATGATCATCGCGATCATCTGTGGTATGCAAAAAATATATATGGAGGTGCTACAACTGTTACTATTAGTTGTCCTCAAGTAGGAACCACCCGTGTAGCTCTCCATGAATTCAGTGGTATCGATACCGGTTCTCCATTAGATCGTGTTTCTACAAATCTGGACAGTACGGGTACTTCAGCGATTGCGAGTGCGGGCAGTATGACCACTTCACAAGCCAATGAGCTTGTTTTCGGTTTCTGCTCCGTAGGAAACTCATCGAGCTTTAATCCAAGTTCAGGATATTCTCTAGCGCAAACCGTAGGAGGTAAGATCGGTACACTGTATAAAACCATATCTTCGACAGGTACTCACACACCAAGCTTTTCTATAAGTCCTGCTGATGTGTCGGCCTGTATCGGTGCTACTTTCAAAGCAGCAATCGTTGCTACTCCTTTAGATACAACAGTTCCGGGTATTTCAAGTATACAAATTAACTCCATCACAACCTCTTCAGCTACTATTTCTTGGAATACAAATGAAGCCGCAAGCACTCAGGTTGAATATGGGGTAACATCTGCATACGGAAATAATACAGGTGAGACCTCTTCATTACTACTTTCACATTCAGCTACAATCTCTGGTCTTGCTGCTAATACTACTTACAACTTTCGAGTAAATTCTCGGGATTCAGCACGCAACTTAGCCATCTCGGGTAACTTTAGCTTTACCACTTCTGCTGTTGTTGTTAGCACGCCTATTATTCCAACCGTTGTTTCTCAGAATCCGATATTTACTGCAGCCGCCGATGGAGAGGACGCTCTTCAGATTACTGATTTTCTTAATATGGACGGGGGAACCGTAGGTGCCGTGGTTGACTACTTCACTGCTCGTGCAACTTCTTTGGGAACGAGTGGTTCTTGGATTAATGGCCCTTATTATAGTGCCTCTACTCCTCATGAATTAAAATCAGCTTCAATTCCTGCTCGTCCAGCACACGGACCTATACAAATTGGCGCAGGAGCACCTATTCCAGATACAAATACAAATCGTGGCTTCGTCAAAAAAGTAACAAATGCGACAGATGCTGAATATATTGATTATGTATTCAATAATCCAAAACCACTCAAGGTTTCTGTAGGAATGTACGTATATTTCAGTGGAAATGGAGATGGTTGGAATGGAACACTTTATCGCTATTATGATGTTTTTGCCCTTACAGGCATGGCTGGTGATAATTACCAAGTTCTCAGTATTCAAACTAGTGGTGGTAATGATGGAACTCCACTCGTATTCACCAATCACACCAATATTGCACCATGTAACAGTGGTGTTGAAATATTTCAAGGCAAAGTAAATCAATGGTATTGGGTTACCGCACTCTATGACTATAGTGGTGCGAACCAACGAGCCACTATGGAGATTTATGATGCCAACACTTGGCAGCGCATGGGTGGAAACTCGTGTGATTTGGGCTCAAAACAATTAGCTTCACGTCCTCTTAACCGTATTTCAGTAGGGCAATACGATAATCACGGATATCCAACACTCAATTCAGATTATTATATGGATGATCTGATGATCGATGCTACTGGCGCCACGTTTCCGTTGATTCCGGGTGCGGCATCAGTCATCTCAAACGATACTACAGCGCCTTCAACTCCTACAAACCTCAGAGCAACAGCCGTTTCTTCTTCAGAGGTAAGTCTTTCGTGGTTAGCTTCGACAGATGCGTCTGGTATTGCTGGATATAACATATATCGTTCTACTGGTTTAGGTATTGCTACATTAATTACTTCGACTTCTGGCACTGGAACAACCTATTCAAATACTGGGCTTAGCACAAATACGTCTTATACATACCGAGTTGTAGCTCGTGACGCTTCAACAAATGCGAATGTAAGTTCGCAGAGTCTTTCTGATAGTGTTACAACGGGTTCTATTTCAGCTGCAGCCGCCATAAACTGTGATGTGACGACAGTACAATCTGCAATTACCGCAGCGCGTACAGGAGACACTATTATCTGCAAATCGGGAACATGGACGTGGAATTCAGGCTTGAGTATCAACAAAGGTATCATTTTAAAGGCTGAAACAAAGGGTGGAACGGTTATTACCAATAATTCGTCCACGTATCTTGTCAGTTATAATCCTGCCGATTACAACGCTAACAGCTCATTTCGTCTTTCAGGCTTTGTTTTCGATATGAACGATGGAACGGGTGGAGGTATACGTTTGGGTACTCCGATAAACAACCCTCCATTTACGTTGCAGACTCGTGTACGTATCGATAATAATACGTTCAAGAATCAACGTGAATTTACTGATGGTAATGAGGCTATTCGTGATTATAACGTCATGCGTGGTGTTATTGATAACAATACGTTTGATCAATACGTCTATCCATTTCGTGTCGCTAACCCTGTTTCCGGAGGTACCTGGTGGAATTACTCCGGCGATGCAGCCTTTCATAAGATTGATTTTGGACAGCAAAACAACTCGATGTACTATGAAGACAATATAATCAACAAGATTAACACCAATAATGCCGCAAATACTGGTCAACGTCCTGTTTCAGGCTGCCAATACAGTGGTAGATATATTTACCGATACAATACGATTACAACGACCGGTGACCAGTTTCCTCTATACGATTTACACGGTAATGCTACCGCTGGTGGCTCAGATTATTCATGTTTTGGTGCCGAGATGTATGGAAATAAGGTTATTGGAGGATCATCGACAGTTCGATTTATAGATCAACGTGGAGGACGAGCTCTTATTTTTGGAAATGAGATCCAAGCGGGTTCTGCTCATATTAACGTTCGTAGTGAAAAATCAGACGCAACTAATCCAGTAACCACTATCAATCCTTTGACTGGTAAGGCTTACACGCAACATGTTTCTGAAAGTTACTATTGGAATAATAAAAACGGGAATAATTTGGTGGAAGTTGTCGAGGGTTCTGATAATGGAACCGGATTTAACAGTCAGATTACGCCAAATGTTGATTATTTCTCTCAAGATGGTGGCGGTGTCACTATTGGAACATTGGCACAGCGTCCCGCGAGTTGTACTCCAGGGGCCGGATATTGGGCAACGAATGATTCACCTTCGTCTTTAATAGGTAAAGTAGGTGCGGGTGCAGCGAGTCCTGCTACAGGATCCCTTTATAGGTGTGGAACCAATAGTACATGGCCATCAACTCCTTTCTATACTCCACTCGCATATCCTCACCCATTGCGTGCAAATTGTACGTTGTATCCAGCATTGTGTGATACTGGATCTACTGTTGCCGACACAATTCCTCCAACTGTTTCAGTTTCAGTCTCAAATAGCTCGGTACAAGCAGGAATTCCTATCACACTTTCAGCAACTGCGAGTGATTCATCGGGTATTGCTGGTGTTCAATTCAAGAGAGGATCTTTCAATGTTGGATCCGAAGATACGACATCTCCTTATTCAGTAGATTGGAATACTGCAGGTGTTACTGCGGGTGCCTACATCATCAATGCAGTTGCTCGTGATAATGCCGGACTTACCACAACTTCTGCAGGAGTTGGAGTTAGCTTAACACCGGCAGGTAGTCTTTCATGCGAAAGTACCGCTCTTACGAATTTAAATTTTCATATCACCAATCAAATCAATAGTCGTCTCACACTTTCAATTCCTTCTACTGGTTTGGATATGTATACGAGTCGTCCAGCAACTGCAGGTACAGCATGGGTTCGAAATGCTAACTCTTGGACACAAAAGGGTGTTCCACTCGATTTTACTGGCGTTATGGGTTGGAACAACGATACTCCTACTCACGGTGATGCATATAGAGGAGGAGCAACATTGATTACACCACGACACTTTATTAGTGCTCAGCATTTTCTTATCAATACAGATTCGACAGTTTATTTCTTTGATAAACAAGGTAAATCAGTTGCACGCAAAGTTGTTGCAACTACCAATATTACCGGAACGGATATCAACGTCGGCTTACTCGATAGTGATGTCGATAGTTCTATTTCTTACTATCCGTTGATGTCATATACAGATACGGAAGATTATTTCCTGCGTGATAGTAGTCAGATTCCTTATAACGTTCCGATCGTAACCTTCAACAAAGAAGGTAAGGCTTTGGTACGAAAAATAGGTAATGATGGACCTGCAAACATATCCCACAGAATATATAATGCGTCTGCAGATTCACTCAAGGCTTCATTTAGTGCAGATATTATAGATGGGGACTCAGGTCAGCCTGGATTTGTGATAATTAATAATACTCCGGTTCTTCTCTTTGCTCATAGGACTGCAGGTCAAGCTCCAAATTTGGGGAACAATATAGCGGCGATTAATGCAGCTATTATAAATCTTGGAAATGCTAATGGATATAAAGTCACCGAGTATACTCCTTCAGGATTCACTCTCCACAGTAGTGCATGTACAGTTCCTGTGACATCTTCAGGGGCAGTTAAGGTCAAATTAGTAGGTACAGATCTTACTACGAGTTCTGCTCCCGTCGGTGTTGCAAGTAAGATCGATACGAGTGCAAGTAGCGTTTCAAATCCAAATGATGTGACCGGACTTACGGTGACATCTCCTCATACCGTATATGGAACAGATGCTGTTGGTTACACCGAAACCGTTGCTACGTGTACGTATTCAGTAGGAAGTACAGAATGTAATCTTGCGATACCCGCTTCATATACAACGACTGGTTTGAGTTGCTCCGCAGGTTTCTGTGGAGTGTCTGTTGCGATTAGTTCCAATACAGTCACTAAAGTAGTTTTCAAATACGATGCGGTGGTGAATGAAAATCCAGCATTGATCCCTGCTGATCGTAGTGTGCAGTGGCGGGGAGCGGTTGGTGTTGAAGGGGAAATTCCTGCTCGTCCTACAACTCGTAATTGTGTTACTTCTGACTCTGTTCCAACTGATGGAACAACCGATGCCACAGCTTCAATTCGTGCATGTATGACTAATACACCATCAGGAAATGCGGCATATCTTCCGGCGGGCACATATCCTGTTTCAGGAACAATTACCGTTCCGGCAAATAAAACATTACGAGGTGAGGGGGTAAGCACCATTCTCAAAAATACTAATGCTGCATTAAACACTATTCTTTATATTGGCGCAGGACGAGCTTCATCAGCCCTGTTACCTATAAATTCTGGATATACAAAAGATTCAAATCAAATTACGTTAGCAAACGCTTCAAGTATATCTGTTGGCAATTATCTTTTGATCAACGAACTTAATGATCCTTCTATTCCGGTCACTAAGGATAGTTATGCAGAAGCAGGAGGATGTACGTGGTGCGATCAATTTGGTGCAACACGTTTGCGTGCACAGGTAGTAAAGGTTACAGGAAAGAGTGGTAACACTCTTACGCTTGAAACTCCTCTTTTTAATACGTTCTCGTCACTTCGTTCTCCAAGTGCAATGAAATTAAATAATCTCGTAGAGTTTGTCGGTATTGAAAATCTTACCGTCAGTAACCAGGGAACAACCAAGACGGGGAATAGAAATAATATTCTTATTGAAGGTGCAGCCAATAGTTGGGTTAGAAATGTTAAAGTCGATAATTGCGGCGAACGTTGTATTGATCTACGTACGTATTTTTATCGTATTGAAATTCGCGATAACCTGATCACTCGTTGTATTAACCATGTTGATTCCGATAATTGTTACGGAACCGAAGTTGCTGAAGGATCAAATAGTCTGATCGAAAACAATATCTACAATGACACTTCCAATGGTCCTTTGTTGATGTGGGGAGCGTCAGGCAACGTTGTGGCATATAACTACATATACGGAGTGTTCCGTGATGACGATAGAGATTCATGGATGTGGCCTAATACCTGGAGTCATGGTGCGCATCCCTCATTCAATTTGTGGGAAGGTAACTTTGGATCCGGATTAAATTGGGATGGATATTGGGGAAGTGCTTCTCATAACACCGCCTTTAGAAATAGATTTACCAGTAAAGATGAATTACAAGGATTGGGTAACGGTCATGTCGAAGATGCGGCTATTATTGTAGAAAACAACAATACCTATTCGAGTATTATCGGTAACGTCCTCGGTCTTGCGGGATGGTCAAATAAATATGAAGAAAAGTCGACTCGTTATTGGAGTGGTAACCTTATATATGCGGTTTCAACACCAGGTCCTGATAATAAGCCTTTTACCAGTATGTTTAGGCATCGCAACTATGATTTTGCGACAAACTCTACAAAAAATTGTAGTGATGCCGGAGAACCTGGATGCCAAGGAAGTAATGGAGACACCATCTTACCTGCGTCATTGTATCTTGCTTCAAAACCCGCATGGTTTGGTAATGTGACATGGCCAGCTATTGGTCCCGATGTTTCTGGTTTGTATGCAAAAATTCCAGCGCAAGTATGTTTCGAACAAGGAAAAATGCCAAACTGTTTGGCTGGAGGTGTTGTAACTCCTTCTACTGGTTCCGTCAAAATAAAATTAGTGGGTACTGATCTTGATACTGGTTCAGCTCCTGCTTCTGTTACAAGTAAAATCGATAGTAGTATAGCAAGTATCTCAAATCCAAATGACGTAAGTGGAGTCTCTACGGGTTCTCGTGTGGTCTATGGAACAGATGCTGTTGGTTATACGGAAACATTTGCCACCTGCAGTTATCCTCAAGGAAGTACAGAATGTACTCTTGCGACACCCGCTTCATACACAACAACTGGCCTTACCTGCGCTGCAGGTTTCTGTGGAGTAAATGTATTTGTAAGTGCCAACACAGTTACCAGAGTAGTTTTCAAATACGATGCTGTTGTTGTAGCGACCGGTGATGCATTAATTAAACTTGTGGGAAATGATTTGGTCACACGTACTGCACCTCCAGGTGTTCAATCAAAAGTCGACTCTAGTTCATTGACCACAACAAATCCGATTACCGTTTCAGCTCTTTCTACAGGGTCACATACAGTATCATTTACCGATTCTCCAACATATTCTGAATCATATGCAACATGTACATTTGCACGAGGTGATACCGAATGTTTATTAGATTTGGATACTCAATATGTCACTACGGGTATGACATGTGCAGCGGGTCTCTGTGCGGTGCCGATAACTATCAGTGCTACGACCGTCACTAAAGTTGTTGGAAGATACGTCACCACGGTTATACCAAATCGCACACCTGTTCTTACTGTGATTGGTGCAAAATCTGGTAGTGAAAATAGTGCACTTTCATTTACCCTGACAGCAAATGATGCGGATCGTGCGGATACCTTGACCTACAGTGCAACCGGACTTCCAACAGGAGCAACTCTCAATCCTACAACCGGACTCTTTACTTGGACTCCGGTAAAGAGTAATATCGGACCCCATTCAATTACCTTTACCGTTTCAGATAATAAAGGAGGAACTGATGCTGAAACGATCAGTATTACAGTACAAGCGGCACCTATTGTTAGTCGCGTGCTTACCCTTCAGAAAACAGGTACAGGACAGGGAACAGTAGTTAGTTCTCCTTCAGGTATTAGTTGTGGCATTACATGTCCTTCAGAAACATTCTCCTTTGAAGAAGGTACACAAGTGACTCTTTCAGCTTCAGCTACAACTGGATCTACCTTTGTTGGTTGGAGTGGAGCTTGTACCGTTACCTCAGTTACTTGTGTGGTAACTCTTACATCGGCCACTACTGCTACTGCTAACTTTATTACCCTTCCTACTAACAATGTCCCTGTCCTTGTTTCTATCGGTGCAAAATCAGGTGCTGAGACGAACGCACTTTCATTTATCGTAACAGCAAATGATGCAGATCAAAATGACATACTTACGTATTCAGCTTCTGATTTACCTTTAGGTTCAAGTCTCAATCCTACAACCGGAGGATTCTCATGGACTCCAAACTATATCCAATCAGGAACACATCCAATTACGTTCACTGTTTCTGATGGAAAGGGCGGCACTGATAGTGAAGTGGTGACCATTACTATTTCAAATACAAATCAAGTTGCGACAGTTGATGCTGGTAATGATCAACGAATCTCATTGCCCTTTGGTGTGACTCTTGCGGGCTCCGCAGCAGATCTCGATGGTACACCTGTCTCATATGAATGGACTCAAGTTTCTGGTCCTGTAGCTGCCACATTCTCTTCAAAAACGACTGCAACTCCAACAGTTACATTCAATAACAGACTAGGAACATATACATTCCGTCTTACTATTACTGAAAATACAAATGCTATTGCATTCGACGAAGTTGCCATCGCTGTGGGTGCGGTAATCGTAGGTACCGGATTAGACAGTGATAGTGATGCGGTCAAAAATGTTTCTGATAAATGTCCAAATACACCATTAAATCTCTCTAAGAGAGTTAATGCTGTTGGTTGTCCGGTTCCACTCATTAAAAATGGCGTTACTATTACAGACCTGACCAATGTCGATTTGGGTGGAGTTAAATCATTTGAGCTCAGTGCAGCAGCAGGAAAGATTTCCTTTAAGAAGACAAGTGAACTCTATACATTGACGAAAAATAATGGAACAGAACAGTTGGATCTTGATACAACATTGAATATTTCAGCTGGTAAAGTCTCATTGGATTCAAGTCGCGTTCCTGAGTTAAAAGACAAGCCTGCTCTTATTACCCTCTACAATATTACTGTTGAAGAGCCCGTTATTCTTCGAGATGGTGTACGTTGTACTACCTGCACTATCTTACCCTATACTAACAATACCCTGATCTTCACGGTCCCTGGTTTCTCTGAATATACAGTGATTGAAAATCCTCCAGTGTTACCACCAGTAGTTGTGGTAAATACTCCATCTGTTGAACCTTCTTCCGAAAGAGGTACTATTTCAGGAAGTAGAGCGAATTACATCATCACGACTCCTGTAATTATTGGATCAGCAAGTCCTACTCTTCCGTATATTCCCGCATTTCCACGTCATTTATATGTAGGTCTTTCTGGAACAGATGTCCAAAATCTGCAAATATTCCTCAATACACGAGGGTATAAAGTTAACCTGACAGGAGCAGGATCACGTGGCCAAGAATCGATATTCTTTGGTCCAGCGACTGAAGCCGCCCTCAAACGCTTCCAGTGTGCCGAAGTGATTACCTGTGAAGGTACTGTTGCCACAACAGGATATGGCTCATTCGGACCACGTACTCGTGCCTTGATAAATTCACGTCTCTCAGGTGGCATAATCCCTTCTACTCCCATTGTAGTTCCCTCTATACCCATAACCTCTCCAGTTTCCCCTATACCAGTCGTTTCTTCTCCGGTTCTTGATTTTTCTACCGCAGGATTTACTCGCGACCTCGCTCTTGGTTCTGAAGGAGAGGATGTCCGTCAGTTACAACTCTACTTGAATAGTAAAGGATTCTTTATTTCTACCAGAGGCACAGGCTCTATGGGCAATGAATCAACCTACTTTGGCAATCTTACACAAGCAGCTCTTGCTCGATTCCAGGCCGCAAAGAACATTGCTCCTGCAGAAGGATACTTCGGAAGAGTGACTCGGGCATATATTAGGGCAGGGGAATAAACCGTTATTTTACAACACCTCGGATCACCGAGGTGTTGTTTTGTAAGCTAAAAAGAGTGGAAAGGAATAGGATGCTTTAGTACTTTTTTATAGAAGTAAGGGCGGGGATGAGGTAATATAGCGATTCTTAGTCATGCTGATAACAGACAGGACATACTTCCTGGAGCTCAAAACAACGGAATATCCGAGTACGTGCATAACTACCTCATTTGGATTTGAATGATCCTTTATTTGGGTGTAATCGAGAGTTGGACAAGACTGACCCTTGTTTTTCCGCCAGAATATGATACTCTTTTCCTTGTGTAAGTTTCTCGTCCTTACGCGTGTTAGTAACCTAGCGAACGAGAGTGCCGCACACGCGGAATTTAATTAAATGTCAAAGAGACTTTTCGTAGGAAGTATTGCTTGGGGTACAACTGACGCTGCTTTGAAGTCACACTTCGAACAGGTTGGTGGAGTTGAATCCGCAAACGTCATCATGGACAAGATGTCAGGACGTTCCAAGGGTTTTGGTTTCGTCGAAATGGCCGCTGATGCAGATGCACTCACAGCCGTCGACAAGCTCAATGGTTCAGAGCTCGATGGTCGCAAGATTGTTGTCTCAGAAGCACGTCCTAAACAATAAGCAATAAAATATAGGAATCAAAAAACGCCATCACTGGCGTTTTTTGATTATTCATTACTCTTTTTTCCTGATATACTTGTGCACATGAAAAATGAACACAGCAGTGATATTAATACTCATGTAGAACGCATTAGTCGCGAATTTCGAGAAGGCTTTGAATTCCTCAAACAATATCCACGATCAGTTACTATCTTTGGTTCATCTCTTCTTCATCCAGATCATCCTTCGTATATCAAGGCGATGGAATTGGGGGGTCGTATTGTTAAGGAATTAGAGTATGCGGTTATTACCGGAGGTGGCCCAGGTATTATGGAAGCTGCAAACAGGGGAGCATGTGAAGCCAGTGTCAATCCTCAACCAGGACACAAAGGAGCTGTAGGTGTTTGTAACATTCAGGGTGTTTCTGCGGGACTTACGATCAGTCTGCCCCATGAACATAACGTGAATGGGTATTCAGAACATTCCCTGAAATTCTCTTATTTCTTTTCTCGCAAGGCTATGCTGACATTTGCGGCAGAAGCATATATTTTTTTTCCGGGGGGATATGGAACTTGCGATGAATTATTTAGTGTTCTGACCCTCATTCAGACAGGCAAGATTCCACGCGTTCCGGTACTTCTCTACGATGTAAAGTTTTGGACTCCTCTACGTAGTTTCCTCGAAACAACCATGTTTCAGGAATATGGCACGATACGTGATACTGATATGGATTTCTTTGAAATCACCGATTCACTCGATCATATTGTTGATGTTGTAAAAAAAGCTCCTGTTTCAAAATGGTGGAGGAATATTAATTAATTTATTCAGAAGTCCAAGGTCCGACCTTGGAAACTACACCACATTTCAAACAGAAGTTTTATCTCCGTACAAAGAGTAAAAAGACAATCCAGGAAAAACCGATAATAACCGCTGAGATATATATCGGTGCGGATGGGGCGATTTCTGCAGCCAGAAAGCCTGCAAGGATCGGAGGGCCAACTTGAGCTAACGCTTGGATACTGGCATTGATTCCCAAAATCTCTCCTTGAACAGAGTCATCGCTTCGACGACTGACTAAACTCGGGAGAACAGCCATGCTTATACCGTTGGTGAGAGCGAAGCATGCACCTACCAACAGAAGTCCTGTTAACTTATCAGGGAAGTAGTATGCAAATATAGAGACTGCTCCGATGATTAAGAAAATACGAAGCAAGGTAACCTCATCGAGTTTGCGAGAGAGAAGGCGTAGGAAGAGTCCTTGGGTCAAAATCATCCACACGCCGACATAGGCGATATAGTATCCGATATCTGTTTGATTGAGGTGAAATTCGTTGAGAAGAAAGACTGTAAAGAAAGTGGCAAAAAGGGTAATGCCTGAATGAAAAAGAAACGTGGTCGCAAATATGCCGCGCAAATGCTTCATGCTATATGCACGGATAATATGCATGATGGCGCTAAACCAGGCGACGTTGAATTTTTGAGAAGGAATGTGCGTTTCAGGCATTGATACCTGGATCAATATCGCTGCAATAAAGGAAAGAATTGCAGCCGCCCAGAAAGGAGTTGAAGAAGTAAACCAGGATACCAGTGTTGAATCTGATAGTACGCCGCCAATAACCGGACCAATGATAAAACCAATTCCATAGGCTGCACCAACTAGACCAAATCGCGCAGCACGCTGTGCAGGAGGGGTAATATCGGCAATAGCTGCTTGGGCAACGGATATATTTCCTCCACCGATACCTCCGATAATACGCGCTGCAAACAATAAGAAGAGGTTTTGGGTGATTACACCTATAGAAAGTAAACAAAATGAGAAACCAGTAATAGCTAATGTCAGCGCCAGAACTTTTTTGCGGCCATAGTAATCAGAATATTCACCTACAATTGGTGTAGAAAAGAATTGCATCAAGGGCCATGCAGCAATCAGGAAGCCAAGCAGTATATAGCTGTATTCGGTCGGTATGTAGGATGGAAGAAGATATGAAGGTGATGTCGGATCGGCGAGGAGAGGGGGTATGACGAGTATGAGGATGCCGTTGGAGACTAAATCCAGAAATATGGCGAAGAGTATGACAGGTAACGCGCGATCAGTTCGTTTTTTCATGGCAAGGATGTGGGTGATATTATAACATGCTATTGTTATCCCATGTTCACGTTTAACATCAAGGCAAAAGTACCCGGAACCCTTGCGCGAGCAGGGGTTATTGAGACTTCTCATGGCAAGATCGAAACCCCCGCTTTTATTCCAGTTGGCACCAAAGGAACAGTTAAAGCCCTTACTCCCGAGCAAGTTCGAGAACTGGTAGGAGCGCAGGCAGTGTTAGCGAACACTTATCATTTATATTTACAGCCAGGAACCGATATTTTGACCAAAGCCGGAGGTCTACATACGTTCATGAATTGGTCAGGACCGACCTTTACTGACTCAGGCGGATTCCAGGCATTTTCACTCGGAGCTGATCATGGACGCAGAAGTAAAATTGCAGGCAGTCGTCCATCTCAAGAAGTCTCATTGGATTTTTCACGTTCAGCAGATGTCGATGTTGTACCCACGGCTCAAACTCCCTTTGCTCGAGTAGATGATGATGGAGTTGATTTCAAATCGGTCATCGATGGATCGGCGCATCGTTTTACTCCAGAAACCTCGATCGATATTCAGCATGCTATCGGTGCTGATATTATTTTTGTATTGGATGAATGTGCGGCTCCTGATGCAGATCATTCTGCACAAAATAAAGCGATCGAACGAACTGCACGCTGGGCGGAGAGATGTTTGATACATCATCAGAAAAAAGGATCTCCTTCCGCTCTGTATGGAATCGTTCAAGGTGCTCGTTTCGAAGATCTACGAAAAGAAAGTGCCCGCACGATCGGTGCGATGGATTTTGCCGGGTTTGGTATTGGAGGAACATTTGAAAAAGGTGACATGGCCACTGCGGTGGGTTGGGTTTGTGCAGAATTGCCCGAAGGGAAACCTCGACACCTGTTGGGGATCGGAGAACCGATGGATCTCATTTTAGGAATAGAAAATGGAGCAGACACTTTCGACTGTGTGGCACCGACACGCATTGCTCGTAATGGTTCCGTATATACGCGTACGCAAGGTCGTATCAATCTTTTGAATGCACAATTTATTACCGATTTTTCTCCACTCGATCCAGATTGTGGTTGTTACACGTGTACAACCTATACCCGCGCATATGTAGCGCATTTATTTAGAGCCAAAGAAATGTTGGCGGGAACTCTCGCTTCAATACATAATCTCTATTTTGTGGTCAATCTCGTCAAACAAGCTCGCACAGCTATCATCGAGGGGAAGTGGACTGAATTCAAAAACTCTTTTACATCTCCTTAGGCCTATAGTCTGCAGGAGCTGTTTTGATCCACCATTCGAGTTGATCACGAGTAAGAAGTCCTTCTTGTGCACCTACGAACTGTGCTACTGACATAGGATTGACGGGTGCCCAGAGAAACGCTTCTAGTGGAGTCTTGCCCAGAGCGAGAGCTGAGATAAAGGTTGAAGCAAACGCGTCTCCACAACCAGTACGTTCAATAGCGGGACGTGGATCTGGATACATAGGAATATGATAGTAATGATCGCCGTCATACATATAGGCACCGTTGGTATTGTCGGTGATGATCACAATCTTTGGACCGTATTCGGCCAGTTTCTTTAATAGAATTTTGAGATCATGAGAATCAGTAGAAAGAATGCGTTGTGCTTCTTCGACATTTACAAAAAATACATCACTGCGTTTATAGAGTCGCGCCAGCTTTTCTAAGCCTAGTTTCATTTGGAAAGTTCCTGGTTGAAATGCTAATTTTACTTCTGGATGCGCATCGAGATAGTCGGCAATCTGCATATGATACGGAAAGGTTGTACTGGCGAGAGAAGTTAGGTATATCCATTTTGGTGGTGGAATGGTAGGGAGTTGATAGTCGTAGTCGACGTGATTGACCAAAATAGTACGATCGACGTCATACCAGAGTACAAAGTGATAATTGGTCGGTTTGCCACGATGAGATTTTACATGAGAGGTAATAACCCCGTTGCGTTGCAGCTCAGCGAGACATTCTTTGCCGTTTTGATCGGCGCCGAGATTTGAAACAAGGGCAGAACGAATACCGAGACGTGCGCCAGCGACTGCGGCATTAGCGGCATTGCCTACGGCTTTAATAACTTTGACAGATTCAAAGGGGATTTTGTCACCAAATTTCATGCACAGTTCACAATCGTTCGTATTGACCTTACAATGGACTTCGGCTTCTTTGAGGCGAATAAAAGCGTCGGTAACAGTGTCACCGATCGCAAGAAAATCTATTTGTTTTCTAAACATGATATAATTATATCATGAATTCTTTACATGAATATATTTTAGACGCAGCAAACAGGGGAATAGCGGTAGGTCACTTCAACGTATCAACACTCGATGGTATTTGGGCGGTTGCAGATGCGGCTCAGAGTCTCGGTGTTCCAGTTATTATCGGTATATCAGAAGGAGAACGCGATTATGTGGGAGTTCGCGAGGCTGTGGCAGTTATCCAAAGTATTCGCACACAGCGCAATCAGCCTATTTTCTTGAATGCGGATCATACGTACTCATATGAACGTGTGGTTGAGGCTATAGATGCTGGTTTTGATGCGGTTATTTTTGATGGAGCAAAGCTTTCTCTCGAAGAAAACATTGCCACCACAAAAAAGTGTGTAGACTATGCTCGTGCCTCGGGTCGAAATGTATTAGTCGAAGCGGAACTCGGGTATATAGGTACTTCCTCGAAGATTCTCGATGCTATTCCCGAGGGTGCTGCAGTAGGAGAAGCAAATCTGACAACAGCGGCAGATGCGTTGCAGTTTGTTCAAGGTACTGGCGTCAATCTCTTTGCTCCTGCAGTAGGAAATATTCATGGTGTTGTTCGTGGGGGTGATCCGGCGCTCAATATCGGACGAGTCAAAGAGATTGCCGATGCCGTGCATATTCCTTTGGTCCTGCATGGAGCTTCGGGAAACTCTGATGCTGATATCAGAGACACCATCAAAAATGGCGTTGCAGTCGTACATGTCAATACTGAATTGCGTATAGCGTATCGATCTGCGCTGATCACGTCACTTTCAGATAATCCAGACGAGGTCTCACCCTACAAGTATTTACGTCCTGCAAAGCTCGCGATGCAAAAGGTGGTTGAGGATAAGTTGAAGGTATTTAATATGATGTAATGGTATACTAATCACACTATGTCTTCAGGCGTACAATTTGACGAGGATAAGTTTAATTATAGTGTCAAGCCACAACCGAATTTTGCAGGATCAAATGGTCAGCAACATTCGTCTTCTTCCAGTGCAACAGGATTGAGCGGCTGGCTCATCAAGAAAGGCTGGGTGAAGTCCGAAAGTGCAGCACAGGTAGTCTTGTTCGTTGTGATGGGGGTCAATATCGTTATTACTATCGTTATAATAAAGTTCTTTTTATGAAAACACACAAAAACCACACTGACCACAAATTACCTCGATCGGTATATGCGGTGATGATATCGTCAATCGTTGCAAATGTTTTTGTTGCGTATGTTATTCTGTTCTATTTTCTTTAATATATGAAAAATAAAAATAAAGGTTTTACATTGATTGAACTGATGGTGGTCATATCCATCATCGGTGTGTTGTCGAGTGTGGTATTGGCAGGTTTGCAAAGTACTCGTGTAAAGGCTCGTAACTCTCGTATTGTGCAAGGAGTTCAACAGCTCCGAAATCAGATTGAATTGACACGAAGTGGGGACAGTTATCCTTCGTTGTTGGGATCTACACAGTCCAGTTATTCTCCTCCTCCTAACCATCAAGCAAGACATTCATCTTTTACCACAAATTTGAATGTTCTAGTTACTGATATTCTTAAGCAAAATAATCTGACGTATCCTACTGGATATAGTGGAAACTCCACATCAGGAGGTGGTTGTGGAGTAACCTACGATATTGCTGCGGCAAGCAATGCTTTAACGATATATATCGATAATACAACGTGTGGAGCTGCAACAAAATACGCAATTTATGCCGCTATGGGACCAGTGATTGGTTCTTCTGGATATTTCTGTATCGATTCAGCTGGTAAAACTACCAAGACGACTTCTGGTGCTATACTTGCTCCGTCCACGGTAGCAACCTGTCAGTAAAATGGCTTACTTTCCGGAGGCCTCGCCTCGAGGCGAGGCCTCCGGAAAGAATATTTTTTGACTTAATTATCAATTCCTGTATACTAGTTCTCATGTTGTCATTAACTGTAGAAAAGCGCGATATCAATACAAATGTCGGACATATCCGAAAAGGAGGCAAGATGCCTGCTGTTTTCTATGGTCCTACCGAGGCTTCAACTGCCGTCTCTATTCCTGTGGTTGAGTTCAAAAAGGTCTGGAAAAAGGCCGGTGAATCCTCAGTTATTATCCTCCGTGAAGCTTCAGGAACAGAACATGAAGTCCTCATTCACGAGATCGACATCCATCCTCTGACCGGCGAACCTCGTCATGCTGACTTTTATGTCATCGAAAAGGGTAAAAAGGTAGAAGTTGCCGTTCCTCTCATATTCACTGGCGTTTCTTCTGCCGTAAAGGATAAGGCGGGTATCTTGGTCAAAGTTCACCGTGAACTCAAGATTGAGGCTGCTCCACGCGATCTCCCTCACGAACTCACCGTTGATATTTCCAAACTCGTTGAACTCTCAGATGTTATTCACGCAAAGGACATTCCATTACCAAAAGGTGTTGAACTCAAGGTGAATCTCGACGAAGTTATTGCTTCTATCTCCGAATCAAAGGAAGAAGTTGAAGAAGCTCCTACTGCGATCGATATGTCTGCGATCGAAGTTGCAGCCAAAGGTAAGGAAGTTAAAGAAGGTGAAGGAGAAGCTACTCCTGCAGCCGAAGCAAAGGGTGGAGACAAGAAATAATACAGAACATTCAAAAACACTCCATGTTTCGTCAGAACTGACGGATCGGGGTGTTTTTTGTTATACTATATACTCTATGAACATGGCACCCCGATACGTCGCCATAATCGCCTTAGTGCTCGTCAGTATGCCTTTTTTCGTATTCGCACAAGAACTCACTCCTTCTCAAAAGGCTGCTTTAGAACGTGAATTGGCCCAAGTAGAAGCCGAACAGAAATTGGTGGAAATACAATTGGTCAAAACCCAAGCCCAAAGCTCGTCACTGCAACGCGATATCAGCTTGCTAGACCAAAAGATCAAAGCCGCCCAGCTCAATATTCGTGCCAAAAACCTCAAGATAGAATCCTTGGGAAAGGATATCAAACAAAAAGAAACTCATATTACTAATCTTGAAAAACGCATTGAGAAGGGCAAGGAGACCCTCTCTGTTATTTTGAGAAAAACCAATGAAACGACTTTGGTAACATTGCCGGAAATGCTTCTTGCGCAGACCAATCTCTCGAGAGTCTTGCAAGATTTGGATGAATTTGAATCCATACAGAGTGGTCTCAAGAATACCTTTGAACAGATACGATCCGATAAGGTTGAAACGGCTACCGAGAAAAATACCCTCGATAAACGTCGTAACATCGAAAAAGATGCGGCTTATGTCATTGGACAGGAAAAAAAGAATATTGAGGGCGATGAAAAAGAGAAAAAAAGATTATTGGCAGTGAGTAAGAGTAGTGAGCAGTCTTATCAGACAGACTTGGCCGCAAAGCGCGCCCGAGCTGTACAGATTCGTGCAACACTCTTTCCGCTTCGTGGTTCAGATCCGATCCCATTCGGAGATGCATATCGATATGCAGTGGCAGCATCACGGATCACCGGTATTCGACCGGCATTTGTATTGGCAGTCATTCAACAAGAATCAAACCTCGGTGCCAATGTGGGTACTTGTAACCGCAAGAATGATCCTGCGGAAAAGCATTGGTCAAAGATCATGCCTGGTCCCGCCGATCAAGCTGCGGGACTTTCTCGTCGGGATGATCAAAGTGTATTCAAACGTATTGTAGAAGCACTCGGAACAAGTCCTGAAGGATTACCGCTCTCATGTCCTTGGGGAGCAGGATGGGGAGGGGCGATGGGTCCTGCACAGTTTATTCCGACTACTTGGGCTCTTTTTGAAAAGCGCATTTCAACAGCACTGGGAAATATTCATCCTGATCCATGGAATCCTCAACATGCCTTTATTGCCTCAGCGTTGTATCTCTCCGATCTTGGTGCAGATAGCCAGACCTATACCGCCGAACGTAATGCCGCATGTCGTTATTATTCAGGACGTGCGTGTGATGCAAAATCCCCAGCCAATGCATTCTATGGTAATGAAGTAGTTGTTCGTGCAGATACAATTCAGCGCACAATGATCGATCCGTTGTTAGGTTTGTAACTACCTCTAGATCGTCAAGATAACTGGAATCACGATTGGTCGTTTTGCTGTGCGTTGCAAGAGGAATTTACCAACAACATCGGTGACATTGTCTTTGATGAAATCTAAGTTAATTGGATTCATGCCATGAGATGATTTCTCAACAGTCTCACGAATCAAGATACGAACTTCATGGAGCAATTCCTGTGCTTCACGGAGATAGACGAAACCGCGGGAGATGATATCAGGAGACTTACGGAGCTTGCCTGTTTGGGCATTCATAATACCAAAGATGATAAAGATACCATCTTGCGCCAACATCTGACGATCACGGATAACCACATCCTGAACATCTCCTACAGAGAAACCGTCAACCAAGACCAATCCTGAGGCCACCTTTTCTTTGAGTTTAACAATACGAGTGCCTCCGTTTTGAATTTCAACGACTGAACCATTGTCAGGAATAATAACGTCTTCTTCGCGAAGATTGTTGGCTTCCTTTGCAACGTCACAGTGTGCGCGCAACATGTAGTGATAACCGTGGAGAGGCATAAAGAACTTTGGATGAATCTTCTTGTGGATCCAGGCAGTTTCATCGCGGTTCGCGTGACCAGAGGAATGCACATCTGCAATTTTGTAGTGCAGGATTTTTGCACCTTGACGCGAAAGGTTATCTTTGAGTTTTTGAACCGCACGTTCGTTACCTGGAACAACTGAAGAAGAAAGGATAATCGTGTCACGAGGAGTGATCTTGATCTTGGCATGCGTCTTTTGTGACATACGTACCAAAGCAGAGAAATCATTTGCTTGCGCACCTGTTGAAAGAATGACGATTCGATCAGGGGAATAATTTTCAATGTCGTCAACAGAAATAATTGTTTCTTTCTTTGCTTTCAAAAGACCAATCTGTTTACAGATTTCGATGTTTTGTTTGAGACTGCGACCTTCAACGACAACTTTCTTTCCGTACTTTTCAGAGAATTCAACGATCTTCAATAGACGTTCCAAAAGGGAAGAGAATGTTGCAATGATCAGACGCCCTTGCATATTCTTGATAATTTCTTCGAGGTTTCGATGTACAACTTTTTCAGATAATGAAAAACCAGGGTTTTCCACGTTCGTTGAATCGGCCATGAGCATCAAGACGTTTTCATTTTTGAATGCGCGATCGTACTCGGCTTCTTCTGCGGGAGTTGCTACACCGTCGTCATGATCAAGTTTGAGGTCACCAGTATGAACGATAGAGCCGTACGGAGTCTGGATGATTATGCCCATTGCATCGGGAATCGTATGGGTAACCGCAAAGAATTTAACCTTGAGGGCACCTACAGTAATAGTTTCATTTTTCTCAACGACACGGAGATCAATTTTTGGTACATGAGGGAATTCTTCTTGGCGCTTGTTGATCAAGATAGACGTAAGAAGACGGGTATACAATGGTGGATTACCAATACGAGGCATAACGTAGGGAAGTCCGCCGATGTGGTCGAGGTGACCGTGAGTGATTAACACTGCACGTACACGACTCTGACGTTCTTCGAGGTACTTTGTATTCGGAAGAATAAAATCAACACCCGGTGTTTCATCGTCTTTAAATTGGAAACCAATATCAACAACAATGATGTCGTTACCAAATTCAATGGCAGTCATG
>Ga0163153_10002656_pt1 | contig 25376 bp, 27 predicted proteins | sample OliLakLV19MP6IB1_FD_148629 | JGI IMG/M metagenome (GOLD analysis project Ga0163153, IMG submission 148629) | Freshwater microbial mat bacterial communities from Lake Vanda, McMurdo Dry Valleys, Antarctica - Oligotrophic Lake LV.19.MP6.IB-1 | ecosystem: Environmental > Aquatic > Freshwater >...
CAGGACAAGGGGGAAGCGGGTGCCGATCCGATGAGGGTATTTACTATGTGAATGGCGCAAAACCGATGAATGGTGTGTGTCTATACCGGCGCATGCATACGTGCATATAAGGAAAAAATATCGTTATATTTCAACTGGTTAAGCCCTAAAAACCTGTCTACAAAATCAACATGTATGCATGCGGGCCCTGTGAGCGCTTCGGAGAGGGTGGGGTGCGCGCCCCGTCAGATTTAGCGCGCACCCCACCCGTTCCCCCGCCTGATGGGGCAGGGTTGCCCGATCCATTCAAACTTCAAGTCGCAGCTGAGCACCGTGCTTTTCAGAACGGAGCCAGAAGTATGGAACATATAACGAACATATGTATCGCGTCAAGCTGAATTTAGAACAGCAAGGCAGGTACTGCGTCACGTCCCCCATCGTCTGCAGCGCCTGGCTGCGCATCGTTAGCTGCTGCAGACGATGGGGGGAAATGGCGCGGTGGCAACGAAAGTGTTTAAGGTCAGACACCTTAGTCATGGCTTTGTGATTTTGGTGTCTGACCCCGTGTGCCCAGCGACATTACCTTGCACCGATCTGGCAAGGTCGCAGCATCCGGGAAATTGCCCGTTTGCGAAAGCTCTATGGTTCCCAGGTTCCCGGGAAGGAGAACAAGTAAGCAGAAGCGGGCGGTGGTGGCGCATCAAACGCGAATGATCGTGTCGCTGTAACGGGCGACCAGATCGTCATGGGTCACGAGCCGCAGGGGCTCACAGAGGGCCTGCGCAACCAGCAATCGATCAAACGGGTCGAAATGATGCGCCGGCAGGTCCTCGACCGCGAGCGCATGCGCGGGCGTGATCGCGAGCGTGTTGTAGCCCGCGAGAGCGAAAGCCGCAGCCGCTTGTCGCGCGGAGAGAACGATGGCGGAGTAGCTCTTTCGTCCGAGCGCATGCTTGATAGCTATTTCCCATAGGCTGGTCGTGCTGACGGCAATCGTGTTGGCCGGGTCGCTGATCAATTCGCGCGCGCGCGCGGACAAACGCTTGTGACCAGCTACGGCCCACAATGCGACGTGGGTGTCCAGCAGCAAATTCACAGTCTCGCCTTTTTTGCGCGCCGTTTTTTGGGTAGCCCAAACATGCCGGCGATGATCTCGGTCATCTTTGGATCGTCGGGCGGAATGTCGCCGGCAATTTTGATGACGCCTATCCGTTGCACCGGCCGCGCCGCCGTCTTCATCGGCAGCAGGCGCGCCGCCGGCCGGCCGTTGCGTGCGATCACGATCTCGGCCTCAGCCCCGCTCTCGACCGCCTCGATCAGGCGCGAGAGACTGGATTTCGCGTCGAAAATATTCACCGTGCGCATTGAGATCTCCATTTGCCTGACCGATAGGTTAGCTAGACTAAGCTAACATACCTTGAAGGCGTCGCAAATCGCTATTTCGCCGGCCTGGGACCGCGGGCGTCCCGCCCGCACTTTTGAAGTATCCACGTTCACCGGCGCAGGTAGGGCGGGCAGGATGCCCGCGCTCCCAGGTTCGCACCAACTTCCCTACCGCGTAAACGCCCGCCCCGGCACGAGTTCGCCTTCAGGTCCCAGCCGCCCGACATAGCACCGGTTGAAGGCGCCGCAATATGTGTAGTACATCGCCACGCGATTCCCGCGCCGGTCGATCCAGTAGCAAAGCTCGACACCCCAGCCGACCTTTGGAATAGTCTGGCACAGATCACCCTCGCCATCGATGCGCCAGGTTCCGTACTCGACATAGCCAAGCGCTTCGATGGAGGCGTGCGGCACGCGCGCGCCAAGTTTCTGGAAATGGGCCTCTAACTTGCCGCCAGCCATATAATAAATCTGCCAGTAAAATTCCGAGCGCTGCCCGACATCGGCCGGCGCAGAGCCGTCGGCAAACCCTTCGGTACCACGCAGCGTGTGGTCGGTGAGCCAATCCCGCAAATTTCCTCGCCGGCCAATAACGGTGACGCGCTCCGTCGGCCAATCGGATCTGGACTTCGGCTGCTCGCTGGAGCCCTTCGGCTTTGTCTCCGCAGCGGCTGCAAGCCCGATTGAAAGCGCGGCCGCACATCCCATCGCAAGGCATGCGGCAAATACAATTCGTGCGGCTCTGGCTTTCACGGCTGGGAAACCTCTATGCTGACGCTCAAATTGGAGTGGATCAAATTTTCCGCGTCTTGGCAAAGCGCAATTGCGCTTGGCGCTTAAGTTTAGTGGCGGGCAATTGTGACTTACGCACAAACCCCCATCCCCTGCGAGCCACAAGTGCTGCGCAGGGACTTGCCCCCGCAAGCGGGGGAAGACACCAGATTTTCTGTCTGCCCCCGCTTGCGTGGGAAGTGGCTGCGCCGCGTTAGCGGCCGCAGACGATGGGGGCCTTCGGTCACAGCCAGCAATCTGATAACTGTAGTGCAGTTTCGACTCAGTGGGGACTTCAGTGGATTTTCCGCCGCAACTCCAAAGCGCCATTGGACTGGGCGTGTTCGTTTTTATCGGTTGGGCCCTGTCCGAGAACCGGGCCGCCTTTCCCTGGACCCTGGTGGTCGTCGGAATTACCTTGCAGATAGGCTTGGCAACCCTGTTCCTCGGCGTTCCCTTCATGCGTGACGGCCTGTTGTCGTTGAACGTATTGGTCGATGCCATCCAGTCTGCAACCGCCAAAGGCACGTCCTTTGTCTTCGGCTTCACCGGCGGCGGACCGGCGCCGTTTGCGGTCACCAACCCCAAATCGATCGTGACGATTGCCTTCACAATTCTCCCGATCGTCATCGTTATGTCAGCGCTCTCCGCCCTGCTATGGCACTGGCGCATTCTGCCCGTCGTCGTGCGCGGCTTTGCCTATGCCCTGGAAAAGAGCATGAAAATCGGCGGCGCGCTGGGCTTGGGCTGCGCCTCCAATATTTTTCTCGGCATGATCGAAGCCCCACTACTCATTCGGCCATACCTGGAGAAAATGACGCGCAGCGAACTCTTCACGCTGTTGACCTGCGGACTGGCCAACGTCGCAGGCACGGTTTTGGTGCTTTACGCAACCATCCTCGAGCCGGCCATTCCAGGCGCATTGGGGCACATCATTGTGGCGTCTCTGCTGTCGTTGCCAGCCTCCATTTTGCTGTCGAAAGTGATGATCCCTGGCACCGAAACAACGCCAGCCGATCTCGGCACTAAGCCGCTCTATCGCTCGACCATGGATGCCATTTCCACCGGCGCCGAGGATGGCATGAAAATCTACCTCAGCATTATCGCCATGCTTGTCGTGATGATCTCATTGGTGGCGCTGGCAAATATTGCCCTCGGCAATATCGAAGTGGCAGGGGCGCCGCTGAGTTTTGAACGGGCAATCGGCTGGATATTTGCACCCATAGTTTGGCTGATCGGTGTACCGTTCAGTGATGCAGCAGTGGCCGGCAGCCTGATGGGCACCAAAACCATCCTCAACGAACTCATCGCCTACCTCAATCTTGCCGCATTGCCGGGCGATGCTTTGACCGAACGCTCGAAGCTGCTCATGCTCTACGCCATGTGCGGGTTCGCCAACCTTGGATCTGTCGGCATGATGATTGGCTCAATCAGTGCGCTCGCGCCCTCCCGCCGGGACGAAATCGTCGAACTGTCGCTGAAATCCATCATCCCGGGAACCTTGTCCACGTGCATGACGGCCGCAGTCGTCGGATTGTTGCCGGGATAAACCATGTCCAGATCACTCGCCAGATTGCAGTCGTGGATGCTTTGGATCGCAGGCGTGCTCGCTATTCTGGGCTCCATCGGTCTGGCAAGTCTTCCGCTGAAATTTTTGTTCCTCCAGGCAAACATCCTGATGCCGATCGTGGGGCTCTTGTGTTTGGGCTCCGCCTTCATCGTCAGTGAGCGCGCCACAATCGATGTCAAAGACCCGTCGCTGTCACGCCGTATCCGGATTTGGGCATTGATCATTTTGGGCATATTGAGTTTCATCTCCATTCTGCCCATCATCGACTTGCCGGTTCAGTTGCCTTTTCTGCGCCTGGATATGCTGATGCTAATCATTGGATTTGGCTGTCTTTTCTTCGCCTATATCGGCACCCGCACCTGACAAAGCAAAAAAATAAACAATTCGTGTATGAACCGCACTTGAGTCCTTGCGCTTAATGCCGCATTAGCTCGCATCGAATACCATCTCACATAAAAGCGACTTCAGGAGTGCCGGGTTTGCAGCGTTCAGCAGTTGAGATGAAACCCGGCGATCGTATGTCCTGGCTGACCATCCTGGGCTTCGGCCAACTGGCAGTACCTTTGGCATTCGCAGGACTTCCCATCGCGGTTTTTGTCTCGAAGTTTTACGCCGAAGATCTGAAAATCAACATCGAAACCGTCGGCCTCATTCTCCTCGTGGCCCGCCTTGCCGACTTCCTCGTCGATCCCATCATCGGTTACGCCAGCGACCGCACCACGTGGAGTTTAGGCCGCAGACGCACCTGGGTGTTGCTCGGCGCCCCGGTCTTCATGCTCGGCGTTTACATGCTGTTCCTGCCCCCTCCGGGCGCTGACGAAACTCACCTCTTGATCTGGATCGCCGTCTTCTATCTCGGCTGGACGATGATCACGATTCCCTACGGCGCCTGGGGCGCCGAACTTTCTGGCGACTACAACGAACGCTCGCGCATCACCGGCGTCCGCGAAATCTTCACGCTCGTGGGCCTGGCATTGGCCGGCGCCATCCCCGTCATCGTCGGCGTCGCATCGGCGGCCGAAGGCGGTGGCTACTGGAACGCGATGGCCGTGCTCGGCTGGACCATTGTCATCCTCACGCCGTTCGGTGTCGCCATCATGTTCGCCTCTACACCCGAGCCGCCCTATGGCTCGACCGAACATGTCTCGGTCTGGAAGGGTGCCAAGGCCGCCATTTCCAACCTGCCGTTCTTGCGCTTGTTCTTCGCCACTTTTTTCGTTCGCATTGCCTCCCGCGCCGCTGAAGTTTTATTCTTGTTCTACATGGTGGATGCGGTCGGCCTGACCAAGGCCCAAGGCAATCATTTTCCCCTCGCCCTTATCATTGCGGCCATCGTCTTCGCGCCCCTGTGGATCTGGCTTGGCGGCAGGATCACCAAACACAAAGCGCTGTCCATCGCCATGCTCATCGGCGTGGGCGTTTTTGCAACCTTGCCCCTGCTTCAGGGTTTCGGCTACTGGCCCAATCTCGCATTGTTTGCGTTGTTGGGCGCCGCATTTTCAGCCCCCTATACCTTGGGCCAATCCATCGCCGCCGACGTTGTCGATCTCGATTCACTGCGAACCCATGAACCACGCGCTGGTCTTCTGATCTCCTTCTTCGGCCTTGCCATCAAAGGCGGCGACGCTGTCGGCGCTGGCTTCGCGCTGATGCTCGTGGGCTATCTCGGTTTCAGTTCAGGCGTTGTCGAAAAATCACCGGAAGCCATATCCGCCCTGACCTATGTATTCTCGCTTCTTCCGATTATTTTCTACTTGCCAGCCATCGCTCTGCTGTGGTCGTTTCCCATCACCCCGGAAGTTCAGCGCCGCATTCGCAGTCTGGTGGAGCATCGCGCCAAACGCGCTTTTAGGCCCCAAGACCAAACGCCTTTGCAATCAATTGATACGACCGCACCCGCGCTGCAAAATCAAAGGTGATTGTCAGCACCACGGCTTCGTCTGCGCCATACTCGGCTGCAATCTTCTCAAGTCCTGCTCGCACCCGTTCTGCGGTTCCGGTAATCCCGCGCGCAGCGATGCCGCGCAACATCACCCGGTCCTCAGGCGTATACGCAAAGGCCGCCGCCTCTTCCGGCGAAGGAAACGGCCCCGCCTGATTGCGCAGCAACTGCATCACCCAAAGATTGCGCGTCAGGCACAAGCGTTCGGCCTCGTCTTCCGTATCAGCCGCCAGCGCGAATACCGCCACACTCACTCGCGGAACATCACCATCGCGATGCGGTTTGAACTGCCGCCGGTAAGTCTGCGCCGCCTCGACACCGCTGCCATCCGGCGAAATAAACTGCGCAAACGACAATGGCAGCCCAAGCTCAGCTGCAAAAACAGCGCCACTCAAACTTGAAGCCAGCATCCACATTTCTGGCATCCCGGGCCCGCGCGGCGAAGCATGGATTTGCCGGTAGGGATGCGTCGCAGGCCATTCGGCAAGACCTGCCGCCTCCTCAAGATAATGCCGCAACAACTCTGCCTGTTGGGGAAAGGCTGCGATATCCCAAGCCTGCGGACCCGCTTGCAGGGCCACACTCGTGCGCCCATCTGCGCCCGGTGCGCGTCCGATTGCGAGATCCACGCGCCCAGGATAAAGCGTCTCCAGCATCCGGAAATTCTCCGCCACTTTCAGCGGACTGTAATGCGGCAGCATGATCCCGCCCGAGCCGACGCGGATCGTTTTCGTTTCCGCCGCAACCCGCGCGATCAAAACTTCGGGCGTCGAACCCGCAAACGAACTCGTATTGTGATGCTCGGCCAGCCAATAGCGGCTGTAGCCGAAGCGCTCGCAACATTTCGCAAGCTCAATCGTCTCGCGCACGGCATCAGCTGCCGTGCCACCTTTGCGAATGGGCGATTGATCGAGTGCGCTAAGTTTCATCCGCCAAGGGTCTATGCGCTTGCCGGTCGCCAAGCAAGCTCACAACCAGTCCCGTCAGTGTAATCGCAAACATCGCGCCGATCACCAGTGTCAGCCACGGCTCATCCAGCGACGACTGGGCGTTGGTGTTGGCGACTTCGGTGCCCGCACTCATGAGGTCAGACACATGCCCGAACAGCGACATGTAGAACATCGCGCTCGTAAATCCCCAGCCTGCGGTCAATATCGCCGTGCCGCGATTGCCCGGGTTCCAGAGTACCGACACTGCGCCCCATTGCAGAAGAAACACGGCGATATAGTCGATAACCCAGAACGGCCACCATTGAACCTCGCCCGAGTTTCGCAAGGCCTCGGCGACGGCCAGAAATGTTCCAAACCCAAGCGCGAGCCACGCCGCGAAATTCTTCATGTTACCCCACGCGGTTTTCAACAACCGCCCCCAACCCAATCAACTGATCGATATCCTCTTCACCATAGCCTGCCTCGCGCAACACCGCACGATTGTCTGCGCCGAAATCGGGCGGCGTGTGACGGGTCTGCGCTTTATTACGGGACATTTTCACCGGTGAGGCGATCCCCCTATAGGAATCTCGCTCGACAAGCATCTCCCGCGCCGCCGTTTGTGGATCGTTGAGCGTCTCTTCGATGGTGTTCAATGGTCCCGCAGGCACACCAGCTTTCAAAATCTCCAACGCAACCTTCGGCCCATCCACCTTCGCAAAGGCATCGCGCAGAATTTTCGTGAGCGCCGCCCGATGCGCATTGCGATCCGCCATCGTTTTGAATCTTGGATCGTCGGCAACCGCCGCCATCCCCAGAACCGTCAACACCTTGCGAAACTGCGCGTCGTTGCCGATTCCCAAATAGATGGGGCGCGTTGCGGTCGGATAGAGATCATAGGGTGTCAAATTCGGATGCGCGTTGCCCAAAAGTTTCGGAACTCGTCCATCCATCAACCAATTTCCCGAATGCGGATGCAGGATCGACAGCCCCGCATCATAGAGCGCCACCTCGACAAACTGTCCCTGGCCCGAGCGCTGCCGTTCGTGGAGCGCCAACAGGATCCCGATCACGAGATTGAGCCCCGTCGCCATGTCGACCATCGGCACGCCCAATTTCACAGGCCCCGACTCCGGCGAACCGTTGCACGACGACAAACTCGTCATCGCCTGCACGATCGCGTCATAGCCGGGCATGCCGCCCAAAGGTCCGTCTGCGCCGAAGCCCGACACCCTCGCATGAATCAGGCGGGGAAAACGCTTCGACAAAACGTCGAACCCCATTCCCCAGCGCTCCATCGTACCGGTCTTGAAATTCTCGACCAGAACGTCGGTATCGCCAAGCAACTTGAACACTACCTCCCGCGCCTCTGGCTTCGTCAGGTCGAGTGCCATACCGCGTTTGTTGCGGTTGATATTCACATAATAGGCCGACGCCCCGCTCGCGCGATCACCGTCCTGAAACGGCGGCCCCCACTCGCGCGTCTCGTCGCCCTGCGGCGGCTCGACCTTGACGACGTCGGCACCGTGATCGCCTAAAATCTGCGTCGCATACGGCCCGCCCAAAACGCGGCTGAGGTCAATGACTTTGACGCCCGCCAGCGCCCCGGAATTTTGAATCATAAACACTGCTCCGCTTTCGCGCTGCATAGCACACTCGAAAGCGGCAGGCAGGAGTGGCGAATGCCTATTCCCAAAGTTTCATGCCGATCCAGCCGTAAGCGTACAGGTAACCCGCAAAGCCAAGCACTGCGAGGCTATTGAGCCAAGCAAAACCGCGCACGATCACGTTCGCACCCGATCCCATCGCCGAGCGCACGAGCGAGAGCCCGCCCAGCGCCGGCACGGCAATCGAGAGGCCATAGAGCGCCCAGCCAAGGGAGCTTGGCTTGCCCACCAGCCCCAGGTCGTTGGCGCTGACCAGGTAGATGAAAAGACCGGCGAGCGATACGGTCGAGAGCATCGCGAGCCACGGCAGCAGCCTGATCGTCACGCCGCCGCGTTCGCCCAAGCGGCCGAAGAACGCGCTCGGGATCCAGATCAGCATGTAGAGCGCGGACACCACGAGAGCGAGCGCGTACACCGCCGCCAGCGCCGCCTTGCCCACGAGTTCCGGGAGCGGCACTTTGCGGCCGGCGCCGACTGCCGTGAACATCAAAACGTCATCGCCTTTGAGTGCGAAGACGATGTTTGGCGCGGCCTTGTCAATCTTCTGGAAGATGTTGTTGCCGACATGGGTGCGTTTCGTGTCGTTGAACTCGAGTTCGCCGCCCTTTGCGCGCGCGGTTTGCCAGCCGAAGATGCTCTCAAGAACCGCAAGCTTCTGCTGGCGTGGCGTGATTGATTGGTAGAAACCGGTCAACCGTTCCAATTCGGCAGGAGCCAGAGGCACAGCGACTGTTTTTGGCTCGGGAAAATTCCGCTCAAGGTAGCTTCTGATTTCATCGCCAGCCGCAAAGGCTTCCGACGCACCGAGGTTCGCCATGACCACGAAGCCGGCACCTTGGCCAGGCGCGTATTCGTATTTCGAGACGAAGCCGTCGATGCCGCCGTCGTGGCCGAAGAACAGGCCCTTCCTGCCAGCATAGATCATGTTGCCCAGACCGTAGCCATATTTGAGGCCGGCGCGCGCGCCGTCGTTGGACTCGGGGCGTTCGATTCGCTCGACGGAGGCGGTGCTGAGATAGGTGCGCCCGTCCAGCGTCCCGCGACCGAGCATCAGCAACGGCAGCTTCGCCAAGTCCTTTGACGTGACGTTCAGCGAACCCGAGGGCCGCGCCAGGACTTCGACGAACGGCTCCTCTTTGGCGCCTCCGTCGCTGTAGCTCTTGGACAGCCGATCGCTGATTTGCGGTTCGCGTGTCCAATAGGCGCTCTCCATGCCGAGCTGGCCGGTCAGGCGGCTTGCAATGAAGTCCTGAAATTTCTGCCCGCTGACTTTTTCGATAATGCGCCCGGCGATCACAGGCCCCGCGTTGCAGTACGACGTCATCGTGCCGGGCTTCCAGCGGCTCTTGTACGGGCCGTACTTGTCGACGGCATCAGACAGCGGCACGTCTTTGCCTTCGAGCAGATAGTGGCGGAAGGTGATGTCGTAGAAGCCCGTCGTGTGCTCCAAAAGATGCACGAGGCGGACCGGGTCGGTCTTTTCCCAGGGGTTGTCGTATTTCAGTTCGGGCATCAGGTCGGCGAGCTTTGCGTCGAGGTTGAGCTTGCCTTCTTCGACCAGCATCATAACCGCGATGCCGGTGAAGCTTTTGGAGATGGAGCCCGCGCGGAAGACCGTTTCCGGGGTGACCGGCTTTTTCGTTTTGAGGTCGGCAAAACCATAGCCTTTCGAAAGGACGATTTGGCCGCCCTCGACGATGGTAACGCTTGCGCCGGGGACTTTTCCTTTGGCGAATTCTGCCGCAAGCCGCTTGTCGAGCTCCTCAAGAGAGGCGGCAGGTTTCGGCTTCTCCGGTTCGGCCGCTTGCGCGCTAGCTGCAAACACAAAACCCAAAACAACGGCCATGGCCGCGACGCAATGATTCAAGGCAACCCCCAGAAAGATGAGTAAGAACGTGCAATACCGTATCACGCGTGCCCCACGCCCCGAAGCGATTGATGAAATCGTGGACATCAAAACGCCGCAATGAAACTCGCCTGCTTGGAGAAATTCACTTTGCGAGCGTAGGCTGGGAGATGTAAGCATCACCGGTAACGAAGCCCATTTGCGGCCTCGCCAATGGGTGCAAAACTGATCGAACTGGTCCCAAGAAAACAGCTTGACGGCTTCATCGCCAAGTACGATCCGAGCATCGCAGCCGCCGCGCGACAGATATTGGCCGCCATGCGCAAGCGGTTGCCAGGCGCATTGGAGCTTGTCTATGACAACTATAACGCGCTCGCCGTAGGCTTTGGCCCGTCTGAGAAAGTGTCTGATGTTGTATTCTCCATTGCCCTTTACCCGCGGTGGATCAGCCTGTTCTTTTTCAACGGGCCAAAGCTCAAGGACCCGAAAAAACTTCTGAAGGGAAGCGGCAGCAAGGTCCGCCACATCGTGCTCGAAAGCGCAAAGTCGCTCGCCGATCCGGATGTCGGTGCCTTGATGGACCAGGCCCTGATACTCAATCCGCTGAACGCCACTGGAAAACACCGCATCGTCATAAAATCGGTCTCCGCGAAACAGCGCCCGCGACGGCCTTGAGTGTTCACATTTCTCCCATTCGCTGTCATGGTCCGCGCAGGCGGACCACCCACGACGTGACTTGAATCTGGTGTAACAAGTCGTGAATGGTCGGCCTTCGCCGAACAAGACCACCGGAACCCCTCCATGCCCCTCGACATTGAAACCCGTAACGAACTCATCGCCACCGTCCGCCGCTTCGTCAGCGAGCGCCTCGTCCCCAACGAGGACAAGACCGCGCGTGACGATCTCGTCCCCGACGCCATCGTCGCCGAGATGCGAGAGCTGGGCTTGTTCGGCATTTCGATCCCCACCGAATATGGCGGCCTTGGCCTGACCATGGAGGAGGAGGTCCTCGTTTGCATCGAACTTGGCCAAACCTCGCCCGCCTTCCGCTCGACCATAGGCACCAATGTCGGCATCGGCAGCCAGGGCCTGGTCATGTTCGGCCGCGAAGATCAAAAGCGCGAGTGGCTGCCCAAACTCGCCAGCGGTGAAGCCATCGCCAGCTTCTGCCTCACCGAACCGGGTGCGGGCTCCGACGCCGCCTCGTTGCGCACCACTGCCATTCGCAAGGGCGATCACTTCGTCGTCAACGGCACCAAACGTTTCATCACCAACGCCAACAAGGCCTCGGTCTTCACGCTGATGGCGCGCACCGACCCCGCGAACAAAGGGGCAGGTGGCATCACCGCCTTGTTCGTGCCCGCGAACCTCAAGGGCATCACCATCGGCAAGCCGGATCGCAAAATGGGCCAGCAGGGCGCCCATATCTGCGATGTGATTTTCGAAGACTGTCATGTCCCCGCAAGCTGCATGCTGGGCCAAGAGGGCCAAGGCTTTCGCGTCGCCATGCAGGTGTTGGATCGCGGCAGGCTTCACATCTCGGCCGTCTGCGTCGGCGTCTCTGAACGCTTGATCCGCGACGCTGCCAAATACGCGCTGGAACGCGATCAGTTCGGCCAGAAGATCGCGGAGTTCCAGCTCATCCAGGCCATGCTCGCCGACTCCAAAACCGAATCCTACGCCGCTCGCTGCATGGTGCTTGACGCGGCCCGCAAACGCGACGCCGGCGACAACGTCACGATGGAGGCCGCCTGCACCAAATACTTCGCCTCCGAAATGGTGGGCAGGGTCGCCGACCGCGCCGTGCAAATCTTCGGCGGCGCCGGTTACGTCACCGACTACGGCGTCGAACGCTTCTACCGCGACGTCCGCATTTTCCGCATTTATGAAGGCACCAGCCAGGTCCAGCAACTCGTCATCGCCAAAAACCTGCTCAAATCGCTCGTTTGACCAATTGCTGGCATTTTGATAGCATAATGCCAGCAACACGCGAGGTTCACAATATGGCACCCCGGACCAAACTGAAAACCAGGGCACTGACGGTTCGCAAGCTGCCTGAAGACCACTACACCTGGCTGCGAGAGCGTGCTGCCGCCAACGGCCGCAGCATGGAAGCGGAAATGCGCGAGATCGTAGCCCTGACAAAGCGAGGGGCCGTCGAGTGGCCACAGAAACCTCAAGACCGGTCGGGCACGGCGCCTCGCGGATTTGCCGAACCCGCGCCGCGCGGGAAGGCCGCGCACCCCCCCAAGGGCAAGGCGAAGGCCGTAAAAAAACTGTCATCCAACGTGGCAATAGCAAAGCTGCAATTGCTTTTTGCCAAGGCAACAAAGGGCCGCAAGTCGAAGAAGCTATTGTCTGAGGAGTTCCTGGAAGAGCGCCGCGCGATGTGGCGTGAGGATTGATTACGCTCGACGCTTCTGCTCTCATCGCGCTGTTAAAGCTGGAGCCCGGATGGGAAGTAGTGGAACAGCACCTGCGGGCTTCAATCATTTCTTCGGTCAACTTGGCCGAAACTCTCAGCAAGTATGCCGAGTATGGTGGCGACATCGACCAGGCTATGTCGCTGTTTGAGGAAGCCGCCATCGAAATCGTCCCGGCCAGTTTTGAGCAAGCAGTTGACGTTTCCCGTTTGCGCTTGCCGACCAGGACGGTCGGCCTGTCACTCGGGGACCGTTTCTGCTTTGCCTTGGCGCGTGAGCGCAAATTGCCGGTGCTCACGGCCGGGCATATCTGGGACAAAGTCAAGGTCGGTGTGAAAGTTGTTCGAATTCGCTGACCGATTGTGCCAGTGTCGGCACCAACGGAGAATTCATCACCATGACCAAAACCATCCGCATCGGCTGCGCCTCCGGCTTCTGGGGCGACAGTTTCACCGCCGCCCCCCAGCTCGTGAGCAAGGGCAATATCCAGTATCTCGTCTTCGACTATCTGGCCGAGATCACCATGTCCATCATGGCCCGCCAGCGCGAGAAGGACCCGAGCTTCGGCTACGCCCATGATTTCGTCACCGTCACGATGGCGGGCATCGCGCGCGAAGTGGCCGAGAAGAAAATCAAGGTCATCGCCAACGCCGGCGGCATGAACCCCAAAGCCTGTGCCGCCGCCCTCGAAGCCTTGCTCGCCAAACAAGGCGTGGCGCTGAAAGTGGCTTACGTCGATGGCGACGATGTCCTGCCGCAACTCGACAAGTGGAAAGCGCAAGGCGTCACCGAAATGTTCACCGGCGCCCCGCTTCCCGAAAAGCCCGTCAGCATGAACGCCTACCTCGGTGGCTTCCCGATTGCAGCAGCACTCGCCAAAGGCGCCGATGTTGTCATCACCGGCCGCTGCGTCGACAGCGCCGTCACGCTCGGCGCCTGCATCCACGAATTCGGCTGGACCGCGAAGGACTACGACAAACTTGCCGGCGGCAGCCTTGCGGGCCACATTGTCGAGTGCGGCGCCCAGGCCTGCGGCGGCATCTTCACCGACTGGGAACAGGTGCCGGAGTGGGAGAACATCGGCTATGCCATCGCCGAAGTCTCCGCTGACGGCAGCTTCATCGCCACCAAACCCGACGGCACCGGAGGCCTGGTCTCCGTTGGCACCGTCGGCGAACAGATGCTCTACGAAATCGGCGACCCGCAAGCATATATGCTGCCCGACGTCGCCTGCGATTTTGCCCACGTCCGCCTTGAGCAGAAAGGCAAAGACCGCGTTAGCGTTTCCAACGCCAAGGGCTACGCGCCGACCGCAACTTACAAATGCTCCACCACGTTTGAAGACGGCTACCGCATCGGCAATCTGGTTTCCATCGGTGGCATCGACGCGGCGGCCAAGGCCAGGCGCACCGGCGAGGCCGTTCTGAAACGCATGGAAGGCATCCTGCGCCAGCGCAACTGGGGACAGTTTACAGAAACCAGCATCGAAATCCTGGGCGACGAGGATTCTTACGGGCCGCACAAGCACCACATCGCCGGCCGGGAAGCCATTCTGAAACTTGCCGCCAAACATGCCCGCAAGGAACCGCTGGAGCTGATGATGCGCGAACTGACCTCGTCCGGCACCTCGTTTGCGCCCGGCACCTCGGGCTATGCCGGACTGCGGCCGAAAGTGGCGCCGGTGGTACGCCATTTTTCGTGCCTGATTCCCAAGAAGGACGTCAGCGTCACGGTGCACGTCGCGGGCGACAGTTTCCCATCGCGCGAGGACACGGACGGCGGCTTCGATCCCAAAAAGATCGTGCGCCCCATCGTCGACGGCAAAGTTGAGGCCACCACCCAATCTGTCCCCTTGATCAAACTGGCCTTTGCCCGCTCCGGCGACAAGGGCAACAATTCCAACATCGGCGTCATGGCCCGCAAACCCGGCTACGCGCCCTACATCCGCGCGGCCTTGACAGAGGCGGCGGTAGCCAAATGGTTCGTTCATTTGTTCGAACCGGGCGGGAAGAGCAGGGTGGAGCGCTTTGATTTGCCGGGCATTCACGGACTGAATTTCCTGCTTCATGACGCGCTGGGCGGCGGCGGCGTCGCCAGCCTGCGCAACGACCCGCAAGGCAAAGCCATCGCCCAAATGTTGTTGGATTTCCCAATTCCCCTGCCACGCGAAATAGCAAAGACCCTTGTCGAATAAGGACATCGGGTAAATCCAGTGCTGTGTGACGGGAACTACATGCCATCCCATCGCAATGAAGTCTGAATTTGTGGTACAGCTATAGCAACGAACAAGGAGGATTTCATGCTTCGAATACTGTCTGTCGTCGCGCTCATCATCGCGCTGAACTTTGGCGCGGGGGCTATGAGCGAGGCTCAAGCCAAGCCCGCCTGTGTTTCTTGGTCTGCCAACCGCATCGATTGCTTCGCACGCGGCACCGACAACGCCATGTGGCATCGCTGGTGGGACGGCGCGGCGTGGGCTGGCTGGGAAAGTCTCGGCGGCATCTTGACCAGTGATCCGCAGTGCACGTCGTGGTCTGCAAACCGGATCGATTGCTTCGGTAGAGGCCTCGATAACGCGTTGTGGCACAGAGCGTGGAACGGCGCCTCGTGGAGCGGTTGGGCATCTTTGGGCGGCATCGTCAAGAGCGATATCTCGTGCACCAGCTGGAGCGCCAATCGCATCGATTGCTTCGTGCGCGGAACGGACAACGCCATGTGGCACCGTTGGTGGGACGGCGCAGCATGGGGCGGTTGGGAGAGTCTCGGCGGCATTCTGCAGGGCACACCCAGCTGCGTATCGTGGAGCGCTAACCGCATTGACTGCTTTGTCAAAGGTCCATTGAACAATATGTGGCATCGTTGGTGGGACGGCGCAACATGGGGCGGCTGGGAAAATCTCGGCGGCAGCCTCAAGGGCGATCCCGAATGCGTGTCGTGGGGCGCAGGTAGACTCGATTGCTTCGTTCGCGGTCCGCAAAAATCTTTGTGGCACACCGCTTGGGCCGGCGGCGGTTGGACGCCGTGGGGAAATCTCGGCGGCAAATTTGATGGCGCCGTCGATTGCACAACCTGGAGCGCCAATCGCATCGACTGCTTCGTGCGCGGCCAAAACAATGCCATGTGGCATCGCTGGTGGAATGGCGTGGCATGGGGCGGTTGGGAAGACCTCGGCGGAATTTTGGGCAGCGCGCCGGTATGCACATCCTGGTCCGCAAACCGCATTGATTGTTTCGTCAAGGGTCCGGCAAATGCGCTCTGGCATCGGTCCTGGAACGGCGTCGTCTGGAGCGATTGGAATAATCTGGGTGGCATAATCCAATAGGCACCACACTGATTCTGGCATTGCGAGCCCGCGCTCTCCACTTGCGAGCGCGGGTTTTTTCGTGCTCCTAGACACATGCTGCCGCTTCGGGCCACTTTCCCCTCGCTCCTGCGCGATATCCGCGCCTGCCAAATCTGTGCAGCGCAACTGCCTCATGCGCCGCGTCCCGTCCTCCGCGCCAAGACCACGGCGCGCATCGTCATCGCGGGCCAGGCGCCCGGCACGCGCGTCCACGAAAGCGGAATGCCCTTCACCGACCCCTCCGGCGACCGGCTGCGTGAATGGATGGGCGTCGACAGCCAGGTTTTCTACGACGACACAAACATCGCCATCGTCCCCATGGGATTTTGCTTTCCCGGCCTCGACGCCAAGGGCGCCGACCTTCCGCCCCGCAAGGAGTGCGCGCAGGCCTGGCGCACGAAAGTGTTCGCCGGGCTCAAAGCGGTCGAACTGACTTTGCTGGTTGGAAGCTATGCGCAAGCCTGGCACCTCCAGTCCCGCCGCAAGAAAACGCTGTCCGAAACTGTCAGGGCCTGGCGCGAGTACGGACCCCAATTCGTGCCGCTACCCCACCCATCCTGGCGCAACAATGTCTGGCTGAAGAAAAATCCCTGGATGGAAGAAGAACTTCTGCCACACCTGCGCCGTCGCATTTCGCGTATATTGAAGGGATGAAACGCAACCCTTCCCCGCGCGTGAGAGTGACGTGGTGCATCATACTCTCCCTGCTTCTCACCGCCTGCGTCGCCGAACGCCTGGCCCCCGGCCCTGGCCCCACGACGCCGCGGTTCATCGACGAAAGCCACTGGCAATCCGCCGACGGTTTCGTCCTCGCCTTCAGCGTCTGGCAGCCGCAAAACCCGCAAGCCGTCATCGTCGCCCTGCACGGCATGAACGACTACGGCCAATTCATCGAAGCCGCCGCCAGCCATTGGCAGACCCAGGGCATCGCCACCTATGCTTTCGACCAGCGCGGCTTCGGCCGCACCGAAGGCAATGGCCGCTGGCCCGGCCACGAAATCTTGGCAGGCGACGCCCGCACCTTCATTGCCCTCGTCCGCGCCCGCCACCCAGGCACCAAACTTTTCCTCCTCGGCGAAAGCATGGGCGGCGCCGTCGCCATGCTGGCTGCATTGCAAACCCCGCCCATCGCCGCCCCTGAGAACCCCGACGGCCTCATATTGGTGTCCCCGGCACTCTGGGGCTGGTCGAATCTCGATGTCTTCAAGCGCACAGCCCTTTGGGCCATGATGCAACTCGCCCCCGGCAGCCGCCTGACGGGCAGGGGCCTCAACATCAAACCTTCCGACAACGAAGAGATGCTCATCGCTCTCGGCCGCGACCCCTTCGTCATCAAGGCAACCCGCATCGACGCCACCTACGGCCTCGTCGATCTGATGGAAGCAGCCTGGAAGGCCGCCCCCAATGTGTCCCTGCCAACCGCAATCCTCTACGCCAAGGGCGACGATGTCGTGCCTGCCGGCCCCATCGAAGCGGCAAGCCGCGCCATGCCCGGCACAACCCGCGTCACCTGCTACGCCGACGGCTACCACATGCTCCTCCGCGACACGAAGGCAGAGCGAACCTGGGACGCGATCACAGCCTTCGTCCACAATGCCCCGCCCGGCGACCCCGCCATGCCTCGCAAACTGTGCGCGGAATGAAGAACCGCCCAAAATCGACAAATGGTCTGTGTATGTACCAATGCATGCATACGCGCATACAAGCTCGAAAGATCCAGGAAATATAAACAATTACAAAGGGTTAGGAAGGGTGCCGGAGCAAGGGTTTGTCTGCATGTATGCATGCGCCAATTCCGTCGGCAGAACGTGCGCGTCTTTCGGCATTGGTTCGAATAGCTGGAATTTGCAGCCACGTTCGCCCCGCTTCCGCTCGTTGACGATGAACCCCGCTTGCACGGCAGCCTGACAGCGCCGTGTCGCCGTTGACTGATTGACCTTCAGCACGCGGGCCACGGCCATGACACTGCGATCCCACTCGTCCGAGATTTTGCGCACGGCCTCAACCGTTTCGCGAACCAGCCGGGGCACAGCCGCCTGCGCTGCTTCAGCCAGAACGTCGCCAACCAACGCGCGCACCATGTCGTAATCTCTGGCCTCTGCCACAATGCAGCCCTGCGCATCACGCGCCCGGGTCTGGCGATGCAGCAATGCGTGCGCCTCGATCAGCGACAGCAGGGTGGAGAAGTCCCGTCTAAGTCGTATCGCGCCGGCGGCGCACAAATCGGCCAACTCGCCGGCAAACGGTATCACCACCCGCCGCTCCCCGGCGCCGAGCCAGGTTTGCAACGCCGGCCACACCTCCTCAGCTTCGAGACCACTCTGTCCCCGAGCCACCGCCCTGAATATTTTACGGGTCTGCTCCCCGCTTTCGTTGCTCGAAAGCGTCAGCAACCGCGTTTCGGTTTCGCTTTCCTCAATCAGGCGCGTCGTGGTCAAAATCAGCCCCGTCGGTCCCTGCTTTCGCAACATGCGCGTCACAGCGCCGCCCTTCATACGCTCGACGGCATGCCAGACGATTTGCCCCTCGCTCAACAGGGTGCGCACAATATATTTCTTCATCCGCCCCGCAGCCCCCGCCGCCTCAGCCAGCACAATGTGGCGATGGGCAAGGTCTTCGCTGAGATAAACCAGCGCCTTCTCGCTCATCCCCGACAATTTCAGCGTCGCCTCCGCCGGAAAATGCGCCATCACGCGGTCGAGCACGAATGACTTGCCGCCCGACGACGGCCCTTTCAGCGCCACACTGACCGGCCGTGCCAACAGCCGCGAGGTAAGCGCCAGATAAAGCACCCGCCCATTGCGCCGCTCTCCCGCCACACCCAACCTGTCCATGCTGCGGTCAAACTCAGCCAGAATATCCGCCACCAGCGCCAGTGCGGGTGGTGTTTCTACTGTCAGTTCCATTCAATCCTCCTGTTCCAGACAATCTCCTTTCCCGTAAATTCTCCTTATAAACCAGAGAAAAAACGAAACAGGAACAAAATGTCACAGCCACGGAAACTAGGTGTCTTCCTCCGCTTGGCGGCGAGAAGTCCCTGCGCCCGCCGAAGCCCCTTGGCGAAGGTGGGCTGCAGCTTTCAATTACCCACAAGTTCGGCTCCGATTTCGGCGCCAGCCATGATGTCTGCGAGTTTTGTGAGCCCTCGCCACATCACGATGTTGCCCGGTGGCGGATCGTTTGCTCGATTGAGGTAGCCACCCAGCCGGGCCACTTTGGTGATATAATATGAGAGTGTCTTCGGTTCGTTGGGCCGCTTGTCTTTCACCCGGCGAACTATGGCCTGTCATCAATTGAGCCAAATGATAGCGGAGGCGAGATGGATTGCGGCCAGGACATTTCGCGCGGTTTTGTCGTAACGCGTGGCGATCGCGCGGAATTGCTTGAGTTTGCAGAAGAAATTCTCGATCAAATGCCGCGCCTTATAAAGCTCCTTGTCATAAGGGCGAGGCTCCTTGCGGTTGCTTTTGGATGGAATAACCGGTTCTTTTCCTGTGGCTCGTAACGGCTCGATCACCCGTTCGCCGGCATCGTAGGCCTTATCGGCCAGCACCGTGATCGGCCAGCACCGTGTTCGCCTCAAGCGCCGGTAAAAGTTCATCGGAACCGTTCAATTCGTGAGCTTGTCCGGGCGTCAAAAGGAAGCCAGTCGGATTGCCCAGAGCATCGGCGGTGGCGTGAATTTTAGTGCTCAGCCCCCCTTTGCTTTTCCCGATCGCTTGGTCTTCGCCTTCTTTTTGTGCGCGCCGGCGCTGTGTTGGTGAGCGCGCACGACCGTGCTGTCAATCATTGCGTATTCGTTATCGGCGTCCGCAGCCAAGTGCTTGAAAACTCTCGCCCAAACACCGGTTTTCGCCCAACGGCCAAAGCGCGTATGGATCACACGAAAATCGCCAAAGCGCTCTGGCAGATCGCGCCACGGAATACCGGCGCGATAGCGGTAAAGCACGGCTTCGATGAAACGCCGATTGTCCTTTGCCGTCACGCCAACCGTGCCTTCACGGCCAGGCAGAAAATCTTTGACGCGTTCCCATTGATCGTCGCGTAGACCATGACGTCGCGCCATCGGTCGGCCCCTCCCGATTCGGCCGACCTTCTATGAATCACGTAAACTTCATATCGTGAATCCCCTCAATTGATGACAGGCCCTAGACTAAGTGATAGCAAACCAATGCGAAAACACCCTGCGCGGCCGCACCTGTCTTGGGTAATTGGAGTCTTTCATGAATCCAGATGTTATCACTGCCATCGGTTTAATTTGTACGGCTCTGTTTATTCATGCGATCTTTACAAGTTTACGCCGCCTTGCTTCAATCGGATACGCCATTCTCGCCTCTGTGCTCGTCCTTGTGCTTGGCATGGTGTCGATGTTTTTTCTCGTGCCCTCAGACGCTTCCGTGGCAGAGGTAAACAAAGTATTGGATATGATAAGTGGTGCAACAACAATCGGTGTGCTTGTTGCTGCAGTTTTTGGGGCACACATGCCCCCTCGTCGCGTTAAGGATGTAGTTCACGACGCCAGTCGCCAAAATTCACAAGAACCTTACATTGATTCCGCAAGCGGCGACTCTGCAAGCGGCCAACACTTCATAGGAACGGGGCGTTCGATGAAATCCCGCATCGTCGCATTGATGGGCGTTGCGTTGGTGGTCGTTGCATTGGTGGTCGTTGCATGGGGGTTCGGACGATGGTCGGCACAGGTTCCGGCGCCACCGGCTGGCGATATCAGCCAGTCGGTGGCTCTGGAAGTGACTCCGGGGCCCACTCAGACGCCAGTTGTTGAAGAAGGCACGAAGTCCACCGCCCTCAGTCCCAATATTCCGGATGGCGTGCCCGGCATTGCGCCTTATAGCGCCATGGGGAGAACCGTGGAGCGTATGATTCCGGACGATACGGAACCGGTCAACTACAGAGAAGACTGGTGGCAGGGCCTCACTCCCGAGCAGGTGACGCTGTATGCGGAGGGACTCGTTCGCTCGGGCTTGGAAGACCTCGGGCTATGCAAGCCAGGATACACATGTCACGCTACCCTGCTCTACAGAGTAGATGAGCAGTCATCCTCTCCATATGCAGTTTGGTTGCACATGACGCTCACGACCAGGACCGGTCACAAAGAGCTGTACTATTACTATAATGGCAACCAGGTGAAGTCTTGGCAAATGACCGGCAGCGAATGGCGTGGGGTCGCGGAAGATATGCCGGAGCAAGCCAAACTCACGCAACGGAAGTTGATGGCCAGCAGGTCCATCACAAACTGAGGAGATTTCGATGAAACAATTGTTCGCAATCGCATGCCTGCTTTACGCCGTAAGCGTTGTCGCCATCGCGCAGGAGGAGAAACCTCTGGTGCCCCAGCCACCCAAGACTGCCAGTGAGGCCTCGATGCTCTGCAAAGACGCCGCTCGTACCGCCTCCGAGCTCAAGGATGCCGAGGAGGCGGTTACCGAAAATGAGGGCAGGACAATACGTCTGGCCAAGATGATGAAGACCCACGACGCGCAGTACCCTAACGCCACGTGCACGTACACCGACGAGAACCCGACCCTCTGCGACACTTGGATACAGGAGGGCAAAGCGCTCAATTCGCAGATGGATCACCTCACGTACGAACACGAGCAGGCGCTCATCGTGAAGATGGAGCTAAAGAACTATCTGAACATGCGGCGCGCACGGTTGCGCATCATGGCGCTCCTGGATGGTTTGACAGAGTGGGAGAAGGAGGTTGTCAGCTGCGCCAAGCTGTCCAGCGTAGTGGGCTCGAAACTCTGTATGGCCGCAGCATGGGAACACCACCCGTGACCATTTTGCTTCGGATAGTCGCCTAGTGTTGTGCATCAATAGAAAATCTCAATCACACAATCAAGGATACGCACAGTCTCAAAGTCCAAGTTCAAAACCCATCAGCGCCGCGTTGGGCTAGCTGCGAAGTCCCTACGGATACCAGAGCACTTTAAAGAGGAGAACGATCCATGATAACGAGAGTCGACTCTAGTGCCAGTTCCGTGGAACTTCTCACAGCCGCGATTATCGCCGAAGATTTTGTTATGGCTGCCGCTCTTATCGCGGAAGGGGTAAGCGTGCATGGCCGTGACAACACCGGTCACACTCCAATATTTGTTGCGGCGCGAGATGGGAAAGCGAAAATGTTGGCATTGCTGGCATCGCACGGTGTCAGTATCGATGCTCCAATCGCTAGTGTCGGACGTAGACCGCTTTACTGGGCGGCGGAAGGGGGCCACCTCGACGCTGTGCGCGCTCTGCTGGACCTCGGTGCGATGATCGACTCGACCGACGACTACGGTCAGACCCCGCTGTGGATCTGTGCCGCCCAACTGGCGAACGAGGTTCTCAATGTCCCGGATAAAGCTCTCTGGCGAACCAGTCAAAGTCATACGCCACAGGGGCACACTGCGGTTGTTGAAGCGCTGATCCTAGCCGGTGCCGATGTCAACATCGCGCCGGACACCAGCACGGCAGGTTTCGAAAGCAGTTCTGCGGCTGATCACATTCGTGACTCTGGGATTTATCGACTTGTCGATTTACTTGAAGGTCGAGAAATTTCAAAACCTAAACGCTCGTTTTGGTCTGCGCTATTTGGTTAGTGAAGTATTCTTAGAAATGGATGCGGTGAAGCGAAACTATACACAAGTGGGGTCCGACACTACATTGTTTCCGGGCACTGCAAGGGCCGGTTGGAGGCCGGCGCTCCCAAGGGTTTAGTGCACTGCCACCGTAATACGTCCACCGGTGCGAGAGCCCTCATCCGTCACGCCGTGCAGTACGGCGCGCCACCTTTTCCCGTAAGCGGGCGAAGGGCTTGTTTTTTTGGGGCAGAAATCCGCCGCTTTTTTGTGTTAGCGGGACTTGACGGGGGGGGGCTCCAGTACGTTCTATATATGCTCTTTATTGTGCTTAACTTATAGTTTGACTTGGAAAGAAGTGGGGTCAGTGTAGAGTACTTGTACGTTCTGGGGCCATAGCTGACCTAGCTGGTACAAACAGAAGACCGGTCGATCCTTGACGGCGTCGCAAAAAAAGCGGGCACGACAAATGCCTGACTTGATGTCATTCTTGCGCAATGGTTACGAGACTCTCCTCTCTAGTACCCGGAATCATAATTCGGTGGTACAGTGAGGCGCCGCAAGAATCTCACACCAAGGCACAAAGAAGCAAAGACACAAAGTAGAAAAAGGGCGGCCCGCTTGCGCGCTAGGCATGTCAATCAATGGGTTGATCGACAGTGGCTCTTATCTTTCTTCTTTTCGTCTTTGTGCCTTGGTGTGATCCCCTTTTTTTGGTGTTTCCGTATAAGTCACTTCAGATACTAGGTACTAGGACCAAGCACTCGAGTTTTGTGAACACGAGAGTGGGCGGTGCGTTTTCCTGGTCCCTGTTGATCATCGTCATCCAGAAGATGCGCCAGGCCAGAATGCACGAGACCGCAATCAGATTGGTCACCCGATGCGTGTCCCGCATTTTTGACTCTTCCACTTTACATCCCGATTTCAGGATTTTGTGATATGTCTCGATAGGGGATGGGGCCCGCTGACTCCGCGCCACGTCCCCCCATCGTCTGCAGCGCCAAGTGGCGCGCAGCCACTTGCCCCCGCAAGCGGGGGAAGAGAACGGCTTTTGTGTCTTCCTCCGCTTGGCGGCGAGAAGTCCCTGCGCCCGCCGAAGCCCCTTGGCGAAGGTGGGCTGCAGGGGATGGGGGAGCGCTGACTCCCAGGCAAATATGCTAGGTCTGCGCTCTCAAGCCCCGGGGGATTCGCCGATGCCGGTCAGAAACACAATCGCAGCGCTACTCGTCCCAATCGTTGTTTCCATCGCCTTGGCGGCGGAGGAATGGAAAACCATCACGCTGGGCGGCGATACTGATTTCACGATCGAGGTGCCCACGGCCGCAAAGCTTGAGCCGCAGAGCAAAGATCCCGATGAGTTCATGTTTCTCCAGGCCCAGGCGGGCACAAACGGATTGCTCTGGTGCCTGGCGAGGCGCTTCGACTATCCCAAAGGCGGAACGCAAGGCATCTACGCCAAAGTGCTCGCCACATCGCGCCGCGAAGTGTTCTGCACTCACGACGGTGTCAAGGACGCGGAAATCCTGACCTCGGACTCCTTCGACCACAACGGCCTGCAGGCAGCCACGTGCTCGGCGAGCTACACCGACCCCAAAGACAAAAAGCGCCCCGGCCACGTCCAAATCCAGATGCTCATCGCAGCAGGCAATGGCATGTATCAGCTCACCTGCACCGTCGAGGACAAAACCGTCGAAGACGCAGAAATGTCCTGGGAGTATTTCTGGCACGACTACATCCGCCGCATGCAGAAAAGCTTCCACCTGCCCGGAAAAGCCGGATAAGGCGCGACCGATACGTCGCCGCGCGAAGGACTTCATCCTTCACGGCGAGAAGTGCGCCGCCCCGTAGGCCTTTCCCCCTCACCCCTTCGCCGGCAGTGCCCGCTGGTTATAGAGCATCTTGCGCAAACGGTCCTGCTCGTCCTTCGACAGTGACGCGACATCGACCGACAACTCACTCCCTACCGCCATGCCGCGCACGACGGCGGGCCGTTCGGCCAGTTCCGCCATCCAGCGCTTCACATGCTGGAACTCCTCGATGTCCTGACCAAAGCCGCGAAAATTGACGCTCCACGGATAGCAGATCATGTCGGCAATCGTGTACTGATCGCCCGCGAGATAGGGGTTGTCATAAAGCCGGTTGTTGAGCACCCCGTAAAGCCGGTTCGCCTCATCGCCAAAGCGCCGCACGGCATAGGACTGATCGCCCTGGCTGTCCTTCAGGCGGCGGAAATGCCCGCACTCACCAAACTTCGGCCCCTGGTTCGCCATCTGCCAGACGACCCATTGTGTCACCTCATATTTCATGCGCGTCGCCTGCGGCCAGAACTTCCCCGCCTTCTCCGCCAGGTACATCATGATGGCCCCGGATTCGAACACCCCGATCGGCGCCCCGCCACCCTTGGGCGCATGATCGATGATCGCGGGCATCCGGTGATTGGGATTGAGCTTGAGAAACTCCGCCTTGAACTGATCGCCAAGCCCGATGTTGAGCGGGATCACCCGGTAAGGGATCTCCGCCTCCTCAAGCAGGACAGTAACTTTCCGGCCATTCGGCGTCGGCCAATAGAAAAGATCGATCATGGGGCGCGGGGACCTTGGGCGAGAGGGTGGTCGAATGATACTCCTATCCGCGAGACAAGTAACAGTATTTCACACGAAGCAACGAAGAAACGAAGAAAAGAAGAAAGGAGTCAAGTATTACCACTTCGCGCCGCAGGAAATTCTATTCTGCTTCGTTCCTTCGTTCCTTCGTGTGATCTTCTTACTGAGGCGTCACCCCGGGTACCGGGTCATCAAACCCCAGCAGCTCAAACTCCCCCGCCTCGTCTTCAACCATTCGCACCACGCGCTTGGCACACGCGCCGCGTATCCGCTCCGCCAGCGCCGGCTCAGGCTCGCTTGACCCCACCCCCACGCGGCAGCGCGCGCCCACGGCGCCAG
>Ga0163153_10002657_pt1 | contig 25375 bp, 24 predicted proteins | sample OliLakLV19MP6IB1_FD_148629 | JGI IMG/M metagenome (GOLD analysis project Ga0163153, IMG submission 148629) | Freshwater microbial mat bacterial communities from Lake Vanda, McMurdo Dry Valleys, Antarctica - Oligotrophic Lake LV.19.MP6.IB-1 | ecosystem: Environmental > Aquatic > Freshwater >...
CTTTCTCGTGGTCTTTCTGCAAGGCTGCTTCAAGGATGCGCACTTGGCGAGAATCGACGGAGGCGAGCAAGACGCCGCCGTCGGCAACGACCCGGTCGAAGAGGTCGGCACGCAGCCGATCGTAGCTGGCATAGACCCCGTCGAGATCCTGGCCTGTGAGCCCCCGTTCGAATCGCTGCCGGAACTGTACGAGGAAGTATTCGTACTGCGGAATGGCTTCGTGCCGGTGCCGGGCCAGCAGCGGCGTGAGTCGCTGGGCGAGATCATGGCGCTGGTCCGAGGTGAGATCGACATAGTGATCGACCTGCCAGAGGATAAGCCAGTCTGCATAGCGATAGAACGAAAGACTCGAGCAGCCGGCGAGGAGGACCAGCAGACCGGCGGCACACCAGGTCCACAGGCGATGTCGCCCGACCCTCTTCGTCATCTCTGTCGCAAGTTGAATCATGACACTTTCGGTTATGATCTCAAGAGTTCGGCGGTGAATCAAGGGACGAAAAGGGCGAGAAGAGCGCGACTGACGGGAAACGTGCGACTCCGGGCTGGTTGGGCTGGCTGGCCTATTCGGTCTGTCTTGTTGTACGAACAACCGTCGTCAGATCGAGCATGGCACATTCGAGGTGAGCGCCGCGCAATTACTACCGCTCCAACTCGCGCTTCGTCCACTGTTCACGAACAGCCATGCGAAGGGAACGCTCACGCTCCGCGGCAATCTTAACTGGCTCAGGATGATCAGATGCGGGTCCAAATCCATTGTCGCACCAGCGGCGCGACTGTCTTATTCATGCGACTGGAAGATGTAGAGGATTGTTCATGCCAGAAAACGATGCAGATGATCGCGGATCATTCCCCGCATGGTGCGAGGACTTTTTTAGCTCCTCACATGGGTGGGTCTGGGAATGGCAGCAACTTTCCTGGCATGATGATTTCTCCTTGTCTATCGCAGCCGATTTGGCCGTACACTTGCAATCGTCATGGAATGTGACGCGAGGCGGTTACTAACCATTCGTGTTCGTGCTCGAAACAGTCATCACATCTTCATGCTCTCGTCGGATAGTAAGGTTTTCGCTGTGATCATCTAGTCTCATAGCATCACCACGTCGCCCGTCTACTTCTGTTGGGGCTGGCCTTCGAGACCCCGGGCACAGCGAAAGCCTGTCCCATGGGTCTGCAGCGCGAATCCTCCCCGCCCTCGAGCCGGAGTCGTTATGTCCGAGATCGGACTATGCCAAGACCCCCCACGAATCGATCGGACCACGCCTTTTTTCTCAGGACCCTGCGGATTCCGATCCGGCGCATGCTGGTAGTATTCCGCGTCATACCAATCCTGGACCCACTCTCGAGCATTACCGGACAGGTCCTTCACCCCGTAGGGTGAGTCGCCGTCTGGCAAGGAGCCGACTGGATGCAAGGTGTGCTCCTCCTCCCACTCACGGTCAAAGTTCGCCCGCTTCGAGGTCGCCGGTTCATTGCCCCAGGGAAAGAGACGGCCATCGGTGCCCCGAGCGGCCTTCTCCCATTCCGCTTCCGTCGGGAGCCGTTTCTTGGCCCAACTACAATAGGCCTTGGCGTCGTACCAAGTGGTCTGCACGACCGGAAGCTGTTCGATCCCCTTCACGGACAGGAGCGGGCCGGTGCCATAGGGATTCGGAGGGCTTCGATGGCCTGTGGCCGCGACAAACGCCAGAAACCGCGCATTCGTCACTTCGACTTGATCGATGGCAAACTCGTCGAGGTACACCGATCGCTGCGGCCTCTCATCTGCACGGCCTGTTCCTTCTGGATTTCCCATCAAGAACTCTCCAGACGGAATTGTCACCATGAGAACCGGGTCAACCTCTTTGGCAACCGGCGGTGCTGCGACGGCAGGCGCGATGGCAACGGCAGAGGCAAGGGCCATCATCGCAACAACCGCGCGCCAGCGAGTTCTTCTTCTCTTGAGGCCTTGTGTCATTTCTTCTGCTCCTTGCTCCCCTCGATGGCTTTGGTGGTATGGACCTTCACCTGGCTTACGAGACGCTGCACCTCTCGCTCGTCTCCCCGCTCAGCTGCCTCCTGCGCCTGAGCGATGAGGGTTCTGGCTTCGTGCAGGTGCTGCTCGATGTCCGCCTGCAGTGCTGGGGACGCCACCGTTCCGCCTGACGCCGCGCGATGGTAGACCTCCCACGCCTGGTCCACCTCATGCTCGGCCTGATGCACCGCCTGCGCGTTCTCTGGGCGTGGATGGCGATCTGGAGCGATAGGATCGGCCTGGAGGGGGGCGGCCCCGAGTAGTGCGATGAGGACCATCCCTGGAAGGAGAGTCTTGTTGTGTATCATTAGGTGCCCCTCCGTCGTGATCAAACCAATGCAAACATCGCATTCAGCCGTCTCTTACGGCCGCTTCATCGATTGCTCAATCAACTGTCACAGTTGCCTTTTCTGTTCATACTCGGCGTGATGCTGTGAGTGTGGTATGGTGCGCCACATAAATCGCGACGTTCTCTTGGTGGTTGCCCTGTTGTCGCTGCTTCACTATGATCCAGTTCTAGAACGGTCAATGACGGACAGGCTCTTCGCTAGAAAAGGACCGATTCCCAGAGTGACGCAAACCAATTCTTGAAAAAGGTCACCCAATCCTCTTCGACTGGTTCCGGCGGCTGAACGCGGGCCGGCGGCTTCGGGGCAGCCACTGGCTGATTGACAGGTGAGGACGCTGTCACCACAGTCGGCTGCGGAGCCGGTGCTTGCGCAACCTGAGTTTGTGCTGGAGGAACAGGGGCGGCTTTGGCTGGTTCGTTGGGTACTGCGGCTGGTTGAGGGATTGTTGATGCTTGGAGTTCTTCTCGGGATCGCAGTTGTGACGTATAGTTGTCGACGGTCGACTGCAGAGTGACCTGCTCTTTGGTTGTACGCTTTAGTCCGTAGCGCAGGCTCTTCTGCTGAGCGGTCAGCTGTTGGATTGAGCGATTGAGTGTGCTCACCCGTGTGTGCGAGAGGGCACGCTCAGCATGTATCTTTTTTTTCGCTTGCTGGAGCGCCGAGACGACGACCTCCCTTTGTTTTGCGAGGTCGCTTTGGCGTTCTTGGAGGACATTAAACTGCTGGGCGAGCCCCTGCGCTTCTGTTCGGATGCTGTAGAGTTCGGCTTTTGTCGCTCCCAGTTCAGCGGTGGCACTATCGTAGGTGCCCCGCGTGACACAGGCGCCGGTGGCGAGTGTGGTCAGACACAACATTCCAACGGCTGCAGTCTGAATCTTTCTGCCTCGCCTCATGGTATTGGTATTGTCATCAGCGTAATCCCTTAGCATGCTGCTCCTCTTATGATTCCGTCATTTCCTGACTTGTCAGACACAGCACAAATTGGAAATATCGAACTTCATGCTAACCAGTATTATTTTTTATGGGAATGCGCAAGTAAAACGCCGATTCCTGCACAAGAGCGCAGGTCATCATGACACCGCATGGGGAGGACACGTTTCGACTTGACGAGGCTGGGGAGGGGGGCTACCGTTTGCGCATACTCCTCAGAATGGAGCGTCCTATTTGTTAACCGGTGACGGAACCGCAGTGAGGTACCGTCGTAGAATAGCTTGTTCGATTCGTGAACGGCCACGATCTGGCGCCGGAAATCGTAGCACCAACTGGATATGCCCCCCTTCGATGACTTGGATGGTAATGCGGGGCTCAGGCGATGGAGCTTCGAGCAAATTGGTCTGTTCTAACAACTTCATCTGTCGGCTGGCTTCACCCATAAACGAGGCACATTCTGCCTTTGCTGCATCAAGCAGGTGCCGTTCGGCATTTCGCCAATCTTCAGTCTCCTTGAGGGGGATCGGAAGAATATAGAGCCCATATTCCTGGTCAGGATTCTCTTTGACCAAGGGATTCATAAACAGCAAGCTATTCGGAAACACGGTCGTGCGGCCGGTATAGAGATGCGATGCTTGGCCCGGCCCGATCTCAAGGAGCTTGGTCGCAAAGATGTCGTGGTCCAAGACGACACCGCGATGACCGGCGATCTGAATGCGATCGCCCACCGAGTAGACCTTCCCCCCCACCCGTAGCGCGGCTCCACTCCAACAGAGAATGAGCTCTTTCGTCGCCAGCACAAGCGCGGCTGCGACCGCTACGAGGGAGACGGCAAAGGCTTGAAGTTCATGCGCCCAGATAACGAGCAGCCCCACCAGCAGGATGAACACCATGCTATTGCGGACAGAGACCACCCATCGACGTTTCGCTTCCATCGAGAGGGTAGGATTTTTCGAGATTGCCCGGACGATCACCATCCGCACGATGAAGAGGAAGAACAGCAGGAGCAGCGAGGAAAGCCCGTCGAGTAGAGCTGAACTGTCGATGTGCGGTAACCAGGCTGACATGGATTACCGCATCAAACCATTAAACTACAACTCTTGCAAAATGTTTCTACATCCTGTTTTGTGCGAGTGCGCCTCACACTCAGGATGTTGAGAGTAGCCTCCGTACGAAATTCTTGTTGGAGCGTTCAATTATTTGAGATGCGGCAACAGTCTCATGTTAGTTGGCGTTAAGCGTATCATGGGTTCCCGGCACACATTCTTCTCGTTTCCACTGTTTCAGGATCTTCTCTTCATTGAAAACCAGGGTATAGCGGTAGCAGTACAACATGGCCTTGGGGCCATCTACTATTGATGAGGCGGCCTGCTGCGCCTTGTCGGTAATGTGGGAAAAGCCCATCGAAGCCAATTCTTTGTCACTGATCGGAACACGATAGGTCCAGACCGTATCCCCTCCGAGAGCCGGCTTCTTAGCCGTATGGGGCGGCCCGAGCTTCTCCTCCACCTCATCTTGTGTGAGCCGATCCACACCACGTTTAAAATAACCGTCACGCCACGGCCCCCCGCAAGCGAGCATCACCCCTGAGAGAATGAACACCCCAACCGTCAGCATATATTGATGTGGCCATCTCATGATTTAGGACCGTCCCTGACCTCTTGCATGCGCTTCACAGAACAGTAGAGCGCATACCCTTGGGCCAACATTCCTGTGACTAGCAAGCCCAACGCCGTTTTCATCCACTGCGCCCCCGTGTCTTCCAATCCATACATCCCCACGACGAACCCGAGCGCAATCGACACGATCCCCACAAATCGTGCGATCATTCCCTTCGTCCGCAAGTGATGAGATGTCGACCCATCGCGCGTGGCCATCGTGGGGATACGCTACACTGGATGGCGCGACCGGTTCAACTCCACTTCGCACGAACGTCTTCGGCGCGCAACTCCCCTGAGTACGCAAGTTCCTCTTCTTCATACACCCAACTGTCCGAGAATGGATTCTGCTGGATAAGTCACAATTTCCGCCAACGTGGGATGATAGTGCGGCATGCGTAACAGATCGGCCGCCGTCCCACGGTAGTACATGACCGCGATCAGTTCGTGAATCAATTCACCTGCCTCCGGGCCGACGATCTGCGCGCCAAGAATCTCACCAGTCTGAGGTGCAGCGAGCAATTTCACAAACCCCTGTGTCACACCAAGGCATAACGCTTTTCCGTGGTCGGCAAACGGATAGGAGGCTGCAAGATAAGGAATCTTATCGGCTTTTGCGCGCACTTCATTCAGCCCCAACACCGCAACCTGAGGATCGGTAAAGACCACTTCCGTATCGAGGCGATGATCGATCGTTTTAGCAGGTTGATCTACTTGCGTGGCGTTGTACGCAGCAACTTCGCCCTGCTGGATGGCAAGATGCACAATGGACGTGACATCGTTCACATCGCCCACGGCATAAATATGTGGCTGCGATGTACGCATAGCGCCGTCGACCACAATCCGTTCGCCATCGACCCTCACGTCCGCCAGATCGAGCCGAAGCCCTTCGATGTTCGGCTGCCGACCTAAGGCCTGAAGAATCTCCTGGCCGACATAGCATCGCTCACGTCCGTCTTTCATTGCCCATACCGTCTTCCCTGCTGTGTCGCGCGTGACACGCAGTAACTGCGTGCCCGTCACGATTTCGATGCCCTCGTCAATCAAGGCAGCTTCGAGCGCACGCCCAACATCTTCATCCATCGCAGACAGGAGTGTGCGTCCTCGTTGAAGAATCGTGACTTTCGTCCCCAGTCGAGCGAAGAATTGCCCGATTTCTAGGGCAACCGCCCCACCACCCAGCACGATCAACGAGCCCGGTTGAGTGCGGAGATCCAGGATCGTGTCGCTCGTGAAATATCCAGCTTGGGCCAAGCCGGGAATCGGAACCTCACTGGGCCTCGACCCGGTGGCAATCATGAACGAGTCGGCCGACAGGATGGTGTCTCCGACGGCGATTTCGTGGGGCGAACGGAAAACGGCTTGCGATTGATAGAGCGTGAAACTCGGATCCTGAAGCTGCTGAATCCGATACTCCGCAAACTCGCGGACCAACCGATCCTTACGATCCACGATCGCCGACAGATCGGCATGGACCGAAACCGGATAGAGCCCAAACTCTTTCGCCCGTCTGAGAAGGGCCGCGACCTCGGCAGAACGTAGGATCGCCTTTGTCGGCATGCAGCCACGCAGGATACAGAGCCCCCCGAGCGGCCCCTGATCCACAATGGCCACGTCGGCGCCGGCGTCGCGGGCAGACCGTGCCGCGGCATAGCCTGCCGACCCGCCGCCGATCACGATCACATCATGTGTCTTGTGCGTTGAAGCCAAACTCTGTGATTTCATCGTGCGTTCCCTTTATAGTATGACGTCAGGAGGGGAAGGATACACGATGGTGCAACCCGGTCGCTATCGCCACTACAAAGGTCAGGAATATGAGGTACTAGGAGTGGCTCGACACTCAGAAACGGAAGAGGAGTATGTGGTCTATCGGGCACTCTATGGCGCCCGAGGCCTATGGATCAGACCAACGGCGATGTTTCTGGAAACCGTGATCGTCGATGGTCATTCTTGCCCTCGGTTTCAGCTCCTTGCTGTCCCTTAGCGACCACCAAGACCCTTTGATCTCGTTCCCGATCCTAATTCCCCACCTTTCCCCATCGGTCGTTCAGTCCAAGCCGTCCGAGCTTAAGTACTTACCGCTATCCTCCGATAAAGACAGTACGAGGTCCGTCATGCCAATTATCCACGCAGTCAATGGCATCACCGAAATGCATCCTGTCCTAGCTGTCTCTCCACGCCTACCTGCCGCTCAAATTATGGAGGCTGATCGAGATGCTCGCTCAAAGGGTCAGGAACACCAAACTGCTGACCACGCAACACGCCTCGCTCAACAGGCGTACCAGCAACAGGTACGGCAGGATCCTGCACCGAAACCGGCTCTCCTCGCACAGGATATCATGACCTCTCCCGTCACATGTTTGCCGTCCGACAGTACGCTGCTCGACGCATGGACTGTGATGCAACGCAAGGGGATTCACCATCTCCCCGTGACGTCGGTCCATGGCACGCTGGTCGGAATGATTTCGAACTACGACCTGCTGCCCTACTCACATGAGTTGGAATCCGTCAATTCGACGGGACCCATCGCCGGGCACAAGCTCGCAGGTATCATGAGCAGTCAGGTCTTGTCCGCCACTCCGATGACTGAGATCCGAGAGATCGCCCACGCCATGCTCGATGAACAGGTCAATGCGATTCCGATCATCGACAACCTCCGTCACCCAATCGGCATTCTAACAACCAGCGACATTCTCCGTGCCATCGTCCACCGAAGCCCCCTCGATCTCAGGACATAACTAACGACGCAACAATCTGATTAACTTCCAGCGATCCGGTACGATTCTCCGACCGAGAAGAACGCACAACGGCTTGACCAAGGACCTATCCTATTAGAAACTGGCGGCGCGGTATGCCAACTTTTCCCTTGGTCAGCTCTGAGGCACGCGATCAGCGAGTGGCGTTTGTCAAACGAACGTATGGTCCATGGGCATAGCCCATCGAGAACCGGATGCGCCGATTCGGTTTCGTGTGGATACTTGTGAGGAGAGAAGAATACGGTGGCGAGGCAGACACGACTCTTACTGACGGCATGTATCCTGATATACCTGCCTCTCTTGACCGAAGCAGGAGAAGTCTTCACGGGATTTCAGATCGACAATAACAACCAATACTTTAGCTACCTCGGCGTTCGGACCCCGATCGTGCGGACCTCAGGAGGACCCAACTTGTTTGTTCAGGCCATGACTGCGGGGTTCGGTTACAGCTTCAAGACCGAGGGGCAACTCCAAGATGCCAACGTCCAGTCCATTGTTCCCTCGCTCGGCATCACCAAAACACTCGGTGGTTGGGCGCTCTCTGCTCTCGCCGGCCCCCAGCTGCGCCGAATCGAGGAACAGCGGTTGAACGCGAGTAACACGATCGACTATCAGGCCGGTGCGTATGGCCAACTTGAAGCGTTCTACTGGCATGAGAAGTGGAACATCCTCGCCATAGGATCGTACGCTGACCTCGATAATTTCTTCTGGAGCCGGTTACGAGGGAAGGCTCTGGTATATCGACCTGAGAAGAGCTGTTGCGCCACGTATGTCGGCTGGGACGTCACCGGAATGGGTAGTGCCGACTTCCGAGGGATCATGACTGGACCAGTCGGCAAAGTTCAGGTCGATCAGGTATTTGTGCTCGCCAGAGGTGGATACCAAAACAACACGACTTTCCACAGCGGCGCCTATGGAGGATTTGATATCTACTTCCCGTTCTAGCAGGCTGTGGAAAAACTCGTGTTTTCTCCTGGCCTCTGGGGGAGATAGAAATAATTCTCTGGCTTTTACTTCAGGAGGTTTACGACGCGTGGTCACGATACTCAGCAAGCCGGGCGGTTCAGTTATCTCTAGCCGGAGGAACGGGTACCGGCGACGCATCCCCTGCCGCCCATCCGGCAGTATGTGGACACCGCCCTGACTGCGTTGTCGCCTCAACTGGCGAAGCTGTATGCCCACACGGGCCAGCCCTCGATTGCCCCGGAGAAGCTCCTGCGTGCGCTGTTGCTGAAGATGCTCTACAGCCTCCGCAGTGAATGGTGAAAGGACACCCTAATCAGGGAAGGATGGGCGTCGGCGGCTTATGTGAGAGGAGTCGGGGCGCGTCGGTCTCCTTCAACCCTGGTTGTTCCGTAGCCTGCTAGAGACTCTATTGATACGTATACACTCATTTGTAAGAAGAATAATGCACCATTGGGTAGCCATCTCGATCAAAAGTTTCCCGCACTAAAATTATCCAATTGGACCTGGCCGACGGTGCCGCCCGGACTGATATAGGTGGTGAGGCCGGGGCGGCCACTGGCATAGCTCGCATCCGTCGCCGTAACCCGGAGGACATTGTTCACATAGAAGCGGAGCGTGGTGCCCTCGGCCTCGAGCCGCAACACGTCGCCGACGCTGGGCGTATAGGGGACAAACGCCAGTTGAGTGAGGACGTTGTTGGTCCATTTCCCGATCACGGCTTTGTTGGTATGCGTCACCATCCCGGCATAGCCACTCAGCGATGCCAGATTGGGACTGAGCCGGACGTTAACATGGGCATTGTGATAGATCGTGCCATTCCACCCAGTCAGGGTGGCTTGACTCCACTGATTGTTGGGGAGTGACGCACCGCTGTAGGACTCCACATTATCCGCATTGATGGCGGTGGCGCGGACACTGTTGCCGATGATTTGTAATGGACTAAAGCTCGTATACGGATCCCAGGCAGTGCCTAAGTTGAGATTGTTTGGGCGATCAAAATTATCCGCCAGGCCAGCGGGGGTTGTGGCCGAGACGATGGGTGAGTAGGCGCTGACATTGCCTGCGGCGTCCCGGGCTCGGACCCGGTAACTGTAACTGGTGCCGGGCATGATGCCGGTGTCGATGTAACCAGTCGCTGTAGGGCTGGCGATAAGCGTGAAGGTGGTGCAGCCGATCCCTTGGCAGCGCTCCAGTTCGTAGCCGGTTACGCCCACGTTGTCAGTGGCCGCAGGCCAGTTCAGGCTGATCTGCGTCCCGCTGAGCGCACTGCCCGTGAGCGTGGCTGGCGCCGTCGGCGGCGTGGGGTCAGTGGCGGGACAAGCGGCCGTCCCATAAAGTGCATTAAGGGCAAGATAACCGGTCGCAGAAAGGTGAACGCCGTCTGTGAAGTATTGAGGATCTTGGATCACTCTGGCATCCACCGTTTGTTCTCCAAGAGTATTCAGTAAGTTCGCTATTTGTTGTATTCGTTGGATTGTGGTCGGTGTGCCATTAGGCCCTGGTAAAATAGGTGGTGGAAGCACAAGAAACACCTGGCTGGCTTGGCCGTGGAGTACATTCAGGAATGATTGGACCTCCGCGAGCCAGGCTGCATCCAAGGGGAACGTCTTAAAAGCATCATTCGTGCCAAGCAAGACAAAAGCGGTCGTAGCTTGCACATTCGGCCAAATCGGGCGAAACCGCACATCATGCCAAGTTCCCCCCTCATAGCCAGCCCTAATTACAGGCCGCTCGCACAGAGTAGTGATGGGGTTTCGATTCGTTAGGCTATCTCCAACGAGAAGAATACCCTGTCCAAGGCTCTGTGTGGCCTGGTTGAGGGCCATGGCATCTACTTGCTCCCAAGCTGTGAGGGGCGTCCACTCGCCCGCACTAAAATTATCCAATTGGACCTGGTCGACGGTGCCGCCCGGGTTGATGTAGATGGTGAGGCCGGGGCGGCCACTGGCGTAGCTCGCATCCGTCGTCGTGACCCGGAGGACATTGTTCACATAGAAGAGGAGCCTGGTGCCCTCGGCCTCGAGCCGCAACACGTCGCCGACGCTGGGCGTGTAGGGAGCGGCCGCCAGGACGCTAAACGCGCCAGCGGTCCATTTGCCGATTATGGCCCGATTGCTGGAGTCCACAACCCCCGTATAGCCGGTGAGGGTAGCCAGGTTGGTACTGAGCCGGACGCCAACATGGGCATTACGATAGATCGTGCCATTCCACCCGGTCAGGGTGGCTTGACTCCACTGATTGCTGGGGAGTGACGCACTGTTGTAGGACTCCACATTATCTGCATTGATGGTGGTAGCGCGGACACTGTTGCCGATGATTTGTAATGGACTTGAGCTCGTGTACGGGTCCCAGGCAGCGCCTAAGTTGAGATTGTTTGCGCGGTCGAAATTATCCTCCGGCCCTGCGACGGTCGCCGCAAAAGCGATAGGCGAATAGGGGCTGAAATTGCCCGTAGCATCCTGGGCCCGGACCCGGTAACGGTAACTGATGCCGGGGGTAAGGCCGGTGTCGACATAGCTGGTCGTGGTGGGAGTAGCGATAAGCGCGAAGGCGGTGCAGCCGATCCCTTGGCAGCGCTCCACCTGATAGCCGGTTACGCCCACGTTGTCGGTGGCTGCGGGCCAGCTCAGGGCGAACTGCGTCCCACTGATGGCATTGGCCGTGAGACTGCTCGGCATCGTTGGCAGGATGGTATCGGCAGTGAGGCTGTATGTTGCCCTGTGGGTCGCAGAAGCGGTTCCAACAATGAGATGCGATTGGTTGCCTCCATCGGACCAGGAGGCAAAGTAATAGGTTAAACCTCCCAAGGGCTGAGGTGTGACGGCACTGACGGAGTTCTCAGATCCCAGGATGACAGTTTTCGTAAAGGGGGTGAGAGAGCTGCTACTGCCGACGACCAGCTGCAAGCCCGAAGGCGTGGATACAAAGTTCAGGGCGACCGTTTGCGGATCCAAGAGGACACTCTTGGTATCCTTTAGGCCCCCTGCATCCGTTACCGTCAGCTTGATCTCGAGGTGCGAAGGGTAGTCGTGATCAGGAGCCGAAAAGGATGCCGTCGTGACGCCGGAGAAACTCTGAATGGAGTGTGTGTGACAGTTCGTGGGACAATGATGCATGATAATTTCCCACGAAAACGCTGAGGGTGGGAGTACCTCGTTCGGATCGGTGGCGTGTCCGGAGAGTGTGATCGGTTGGCCGACCTGCCATTGGGTATTCGCGACCGGAGCATCAATAAACGCCGTGGGCGGGTTTCCGGCCGAGATCAATACCCGGGCTACATCAAATGTTCCGTGATTGTCTGTCACTTTGAGCTGCACGTTGTAGAGTTTCGTCTGCGTGTAGGTGAAGGAGGTCTGAGCTGTCAGGGTATCGCCGAAGAGTCCGTCGCCGTTCAGGTCCCATGAATACGTCAGGGTATCACCGGCGTCTGGATCGCTTGAGGCCCGCCCATCAAAGGTGACAGTCAGCGGCGTAGGCCCAGACAATGGGGTAGCCTGAATGACGGCATTCGGGGCCTGATTGCCACTGGTATACAGGATACGTCGGATGGTCCCTCCATCGAAATCCACATAGAACACATCTCCCCCTGGCCCAATTTGCAGGTCGACAGGATTCGCCGCGCCTGCCACAAACGTGGCGCGGGTCGCTGGATCGGGCAAGCCGTTCGCCCCGGCGAACATGCTCCAAATACACTTCCGTGAAAAGTCAGAAAAGAAGAGCGCGCCCTGATACGTGGCGGGATAGGTTCCCCCTTGGTTGAATGCCAGTCCGGAGATTGACAAATCGCCGGTTGGGCAGGTTTCTCCCGCCACCACTTGCTGGTTCCGGCCATAGGAAAAATAGGGAGGGGTTGCACTCCCGTTCGTGTAAAGGCTTTGGCAAATGTTCAAACCAAGAGCTTGGTAGCCCGGCTGAGAAGTGGAGCCTTCGTAACAGGGCCAGCCGAAGTTCCTCACGTTTGAATCTACGGGGTTGGGGATCCGGTCAATCTCCTCCCAGCTGTTCCACCCTACGTCACCTATCCAGAGTTCACTGGTTCCGGGTCTGAACGTAAACCGAAAGGGATTGCGGAATCCGTAGCCCACGATGCGGCGGGCGTTGGGGTCTGCGTTCGCGGAGAGGGGATTATCGGAGAGGGCCGCGCCCGTGAATGGATCAACCCTAATGATGGTGCCATTTAATACCGTCGGCCCGCTTGCCCTGCGAAGACTCTGGGATCTGGTCGCGCCACCTTCCGCCGTTGGAGGGCTCTGAACTCCACCAAATCCTACCGGCGGATCCCCTAACGGATTCAGTGGAGTACCCAACTGGCCGTAATCGGCAAAGTTAAAGCTGGCCCCATCCCCGGCAGACACGTAAAGCGCACCTTCTGGGCCAAACATGACGGTTCCAATCGAATGACCGGGAAACTGTTGTCCCCACCCTTCGACCAAGACCGATTCGGTTCCGGTCGAAACATTACTGTCGGAGGAAATCTCCAGCCGAGACAACCGGCCACTCACGACGCATCCGTTTGTGGTTGGGCCTGGAGGTGAGGGGCAGGGGTCGGAGGAGACGCCGGGAGCTCCCCACCGTGGCACTTGGGAATTATTCAGGTCTTTGTCATAGGTGTATAAGACGTAGACAGAGGGAATCGTGGGAAAGTTGGGGTGCAGTTCTAGTCCCATCAGTCCCCGGTCCCAAAAATTATGCACATTCGTCCGCAAGTCATGAAACACAGTTGGCGTAGTAGCAGAGAGATTGGCGAAGACCTTAATGAGCCCGCTTTTTTCTGTGACGAAGACCCGGCCATCCGGCGAAAAGCGGACAGCAGTAGGCTGTGTCAGTCCTGAGAATACGATGGATTCTGAGAACCCCGCGGGCAAGGTCGCGCCTTCTACTACGGCAAGCGTTGGACTTAGGAGACAAGTTAATGCGGTACAGGCCCCAACCCAAAAGAGAACTATGTTCTTAAACCTTCTCATTGCGCCTCGTAGTGAAAACATTAGGTAACCATGCGCGATTCGATGGCCCTCTCTCGAAACGGGAACGCAAATACTCTCTTAGGGGTGACAAAGGTCGTCTCTAGTTCCATTTCTAGCGCAGGATGGTGGCCAAGTCTTTGGGTTGCAGAAGCGCATCGTCGAGCAACTGTCCTCCCTCTCAGGGTTGACACAGCGGAATTGAAACATACTCTTCCTAGCCCCCCTACCAGTTCACGTTGCGAGTCACGCACGAGCACACTATTTACGAATGAGTGCCTAGTTACAATCCCCTCTGAAGTGGGGGATTGCCGGCAACACAGTGTGGTTAGAGACCATAAATGAACACACGTCGCAGGTACCCAAGAAGGCTAAACTTGTCACTCACCCCTGGCGCGCCAAGACCAGCCTTGTCCCGAGCAAGGCCGCAGATTCTGAAGTAGGCTGAGATCGAGGTTGAGCGAGGATCGGGCCCTCTTTGTCTCAACCTGACCTCAGCCTTCTTCGTACTGCCAGACTTTTTCTGCATCCCGTCCTAGATCAACCATGTCCATTGCGAAAAGGTGGCAGCTTGCCCGACTCTCTGGCCCTTTGCATCCACGACATTCCAGATCAGAGCATTCTCGACGAGAAAGCGGCGTCCTGTTGAAGTAATTCTCACACCTCGGTAGGTATCGAGATAGCCGTTGGTTCTAGCTTGCTCCAACATCCATTCTCGCTCGGCTCGATGGATCGGCTCAGCCGTCAGCTGCGACGGTGTCTTGACAAGCTTCTCCCAGGTCAGCTCCCATAGCCCCAATGCGACTTGATTCCCGTAATTGAGGAGCGGGTCCTCTTCCACCCCATGAGACACGACGACAAAAGGGGAATGGAAGAGCGCATGGGCCTGATAGTCCGGATTTCCTACTCGCTCAAGCAATTCACGCTTCGTCCAGCGATGAAAACTGCTGAGAAGCAGTTGCGACCATTCGACGATGGCAGGATTATTCCATATCTGAGAAGTCACGGCACAATCCTCCGGCGCAATCGCAGGGAAAAGGCCTCGCACTCAATGACCAGGCGATGTACCACGTCCTTTCGGTCAACGCAAGAATATGGCGATCACTGTTGTAAAAACCATGGGGGGACTCTGTATAATGTGTTTCCTCTCGGAAGTACCCCCCGAGAGACACCGATCATTGAGGAATCGCCATGGCCGCTCAGACCCTCTTCGACAAAATCTGGGAATCCCACGTCGTCCGCTCAGAACCTGATGGGACCACCCTGCTCTATATAGATCGCCAGCTCGTCCACGAAGTCACCTCGCCGCAGGCCTTTGAAGGACTCAAGCTCTCGGGCCGTTGTCCTCGACGTCCCAGCGCCACGTTGGCGGTACCGGACCACAACGTCCCGACCACCGATCGGACACTGGGCATCGCCGATCCCCTCAGTGCGATACAGATTCGGACGCTGGAGGAGAATTGTCGAGACTTCGGTATTACCCTCTTTGGCATGAGCGACATCCGCCAAGGCGTCGTGCACGTCATCGGACCAGAACAAGGTTTCACCCTGCCGGGGACAACCATCGTGTGCGGAGATTCACACACCTCGACACATGGAGCGTTTGGCGCGTTAGCCTTCGGCATCGGCACGAGTGAAGTGGAGCATGTCTTGGCCACCCAGTGCTTGGTACAGAAGCGACCCAAGACCATGGAGATCCGCGTCGACGGGGTTTTGCCGAATCTCTGTTCTGCAAAGGATGTGATTCTGGCCATCATCGGAAAGATCGGGACAGCCGGCGGTACCGGTTATGTCATCGAGTACACGGGCTCGGCCATACGCGCCCTCAGCATGGAGGGCCGCATGACGCTCTGCAACATGTCGATCGAGGCCGGAGCCCGCGCCGGCATGGTCGCCCCGGACGAGAAAACCATCGCCTACATCAAGGGACGGCCGCTGGCGCCAACAGGCGAGTTGTTTGAGCAGGCCGTGCGAGCCTGGCAGCAGCTGACAACCGACGCGAACGCCAGCTACGATACGACGGTCACGTTGAAGGCAGAAGGTATCGCTCCGCAAGTGAGCTGGGGTACCAGCCCCGGTATGGTCATCGGCGTAGATGGGAAGGTCCCGGACCCGCACACGATGGCCGATGAGAACACCCGCAAGGCGACCGAGCAGGCGCTGACATACATGGGCCTCACCGCGAACATGCCGATCACCGAGATCACGATCGACAAGGTCTTCATCGGCTCTTGCACGAATGCACGGATCGAGGATCTTCGCCTGGCCGCAAGCTTAGCAAAGGGAAAGCATGTCGCGAGGACCGTTCACGCGATGGTCGTGCCCGGTTCCGGCCTCGTGAAGCAGCAGGCCGAACAGGAAGGGCTCGACCAATTGTTCAAAGAAGCCGGATTCGAATGGCGGGAAGCCGGCTGCAGTATGTGCCTGGCGATGAATGCCGACGTGCTTCAGCCTGGAGAGCGCTGCGCCTCGACCAGCAATCGAAACTTCGAAGGGCGCCAGGGGGCCGGCGGCCGGACCCATCTCGTGTCGCCGGCCATGGCAGTCGCAGCCGCCATCGAGGGACACTTCGTCGATATACGAACCTGGAGATAGAGGACCTATGCAACCCTTTACCACCATGACCGGTCTGGTCGCGCCGTTAGACCGGGTCAATGTCGATACCGATCAAATCATCCCGAAGCAATTTCTGAAGACGATCAAGCGAACCGGGCTCCGCGAAGGGTTATTCTACGATTGGCGCAAGCAGAAGGATGGATCACAGGACCCGGCGTTCTTTTTGAATCAACCGCGCTTCCAGGGCGCGACGATTCTCCTGACGCGTGACAACTTCGGATGTGGGTCGTCGCGTGAACATGCCCCTTGGGCGCTTCTCGACCAAGGTTTCCGTTGCATCATTGCACCGAGCTTTGCCGACATCTTCTACAATAACTGCTTACAAAACGGCATGTTGCCGGTGGTGCTGAAAGCCGACGAGGTCCTGGCCATGATGAACGACGTCCTGACGACACCCGGATATCAACTAACCGTGGACCTCGGAAACCAGACAGTAGCCACCCCGGGCAATACTCATTGTTGCTTCGAGATCGATCGCTTTCGAAAAGATTGTTTATACCGTGGGCTCGACGCCATCGGACTGACCTTGCAACACAAGACGGCCATTGATGCTTACGAAACTCGACGAAAGGCCGAGGCTCCCTGGTTGTTCACGGATCTTCGCTAGGAGCTGTCTGAAATTGCCTTCGTCTCAACAGAACGGTCAACATCAGACAGGTTCCTGTAACCTAGGAGACGCCCGATGATCAAGGTGATTGTACTGTTCTTGTTCTTCATCGGCGCAGCCTATCTGCTCATCGCCTTCAACTACAGCTACTCCGATGGAAACAGGGCCGGCTATATTCAGAAATTCTCGAACAAAGGCTGGATCTGCAAGACACACGAAGGGGAACTGGCCATGACGACCGTGCCAGGCGTCGCTCCGGTATTGTGGAGCTTTTCCGTCACAGACCCGAAAGTGGCGTCACAACTCTCGCAGATTGTGGGAAAACGATTAGTCCTGCACTACAAAGAATTTCGCTACATTCCCACCACGTGCTTCGGAGAAACCGCCTACTTTGTCGATCGCGTCGAGATCGCTGAGTAGCCCCCCTGTCCTTCTGGCTACCCAAGCCGTAAGCAGTCCACCTCGTTCGAACTGCCAACGCCTCAAGGCCGATTCATATTCATGCCGTCATGGACACACCAGGCTAGGACGCTGTGAGCCCAATTGATAAAAGTCGAACCACCACCCAAACCAAAATGCACGCCCCATGAGCCCTTGGGATCCTCGCCAGGTCTCGTCGACGACCAATAGACCGATGACTGGATAGACAGAAACGGATGGCCTGGCGGAAGAGCCAGACTCGGAGGAGCGACAGAATAATCGACCAGACTGGCCAGCTCTTCCAGGGACGGCAACCGCCAATCTTTCTGGCCTCCGACACTTTTCTCAGCGCATGTGCGTCGAGCGACGCTCCATCTGGCGCTTGTCGTCTGCGGAGACTTTTCCCAGACCAAGCTGGTTTTCTTGTCTAACACCGCTTCATTCGCGAAGGCCGAGAGGATAACGAACCGCTGTGCCGTCGGCAGAGCGTTGTCTCGACTATGAGTGACGCCCGGAAGATCTGCTGGTTTTCCTTGTTCGCCTGCTGTCGCCTCTGTACAGCCATATCCTGCCAAGAGGAGGCCGATAAGCGTCAGCGCGCCTCTCGTAACGGTGAGAACCCGCCGTCTCATCATCTCTCCCTCATGAGTCATGCGGGCCAGGAGTCTGTCCGAGTCATCCTTCGTTGCGAGGCAAAGGAACTGCTGGTAGATGCGAGGCCGCAGGCTCGAAAATACCGGAAGCGTATTCGCTGGAATACGTTGAGGATTTTTTCGAGCTGAGAACGACGCAGATGCATGCAGATCATTTGCCGCAGTAGAATGGCATGACTCGGACAGACTCCTACATCCACTTCTTTCGTTTGAAAAATCCCAGCATGGCAATTGCGATCGCCAACATCGCCCCCAATACAAGCGGGTAACCCCATTCCCATTTCAGCTCAGGCATGTGCTCAAAGTTCATCCCGTAGATACCGACGATGAACGTCAAGGGCATGAAAATCGTCGTGATGATCGTCAACACCTTCATGACCGAGTTCGACCGATAACTGAGACTCGACAGATAGATATCGAGACCAGCCGAGACCATTTCACGAAGCGTTTCGATCGTATCCACGATCTGAACGACATGATCGTATACATCGCGGAAGAATACCTTCGTCGATTCGTGCAAGAACGGGGATTCCGACCGGGAAAGGTTATTCGCCGCTTCACGGAGCGGCCACACCGCTCGCCGTAGAAACATCAACTGTCGTTTGAGGGCATGAATTTTATGCAACGTCTCCGGCTTGGGATCGCTGACCACCAGATCTTGTAGCACTTCGATCTTCTCCCCTAACACCTCTAATACTTCGAAATAGTGATCCACAATCGCGTCGACCAACGCATGGAGCAGGTAGTCGGCCCCTGACTGCCGCAAGCGTCCCTTTCCCCCCCGTAGACGATCCCGCACCGACGTGAAGACATCCGTCCCGTTTTCCTGAAAGGACAGGATAAAATTTTGCCCAAGGACCAGACTCACCTGCTCCACGACGATATCCTGCTGGTCGGTGACCGACAGCATTTTCAGCACCATGAACAGGCACGTTTCATAGTCATCGAGTTTCGGCCGTTGGTCGGTGTTGGCAATGTCTTCAAGGAGCAGTGAATGGAGGTGGAATTGCTTTCCCAATGATTCCAGGATCTCCATGTTATGAACGCCCCCGATGTCCACCCACGTGACGGACGCATCTGTCGGTGGCGAGAGCGCATTGGGTGACAGATCTTGGAGCTCGTCGCAGCGAGCGCCCGCATAATTGAACGCTGCGATCGTCACCTTGGCAGGTTTTTTTTCGCCGATATGGACCAGCGTGCCAGGAGGAAGGCCCGTCTTTCTGGACCGTTTTTGGAGAAGCTTCATCGATGGACAACCTCGCAGTATCCCCTGCTTGTACGCAGGTTCTTCGCGATGGTCAAGAGGGCCGTCGCCACTGGCCATCGAATGTCGCCTTTCTGCTTTGCCGATCCGGCGAGATCTGATACGCTCCCTCATCTACGCTACGAGGCATTCAACTTGGAACGAGAACTCACAACGTTAGTCGAATCGATCTTGAGGGCCGGCGCAAAGGTGCGTGAACTGGTCAAGGTCGGATTCGACGTGCAGACGAAATCAGATCGTTCGCCGGTCACAGCCGTGGATCACGAGGTCAACCGCATCCTGCACGAGATGCAAGAGAGGGCGTTTCCACTCGATGGTTGGCTCTCGGAAGAGTCTCCTGACAATCCGTTTAGACTCACCAGTCAGCGCGTCTGGATTGTAGACCCGATCGACGGCACGAAGGCCCTCGTAAACCGGATACCGGAGTTCTGCATCTCAGTCGCATTGATAGAACGAGGCATACCGGTCGTCGCCGCGATCCTGAACCCCTCAACCGACGAACTCTTCACCGCAGTGCGCGGCGGCGGATTATTCTTGAACGGCACGCGCATTACTCCATCCCCCGCGTATGACACAAAGCCCGCTATCCTGGTCAATGCGTGGGAGTTCCGGATCGGCCGATGGTCAACACTTGCCGAGACCACTCGGTGCCGTCCGATGCATTCCATCGCCAATGCGCTGGCCCTGGTCGCTTCCGGCCGAATCCAAGCAGCCTTGACCATCGAGCCACTCAATGAATGGGACCTCGCGGCGGGAGTCCTCCTCGTCGAAGAAAGTGGCGGCGGCGTCACCGACGCGGACGGAAAACCCTTTGTCTTCAATCAACCGACACCGAGGTTTCGGGGAGCCATCGCTGCCGCCGATAAGTACCTGCACGCCACCCTCCAGGCTCACGCCGGACGTGCCGGCTCAACATCAGATCGGGAACAAGCCGTTCCTTAGCGCATCATTCCCTCCATACACTCATTGCCGGCGCCTATGCCCACGTAGTCCTCAAGAATCTCGCCTCTTTTTTGATATTCGTTGAGAACGATCAAAATACTTCTATACTGACAGGAGTGAGAACAGGCGCTTTCTCTCTCCTACGTCTATTCGAATAGGAACCATGCAGAACCTGGCCCACCGAACCATCGAACCGCGCGCCTACGACCCCCTGATCCATGAAGGCTTCATCCGTCAGGCGGATCTGGTGAAAGCAGTTCAGGAGTCTCAGGGAGGACAGACCGACTTAGAAGGTGTGTTGATCAAAAAGTATCGAGTGCCGAAATCGGCGCTCGGCAAGACATTGAGTATGTTTTTCGATTGCCCCTATATTCCCTACGACGAACGGACCCTGGCAAACCCCCAACTCCTCAATAATCTCAGTCACGATTACCTTCGCAAGCATCACTGGATCCCACTAAAGCAGCAGGGTGACATCCTGGATGTCCTCATCGACAACCCACATGATCTCAGTAGAGGTCATGACATCCAACGCGCCTTCCCTGGCCTGACGATTCGGTATGCCTTGGGCCTGCGGTGTGACATTGAGCGGTTCCTCAACGCCACGATCGGAGACACCGACAGCGGATCCATCTCGGACACACTGGGCGAGCTGGTCAACGACGCGCACCAGGAGCAGCTGGGCGACACCGACTCTGACGGGATTGACGAGAACGATTCTGCGATCGTTCGACTCGCGCACCAGATCATTGTCGAAGCCTACCGGCACGAAGCGTCCGATATCCATATCGAACCGTACTCGGATCGCAAGGAAACGGCCATTCGTTTTCGCGTGGATGGCACCTGTTCCACCTACATGCGGATTCCCGCGATCTATCGCCGAGCCTTGGTGTCCCGTATCAAGATCATGTCCAATCTGGATATTTCCGAACGCCGGAAACCGCAGGACGGGAAAATCAGGTTCAAGCTGAACCAGGATAGAGAAATCGAGCTGCGCGTGGCGACCGTGCCCACCGCCGGGAACAATGAAGACGTGGTCATGCGATTGCTCTCAGCGAAGGAACCCCTCCCTCTCGATGCCATGGAGTTTGCTCCAGCCACGCTCACGAAGCTGTTGGAAATCGCGGAGAAACCGCACGGCATCATCTTGTGCGTGGGCCCTACCGGATCCGGAAAGACCACAACTCTACACGCCGTCCTCCGCCATCTCAACACAGACGAACGGAAAATCTGGACGGCGGAAGACCCTATCGAGATCACCCAAGAAGGCCTCCGGCAGGTGCAGGTTCATCCAAAAATCGGGTTTACCTTTGCCGCCGCCATGCGGTCATTCTTACGAGCCGACCCGGATATCATCATGATCGGTGAGATGCGGGACAAGGAAACTGCCGATGTGGCTATCGAGGCCTCGCTGACCGGGCACTTAGTTTTGAGCACATTACACACGAACGGGGCGGTCGAGACGGTGGTCCGCCTCCTCGACCTGGGATGCGATCCCTTTAACTTCGCCGATGCCATGCAAGGAGTGCTCGCCAAACGCCTCTGCAAACGGATCTGCGTTAATTGTAAAGAGTCGTACCACCCAACAGTACAAGAGTACGATCGGTTGGCTCATGGATACGGTCAACAGGCGTGGGAAGCACTCGGAGTGGGCTATCGCGAAGACTTTCAGCTTTATCGAGGCCGCGGATGTGAAACCTGCAACCAGACCGGCCTCAAGGGTCGGGTCGCGATACACGAACTCTTATGCGGGTCTGAGGATTTGCGAAACCTGATCCAGAATCACGCCAAAACGGCGGAGATGCAGGGCCTGGCCGCGAAGGAAGGGATGGTAACACTTGTACAGGATGGAATTCTGAAAATACTCGCAGGCCTGACCACCTATGAACAAGTTCGAAGCGTCGCCATGAAATAGCCGCTCGAATCTCGGCCTGGCCCTCTCTGCTCAGGTCGTCGATTCCATCGCCTTGACGAATTTCTTTAACTGTTCACCCGCCTCAGGACGAATTTTAATAAACTCAACACCGAACCTCGCTGCCGAAACCCATCGGACAGCGGCCAGATCGATCTGGATCGGCTCCTCTCGCTCACGGAGATACATCGTCAATTGTAGATAAACTCCGGCGCCGGGGACGGTGTCCGACGTGAGCGCGCAACCCTCCGCGGACACATTCAAGATCGTGCCCTCCTCGGAAAAACTGTCTCCGCTAAACGAGACAGGAAGTTGTACCGCAAAACGGGTGTACTTACGTCCTTCCATAAGAATTCCTACCGATCATCGGCTATGGCGCGAGAAGCTCTTCATGGTGCCTGCTTCTCCAATCATAGCGACTGTTCACCCGCTCGTCGAGCAACAGGCGCAAATCAGGCTGAGCTCAAAACCAAGACTGACGGAAGATGAGATTCATTCCTGTTCAGCGTTGACCTCAGCGTCAATCTTCGAGCCTGTTAGCCAAGCCGCGCAAGCCGCCGGCATGCGTCATCAATATCGGAGTCAATTTTCGCATAGCTGAATCGAATGAACCGATTCCCCTCTGTCCCCGCAAAGAAGGCTTCCCCCGGTACGCCGGCCAAGCCGATTGTCTCGAGGAGGAACATCGCCCGCTCTTTTCCCGTTACGCCAGGCAGGCGCGACGCATCGGCCAGCACATAGTACGCACCCTGTGGAATCGAAGGCGTCAGACCGGCATGGGCCAAGGCCTGGCAAAACCGATCGCGTTTCCGCTGATAATCGCGTGCGAGCTCGTGATAGAACGAACCAGGAAGTTCCTGGATGCCCACCGCCACTCCCGCCTGTAACGGCGTCGGGGCACAGACATAGAGCAAGTCGTTCATGGCGCCGATCGCCTGTGCCCACCGTGCCGATGCGACACTGTAGCCGATGCGCCAACCGGTGATACTAAATGTTTTAGAGTACCCGCCGACTGTGATCGTGCGGTCAGCCATGCCTGGCAAGGTCGCCATGCTCACATGTGTGCGACCGCCATACAGAAAGTACTCATAGATTTCGTCGGTGAACACGAACAGATCGTGTCGTTGTGCTATCACGGCAATACTCTCCAGTTCTTGCCGGCTAAACACTTTCCCCGAGGGATTGCCGGGCGAATTCACAATGATCGCCTTGGTTCGGGACGTGATCGCCCGCTCGACCTCGTCCGAGGAAAAGGTCCAGTCTGGAGCCCGCATCTTCACCGTCACCGGGACCGCCTCGACCGCCAATAGGGCACTGATGTGATACTGATAGTAGGGCTCGAAAAGGATCACCTCGTCGCCGGGGCTGAGCAGCGCCAGACAAGCGCAATGAAAAGCCCCGGTGGCCCCCGCGCTGACCGTTATATCCGTTTCAGGATCAGCCGCGAGGCCATTGTACTGTAGGAGCTTCTTGGCAATCGCCAGCCGCAGTTCGGGCAATCCATCGAATCGCGAATAGGTATTCTTCCCGCCATCTATTGCCAGCGTGGCGGATCGTAGCACCACCGGTGGAACCGGCGTGTCGCAGACCCCTTGCGCCATGTTGAGACCCTTCGCCTGAACACAGGCATGGGTCATTGCTCGAATCTCCGAGTGCGCTAAGGCAGCCATTCGCTGATTGAGATCTCGGTCCATCGTCGTATCACTCCTCGATCAAAGGGACTCTCTTGTCGCAGACCGATTCCGGATAGGTCAAGCCCTCTTTCTACGCGGACACTTAGGTAGAGTGAGATTGAAGCTGCCGCCTGATAGATCCTGGATGGATCTCTACGAAGATCCCACGAGCTTTCAAGGGTCTGGACCTCACGGCGAAGGCACGGTCGGGCAAGCCCTAGGACTTTCGGGTCGACACTACAGGTCTTTTGGACGCTTGCTATCCCTGTTACCCAACGTCTAAAATCCAGCCTTCCTTACATATCAAGGCGTTGAAAGGTCAGCCCCATGAGTGGTTCCGAGTTACTTCTCGAGTATCTGACCAAATACTTTCCGATTCTGTTTTTTGTCATCATCGCACTGACGTTCGGTCTGTGGTCGCTGATTATCAGTTATCTCGTTCATCCGAAATATCCGGAATCGGAGAAACTCACAACCTATGAGTGTGGAGCGGAACCGTTTTCTGATGCTCGCATGCCCTTCCCGGTTCGGTATTATATTTTTGCGATGCTGTTCGTGATCTTTGACATCGAGGTCATCTTTCTCTATCCCTGGGCAGTGGTGTTTACTAAGATAGCGTTGATCGGGTTGATTGAAATGCTGGTATTCATCGGATTGTTTTTGGTGGCCTATGTCTATGCGTGGCGGAAGGGAGCCCTGGAATGGGACTGATTCAACTTGGTCGTCATGACAAGGATGGCACATCCGACATCGTCACCACGACGGTAGAAAAAGCCGTCAACTGGGCTCGCAAGGGATCGCTGTGGCCCATGACGTTTGGCCTGGCCTGCTGCGCAATCGAAATGATTGCCGCCGTCTCGTCACGGTACGATATGGACCGTTACGGCGCGGGGGTCTTCCGGGCCTCCCCACGCCAGTCCGACCTCATGATTGTGGCCGGAACCGTCTGCCGACGAATGGCTCCTGTCATCCGAAAGCTGTACGATCAGATGCCCGAACCGAAATATGTCATTGCGATGGGATCGTGCGCAACATCTGGAAATATCTACGATAGCTATAGCGTCGTCCAAGGTGTCGATCGCTTTGTGCCGGTCGATATCTATGTGCCGGGTTGTCCTCCAACACCGGAGGCACTTTTCGACGGCATACTCAAGTTACAAGAACGAATCATGCTGAAACGTGTGTTCTTAAAGCAGCCCGATCAGGTTAAGTCCAGTCTTAAAATATAGGTCGCGCTTATGTTATTGCAGGAACTGGCTGGCCGACTCCAAGATGATTTTTCCGCAGCCCTCGTCAAAACCGTTGAGTGGCGTGGGGAGCTTGCAGTCACCGTGATGCGAGATCGGCTCCATGAGGTCGCACAATTCCTTCGCAACGACCCGGCCATGGACTTCGACTATATCGTGCATGTGAGTTCGGTTGACTGGCCCGACGACGAAGAACGATTTGAAGTCGTGTATGAATTTTATTCGATCAGGAAACGCCATCAAATCAGGCTCAAGACCAGGGTGCCGGAGTCGGACTGCGTGGTGGATTCTCTGACGGACATCTGGAAAGGCGCGGACTTCATGGAGCGCGAAGTGTACGACATGATGGGAATCCGCTTCCGGAACCATCCGGATCTCCGCCGGATTCTCTTGCCTGACGACTATACCG
>Ga0163153_10002658_pt1 | contig 25375 bp, 27 predicted proteins | sample OliLakLV19MP6IB1_FD_148629 | JGI IMG/M metagenome (GOLD analysis project Ga0163153, IMG submission 148629) | Freshwater microbial mat bacterial communities from Lake Vanda, McMurdo Dry Valleys, Antarctica - Oligotrophic Lake LV.19.MP6.IB-1 | ecosystem: Environmental > Aquatic > Freshwater >...
GCGCTGCAGGGTGGCCACCTGCACCGCGACGAGCTCGACACCATCGCCGGCAAGCGCCCGCTGTGGGTGATCTCCTATGCCCCGCACTTCGTTTATGTGAATAGCGCCGCGCTGGAGAAAATCGGCATCGACGAGAAGGCCGAGGTCCACGGCGTGCAGCGCTATTCCGACGGGCGCCTGTCCGGCGTGTTCGTGGAGATCGAGGCGACGCGCCTGGCACTCGCCGGCATGCGCACCGAAATCAACAAGGGCGGGGGCGCCGCCGGCATCCGGCGCATGGGTGAAATCGCGAAGGCCGCCGGCATCACCACCACCGCGGAAATGGTGTTCGGCTTCACCGACTTCGAGACCGAGTGGAAGATGCACGACGAAGCGGTGAACGATCCCGCCTTCCCGCTGCGCATGGGCCTCGTGCCGCTCGAGAACCCGCTCTACAAGTCCCACGGCGCACAGGCCGCGAAATTCCTGCTGGACATCCGCGATCGCAACACCAACAAGCTTTTCTTCCACGGCATCAAGTACCTCTCCGACGGCTCGTTCCCGGCGATGTCGCTACGGCTTAATTTTCCTGGCTACCTCGACGGCGGCAACGGGCTACGCAACGACGTGCCCTGGGAGGAACTGCACGAGCGCATGTTGCCCTTCTGGCAGGCCGGCATCCAGATCCATTGCCACGCCAACGGCGACGAGGCGATCGACGCCTCCCTCGACGCGCTGGCGCGGCTGCAGGCCATCCAGCCGCGCTTCGACCACCGCTTCACCATCGAGCACTACTGCATCAGCACGCCGGAGCAGGCGCGGCGGCTGAAGGCGCTGGGCGGCCTGGCAAGCGTCAACAACTACTTCGTGCATTACCGCAGCCAGCTTCACGCCAACGAGGCTTTCGGCCCCGACCGCTCGGAAGCCATCGCGCGCCTGGGCTCGCTCGAGCGTGCCGGCGTCACCTTCGCGCTGCACTCCGACTTCTCGCTGGTGGTGGTGCCGCTGCACCCGCTCACCGCGGCCTGGGCGGCGGTCAACCGCGTCGCCAAGGATGGCAAGACCGTGATGGCGCCGGGAGAACGCATTGGCGTGGAGCGCGCAATGCGCGCCATCACCATCGACGCGGCCTACGTGCTCGGCATGGAACGGGAGGTCGGCAGCCTCGAGCCGGGGAAATTCGCCGACTTCGCGGTGCTCGAGGAAGATCCCCACGAAGTCGCGCCCATGAAGCTGAAGGACATCAAGGTGTGGGGGACGGTGCTCGGCGGAAAGTTGCAGCCCGCATGAGTGAGGCCGTGGCGCTTCCGGCGCGCGATCCGCACGCGGATGCCACGGAGGCTTGGCAGATGCTCTCCGGATTCCTGCAAGCCTCGAAGGTGGTGCCCGATACCCAGCGCGCAGCGCCGGGCAGCCTGCCACTCACCGTGGTCGCAGGTTTCCTCGGCGCCGGCAAGACCACCCTCGTCAATCGGCTGCTGGGCGAGCCACACGGGCGGCGCCTCGCGGTGCTGGTGAACGATTTCGGCCGCATCAACATCGACGCGGCGCTGGTCCGATCGCGCAGCGAGGACACGATCGAGCTCGCCAATGGCTGCGCCTGCTGCAGCGTGGCGGGAGACCTGGCGCGAAGCATCGTGCAACTCGCGCAGCGCGAGGACCCGCCCGACGCGATCGTGATCGAGGCCAGCGGCCTGGCCGATCCTCGCGGCATCGTGCAGGTGGCCCTCGCCAACCCCGCCCTGCGGCTCGACGGCGTCGTGACGCTGGTGGATGCGGAAACGCTGCGTGAGCAGGCGACCGATCCCGATATCTCGCGCACCCTGCTCGCCCAGATCGATGCCGCGGACGTGGTGGTGCTCAACAAATGCGATCTCGTGAGCGCCGAGGCTGCGCAGGATTCGCGACGCTGGCTCGAGGTGCGTGGTCCGGATCGGCCGGTGGTCGAGGCACGACACGGCGATGTGCCTCTTGATGTGGTGCTGGGAATCGAGAGTGACACGGTGTTCGCGCCGGATGTGATCGATGCGCGCCACGCCGAGGGTTTCGAAACCTTGAGTGTCGCCATCGATCGGCCGCTCGATCGGATGCTGCTGCGCGGGCTGCTGGGAGCGCTTCCGACCGGCATCCTGCGCGCCAAGGGAATCCTCTGGATCGCCGACGACGCGGAACAACGCGCCGCGTACCAGCGCGTGGGTCGGCGCTGGGGCTGGGTGCCGCTGGGCGCCTGGGGGGCCGAGCCCCGGTTCTCCCGCATCGTGCTGATCGCGCGACGCGGCACGATCGATCGCGAAGGATTCAAACGCGCGCTGCGCGAATGCACCACACTCGGATCCACGGGTTAACCTCCGATGAACGCAACCCTTTCCAGGAAGGAATGACCATGTACACGCTCCTCAAGCCGTCGTTTGTTGCTCGCGCGCTGCTGGCGCTTGCCATCGCCGCGATTTCCCCGCTGGCCTCCGCGCAGGCGCCGAAATACCCGAGCAAGACCGTCAAGATGATCGTTGGCTACGGACCCGGAACCACCTCGGACGTGTTCGCGCGACTGATCGCGCATGCGTTGACCCAGCGCTGGGGCCAGACCGTGATCGTCGAGAACAAGGCCGGTGCCGCGGGGGCCATCGGCTCCGACCTGGTGGCCAAGTCGGAGCCCGACGGCTACACCATCATGCTGATCTCCAACGCCTTCACGCTCGGCCCGTTGCTGCAGAAGACGCTGCCGTACGACCCGTTCAAGGACTTCGTCGCCATCACGCAGGTGGCGCAGACGCCGAACATCTTCCTCGTGAGCAAGGCGCTCGGCGTGAGCAACGTGAAGGAGTTCATCGCCTACGGCAAGGCCAACCCGGGCAAGCTGCAGTATTCGTCCTCGGGCCGCGGGACTCCGAGCCACATCACCGTGGAGCTCTTCAAGGCGATGGCGGGCATCCAGATCCAGGAGATCCCGTACAAGTCCAGCTCGCAGGCGTTCACCGACGTGATCGGCGGCATCGTCTCGCTCAACGCGCCGGGCCTGGCGCAGGGCCTGCCCTACGTCGCCGAAGGGCGCGTGGTGACGCTGGGCATCACCGGCTCGAAGCGTGCTCCCGGGGCGCCGGACATCCCGACGCTCGCGGAAGCGGGCCTGCCCGGGTACGTGGCATACGGCTGGCACGGCATCTTCGCGCCGGCAAAGACCCCGCCGCAGGTCGTGGCCTTCCTCAACAGCGAGATCGTCGCGATCCTCCAGGAGCCCGAGCTGCGCGACAAGTTCGGCAAGGCGGGAGCGGAGCTGGTGGGCAGCACGCCCCAGGCGTTCACTGCATTCCTGCACAAGGATTTCGAGATCTGGAAGAAGCTCTTCAACGAGATCGGCATCAAGCCCGAGTGATACGAAGGGATCGCACGTGAGAATCAGATTGCTGGGAACCGGAACACCCACACCCTCCCTGCGGCGCATGTGCTCGGGCTACGTGGTCGAGATCGGCAAGGACGTGATTGTGTTCGACCACGGCTTTGGCGCGCACCACCGGCTGCTCGAGCTTGGCATTTCGCCCACGCAGGTGACGCACTTCTTCTGCAGCCACATGCATTACGACCACATGGGCGACTACCCGCGGCTGCTGCTCACGCGCTGGGACCAGGGCGCGGGGCTCATCCCCGACCTCAAGGTCTATGGTCCCCCGCCCTTCCGCCAGGTCACCGCGGCGCTTTTCGAGGAAGGCGGCGCCTTCTACCCGGACCTCGTGGCGCGCACCGAACACATGTGCAGCGTTTCGCTCTACCACGCGCGCGGCGGCACCGGCGAGCGCAAGAAGCCGGTGCCGATCGTGACCGAAATGCGGCCCAACGACGTGATCAGCGAAAACGGCTGGACCGTGAAAGCGGTGGGCGTGGCGCACTTCGGGCCGCAGCTCACCTGCTACGGCTTCCGCCTCGACACACCCGAGGGTTCCTTCGTGTATTCCGGCGACAGCGGGCCCTGCGCCTCGATGGAGCGCCTCTCGAAGGACGCGGACGTGCTGGTGCACATGTGCCACTACCTCAGCGGCACCGAGCTCTGCCCCGAATTCGCCGAGTCGTGCATGGGACACATCGAGCTGGCGCAGATGGGACAGAAGGCCGGCGTGAAAACGCTGGTGATCTCGCATGTGACCGAGCAGATCGACCAACCCGGCGTGCGCGAGCGCGTGATCCGCGAGATGGCGGAGATCTACAAGGGCAACCTCATCTTCGGTGAGGACCTGATGGAGATCCCCGCGAAGGTCGAGGCGGCGAAGCTGTTGTGACCGCCGTTGATCTTGCAAGGCGTCGAACACAGACGCAAAACGGGCAGCGCTGATACTGGCAAGGATGTAGCGGAGCAAATCGCGACATAATCGCGTCATGGCGAAGAAGGCGGCGAAGGCGTCTCGAGGGGGATTGCAGGTACGCATGCGCGACGTCGCACTTGCCGCCGGCGTCTCGGCCATCACGGTCTCCCGCGTGATCACGAGCCCCGATCGCGTGGCCCCCGATACCCGCAAGCGCGTCGAGCGGGCGATCAGGTCGCTGCGCTACGTGCCCAACCTCGCCGCGGGGACGCTCGCCTCCAGCCGCAGCCGCATCGTCGCCGTGATCGTCCCCAACATGTCCAACTCGGTCTTCGCCGAGACGCTCCAGGGGCTGTCGGACATCCTGCGCAAGGCCGACTACCATCTGCTCATCGGCAACAGCGGCTACTCGCTGGGCGAGGAGCAGTCCCTCGTAACCACGTTCCTCGCACGCCGCCCCGACGGGATCGTCCTCACGGGATACACGCATACGCAACGCACGGTGCAGATGCTGCGCGCCGCGCGCATTCCCGTGGTCGAGATGTGGAACCTGTCCGAACGGCCGCTGGACACCATGGTTGGGTTCTCGAACTTCGAGGCGGCGCGGGCGATGACGCGCCATCTGGGCGACAAGGGTTATCGCCGCATCGGCTACATCGGCGGCCTCACCCACGACAACGACCGCACACTCCAGCGCGAGGCCGGGTACCGCGAGGCGCTGCGCGAGCTCGGCCACAGGCTCGCCCCGCGCCTCATGCTCGCCGTGCCGTTCGAATACGAGGCCGGGGCCGACGCCATCGTCGAACTGCTGCGGCGCGATCCCTCGGTGGACGCGGTCTTCGCGGCCGGAGACGTGCTGGCGGTCGGGGTCCTGCTCGAATGCATCCGCCGCGGCTGGCCGGTACCGCGCCGGCTGGCTGTGGCAGGCTTCGACGACGCGCGGATCTCGAGTCGCATCGTCCCGCCGCTCACCACGGTTGCCGTGCCGCGCTACGAGATCGGCTGCACCGCGGCGCAGAACATCCTCGACCGCCTCGGCGGCTTGCCGGCAAGACCGCGCGTGCACGACCTCGGGTTCCGTATCGTCGAACGCGGCAGCACCTGAATTGCGCACCGCGCCTTGACAGGCGCGCCGAATCCCTTCAGATTCATGTTACCGGTAACATCCGGCCCGGCCTCGCGCCGCGGATACAACGAATCACGAGGAGATGTGGTGGAAATTCCCGATCGCGAGGCGGCGCTGCGGCTTTATCGCGGCATGGCGCTCATCCGCGCCATGGAGGAACGTCTCGGCGTGGTCCAGAAGGGCGGCGACCTCCCCGGCCCCGTCCACCTCTACGTGGGACAGGAAGCGGTGGCGATGGGCGTCTGCGCCCACCTGGACGATTCCGACTGGATCGCGAGCACCCATCGCGGGCACGGCCACTTCCTCGCCAAGGGCGGGGATCCGGGGGCGATGGTGGCCGAGATCTACGGCCGCGCGACCGGGATCTGCGGTGGCAAGGGCGGCTCCATGCACGTGGCCGATTTCAAGCGCGGCATCCTCGGCGCGAACGGCATCGTGGGCGGCGGCATCGGGATAGCGGTAGGCGCGGCACTCGCCGCGCAACTCGACCGCAAGGGCCGTGTCGCAGTCGCGTTCTTCGGCGATGGCGGCGCGAACCAGGGCGTTGTCATGGAAGCATTGAACCTCGGGGCCATCTGGAAGCTCCCGCTCGTGCTCGTCTGCGAGAACAACGGCTTCTCGGAGTTCTCCCCCACCGCCACCGTGACCGCGGGGTCCATCGCGGAGCGTGCCCATCCCTTCGGCGTGCCCGGAGTGATCGCCGACGGCAACGACGTGGTCGACGTCTGGCGCGTGGCGAAGGCCGCGGTCGAGCGCGCGCGCAAGGGCGAAGGCCCCACGCTCGTCGAGGCGCGCACCTACCGTACGCGGGGCCACGTCGAGACGGAGGTCACGTTCCTGTCGACAAGCTACCGCGAGGAATCCGAGGTCGAGGCATGGAAGGCGCGCGATCCGATCGTCGCCCACCGGGCCTGGCTGCTCACTCAGGGCGCCACCGCCGCGGGCCTCGCCGGGGTCGACCGCGACGTCGCGACGATCGTCGAGGCCGCCTACGCATCGGCCGCCGCCGCCCCCTGGCCGGAAGCCTCGGCCGCCTTCGAACACATGTTCGCCTGAGGACCAAATGGCGAGAAAAAGAACCATCCAGGCCATCAACGACGCGATCGCGCTCGAGATGGAGCGCGACCCGCGCGTGATCCTGTTCGGCGAGGACGTGGAGATCAGCCTCTTCGGCGATACCAAGGGACTGCGGGACCGTTTCGGTCCGGACCGCGTGCGCAACACGCCGATCTGCGAGCAGGTGATGACGGCCGCGGCCGTCGGCGCCGCGGCCGCGGGCTATCGCGTGATCTGCCACATGATGTACGGCAACTTCCTCTACACAGGCTTTGACGCCATCGCCAACCAGGCGGCGAAGCTGCGCTACATGACCAATGGCCAGGTGAAGCTGCCGATCGTCTTCATGGCGGTCATCGGCGCAGGGCGTTCCGCGGCCGCACAGCATTCGGACAGCATGCACCCGACGATGATGAACCTCGGGGGCATCAAGGTCGTGATGCCGGGTTCGCCCGCGGACGCCAAGGGATTGCTGGCCGCCTCGGTGCGAGACGACAACCCGGTCGTGTTCCTACAGGCCGCGGGCCGCGGGGGGGAGAGCGGCGAGGTGCCCGACGGGGAATACGTGGTGCCGCTCGGCGTCGCGGAGATCAAGAAGCCCGGCACGGACGTGACGCTGGTCGCGATCGGAAGCATGGTGCGCCCGGCGCTACGCGCCGCGGCCGACCTCGACGGAGAAGGAATCTCGGTAGAGGTAGTTGATCCGCGCTCCCTCGTGCCGCTCGACGAGGAGGGCATCGTCGCCTCGGTGCGCCGCACCGGACGCATGGTCGTCGCCGACGAGGCGCGCCGCACCTGCGGCGCGGCAAGCGAAATTTCGGCGCGCGTCTCCGAGAGCTGCTTCGGGATCCTCAAGGCTCCCGTCGAACGCGTGACAGTCGCCGACGTCGCGATCCCCTACTCGCCTCCGCTCGAGAAGGCGGTGCTGCCCGACGAGGGAAGGATCGCCGAGGCCGTGCGGCGCACCCTGCGCTGGGGCGCACGCCCGTGATCGTCTCCCTCAAGCTGCCGCGCTTCGGCATGAACATGGAAGAGGCCACGATCGCGAAGTGGCACAAGCAGCCGGGCGACGCCTTCTCCGAAGGCGATCCCCTCTACGACATCGAGACGGAGAAGGTGACCACGGAAGTCACGGCGCCCTGCGCCGGCCGCCTGGTCGAAGTCCTCGCCCCCGCGCAGTCCATCGTCGAGGTGGGTGGCGCGGTGTGCAAGGTAGAGACGTAGCAGCACACAACCAGAGAAGGAGGAGGTTCACATGAACGCATTGCGAATGATCTCGGCAGCGCTGGCGGCGCTCGTCCTGTCGCAGCCTGCGCCCGCCCGGGCCGAAGCCAACGAGTTGCGGGTCGCGATCCAGGACGGCCTCGCCTACCTGCCCTTCCTCATGGCCCAGAACAACGGGCTGATTGAGAAGCACGCGAAGCAGGCGGGCCTGGGCGACGTGAAGGTCAGTTGGTCCAAGTTCGCGAGCGGCGCGGTCATGAACGACGCGCTCCTCTCCGGCAGCCTCGACATCGCAACCGGGGGCGTGCCACCACTGGTGATCCTCTGGGCCCGCACCAAGGGCAGCTTGGACGTGAGGGCGCTATCCGCCTGGGTCGCGGTGCCCGTCTACCTGAACACGCGAAACCCGGCCGTGAAGACGATCAAGGACTTCACCGCGAAGGACCGCATCGCGGTTCCGGCGGTGCGCGTCTCCAACCAGGCGATCTACCTGCAGATGGCGGCGGAGAAGGCGTTCGGCGCCGGCAATCACACGAAGCTTGATGCGTTGACGATAACTCTTGGGCATGGCGACGCCCACGCGGCGATGCTCTCGCCGGTGAGCGAAGTTAACTCCCACTTCGCCATCGAGCCCTATGCCACGATGCAGAAAAAAGCCGGGGCGAACACCGTCACGTCCAACTACGAGATCCTGGGCGGGCCGGCGACCACGAGCCTCGTCTGGACGACCTCGAAGTTCTACAACGCCAACCCGAGGCTGTCGGCCGCGTTTACCGCCGCGCTCCAGGAGAGCATCGACACGATCAACCGCGATCGCAGGGCTGCTGCCGACATCTACCTCAAGGCCACGAGATCGAAGGAGGCCGCGGAGAGCGTCGTCGCCATGCTCGAGGACCCGAACATGCAGTTCGGCCTCACGCCCAAGCGCGTGTTGCCGCAGGTCGAGTTCATGCACCGCATCGGGCTTATCAAGGCGCAGCCCGCGGGCTGGAAGGACCTCTTTTTCCCCACCGTGCACGCGCTTCCCGGAAGCTAAGGACCGCCATGGATGAGATGTTCGAGAAAGGTTTGCGGATCCGCAAGGAGGTCATGGGTGCCGAACACGTCGATGCGCGCCTGCGGGCCTCAACCGAGTTCACCGACCCGCTGCAGCACATGATCTCCCAGTGGGCGTACGGCGAACTCTGGGGCCGCGAGCATATTCCTCGTCGCACGCGCAGCCTCCTCGTGCTGGCGATGATGGCTGTCCTGAATCGGCCGGTGGAGTTCCGCTTGCACGTGAAGGGCGCGCTCAACAACGGCTGCACCGTCGATGAGATCCGCGAGATGCTGCTCACGGTGGCGATCTACGCGGGTATCCCGGCGTCGGTGGACGCGCACGACATCGCGAAGGAAGCCATCGCGGATTGGCAGCGGACGCGATGACGTGGCGGACTTCGACGTCCTGCTGAAGGCGCGGCCGGAGCCCGGCGGGCTTGGGCTCGAGCGCCGGACGCTGCGCCGTCCCGGCGCCGGCGAAGTCCTGGTGCGCGTGCACCGCGCGGCCATCTGCGGCACCGACCTGCACATCGTCCGCTGGAACGCCTGGGCGGCCCGCACGTACAAGCCGCCATTCGCGCTCGGGCACGAACTGAGCGGCGAAGTGGTCGAGGCAGGCGAAACCGACGCGGGATTCGTACCGGGCGATCGCGTGAGCGCGGAGACGCACCTCGAATGCGGCGAGTGCGCGCAGTGCCTCATGGGCCGTGGCCACACGTGCCTCAGGCTCCGCACGTTCGGGAAGATGGACCAGGGCGCTTTCGCCCATTTCGCGGTATTGCCCGCACCACTGCTGCGCAGGATCCCCGAGGGCGTATCACACAAGCACGCGTGCCTCATGGAGCCGCTTGGGATCGCGGCACGCGCGGTGCGCGAGAGCGCCGTCGGAACGGGGCGCCTGCTCATCACGGGCTGCGGTCCCATCGGACTGCTGGCGGTCGCCGCCGCGCGCGCGATGGGCGTGGATTCAATCTCGGTCATCGACCCTTCGGCCCCCCGTATGGCGCTCGCGGTCGAACTCGGGGCCGTACCGCTGGAAGGTGACGGATTCGACGGCGCGGTTGATGCGAGCGGCCACCCGGCGGCCATCAACGACGCCATGGCGCGCGTGCGGCCGGGCGGCACGGTTGTGGTGACAGGAATGCCAGAGGAACCCATCCCCATCGACATCGGACGCCACACGGTGCTGCGCGAGGTGGTCCTGCGTGGCATCTACGGGCGCACGCTCGCGGCGACTTGGTCCCAAGTCTCGGATCTCCTGCCGAAGCTCGGCGCCGCCCTCGATCGCATCGTCACCCACGAGTTCGCGCTCCGCGACTACCAGCAGGCCTTTCGGGTCGCGCTCTCGGGCACGGCGGGCAAGGTCGAGTTCGTCATGGAGGATTCCCGATGAGCACCCCGCCGCAGCGACTCGCCGGTCGCGTTGCTCTCGTGACCGGCGCAGGACGCGGCATCGGCGCCGCCATCGCGCGGCGGCTCGCAGCCGAGGGGGCCCGGGTGCAGGTGACGGACATCCGCCTCGACGACGCGATGGAAGTCGCGCAGGGCATCGCGCAGGCCGGCGGCGTCGCGCGCGCCTCGCGGCTCGATGTGACGGATCCGGCGGAAGCGGCAGATGTCGTGGCATCGACCATTTCCGCCTTCGGCCGCCTCGACATCGGCGTCAACAACGCCGGCATCGCGGTGCGCGCGACGTTCCTCGGCACAACCGTCGAGACGTGGGAACGCGTGCTGCGCACCAACCTCACCGGCACCCTCATCTGCTCCCAGGCCTTCGCCCGCGCCATGAAGGAAAACGGCGGGCGCATCGTCAACATGGCCTCGATCTCGGGCCAGCGCGGTGGCTCGGAGCGCGCCGCCTACGGCGCCTCCAAGGCCGGCGTCATCAACCTCACCCAGGCCATGGCAGTGGAGCTCGCACCGTTCGGGATCCTCGTGAACGCGGTCGCGCCCGGCCCCACGGCCACAGGCCCGTCGCGCAACACGCCCAGCCAGCAGCACGCCTCGTTCTCGCGCATGTCGATCCCGCGCTTCGTGACTCCGGACGAGGTCGCCGCCGCGGTGGCGTTCCTCGCCTCGGACGACTGCTCGATGACGACGGGACACGTGCTGAACGTCGACGGCGGCTTCAGCGCCTCGGGAATCATCTATCGCGAGGAGGAAGGAACATGAACGCCCCTCTCCTGGAAGTCTCGGGCGTCACGCTGCAGTACAAGACGCGCGATCGCCTGATCACGGCCACATACCGCGTCGACTTCAAGGTCGGGCGCGCCGAGCGCTTCGTGCTGCTCGGCCCATCGGGCTGCGGAAAGTCCACGCTCCTCAAGGCGGTGGGCGGCTTCATGAAGCCGGTCGAGGGCCAGATCCGCCTCGATGGCAAGGCGGTCACGGCCCCGGGCCCCGACCGCATGATGGTCTTCCAGGAATTCGACCAGCTCCTGCCATGGCGCACGGTGCGGGAGAACGTGATGTTCCCGCTCCTCATGACGCGCATGCTCCGGACCCGGGAGGCGCGCGAGAAGGCCGACTACTACATCGACAAGGTGAACCTCACGGCCTTCGCCAACAGCTACCCGCACACGCTCTCCGGCGGCATGAAGCAGCGCGTCGCGATCGCGCGCGGCATGGCAGTCGAGCCGGCGATGTTGCTGATGGACGAACCGTTCGCCGCGCTGGACGGACTCACGCGGCGCAAGATGCAGGACGAACTCATGCAGCTCTGGGACGACACGCGTTTCACCGTCCTCTTCGTGACGCATTCCATTTCGGAGGCCACGCGCATCGGCAGCCGCATCCTGCTGATGTCGCCCCACCCCGGGCAGGTCCGCGCGGAGCTCGCCGGCCTGCCGCCCGATTGCGTGGATCCGGCGCGCCACAAGGCCCTCGAGGACCGCATCAACGCCCTACTGTTCGAAGATTCCCGTACGGAGCACACGCATGCGACCTGAACCCGAACCCCAGCCGGACATCCTGCGCGCGCCCGTGGACGCCCGCTCCATCGGCGTGATCGAGCAGCCGCTCGGCATTTGGGAGCGCCTCTACCAGGTGACGCTTCTGCGCAAGCTTGTCCTGCTCGGCCTCCTCGCCGTCGTATGGGAGCTTTTCGCGCGCGAGCTGAACAACCCGCTCATTTTTCCTCGGTTCACCGACACGATGGTGGCGCTCTACACGGAGGTCACGACCGGGGCGCTCACGAGCAAGGCGTGGACTTCCATTAAGGTGCTGCTGATCGGCTACGCGGCGGGCATCGCGGCGGCGGCCGTGCTGACAGTCCTCGCCATCACGACGAAGATCGGCACCGACCTGCTGGAGTCCCTCACCTCCATGTTCAACCCGCTGCCGGCGATCGCGCTCCTGCCGCTCGCGTTGATCTGGTTCGGCCTGGGCACGGGAAGCCTCGTCTTCGTGCTGGTGCACTCGGTCCTGTGGGCCGTGGCGCTCAACACCCACTCGGGGTTCCTGTCGGTTTCGAACACGCTGCGGATGGTGGGGCGAAACTGCGGGCTCAAAGGCCTGCGCTACGTCTGGAGAATCCTCATCCCGGCGGCGCTGCCCAGCATCCTTACCGGGTTGAAGATCGGCTGGGCCTTCGCCTGGCGCACGCTTATCGCGGCCGAGCTGGTGTTCGGGGTGAGCTCCGGCGCAGGCGGACTCGGGTGGTTCATTTACGAAAACAAGAACCTGCTGCAGATCGAGAACGTCTTCGCGGGGCTCTTCGCGGTGATCCTGATCGGGTTGATCGTGGAGAACGTGGTGTTCCGCACGCTGGAGGCTCGCACGGTGCGCCGGTGGGGGATGCAGGCGTAGGGAGCCCGTGAGCGCCGCCTCGAAGGGCCGATGGGCCCGGAGTTTCAGGCCGCGATCTTGCTGGAGTGAGACACCAGCCCGCCATGCTCCCGCATCGCGTGGAACTGGATCTTCGGCCAGATCTCCTGCGCGGCGCGCAGCTCCGAAGCATGGGTATACAACACCGCCGGCGCATCCACCACGTCGTAGGCGACACGGTGGCCATTGCCCTCGATGAAGCGCTCGAGATCCGCGGGGTCGGCGGCGCTCACCCAGCGCGCCAGCCGGTAGTTCGAAGGCAACATGCGCGCCTGCGCCTGGTATTCACCTTCCAGGCGATGGGCGACCACATCGAGCTGGAGCGGGCCCACGGCACCCAGCAGCAACGAGCCGCCGAGGTGCGGGCGGAAGACCTGGATCGCGCCCTCCTCGCCCAGCTGCTGCAGCCCCGTGCGCAGCTGCTTGTTGCGGATCGGATCCTTGACCTCGACGTTGTGGAAAATCTCCGGGGCGAAAAACGGCAGCCCGGTGAACTGCAGGACCTCGCCCTCGGTGAGGGTGTCGCCCAGGTGCAGCACGCCGCGATTGGGCAGGCCGATGATGTCGCCCGGCCACGCGTCCTCGGCGATCTCGCGGCGCTGCGACATGAACGAAACCGCGCTCGAGGTTTTCACGTCCTTGCCGGTGCGCGAGAGCTTGAGTGTCATGCCGCGCTCGAAGCGGCCCGAACACACGCGCACAAAAGCCACCCGGTCGCGATGCGCCGGGTCCATGTTCGCCTGGATCTTGAACACGACCCCGGTGAACTTCGGTTCGTCGGGCCGGACGATGCGCTGCACCGCGGGCTTCGGGCCCGGGGGCGGGGCGAGCTCCACCAGCGCATCGAGGACCTCTTGAACCCCGAAGTTGTTGATGGCGGAGCCGAAAAAAACCGGCGTCTGGGCGCCCCTCAGGAACGCCTCGCGATCGAAGCCTTCGCAGGCGCCCGCCAGCAGCTCGATGGTTTCGCGCGCCTGGGGAAACTCCTCGCCGAAACGCGCCCCGATCTCGGGGTTGTTGATGCCGCTGATGACTTCCTCGTCCCCACCCGCGCGGTCCTCGCCCGCCTTGAAGACGCGCATGCGGTCGCCACGGATGTCGAACACGCCGCCGAAGCGTTTGCCCATGCCCACGGGGTAGGTGAAGGGTACCGTCGGCATCTTTAGCACCCGCTCGATCTCGTCGAGCACCACCAGCGGCTCCTTGCCCTCGCGGTCCATCTTGTTGATGAAGGTGATGATCGGGGTGTTGCGGGCGCGGCAGACCTCCAGCAGGCGGATGGTCTGGGCTTCCACGCCGTTGACGGAGTCGATCACCATCAGCGCGGCGTCGACGGCGGTGAGCACGCGATAGGTGTCTTCGGAGAAGTCCTGGTGGCCCGGGGTGTCCAGCAGGTTCACGACGTGGCCGCGGTATTCCATCTGCATGACGGAGCTGGCCACCGAGATGCCGCGTTGCTTCTCGATTTCCATCCAGTCGGAGGTGGCGTGGCGGGTGGCCTTGCGGGCCTTCACGCTGCCGGCGATGTGGATCGCGCCGGCGAAAAGCAGGAGCTTTTCCGTCAGCGTGGTTTTACCGGCGTCGGGGTGGGAAATGATCGCGAAGGTGCGGCGCCGGGCCGACTCCGCCGCAATCGCGGAGGGGGATGTCATCCCCCTATTTTACGCGGTCCATCCCTTGCCTTTGCCGTTTTCTCTGTGGCCCTAGGATTTCCTCGGTGTCTCTGTGTTTGCGGCTTTGATCTTCCTCGCAACAGCGTGAATCAGGCTGAAGGTGAGGATGCAGACGATGGCGGCCAGGGAGATCATGGCGGTTGTCCTTGTGGTGTTTGTGCGCACCACCAAGTTATTCCACCGCCCCGCGCCGCACTGTGAACGCCGTCACAAATCCGGCGCGGTATGAATTACCGCCGTAATCCGGCGCCCCTCCCCGTTGGCTTGGCAAAGTTGTAGCCCATGTTGAGGAAGGCTTGTTACCGTTTAAAATGCCGCCATGAAGACCTCCTGCCTGCCGGTAGCGGCACTTGCCCTTGCGCTCGCCGCCATGCCGGCCCGCGCGCTCACCGTGGAAGAAGGTTATGCCGCGATCCCCCAGAAGCAACAGTCGTTCGACGCCAGGGTGTCGACGTTGCCCAGGGCGGAAGTCGACGGCCTGCAGCGGCTTTTCGGGCTGGTGGACCAGGGTGTGGTGCTGCGCGCGGAAACCCTGCGCGCCCACGCCGCGGGCAACGAGGCCGAGATCAAGCGCACGCTCGCCCGTTTTGACGCGCTGATCACCTCGCTGGAGAAGGAAGCCGCGTCCGAAGCGGTGGCCCCGGCGCGCGACAAGCTGCTGGTGGCGTTGCGCGACCAGCGCAGGTTCTTCGGCGCCCGCGCCGTCACCGGCTCTCAGGTCACGCACCAGGAATACCGCTTGTCCCCGGAGATGCGCGAGGCCAGCCGCAGCCTCTTCGATGCCTACCGAGTCCTGCTGAAGGCGTTCCCCGGGGAGGGCCGGCACAACAAGACCGCGTTTCGCAACTACATGGACGCGCTGGACTACTACTGAGCCGCTATCGCTGCCACGCCCGGCGCATCGGCCGGCGGTCCAGGAAGCCCCACGCCACGCCAATCACCAGGCCCGCGGTATGGGCCCAGTTGGCGATCGGGCCCACCAGGCCCGTCCAGCACAACACGTACCAGCCCAGCATCATGATCACGGTGCTTTGCTGCAGCGACAGGCCGAAGGACGGGTTGTGCCGCCCCTGCATCCAGAAGAAGCCCAGCAGCGCGTAGACCACGCCCGACATGCCGCCGAAGACCGGGTTGCCGGTGACGAGGTACTGCGCCACGTTGGCCGCAATGCCCGTGACCGCCACAAAAAAGGCCAGGAAGCCCGCCCCACGCGTCCATTCGATCACCCGCCCCAGGTCCCACAGCCACATCATGTTGAACACGATGTGCAGGATGCCGAAGTGCAGGAAAATCGGCGTCAGCAGGCGCCAGGCCTGGCCCGAGAGAATTTCCGTGAATCCCGGCGTGCCCGGCGTGGCGATCAGGAAGGGCATCAGCACGAGGTCGTTGCCCAGCAGGCTCGGCAGCGACGCCAGCACGCTGACAACGATGAGGCCGAGGGTGAGGAAGGCCGGCTGGCCGCGCGACGATGTGGTCATGGTTCCTGTGACATCGGGGCCGGGCGCCGGTTGCGCAAGCCCCGGGCCTTGCGCCTATCATTGTGGATGGACCTACGATTCGAGACCCGCCCGGACCACCTGCTGGTCCACGCGGGTGGTGCATTTGACTATATCCAGGCGCACGAAGGCATGACACGTGTGATCGCGGCCTGCGCGGAACAAGGCATCTCGCGCATCCTCGTCGACGGGCGCGCCATCACCACGCTGGTGTCGATCGCCGACCGGTTCGAACTCGCCACGCAGCTTTCCACGGGAAGCCGCGGCGCCCTGCGCATGGCGGTTGTGGTGGCCGCGGCCAACATGTTCACCAAGACGCTCGAGGACACGGCGGCCAATCGCGGCGCGCCCCTGCGCACCACCGCGTCGATGAAGGAAGCGCGCGAATTCCTGGAGATCGGCCCGGAATGAAGGTCGAATGCCCGTCACGAATGTTCTTGTCGGGGGCGGCAACGGCCACCCTGCTCTGCGTCACCACGCTCACATGGGCGGCGCAGTGTCCCGCCGTGCTCAGGCACGAAGTCGCCAACATCCTCGGCGAGAAGGAAAACCTCTGCGAATACGCGGGCAAGGTGGTGCTGGTGGTCAACACGGCCAGCTACTGCGGCTTCACCCCGCAGTACAAGGGGCTGGAGGCGCTCAACAAGCGCTACAGGTCGAAGGGCCTGGTGGTGCTCGGGTTCCCGTCGAACAACTTCGGCAACCAGGAGCCGGGCAGCGAAAAGGAGATCGCCGATTTCTGCGATCGCACCTACGCGGTGAAATTCCCGATGATGGGCAAGACAGAAGTGGTTCGGCCCGGCGGTTCGGCGTTCTACGACGACCTGGCCAAGGCCACGGGGCAGCGGCCCAGCTGGAATTTCCACAAATACCTGATCAGCCGCGACGGCAGCAGGATCACCAGCTACGGCTCGAAGGTGGAGCCCGATTCGCCCGCGGTGGTCACGAAGATCGAGGAATTGCTGGGGAAGTAGAAAACTGGTGTCAGAGACGACTTTTGCACTGGGCGGCAGGCGGCAGCCAACTGCAAAAGTCGTCTCTGACACCAGTTTTCTACCGTGACGGTTTGTACTCCACCCCACCCTTGATGGTGGTGGCCACGCGGGGCCGCTGGTGCGCACCTCGACGATTGGGCCGTTCTCGACCTCGATCACCGGGCGATCGATGTAGGGGCCGGCGCGCACCACGGCTCAGTTCATCCGGGTGAACTCCATGATCCAGTTGGTTTCCCAGGTCTGCCCGTCGTCGTACGAGAAGGCCTGTTCCCAGCGCGCGTGGCGCGGACCCTGCTTCGTCCATCGGTATGCCACCTTGATGGGTTTGCCGTCGTCTTCGTCGGCGCCGTAGAAGAGCCCGGTGTCGCCGTCGAATCCGCCCTGCACCGGCGACTGCATCCTGCCGTCGCGGCTGTTGATCCAGTAGATCGACCACTGCCGCTTCCCGATGTCGAAGTGGCGCATGGTCATGCCCGACCAGCCCTTGGTCGGGAACTCGATGGTGTCGACGTTGGCGACGCCGCCGATCAGGATCCTGGCCCAGGTCTTCGAGGGAAAGGTGTCCCAATCGCTGCTGGCGACGCCGCGCTGCCTGAGGCGGCGATTGACGCAGGTCCACTCGCCGTCGATGAAGTCGAAGTCGCGCACGCTCCCCCGGATGTCGAGCGAGTAGCGGTAGGGCGCGCGGGTGCGTTGCTCCGCGATGAGATCGGTCGCGGCGGTGGGGGAAACGGCTTGGTCCATGGCTGTGTCCTTCGTTCCGGGAGTGGCGCCATGATCACGCCGCATACATGACAGTGTCTGTCATGTATTTTGGCTAATATGCGGCATGCGTTCCGGTCGCCTCCTTTCGCTGCTGATGCTGCTGCAGGCCCGCGGGCGCCTGAGTGCCCCCGCCATCGCGCGGAAGATGGAAGTTTCGGTGCGCACCGTGCTGCGCGACATCGACGAGCTCAGCGCCTCGGGCGTGCCGGTGCGCGCGGCGCGTGGTGCCGGGGGCGGTTTCGAGCTGCTGGAGGGGTGGCGCACCCGCCTCACGGGACTCACGCCGGAAGAGGCGCAGGCGATGTTCATGGCCGGCGCGGCGGGCCCCATGGCGCAGCTGGGCCTGGGCGCGGCGGGCGAATCCGCGCAGCTCAAGCTGCTGGCGGCCCTGCCGCGGGAATGGCAGGCCGACGCGCGCCGCGTGGCCTCGCGTTTCCACCTCGATGCCGTGGGCTGGTACCGGCGCGAGGAGCGCCTGGCCCACCTGCCCGCCGTCGCCGAGGCGGTTTGGAGCGACCGGCGCTTGAAGATCCGCTATGAGAGCTGGAAGGGCGTGGGCGAACACCACGTAGAGCCGTTGGGCCTGGTGGTGAAGTCCGGCGAGTGGTACCTGGTGGCTTCCGGCGGCAAGGGCACGCCGCGCACCTACAAGCTCTCCAACATCCTGGCGCTCGAAGGCGGCGCGCCCTTCACGCGCCCGCGGGGTTTCGAACTGGCGGACTACTGGGGCGAATCGATCGCGCGTTTCGAAACCGGGTTGTATCGCGGCACCGCCACGTTGCGGGCGTCCCCCGGCGGGCTGGCGAAGCTGCGCCACCTCAGCGCTGCCGTGGCCCAGGCGGTTGATCGCGCGGCCACCCGGGCCGATCGCCGTGGCTGGCGCCGCCTGATGATCCCGATCGAGTCGGTCGACCAGGCCGCGGGCGACCTGATGAAGGTGGGCGCGGAATGCGAGGTGCTGCAGCCGGCGCAGCTGCGTGCGCGGATCGGGGAGCTCGCGCGCGCGATGGCGCGGTTATATGGGAAGGCGCCGTAGCGCGGCGCGGACGCGGCAGGTCAGGTCAGGTCAGGTTGAGACCTCGAAGTGGGCGCGCGTTGATTGGCGATGGCCAAGGACACTCTCGATTACCTGCTGGCAAACCTCGACCTGCACACCCTGTACGGCGACATCTCGTTGCCGGTCCCGGATGTCGCGGCGATCCGTATCCGGATGTGCATGAACCAGCGCACCTTCGCGCGCCGCTTCGGCTTTCCCCTCGCCACGCTGCGCCACTGGGAACACGAAGACCGCAAGCCTCAAGGCGCCGCGCTGGTCCTGCTGCACGTCATCGCCGAGAACCCGCGTGCGGTGCTGCACGTTCTCGGCAGGATCCGCCTGAAAAGCGCCACCCCTCTAAGTTAAGCTCGCGCGCATGGATCCCCCCTTCGCAATCATCGTCATGGGTGTCTCCGGCTGCGGAAAATCCACCATCGGATCCCGCCTTGCAACGCGCCTGGGCTGGACTTTCGCCGAGGCCGATCGCTTCCATTCCCCCGCCAACGTGGAAAAGATGCGATCGGGCATCGCGCTCACCGACGATGACCGTGGGCCGTGGCTCGACGCCATCGCCGATTGGCTCCAATCGCAGCGCAGCGCGGGCCGGCCTTGTGTCGTGGCCTGCTCCGCGCTGAGACGCATCTACCGCGAGCGCCTGGCGCGTGGACAAGACGACGTGCGCTTTGCCTATCTGGAGGGATCCTTCGACACCATCGCCGGGCGCATCGCCGGGCGCAGCGGTCACTACATGCCGCTGTCGCTGCTCGAGAGCCAGTTCCGCACGCTCGAAGCACCGGCGGCGGACGAACATGCCATCGTGATTTCCAGCGAGCTGCGCGCCGACGAGATCGTCGAGGCCATCGCCACAACCGTCATTCCCGCGCCGGCGGGGACCCAGCCTGGGATTTCCTGACGGCATGCCCGCCAAACTGGTTGCGCATCGCCGCCAGCAACCGGTCCGCATACGAGCCCTCGTCGCGTGAGCGAAGGCGCGCAAGCAACGACAACGTGATCACCGGCGCCGGCACATCCAGGTCGATCGCCTCCTGCACCGTCCAGCGCCCCTCGCCCGAATCGCTCACGTAGGGCGCGATGCCGTCCATCGTGGGGTTGGCCTTCAGGGCCTCAACCGTCAGGTCCAGCAGCCACGACCGCACCACGCTGCCGTGTTGCCAGATCTGCGCCACCTGGTGCAGGTCGAGCTCCAGGTCCTTCTTGTGCTCGAGGATCGAGAAGCCCTCGGCATACGCCTGCATCAGCCCGTATTCGATGCCGTTGTGGATCATCTTGGTGAAGTGGCCCGCGCCGCTGGGCCCCACGCGGCCCCAGCCCCGATCGTGCGCCGGCGCGAGGGTCTCGAAAATCGGCCGCAGGCGCTCGACGGCCTGCGGGTCGCCGCCGACCATGAGGCTGTAGCCCTCCGTCAAGCCCCAGACGCCACCGCTGGTGCCGCAATCGACGTACTGGATGGCGCGGTCGGCAAACGCCATCGCGCGCAGCTGCGTGTCCTTGTAGTTGGAGTTGCCGCCTTCGATGATGGTGTCGCCGGGCGCGAGCAGCGCCGAGAGGTCGGCCAACGTCGTGTCGGTGATCTCGCCCGCGGGCACCATCACCCACACCACGCGCGGCGCGGGCAGCGCGGTGACGAGTTTCACGAGGCTCTCGACGGCGACGGCGCCCCTGTCCGCCAGGGCCGCGCGCGGCTCGATGGCGGGGTCGTACACCACGAGCTCGTGCCCGCCATTCATCAGGCGCTGCGCCATGTTGGCGCCCATGCGGCCCAGGCCGATCATTCCGAGTTTCATTTCGCGTCTTCCGGGAGGGGTCGCGGCAATCATAAGCCGTTCGGCGGGCGTGATCACACCTACCGCCGGCAGGCGGGCATGCTGCTGCCGCGGGTTGGGCGGATCGCGGATGGGAAGGCGTCCAAGGGTCCGTGAACGTCGCGGATCGCGAAGGCTGAAATTCCCGTATTCGCCTGGCAACACGGAACGCCATCCGCCCGCCGCCGTCCAATCTCCCTCACAACCTTCGAGGAGAACCCAGATGGCGCGATGCGACTGCTGCGGTAACGAATACGACAAGGCCTTCCAGGTGGTTGCGGCCGACGGCAGGAAGATGACCTTCGACAGCTTCGAGTGCGCGATCCACAAGATGGCGCCCACCTGCGAGCACTGCGACATGAAGATCATCGGCCACGGGCTGGAAAAGGACGGCCGCATGTTCTGCTGCGACCACTGCGCCGAGGAAAGCGGCGTGACGGAACTGCGCGATCGCGCCTAGCCGGGCCGCCATGCGGCGCGATTGTCGCAGCTTTGGGTTACGCTTTCGGCTCGTCAGACAGGAGCCTGCCATGAAAGCCGACAACGTCCTTGCCACCATCGGCAACACGCCCCACATCCGCATCAACCGCCTGTTCGGCAGGAGCGAGGTGTGGATCAAGAGCGAACGCGCCAACCCCGGCGGCTCGATCAAGGACCGCATCGGCCTGGCCATGGTGGAAGACGCCGAGCAGTGCGGCAAGCTCAAGGCCGGCGGAACGATCGTGGAACCGACCTCGGGCAACACCGGCATCGGCCTCGCGATGACCGCCGCCGTGAAGGGTTATGCCTGCATCCTGGTGATGCCCGACAGCATGTCGATGGAGCGCCGCCGCCTGATGCTCGCCTACGGCGCCCGCCTGGTGCTGACGCCGAAGGCCGAAGGCATGAAGGGCTCGATCGCCAAGGCGAAGGAGATCGTCGCCGCCACGCCCAACAGCTGGATGCCGCAGCAATTCGAGAACCCCGCCAACGTGGAGGTGCACGAGCGCACCACCGCGCGCGAGATCCTCGCCGACTTCCCCGAGGGCCTGGACGCGATCATCACGGGCGTGGGCACCGGGGGGCACATCACCGGATGCGCGCGGGTGCTGAAGAGATCGTGGCCGAACCTGAAGGTGTTCGCGGTGGAGCCGACGCTCTCACCGGTGCTTTCCGGCGGCGCGCACTCGGCGCACCCGATCCAGGGCATCGGCGCGGGGTTCGTGCCCGCGATCATGGACACGAAGATCCTCGACGGCATCGTCCAGGTGACCCCCGACGACGCGAAGGAGATGGCGCGGCGCTGCGCGAAGGAGGAGGGAATCCTCGTCGGCATCTCGTCGGGCGCCACGCTCGCCGCCATCGCGCAGAAGCTGAAGGAGCTGCCCGAAGGTGCAAAGGTGCTGGGCTTCAACTACGACACCGGCGAGCGCTACCTCTCGGTCGAGGGGTTCCTGCCGACCGAAGGAGGCTGAAGCCTCGATGGCGCAGGAAGTTGCACCGCAGCCTCCCCCTCAACCCCGAGATATCAATGATTTACATTCGCCTCCCATTCCTGGCTGCCCTCCTTTCGATTGCCGCAGCGTGCTCCAAGACGCCACCCGCCCCCGCCGCGTCACCCATCCCGGAAGTGGGAGTCGTGACCCTCGAGGCCAGGACGGTGACCCTCACCCGGGAGCTCCCCGGACGAACCAGCCCGTTTGTCGTGGCCGAAGTCCGCCCGCAGGTCACGGGCCTGGTGCGCAAACGCACTTTCACCGAAGGCAGCCTGGTGAAGAAGGGCCAGCTGCTCTACAAGCTCGACGACGCCACGCTGAGCGCGGATGTGGGGGCCGCCAGGGCCCAGCTCGCCCGTGCCGAAGCCACCCTCAACGCCGCGAAGCTGAATGGAGAGCGCACGGGCGAGCTCGCCAGGATCGAGGCCGTCAGCAAGCAGGACAACGAAAATGCGGTCGCGGCCCTGCGGCAGGCGGAGGCCGACGTGGCCGCCCAGCGGGCAAGCCTTGCGCGCACCGATGTGCTGCTGGGCTATTCCAGCATCACCTCCCCCATCACGGGGCGCATCGGCAAGTCGACGGTCACGCAAGGCGCGCTCGTCACGGCCAACCAGACGGCGGCGCTGGCGACCGTGCAGCAGCTCGATCCGATGTACGTGGACCTCGCCCAGTCGAGCGGCGAGCTGCTGGCGCTGCGCAAGCAGTTCGCCACGGGCAAGGCCCAGCAGGCCAACACGCCGGTGCAACTGCTACTCGAGGACGGCACGCCGTACGAACACGCGGGCAAACTCACCTTCTCCGACGTGACCGTCGATCCCGATACCGGCAGCTACCTGCTTCGGGTCGTGGTGCCCAACCCGCGCAATGTCCTGATGCCCGGCGCGTTTGTGCGCGCGGTGCTTGGCAACGCGGTGCGTGAAAACGCCATCCTCGCCCCCCAGCGCGGCATCACGCGCGACCCGAAAGGCAATGCCACCGCGCTCGTGCTGGGCAAGGACAACAAGGTCGAGGCGCGCGCGGTCAAGGTGAGCCAGACCGTCGGCGACCAGTGGCTGGTGGAAGAAGGCCTCATCGTCGGCGACCGCGTGATCGTCGAAGGCGTGCAGAAGGTGAAGCCGGGCGCACAGGCCAGGGGCGTCGCCCCGGGCGCCGTGGCCCCTGCCGCCCCCACCGCCGCGGCGAAGAAATAGGAGCCCGCCATGGCACGTTTCTTCATCGACCGGCCGATCTTCGCCTGGGTGATCGCCATCCTCATCATGGTGGCGGGCGCGATCTCGATCACGCTGCTGCCGATCTCGCGTTATCCCACCATCGCGCCGCCGACGGTTTCGGTCAACGCGACCTATCCCGGCGCCTCGGCCAAGGTGGTCGAGGATTCGATCACGCAGATCATCGAGCAGAACATGACGGGCCTCGACGGGCTCATCTACATGTCGTCGACCAGCGCCTCCAACGGCAGCGCATCGGTGACCCTCACCTTCCAGTCGGGCACCAACCCCGACATCGCGCAGGTGCAGGTGCAGAACAAGCTGCAGGCGGCGCTGCCCCTGCTGCCGCAGATCGTGCAGACCCAGGGCGTGCGCGTGAACAAGGCCAACCCCGGCTTCCTGATGGTGCTGGGCTTCGTCTCCGAGAACAACAGCATGGACCGCGTGGACATCGCGGACTACCTCAACACCACGATCTCGGAGCCGGTGAGCCGGCTCGAAGGCGTGGGTGGCGTGCAGGTCTTCGGCGCGCGTTATGCGATGCGCATCTGGCTCGACCCGAACAAGCTCGAAACCTTCAAGCTCACCACCGCGCAGGTCATCGCCGCGCTGAGGGCGCAGAACTCGCAGGTGGCCGTGGGCCAGCTCGGCGGCACGCCGGCGGTGCCCGGCCAGCAGATCAACGCCACCGTCACCGCGCAGGGCCGCCTCGAGACGCCGGACCAGTTCCGCGCGATCATCGTGCGCGGCCTGGCCGACGGATCCACCGTCAAGCTCGGTGATGTCGCGCGTGTGGAGATCGGCGCGGAGAGCTACGACGTCATCGGCCGCTACAACGGCCAGCAGGCCACCGGCATCGCGATCAACCTCGCCACCAACGCCAACGCGCTCGATACCGCGAAACGCGTCGAGGATCTGGTCAAGCGCCTGCAGCCCTCGTTCCCTTCGGGCCTCACGGCGGTGATCCCCTTCGACACGACGCCGTTCGTGAAGGCTTCCATCAAGGAGGTCGTGAAGACGCTCATCGAGGCGGTGATCCTCGTTTTCCTGGTCATGTACCTCTTCCTGCAGAACTTCCGCGCGACGCTGATCCCGACGATCGCGGTCCCGGTGGTGCTGCTGGGCACCTTCGGCATCCTCGCGGCGCTGGGCTTTTCCATCAACATGCTGACGATGTTCGCCATGGTGCTGGCCATCGGCCTGCTGGTGGACGACGCCATCGTGGTGGTCGAAAACGTGGAGCGCCTGATGAGCGAGGAAGGCCTCGATCCGCTGGAAGCCACGCGCAAGTCCATGGACCAGATCACCTCCGCGCTGGTCGGCATCGGCGTGATCCTCTCCGCAGTGTTTGTGCCGATGGCGTTCCTCGGCGGCTCCACCGGCGTGATCTATCGCCAGTTCTCCGCCACCATCGTTTCGGCGATGGCGCTTTCGGTGCTCGTGGCGCTCGTGCTCACGCCGGCGCTTTGCGCCCATATGCTCAAGCCGATCGGGAAAGGCCATTACGGCGTCGAGACCGGCTTCTTCGGCTGGTTCAACCGCAAGTTCGATCGCGGCAGCCAGCGCTACCAGGGCGCGGTGAAAGGCATGATCGGCCGGCCGATGCGCTTCGGCCTCGTGTTCGCGGCGCTCGCCGCGGTGATGGTGGTGATGTTCCTGCGCCTGCCCACCGCGTTCCTGCCCGATGAGGACCAGGGCTCGCTCTTCACGATCGTGAACGCCCCGGTCGGCGCCACGCAGGAACGCACCATGGACACGATGTACAAGGTCGAGAAGCACTTCATGGAGAACGAGAAGGACGCGCTCAAGTCGATCTTCATCGTGCAGGGCTTCAGCTTCGGCGGCTCCGGGCAGAACGCGGGCATGGCCTTCGTGAACCTGAAGGACTGGGGCGAGCGCGGCAAGAACGATTCGGTGAAGAAGGTGGCCGGCCGCGCGATGGGCGCTTTCAGCCAGATCAAGGATGCGATGGTGTTCGCCTTCGCCCCGCCCGCGGTGACCGAGCTGGGCACCTCGAACGGCTTCACGTTCTACCTCAAGGACAGCGGCGGCCTGGGCCATGAACAGCTGCTGGCCGCGCGCAACCAGTTCCTTGGCCTGGCCGCGCAGAACAAGCTGCTGGCGAACGTGCGGCCCAACGGACAGGAGGACACGCCGCAATTCCGCATCCGGATGGACGTGGCCAAGGCCTCGGCCCTGGGGCTCGACATGGCGGACGTGAACAGCACGCTCTCGGTGGCGTGGGGCGGCCAGTACATCGACGACTTCATCGATCGCGGCCGGGTGAAGCGCGTGATGATCCAGTCCGACGCGCCCTTCCGTATGGTGCCCGAGGATTTCAACAAGTGGTCGGTGCGCAAT
>Ga0163153_10002659_pt1 | contig 25371 bp, 16 predicted proteins | sample OliLakLV19MP6IB1_FD_148629 | JGI IMG/M metagenome (GOLD analysis project Ga0163153, IMG submission 148629) | Freshwater microbial mat bacterial communities from Lake Vanda, McMurdo Dry Valleys, Antarctica - Oligotrophic Lake LV.19.MP6.IB-1 | ecosystem: Environmental > Aquatic > Freshwater >...
GAGCTTTGCTGCGTGAAGAGCTCCTTCACCGCCGTCGCCAGCGCCTTCGCATCCGCATACTTCAGCGGGAAGACTCGCAATCCCGACGTCGCCGAAATCGAATCATCCAGCGCCTTCACGATCTCCACGACACGCCGGACATCCGTCTTCGTCGCCGTCAAGAGCAGCGAGTTTCCGCTCTCGTTCGCCGAGAACCCATCGCGCGCATAAGCCGGGAGCAACGGCTGAAGATTCTGGATGAGCTGCGTCGCGTTGGCGTGCCGCACCGGGATGACCTGCGTGACCATCTCCTCCGATTTCGTAATCTCCTCCGGATCATTGCCGCTCTTCACCGGGATGTCCTTCGTCCGCGCGTCCTCGCGGCTGATGATGCGCAGCGTCCGTCCGTTCCGAATCGCCGCGTAACCATTCTTCGCCAGCACCGTGTTCAACAAATCCACCGCGTCCTGCTTGCCCAGCGGCGCAGTGCTCCACGCATCGACCTTCCCCTTCACCTCCGTCTCCAGGACGATGATGAACCCCGCCGCGTCGCTCAGGTAATCGAGCACCATCTCCAGCGGCACGCCGCGAAAATTCATGCGCAGCCCCTTCTCGGCGTCGGCCGACACGGGCACGGGAGCCGGATCAATCTTCACCTCCTTGGGTTCTGCGGGCGGCTGCTTCGGGGTGCCGTCAGCCGGCTGGGCGGCGGCGCTGCCCGCCCACACCAGCAAACTGACCAGCGGAACCAACACTCGTATCGTTTTCATTTGTTCAATTCCTGTTCACGCTTTTGCAAAAGTTTCTTCAATACCTCATCCGCTTCACCGGGAGCCGCCGCCGCCTTGGGCTCTTCCGGCTTCGCTGCCTCGACCGGTGCGGCGGCGGTCGATGCGCCGTCCTGTTCACGACGCTGGAGCAGCCGCTTCAACACGTCATCCGACTCCGGCGTCGAGTTTCCCGAGGACGAGCTGGAACCGCTGCTGCTGGACCCGTTCGAGCCGTCCGCCCGGCCCGCGAGCTGCCAGTCCGCGTCCTCGCTTCGCTTCATCTGCATGCCGACGCACAGCTCCAGCAGCGTGCCGTTCGTCAATTGCAGCTTTACGCAGGTCGGCGCGATCTCAGTGATCTTGAATCCAGCGATTAAATCCTCCGGCCTGGCCACCTTGCGAAATTCCAAACTGCTCCCGTCGAAGAAGGCGAATCGACCCTTCTCGTAACTCATCGTGCCGAGCAATGCGAAGCGGTCCATCGTCACCCGCTTCTCCGGTTCCATGCGAGTCGGCGGCGGGCGTTCCCCGGAACGCTTGGAGCGGTGTGGATTGAAGATGTTGCGTTCAGAAACAATTTGGAACGCCACGAAATCGCCACGGGTTGACGCGACGACGGCCACGCCGTTCGTCGCCTCGGCAGCGAACAACCCTCCCGCAAAGCCGAGCGTCAACCACGCCATGATGAGAAGAGTTGTTTTCATTCCGGTGCCACGCCCAGTTGCAGGCCGCTGACTTGCAGGCCGATGGCCAGTGTCTGCCCGTCGTTGTCGCGCGACGTGATCTCCACTGCTTCAACCCGCAGCGCCAGCGGGTCCTTCTCCACCTCGTAGAGAAACCGGGTCAGCGCGCCCATGTTCCCGAACGCGTCCGCCCGGCATTCGAGCGTCATGAAATCTTCGCCCGCCTGCTTCCACTGCGGTTTGATCGACGAGATGCTGATGCCGCTCAGCTTCGACCACCGCTCGAACGCCGTCAGCACGTCGTTCTCCGCGAAGGACACATCCGCCGGCAGTGTATTCGTCCGCATGTGCTCCCAACGGTCGCGAATGACGGAATCCCGCGATACCAGCAGCGAACCTTGGTTCACCTGCTTGGTCAACTCCGCCATCTGCTTCGAGCGCGCCTGCCAGCCCTCCGTCAGCGGCGTGATAATCATTTTGTCACCCAGCAGAAACCCCATGCCCAGCGCAGCAGCGATGACCAGCATCTTCTGTCGGTTCTTAATTTCCATCGCCGCCTCCTTCGCCCCAGTGAAAGTTGAACGTGAACTGCAACGGCGTCTTGCCGCGAATATTGTCCACCTTGAGATCCCGCACATCCTTCGACGCGCGCAGTTGCTCCAGCATCTTGAGCAATGCCTGATTGTCGTTCGCCACCCCGGAACAGCTCACCGCCGACACGTCACGAATCTCCAGCGACTTCGCCGTCACCGTGCCTTCCTCCGGGAACGCCTCGGTGACCTTGCGCAGCATCGACAGGTTGCGGAACGAGCTGTCAAACCACGGGCGGAACCGCCGGATCAACGTCTGCATCTCATCCAGCTCGCGCACCTTCGCGGACATGCCGTCCCACTGCGACCGCAACTGCGACAGCTTGTATTGCTGCACCGCGAACGCGCCCCCGACCAGGAGCACCAACACTGCGGCCGCCGCGCTGATCCAGCCGAGCTTCCTGGACGAGAAACGCTGCGTGAGCTGCTGGAACGCGCTGACCTTCGGCGGCAGAAACTCGAAAGCCTTCGGCGCACCCGTGACGCAGCGCGCCGCCACGCTGAACGCCGCCGTCACTTCCACGACCGGCGGCAACGACTTGCTGAACTCGTTCGCCGCGTAGGCTTCCACCAGCTCGGCTTTCAAGCCCATCGTCTCCAGACGCGGCGCGGCTTCATTGATGAATCGTCTCGCCGCCTCGCCGCGACCAAACATGCGGACGCGGCGCACGGCGTCGCGGAAGTCGCCGGGCAGTTGTCCCAGCGTGATCTTGATCTCGCGCAGAAGCAGGTCCGTGGACAGACGGTTCTGCACGGACTCGCTTTCAAACACGCTGTCGAGCGACCGCAGCACCGCCACGCCGCCCGCGCAGGTGATTTGCAAATCCACGCTCCCATCGCCCAGCACCAGCGCCAGCACACCGTTGGAGGATTCCTTCTCCGGACTTTGCAGCGCCGTTACTCCGAGCGTCATGCTCGTCGGCCGGAGCTGCGCGGCTTTCAACGCGCGTTCGAGCTGTTCCAGATGATTGCGCGGCACGGCAACCTGCGTCGCGAACCGCTTGCCACTGGCCGCGCGGAACATCGAGCGACCGACCGACAGCGCTTCGAGTCCGTAAGGAAAACCGCGCTCGGCCTCAATCTCCAGGAAACCGGGAATGTCTTCCTCCGGCATTTCCGGAACTTCCGTCGCCAGAGTCAACGCCCAGCTAGCCGGCAGCGACACGACGCAGCGGCGCTCGCGGATGCCCGCCTGTTCGAGATGATTCCGAATCTCGCGCCCGACCAGTTCGGCGTCGCCGGTCAGCGGACTCAGCGCGAGCGTGGCGGTGAAGCTTTTCACCGCCTGCATCGAGCCATTGGAACGCCGGACCAGCACGCCCTCCAGCCGGCTGCCGTGCAGCGCCAAGCCGAGGGCGGACGTGGGAATCCGTTTTTTGCGGAGAACGATCATGGAATGGAATGGATTTGGGAAATGGTGTTTGCGCCAGCCACACGCTCCGACCGAGTTGGCAAACGAATGGGGGCAAGCGAATCAAAGCAGACCATTCGTCTGCCCCCATTCGTTTGCCATGCCGGGTTTGTCGAGTTCATCGTCGCGCCGTGTTGTTGGACAGAAACGTCAGCTTCGCCTGTTTGCCGAGCGCCCAGCCGAGGTGCGTCAGATCCTGCCGGAAGCGAATCATCGGCGGACCTTCGCTTGTGTCGAAAATGTATTTCACCCGACGATAGCCGCGCCCGTAATGCCCGACCGCCGCGATGTCCGCGCTAAACTGATACGTGCGGCCCGTGATGTAACGCCCCGCCTCAATGGCGACCGCCTGATCCAGCGCATCCTTCACCCACGCCACCGTGCGGAGCCGGTCGGGATTCGAGCGGCGATACGTCACAAGCGTCGGCGCGTGGTCGAGACCGATGCCGGGAATGCAGGAGAGGACCGCTTCGCTCGCCGTGTTCACGTTCACCAGACCCAGGTTCGTCGTGGTCAGGCTCGGCTCCACCTTGATGAAATCTTCCTCTGCCATCTGGCTGAGAATGTAGAACTGCAGCACGCTGGTGACAGGCGTCGGGGCCTGGAATTTCGCCACAATCTCCTGCGCGTTCCCAACGCCCGCCGTGATCAAAGCGTTTAGAAGATTGGTCCGGCCCGCCGCGGTGTTGAGCGTCGTCACGTTCACGCGGTTGGACCCATGCTGGTCCACCGTCGCCTGCCGAGTGTGGGCCGTGAAATATTCCAGGAAGCCGGAGTCGAGCTGTCCGTCGCGATTGTCCGTGGGAGCTGACGAGTCGCTGTCGTTCTCGTTCGGGTCCAGCACGCCGTTCAAGTTCGCGTCCTCGCCGTAAATCAAATCAAGGTGGGAACCGTTCACGAGCCGCAGCTCCTCGGTCGTTTCAAACGCCGCGTTCTTGCAGCGATACGGTGGAACAAGCCGCTGATACGTCTCGTCCTCCGCGCCGCCTGCGGCATTCACGTCGCTGTCGGTGTCGCGCCAGTCGAGAATCGCGCCCGCGAGTTCAGCGGTCATCTTCGGCAGGTTCAGCAGCAGATCCACGGTGAGCCACGGCGCGTTGAGGTTCAGCTTCGACGCTTCATCCACGAGGCCGAACGAAGCCTGATCCGCCGCCCCGTTCCGGTCGCTGCGGCCGATGATCCAAAACGTCGCGTCCCCGACCGGCACCGCCTCGGAGCGGTAGTTGTTGATGTCCGGCAGCGTCGCCGGCTCCTTCACCGTGGCGAGCACGTTGCTGACGTAGCGCGCCGCGCCGGCAATCGCTGCATCCGCCTCGACGGAGGACGCGCGGTTGTCCGAAGCGCGCAGCTCGAAGGACATCGAGTTGGCGAAGTAGAGCGTCAAGGCAACCAGCCCGAACGCGACCCAGAGCACGATGATGAGCATGGAGCCGCTCTCCCGTCGCCACGCAGGAGACGACGTGACGGCATCTCGGCGCTCCTCACGTTGACCCGTACGAATGGATGAAGCGCATCGCACATTCATTGCGCTCCTCCCGCTGCGGCTTGCGCTGCCGCTTGCGCCGCCTGGTTGGTCCGCTGCTGCATGACGAGCGGCACGACCAGCTCAATCGGCGTCTCGCGTGATCGGCCACGGCTGCCGTTGCTGTTCTCCGTCGCGAGGAGAATCTGCACCTTCACTGCGGCCGGCAGGCCGTTCGAGACGCCCGTCGTGGTGTTCGCAATCGTGGAGTCCCATGCGTCCTTCCATTGCGAGCCGTCCATGTAGAGGAACGTCAGCGTCTGCACGCCGGTCATCAGCGGCTCCTGTTCGGTCTGGCTCTGGAGCGATGGCAGGAGATTCCGCGACACCGAGCGGACGAGATCTTTTCCAATCCCGTTGTTCGTGGACATCACCAGCAGATACGAGACTCGCTGCACTTCAGCGAACGGCGAGTTCTCATCGATCACGCCGGTCGCCGTGTAGAAGCTGGGGCTGGCCTGGCCCGCGATGCTGTTGCTCGTCGAAGACGTCGAGAGCGTCCCGGACATCGTGCCGCCAGGCAGCACGAGGTTCGCGAGGTCGCGGCGGATGACGCCGAGCGCGTGCTCCATCGGCAGCGCCTTCTCGATGGACGCCGTGGTGGAGTTCCGCAAACGCAGCGCGGTGTAGAAAATTGAGTTGATGGCCGCCAGCACGATGGCAAATGCCGCCACCGCAATCATGATCTCAATGAGCGTAAAGGCGCGGCGCCGCAGGTCGCGGAGCGCCGAGCATCGCTCGGCAGGACCAGGCGGATTTCCCAAAGCCGAGCAATGCTCGGCGCTCCGCTTCAGTTGGCGCGCGGTGTTCATCGCTCGTTGCTCACCAGCGTGCTCAGGCGCACGTCGTGCTCCTGGCCTTGCACCAAATACAAAACCTCCGCCGTCACGACCCGCATCGAGTCCTCCGGCCAGATCGAGTAACGGACCGACCAGCGATAATCAACCGCGCCTTCCTGCACCACACCGTTGCGCGCGCCGCCCTGCGACTGGCTCGAAACCAGAGCGTCATTCAAGGCGTTCTCCGCCACGCGCACCGCGACCGTCTTGCGCTGCGCGACCACGCCCGCACGGTTCGCGATGTGCAGTCCTTGAATGGCCACCGGGATGACGATGGCCATGAACGTCAGCGCCGCCAGCACTTCGGCCAGCGTGAAGGCGCCGGTACGTCTAGCGACGGGCGTTCTGCTGGTTGCCGGTTTGAATTTCATATGCAATGCGATTGCCGGTCTTGGCGATCACGACTTCTTCTTTGTCCTCCTGGCGAAGGATGATCTGCTCCGGGCTGCTGTCCGCGTAGAACCCGTCCGGGGTGAAACGAATGGACGGAAGATTGCCCACCACCGACATCGCCTCGTTGCGCTGGGCGGACGAGGTCCGAATGAGCATCGGACGCGTGACTTCCAGTTCGAGCGTCTCGTCGATCTTGTACTCGACGGACTTGGCGTCCTCATCGAGATAACCCGTCTGCGCCTGCATCCCGTAAGTGCGCTGCTTGGCGTCGATCCACAGGACCATCGGGTAGCCTTCGGAGACCGCGCGGTTCTGCGCGTAGCGCGTGAGCGAAAGGAAGCGGCGCGCTTCGGAGTCCAGGTTGCGTCCGCGAAAGAAGCCGCGCAGCGACGGGAACGAAACCGCGAGCACGATCAGCAGCATCGCCATGACGAGCATCAGCTCGATCAGCGTGAAGCCGCGATGGAGCGCCGAGCATTGCTCGGCCTGCACCCGACCGATGCTCATGCCGAGCAATGCTCGGCGCTCCACATTCAAATGCCCAACAGATCCGGCGACCGATGCGACATCACAGGCCGCATCCCTCGCGCTCCCTCTCCTGTTGGAGAAGGCCGGAGTTAGGGCGGTCCTGAGTTTCATGTCGGTCGAGCTGAAGTTGAATGGGTTACTTCTTCGGCGGCCAGTTGGCCACGTCGTCCTCGGTGTTCTCGCGGCCGTCCGGGCCCATCGACGACAGATCGTAGGAGGTGGAGTTGTGTTTCCCCGGGCCTTGATAAATGTACGGCTTGGTCCACGGATCATTGGGAATGTCCTTCAAATACGGCCCCTTCCAGTTTTGCGCGTCGCGGGGCGCATTTACTAGATCGTTCAGGCCGTTCCTGCCGCTCGGATATTTGCCGTTGTCCACCTCGAAGGCGTCGAGCGCAGTCGAGAAGTTGGCGATCTGCGTTTTGGCCGCAGCCTCCCGCGCCTGCTCGGTGCGGCCGGAAAACTTCGGCACGACGATGGCCGCGAGAATGCCCAGGATGACCAGCACAAGCAGCAGCTCGATGAGCGTGAAGGCGCGTTGAGTTTGAGGACGGATTCGGTTCGTTGGATGGAGTCGGATGATCATAGGAGATCGGGGTTGTTACTTGATGTGGTCTTGCAGCGAGAAGATGGGGACGACCATGCCGATGAAAATCGTCCCGATGAAACCGGCAATGAGGAAAAGCATCAACGGCTCGGCCATCGCGACCGCCGTCTTGAGCTGACGATCCAGGTCGCCTTCGGTCACGTTGGCGATGCGGACCAGCTCCTGGTCCAGCCGTCCGCTTTCCTCCGCGACAGAAATCATTTCGAGCACGGAGCCGGCGAAAAGCTCCCGGCATTCGCCCAGGCTCGGCCCGAGCTGCTTGCCTTCCTTCACGCGCTCAATGGAGTTCGAGACCGTATCGACAAGCGCCTGGTTGCCGATGGAACGGCGCGCGACATTCAGCGCGTTGATGAGCGGAACGCCCGCGCCCAGCAGCGTGCCGAGCATCCGGCAGAAGCGCGACATGGCGAACTGCGACACGAGCGGGCCGATGACCGGCGCGCGGAGCAGCATGCCTTCCCACGTCCGCTTGCCCGCCTCGGAGAGGAACCAGGTCCGCAGCAGGTAAGCGGCGGCAGCCATCACGAGCAGCACGATGAGACCATACGAACGCATCACCTCGCTGGTGCCCACGATGATCTGCGTGAGGAGCGGCAGCTTCGCGCCGAAGCCGGTAAAGATGGTTTGAAACTTCGGGATGAAGAAGACGAGCAGGAAGACGAGCACGCCGAGCGCGAGCGCGAGCAGGATGATTGGGTAAAGCAACGCCGTCATCACCTTCGACTTCATCTCCTTCTCGCGCGCCTGGAAGTCGGCGATCTGCGCGAGCACGACATCGAGGAAGCCGCCCGTTTCACCCGCCTCCACCATCGCGACATAGACGCGCGGAAATGTCTCCGGCGATTTCGCCATCGCCTCCGCGAGCGATTTGCCGTCCACGACATGGTCGTGAATTTCCTTCCACTTGGCCTTCGCGGCAGGCGCGGTGGCTTCCTTGGTCAGAATCACCAGAGCGCGGCTGAGCGGCACGCCGGCGGCGAGCAGGCTGGACAGGAGACGCGTGAAGTTCTCCAGCATCCGCACGGAAATCTTGTTCGGATTGCCAATGTTCAGTTGGAAGCCAGGCGTAGAACCATTCGCCTTCTCGCCCTTGTCGGCTTTCTGCGCCTTGCCGTTCTTGCCTTCGACGAGGCTGATGGGACGAAGGCCGCGGCCTTCCATCTGGCGAAACGCTTCGGCGCGACCGCCGGCATCGATGACGCCCTCGGCAATCTTGCCGTCGCCTTGCAGCGCTTTGTATTGGAAGGTGGGCATCGGGAGACGGCTTAGTTGTTAACCACGGATGAACACGGATAAACACGGATTGAACTTCCGGCTTCACGCGTTTGCGGCGTGTGCGCGTCCTCGGGCACAGAAGCGCAGGGGCGCTTGCAGCATGAAACTATTCCAAGCAGCAGAGGAGACGCACCATTCTGTGGCCGGGACGGCCACTCTCCGCATTCTTGTTGGATTGTGTCCATTTGCGGCTTCATTCCCTGCTCACTGCGAGGCTCGCGGGCGAAACTTCTTCGGCGTCCTCTTCGGAATTCGGCTTCGTCGAGCTCGCCACTTCCTTCGCCGTGGTGACGCTCAAGACTTCTTCGACCGTCGTCATGCCGAGGCGCACCAGACGCCAGCCATCTTCAGCCAGCGTCCGCATGCCGTTGCGGCGCGCGGCGTCGCGGACGAGATCCGTGGAGCCGGCCTTCAAAATCAACTGGCGGATATCGTTGTCCGTATCCATCCATTCGAAGATCGCCTGGCGTCCGAAGAAGCCGGTGTTGCGGCATTCGCGGCAGCCGACGGAGCGGTAGATGGTGACGTTTGCCGGAATGCCGAGCTGGGCCTTGTACGCAGAAGCCGTCGGTGAATCATCCACCTGCTTGCAGTGCTTGCAGAGGACCCGCACGAGACGTTGGGCGAGGACGGATTCGAGCGACGAGGCGACGAGATACGGCTCCACGCCCATGTCCACAAGGCGCGTAACCGCGCCGGGCGCGTCGTTCGTGTGCAGCGTGGAGAAAACCAAGTGGCCCGTGAGCGAGGCTTGAACGGCAATCTGCGCGGTTTCTTGATCGCGAATTTCGCCGATCAGAATCACGTCCGGGTCATGGCGCAGAATCGAGCGCAGCCCGCGCGCAAAGGTCAGCCCGGACTTCTCCGAGACCTGAATCTGGTTCACGCCCTTGAGCTGATACTCCACCGGATCTTCGATGGTGATGATCTTACGGACGGCGTCGTTGATCTCGTTCAGCGCGGTGTAAAGCGTCGAGGTCTTGCCGCTGCCGGTGGGGCCGGTCACGAGCACGATGCCGTGCGGCAGATCGAGGACGCGCTTGAAACACTGCATCTCGCGCCTGTCCATGCCCAGCGTGCTCAAGCCGCGCAGCTTCGAGTTCTGGCGCAAGAGACGCATCACGACCGCTTCGCCGTGCAGCATCGGAATGACTGAGACGCGGATGTCCACTTCGCTCTCTTCGATGCGGATCTTGATGCGGCCGTCCTGTGGCAGGCGTTTCTCCGCGATGTTCAGGTGACTGAGAATCTTGACGCGGGAAACGATGGCCGGCTGGAAGCGTTTGATCTGCGCCGGCACCGGAACTTCCTGCAACACGCCGTCGATGCGGTAGCGGATGCGCAGCTCGTCCTCGAACGGTTCGAGATGAATGTCCGACGCGCGCAGCTCGATGGCATCCTTCAACACCTGGTTGACGAAGCGAATGATGGACGCGTCTTCAGCGGCGCTGTCGAGGTCGCTGTCCTCGTCGCCGTTCTCGTCCACGACTTCAAACGCCGTCTCTTCATCAAGCGTGCCGATGGTGTCCGCGCCGACGCCAAGACGTTTCTTGATCTCGCGCTCGATGGCTTCGCGCGGCGCGAGGACGGGCTTGAGCTTCAGGCCCGTCATGGTCTTCAAGGCATCGAGACCTTGCGTGGCGAAGAGGCGGCTGGTGGCGACTTCCACCGTGCCGTTAGTGCGGCGCAACGGGAGCAACTGCTCCTTCAACAGGATGCGCGCAGGAAAAAGGGAGAGAAGCTGGCGGTCCGGTTCGACGTCATCCAGCGCGGTGTAAGCGACCGCATATTCGGTCGCCAGCCAGCGCAGGACGTCGTCTTCGGACTGGGCTGAGGAAAACGCCGCGCCCTTCCCGGCCTGACGCGTGATCGCGTCGGCATCGATGGCGGAAAGCTGTTTGGCCTCGACCATGCGTTCGAGCAACGGCTTCAGGGTGTCGGCGTTTTCACTCATGGTTACAGAGCACCAGCTTGGGGGAGGCGGTTGAGACGCAAATTAGGATTAGGAGCAGGATTAAGATTAGGAGGCAACGCGCCGGGTTCCTTAATCGTCATCTTCTTCATCCTAATCCGTTCCTGTCCGCAGATTACGGCACCAGGCCCATCAGGACCGCGTTGGCTTCCTGCTTCACGGAGAGCACTTGGCGCAGTTCGGCCTGGGCCTTCTCGAGGTTCGCCTGCTTGGCCTTCTGAGATTCACGATATTTGGCGAGCTTGGTCTTGATCTCGTCGGCAGAGGCTTTCGCTTCAAGGGCTTTCTGGAGAGCATCGGCTTCCGGGCTGGGTTCGCCGAAGAATGAACGGCGACGATCCGCGCCTTCGCCACCACCACCACCGCCGCCGGCTTCGCCGCCGCGACGTCCACCGGGACCGCCCGGTCCGCCGAAGCCACGACCGCCGCCGAGTTCACGACGCGCGTCGTTGACCTTGGTGATGCGACCTTCGATGAGCTTCCACTCGGCGTCTTCCTTCACTTCAAAGGTTTCACGATAGCGCTCCATCATGCGGACGCGCATCTGTTCGGGATCAAAGTTGCCGCGACCAGGACGATCCTGACGTTCCTGGGCGATGGAGCTGCCGACGCCGACGGTCAGCAGAGTGGTAATGCCGGCCAGCGCGAGAATTTGGTTCAGTATCTTCATAATGTTTGTGACTCGGTTATGTGTTTGAGTTGAACAACTGAAGCGCTACAGGGCGCTTCAGTGGTTGCGACATCAGGAAGCACTTGCAGGTTACGTACCAGCACGGATTTCTCCGCCAAACACGAATCTATCTCCGTCACCGCGCAGATGTTGCACAAAGTTCAGCTCCAACTGCGCATCCATTGCGCGATGTGCTTTAGAGCCTATCCGAATCACCGGTAAGGATGGGTCGAGTGGGACAAGCAAGAGAGAGATGAAACGCACGCACGGACCCGGTTTTCGTATTTCCGGGGAGCTATGGGCCAAGGTGGAACCCTTGCTTCCGCCCTGCGTCAACACTCACCGCTTTGGCGGAGGCCGCCCGCGTCGGATCGCCGTTGTCTGGACGGCATCTTCTTTGTCCTTCGCACCGGCTGCCAGACCAAGGCCCCGCTGGCGGGGGGGAAGCAGTCCCAACCCGACCGACCGGGCCAAGCAAGGAACCAAGCGCAGTCTGCTCGTCGAGGCGGCAGGCGTGCCCGTAGCCGTGGTGGTTGCCGGAGCCAACCGCAACGTTCATCCTGGATCCGGCAGTTGAAATCCGGCCGTCAGTGCAGGCGGCTGTCATTAGGGTGGGATGCGTTTCTACAAAGAGGCCGCGCCTACGGCGCTGCCCTACCGGCGTGAGCGGCTTTCGCGGCGGAAGAATGGATTCAGTTTGGCAGCGTGGTGTTTTACCGCAACCTGCTGGCGCGAGGAGCGCCCGGTTCGGCCTGTCGCCAAGTTCCCGAACCTGCCGCGACGGGGTGAATCATTTCCCCTCTGAATCTTTTGGCGGCGAGGCGAAGCCCCAACCAGTGGCTTTGGGTTCAATGTGGATGCTAAAACAGGCGTTGTTGTATGCCTCGTTGCCTTTGCTCTCAGGAAGGGAAACCGCGTCAAACCGCACTTCGACTATTTTCTTATTGGCCTTCTGCGTGGAAGTAAGTCGAAAGCCCGCAGAGCTGTTGATCATGGCTTGCAACATCTGCGCAACTGCCAAGTGGGAACTGGACCATTCGCCGACGGTATCTCAGCGATGGCAGTTCACGCCAGCGCGGCGGCGGTGGTGGAAATGGTGAGAGCGAGTCCGACCGGAGCGGCTTGCACCGCGTTGGCCGAGAGGACGACGACGAGTCCGCTCGCGCCGACGGTGACGCCGCGTTGAGCGAAGTATTCGCGCAGATGATCCACGGCGCGGCTCACGCGCTTTTGCGCGGTGTCGTCGGAGGTGCCGAGGCCGTTGCCAATTTCGCGCAGGGACTTGTTCTCGAAACCGCAGAGCAGCACGGCGGCACGGGAAGTGGGCAAGGAAGCCAAGACCAGCACCGCGACCAGAAACAACAATTGGGAACGAAACGGAACCGCATCAAAATGCTTGGGGAATGTGTTGAAAAGCGGAGCCGAGGAGCCAATCAAAATTTTGGTTCTTCGCGCGCACCGTGCCAGACGTGAAGCATCTCCACACGGCCTGACTCTTCTGAGACATCATAGAAGATGCGATAGGGCGAAAGATAATTTCCCGCAGAGGCCCGCGGGTGCTCCGAGGATAGGTGGGACCGATAAAGGGAAATGTAACGAGGATGCGGACATGATCCAGAATGCCCTGCCCCATCCGCCTTGCGGCATCCGGGTTGTGATGGGCGATGTGGGTGCAGATGTCATGCAGGTCTGCAATCGCCGCATCGGACCAGATTACTTGGTAGTCCATGCGCTCGCCCAGGACTCCAACAACTGTTCCGCTTGCTGGTGAGTCTTGGTGTGACCTGCGACGACATCCGCTCGTCCCTTCCGAATAGCGGCCATGATGCGCAATTCCTCGGCGATTTCATCCAACGAAGCGTTTTCCGGCAGTCGTTGCAGGGCGTCAATGACGGCTTGTTTGTCTGTCATGGCTCAGAGGTTAACGCCTTGACAGAAGCGTGGCAAGACTTGGCCTGCGAGCCAATGCGTGCATTCAAGCCCGGCGCGCTGGAGCTGCGCGCCGTATACGAACTCGCGGCGTCATGCCCCGGCGGCGCGGGAAGAAGGCGAGGATGCCAAGACCAACACGGCGATCTGGAGCAACAATAGGGATGCGATATGAACCGCCTCACCCCTCACCCCGGCCCTCCCCGTTGAGTGGAGAGGGAGTCGCGTTGGGCGTGCGACGCAATCAGGCGGCTCGTCGTCGCGTTCGTATCGCTTCTGACGACTCGGTCCGAACAACTGGAACGCATCGAACGCGGTGGAGGACGATGTTTGAGCCGAAGCCTTCGTCGTGCTCCCTCTCCCCTTGCTCAATGGGGAGAGTGCCGGGGTGAGGGGTGAGAATGTTCCAGACCTAGTGAATATAGGGGGTTCTGAAATCGCATCCAAGGAAGGCTGTGGCGACCAGATCAAGCAGTTGCCTCGGCCGCAATGAAGCGAATCAGAAGAAACATGATGCTTGTTACGCGCTGCAGCACATGGTCAGAAAACTTACGAAAGATCACACTCAAAAACGCCCGGTCCACAAAAAATTCCCAATCAAATAGATGGCAAAAAGAGCAGCAAGGCTCCACATGATACGAAAAAACCAAACGGGAAATTTCCAACGAAGAGCGATTCCAGCAACTATTCCAACTATGGTGAAGATGAACCTTGGGAGCTTCCCATCGCTCCCATCTCCAAACAATCGCTTGCTTAACCAGATCGCGCCAAGTGCGCAAAGTCCAATCCCAACCAGTGTGAGGATATTCAGGTCATTCTTTTTATCTTCCTCACTTTCGTGGAAAAACGGTTCTTTCATATCGCGATTGTTCAATATTCTTCTAACTGTGAGTTAAGTCTCAGTCTCGCTTCATTTCACTGTTACTTCATATACTTGTCCAGCGCCTTCATGGTCTCGTCGAGGCAGTACTTGATGTAGTAGTCGGGCTTGTCCGGATTGGCTTCCTTCTCCAGCGCGAGCAGCGCGACTTCGGCGGCTTGCGGCGTGGTGAAGAAGCTGCAGGCGCGCACGGCTTCGAGGCGGACGCGCGGATGCTCGTCCTGCACCTGGACCTTGAGCAGGGCCAGCGGTTCGCTCACGCGGTCGCGCCAGTAGCAGAGAACGCGGGTGGCGGCGGCGCGGGCATTGTGATCGGGCGAACGGAGCATCTTCTTGAGGAACGCTTCGTCCACCACGTTATGCCATTGGTGAACCCACAGCGCTTCGGTGAGGTGATGCTCGTATTCCTTGTCCTTCGCGTCGAGCTTGGCGACCCACTTGTTCACGGCGGCGATGACCTGCGCGCTGTCGTGCTTGCTGAGCTCGATCTTCGCGCGGGTGCGGACGTTGTCTTCCGGTTCCTTGAGGACGTCGAGCAGCGCGGCGATGGACTGGCCGTCGATCTTCACGGGCTTGAGCAGGTCGCGGCCTTCGTAGGTCATGCGATAGACGCGACCGTGCCGCTTGTCGCGGTTTGGATCGCGGATGTGATGCTGCATGTGGCCGATGAGCGGCTTGGCCCAGTCCGCGAAGTAGAGCGAGCCATCCGGCGCCACGTCGGCGCAGATGGGGCGGAAGTTCGGGATCATTTCGTTGTCGCCCTTCAAGAGGTCTTCGAGCGTCTCACCCTTCAGGCCGGAGCCGTCCTCGCTGACCTTCACGCGGAAGATGCCCTGGAAGCCGATGACGTTCAGGTTGAGAAAATTGTTCTGATACTCCTCGGGGAAGTGGCGGCTGGAAAGAATCGCGGTGCCGGGGCACGGACGGGACGGGCGCTTCCAGAATTGATTCATGCGGGCGTGCTTCGCCGGCTCAGGAATGTAACCGCTGAAGGCCGGGGCAAAGAAGTTCTCGTTGCCGGTGGCGTCGGTGATGAAGTCGTTGCCCCAGTAATCGAAGACGCGCCCGTGCGGATTCGCGAAGCCGTAAGCCACGTATCTCTCGAACTTGCCGGTCAGCGGCTCGAAACGATAGATGCAGCCGTCGCTGTTCCGGACTGGGCCGGCCGCCGTCTCGACCTGCGTGCGGTGGAAGACGCCGTCGCTGAGGTAAATCGCGCCGCCGGGTTCGTAGCAAATGGCGTTCGCCGTGTGATGAGAATCGGCGGAGTCCATGCCCATGAGCACGCGTTCCTTCCAGTCGGCCTTGCCGTCGCCGTTGGTGTCACGGACGAACCAGAGGTCTGGCGCCTGCATCACGAGCACGCCGTCCTTGTAGAATTGGAATCCGGTCGGGCAGTTCAAGCCGTCGAGGAAGGTCGTCACCTTGTCGGCCTTGCCGTCGTTGTTCGTGTCTTCAAAGACGAGCAGCTTGTCGAATACGGTGTCGGTCGGACGGAGCTCGGGATAGCTCGGCCACGCAGCGACCCAGAGCTTGCCTTTGGTGTCGAAGGCCATCTGCACGGGGCTGACGAGTTCGGGGAACTGTTTCTCATCCGCGAAGAGCTGGATCTTCACGCCCTTGGGCACCTTGATGTGCTTGATGGTTTCTTCGCCGCTGAGGAAGGGCTTCGTGTCGTTGCGGTTCGGTTCCACCTTCGTGACCGGCGGCAGATTGTCATCCTTCACCTGAAGGTCGCCGCCCTTGGCCACGGCCCAGACGCGCTGGTCGCGGTTCGCGGTCTTCACGTCGCGCTGGGTCATCTCTTCCTGCATGACCTTGTAGTTGGAGACGAACGGCGCTTCCGCCTCGCGCTTGTCGCTCAGAAAATTCGGCTTGCCCGGCTGGTAAGCCAGTCCAGAGCGACCGCCATAGACGTTGTAACCATCGACCGTGCGATAGCGCGCGTGCCATTCGGCGTTCTTCTCGTTGATGGCGGAGCGGAGCTTGTCGAGCTTGCCGGACGGAGCGGATTCGCCGACGAGCGCCCGGAAGATTTCCGGCGCGAGCGTTTTGTCACCGGCTTCGGTGAGCATGAAAGTATTGAACGTGAGCGGCTGCTTCTTGCCGCCGAGCTTCGAGGAGATGCTGAACACGTCCACGAATTGCACGTCATTGGCCTTGGCGACTGCGGCCATCGCGGTGTTGTACTTGGCGAGGTTCACGTTGTTCGCCGAAGGGTCGGGCATGTTCGGGTCCTTCAGCTTCTCGTTCGCGATGGGCGAGAAGAGCACGACGCGCGGCGCGCCTTTGCCGCTGTAGTTCTTCGTCTTGGCGTCCTTGACGAACTTGTCGAGGTCGGCCTTGAACTTGTCGAGGCCGCCGTCGCCCTTGAACGATTCATTGAAGCCGTAGAAGGCGAAGATCACGTCGGCCTTCACCTTGGTCAGCCACTGGTCGCGCGAACCGAAGTTTTCCGAGCGATGCCACGTCGCCACTTCATCCGTGGCGTTGGCGAGGTTGCGGAAAACGAGATCGAGCTGGGGAAACTTCGCGACGAGCAGCGTCTCCAGCGAGCCGTGATGCTGCATGCGGTCGGCGAGCGAGTTGCCGACGAGCGCGATGTGGTCGCCCTTCTGCAATTCGAGGCGGTCGGCGGCGTGGAGGCCGGTGGTTGTCAGGATGGCGGCGGCCAGCAAGACCCAATACTTGAGGAGCAATTTTTTCATTTGAGCGTGGGATGGACGGTAAAGAACGCGATGAACTTCAAAAGGAAAAAATGCTGTAAAAAAAACCCGGAGATTTGGGGCGGACCGGGATGGAGCACAGAAATCAAATCCACGGGACAAGTTCATGGGCAGAGGGTGGAAAGCAAGGTGATGCCGGAATGCACTGTGCGCATTTATCGTCTTATGCGCTGCGAGCCGGGAACGGCTTGCGGTCCGTGCGTCTGCGCTGCTGCGTTTTCGGCCGTTGGCGTTCGTGGACTTTGCGCTTTGAAAGCTTGGGGGTGCTGATAGGTTCCGCTTCATCAAACATGGCGCGCTATTTCTCGGAATTTCGTTGGGTGACAAGGTGTCGGGCCGGGCTGGCATTGATCGGGATCGCAGCCTTCGGGCTTCACGCGGCTGAACCCGTTTGGGAACAAGTGTCGGGCGCGCGCTGGCGTTCTCTTTCCGTGACAGCCTCCGGCAAGGCCGGCTTCACCCTGCTCGCTCCGCCACAAACTGGAATTCTCTACACCAACGAACTCGACGAGCTTTCCGCCGCAGCGAATCGCGTCCTGCTCAATGGCTCCGGCATCGCGGCCGGCGATTACGACAATGACGGCTGGCCGGACCTGTTCTTCTGCGGGATCAGCACGCCCTGCCGGCTCTACCGAAATCTTGGTGGCTGGAAGTTTCAGGACGTGACGGAAGCGTCCGGGATTGTTTGTCCGGAACGCAATTATCGCGGCGCAGTCTTCGCGGACATCAATGGCGATGGCGCACTGGATCTGCTCGTGGCGACCACCGGCCAGGGCGTGCTGTGTTTTCAAAACGATGGACGCGGCAAATTCACGGACATCACGCCCGCCGCCCGCACGGCCAGCCCTTACGGCAGCATGACGCTGGCGCTCGCGGACGTGGACGGGAACGGCTCGCTGGATCTTTACGTCGCCAACAACCGCACGGATGACATCCGGGATCGCGGCCAGGTCAACCTGCGGCTGGTGAATGGAAAGACCGTCGTGCCGCCGGAATGGAAGGATCGTCTGACGGTGGTGGATGGTCAGGTGTTGGAATACGGCGAGCCGGACCAGCTTTATCTCAACGATGGCAAAGGAAAGTTTACGCCAGTCTCGTGGACCGGCGGACGGTTCCGCAACGAGGACGGCGCGCCGCTGACGCAGCCGCCGCTCGACTGGGGATTGACGGCGACCTTTCGCGACATCAATGACGACGGCTTTCCCGACCTCTACGTCTGCAACGATTTCTGGACACCGGATCGCGTGTGGCTGAACGACGGCAAGGGACGCTTCCGTCTCGCGCCGCGCCTGGCCCTGCGTAACATGCCCGCGAGCTCAATGGGCGTGGATTTCGCGGATGTGGATCGCGATGGGCACGCGGACTTTTTCGTGGTGGACATGCTGAGCCGCGATCCGCGCCTGCGCAAACGGCAGAAGCCCGCGCAGAACCCGATGACTGCCGCGCCCGGATTTGTCGAAGACCGCCCGCAGTTCATGCGCAACACGCTTTACCGGAATCGCGGTGACGGAACCTTCGCCGAGATTGCGAATCTTGCCGGCGTCGCTGCGTCGGACTGGTCGTGGTCGCCGGTGTTTCTCGATGTGGATCTGGATGGTTACGAGGACTTGCTGATCACCGCCGGTCATCCGCGCGACGTGCAGGATCTGGACGCGCAGGCCTTGGTTCGCGCGCGGCAACATTCGTGGACTGGCTTCGCGAGCGAAGCGGAACGGCAGAAGGCTTTCACGCAGGAGATGATGGAGCACATGCGGCTGTATCCGGCGTTGAACACGCCGGTCGGCGCGTTCCGGAATCTGGCCGGACGCGGCTTTGCCGAAGTGACGTCGGCGTGGGGCACGGAACAGCCGGGCGTTCATCACGCGATGGCGCTCGCGGACTTTGATCGCGATGGCGATCTCGATCTGGCGGTGAGCAATCTCGGCGGACCGGCGGGCGTTTATCGAAATGATGCGACGCCGCCGCGCGTGGCGGTGAAGCTGCGCGGACGCGCTCCGAACACGCAGGGCATCGGCGCGAAGCTGCGTCTGCTCGGCGGCGCGGTGCCCTTGCAAAGCCAGGAGATGATCAGCGGCGGGCGCTACATGGCCGGCGATGAGCCGATGCGCGTCTTCGCCGCCGGAGCGGTGACGAAACCAATGATGCTGGAGGTGAAGTGGCGCAGCGGGTCTCGGTCGGTGATCACCAACGTCCAGGCGAACCGGCTTTATGAAGTCGATGAAGCGGCGGCGGAAGCGATGGCGGTCGTCACGAATCTTCCGCCGGCGCGCGCGCCGCTGTTTGCCGACGTGAGCGCGGCGTTGAATCATCGGCATCATGAGGAGGTGTTCGATGATTTCGCGCGGCAGCCGTTGCTGCCGTTCAAGCGAAGCCAGGCCGGGCCGGGCGTCGCGTGGTTTGATCTGGATGGAGACGGCGTGAGCGAACTGTTCATCGGCAGCGGACGCGGCGGTTCGCTGGCCGGCTATCGCGTGAAGAGCGGCGATCAGTTCGAGCTGATGCTTGGTTTTGAGAAGACTGTGCTCGCGGATGACAGCACGGGATTGGCGGGCTGGATCAGCCAGTCCGGCAGGCGCGAGCTGTTCGTGGGCGTTTCGGGTTACGAGAGCGAAGGCGCGGCGGCGGCGGTGTTGTCCGTCTCGCTGACGGGTGGCGCGGCGGTGATCAGCAATCGCTGGGCGCAACCGGACTTAGGACGCGGTGCGTTGGCGATGGCCGATGTGGAGGGCGATGGCGATCTGGATGTGTTGACGGCGGGCCACATCGTGTCGGGCCGGTATCCGGAGTCCACGCCGCTTCAGATGCATCGCAGCGCGGGTGAAAAGCTGGAGCTGGATGCGGCGAACACGCGGGCGCTGGCGGGCGCTGGTCTGGTGAACGGCGCGGTGTGGAGTGATCTGGATGGCGATGGGTTTCCTGAGCTGATCCTCGCGTGCGAATGGGGCCCGGTGCGCGTGTTCAAGAACAGCTCCGGTGCGCTGCGCGAAATCACGGCGGCGCTCGGGCTTGAACTGCTCACGGGCTGGTGGACGGGAGTGACGACGGGCGATTTCGATGGAGACGGCCGCATGGACATCGTGGCTGGGAACTGGGGTTTGAACAGCGAGTACGTGGCGACGCGCCCGCGTCCGTTGTTTGCGCTCTACGGCGACTTGCTGGAGCGCGGAATGATGGACTGGATCGAAACGGAATGGGACGGCGCCGGGCTGGTTCCGCGACGACGGCTGGATGTTCTGAGCCAGGTTCTGCCAGTGCTGAACGAGCGTTTCGCGTCGCATCGGCAGTTCAGCGAGGCATCGGTGAAAGCTGTGCTGGGCCCGCAATTTTCACGGGCACGAAACGCGGAGGCGAGGACGCTCGCCTCGACCCTCTTCCTGAATCGCGGCGATCATTTCGAGGCGCTGCCGCTGCCGTCCGAAGCGCAGGAGGCTCCGGTGTTCGGCGTGAACGTGGCGGATTTTGATGGAGACGGGTTTGAGGATCTGTTTCTCGGCCAGAACCTTTTCTGCACGACGCCGGAGATGCCGAGGTTGGACGCGGGGCGCGGGCTGATGTTGCGAGGGCTGGGGAACGGAGCGTTTGCCGCCATGCCGGGCGCGCGGTCGGGAATCTTGGTCTATGGAGAGCAGCGCGGTTCGGCGGTGGGTGATTTCGATGGAGACGGACGGCCTGACCTTGTGGTGAGCCAGAACGGTGCGGCAACGCGGCTGTTTCGGAATGCCGGCGGGGCGGCGGGGTTGCGCGTTCGGATCGCCGGGGCTGCCGGCAATCCTGCCGGAGTAGGGGCGATGATGCGTTTGAAGCGGGGGGAACGTCTCGGGCCGGCGAGGGAGGTCCACGCCGGGTCGGGCTTTTGGTCGCAGGACGACGCGACGCAAATCCTGGGAGGATTGGGCGGGGCGACGGAGGTCTGGATGTGCTGGCCGGGTGGAGTGACGAATACCGTTCCCGTGCCCGCTGGCGTAAAGGAAATCATCGTCCGGGCCGGCCTTGAAACACGGCTTCCGTGAGGGCTTTTAGCGCGGATTTCTGGGTTTCGTCATGTCACGTCAATGTGAAAGTTGTGCAACAACAGCGTTGACGGCGGGAACTTCGTTTCAGTAACACTGGGGAGTTCCAACTTGATTCAACGAGCCCGGATGGCATCCCCACGGACAGGGGACGTGTAACTATGGACAGTTCATGCCTGTCTTGGCTCAGAAGCAAAACCTAAACAACCAAAAGGGAAACTCAGTATTATGACTCGTCCAAAAAAATTCCTCTGGAGTCTGGTCGCCTGTCTGGCGACGGCCTTTAGCGGAAATCTCCAGGCTCAACTCTCAGACATCACTCAACCTGGCGACGCCATTGTCGCCTCGTCGAACAACCATCCCGGCTCGGAAGGCGTGGCCAACTCCATTGACAACCAGCCGACGAAGTATCTGAACTTCGACCGGCTCAACACCGGCTTCACTGTCACGCCTGCCATCGGGCTGAGCGTCGTCCAAGGCCTCAGCCTGACTTCGGCCAATGACGCGGTGGAGCGCGACCCGGCGTCCTACACACTGGAAGGTTCCTATGACGGCGTGACCTTCACTGTGATTTCGGGCGGTGCAGTTGCTCCTTTCGCCGCGCGCTTCGAGAAGCACACCATTCTGTTCGCCAACAGCACGCCTTACCTGCAATACCGGCTGCTGTTCCCTGAAGTCGCCGGCCCCGGCGGTAACAGCATGCAGATCTCCGAAGTGGAGCTGCTCGGTGCCCAGGCTCCGTCCGACGTGACCCAGCCCGGCGACACCATCGTGGCTTCGTCGAACAACCATCCCGGCTCGGAAGGCGTGGCCAATGCCATCGACAACCAGCCGACGAAATACCTGAACTTCGACAAGGTGAACACCGGCTTCACGGTGACGCCTTCCGTGGGCGGCACGCGGGTCACCGGCCTCACGCTGACTTCTGCGAATGACGCGGATGACCGCGACCCGGCCGACTACAAGCTCGAAGGTTCGCTTGATGGCGTCGCCTTCTTCGAGATCTCCAGCGGCTCCGTGCAGGATTTCCCGTCCCGTTTCTTCAAGAACTACATCTTCTTCCCCAACGACCGCGCGTTCCGTTCCTATCGCCTGACCTTCCCCAACACCCAGGGCAATTCGACCTGCTGCATGCAGATCGCTGAAGTCGAGTTCCTTGGCGTCGTGTCCGAAATCGCGCAGGATGTCACCCAGCCCGGCGACGTCATCGTCGCTTCCTCGAACAACCATCCTGGCTCGGAAGGCGTGGCCAATGCCATCGACAACCAGCCGACGAAATATCTGAACTTCGACAAGGTGAACACCGGCTTCACCGTGACGCCGGGTTCCGGCCTGACCATCGTCAGCGGCCTGACGTTGACTTCAGCCAATGATGCGGATGACCGCGACCCTGCTGATTATACGTTGGAAGGCTCCTATGATGGCACGACCTTCGCGCCCATCAGCAGCGGCACGGTGCAGGATTTCCCGACCCGTTTCTTCAAGAACACCATCCTGTTCTCCAACAAGATTCCTTACCTGAAATACCGTCTCACCTTCCCCAACACTCAGGGCAATTCGACCTGCTGCATGCAGATCTCGGAAGTGGAACTGCTCGGCGTGCTCGCTCCCACGGATGTCACCGTGCCCGGCGACCTCATCGTCGCTTCCTCGAACAACCATCCCGGTTCGGAAGGCGTGGCCAATGCCATCGACAATCAGCCGACGAAGTATTTGAACTTCGACAAGGTGAACACCGGCTTCACCGTCACCCCCGGCGTGGGCGACACCATCGTGATGGGCCTGACGCTGACTTCCGCCAATGATGCAGATGACCGCGACCCGGCTGATTACACGCTGGAAGGCTCGAATGACGGCACCACCTTCTCACCGATCAGCAGCGGCACGGTGCAGGATTTCCCGACCCGTTTCTTCAAGAACTACATCTTCTTCCCGGAGAACGCGACGGCCTACAAGACCTACCGCCTCATCTTCCCCAACACGCAGGGCAACTCGACCTGCTGCATGCAGATCGCTGAAGTGGAATTCCTCGGTGTCACGCCCGGCGCAGTGAACACGAACGCCGTGGCCACCCTCATCCGCACTCAACCCAGCGACACCCCGGTGCTGCTCGGAGCGAGCGGGACGTTCCGCGTGGTGCTGACCGGTCCGTGGAGCGTGCAGTGGTATCGCAACGGCGACAGAATCGCCGGTGCGAACAATGCCGTTTATGCCACGCCGGTGACCACCGCTGCGGACGACGGTGCGGTGTATCAGGCCGTCGTTCAGGGCCGTGACGGACGCCAGTCCAGCGATGAAGTCATGCTCAGCATCTTCACGCCGTCCACCACCGAGAGCATTGGCGTCAGCTTCCGCGGAAGCGGTGCCAACGGCGCTCCGACGGATGTCTTGCCCGCCGACATCACCGGTTTCTTCCCGCAGGCTTACTGGAACAACGCGGATACCGGCGCTGGCACGGCTGCGACCGTCCTCAACAGCAGCAATGTCGTTCATCCCACCATCACGGTGAACTGGGCGACAGCTGGCACATGGGGCACGGGCACTGGCAATGAAGATGCCACGGGCCGCATGCTCAACGGCATGGTGAGGGCCAATACAACCGTGGACGGCAGCACGATCACCTTGTCTGGCGTGCCTCAGGGCAATCACTCCATTCTGGTTTACTCAGTCCAGGTGCCCTTGGAATTCTGGTCCATGAGCGTCAAGGCTGTCACCCACGACTCCGGCGGCAACGACCTCGTTCAGCAACGCTTCATCCGCCCGCAAAACTCCGACGAATACAATCCTTCGCCTGGTTTTACGCTCGTCACGTCCGAGACCGCTGCAGCCCGAACCGCTGGCAACATGATGCGGTTCGACAATCTGCAACCCGGCGCGGATGGCGTCATTCAGATCCGGTTCCATGCAATCGACGGATCGGCCAACGGCCCCGGCGTGAATGGCCTGCAACTCCTCATCAATCCGGCCGCAGTAGGCGCGCCTCCGGTCATTGCACAGCAACCGGTTTCTGCGAATGCCATTCTCGGTGGCCAGGTAACCTTGCTCGTCGAAGCCACCGGCCCGAGCCTCAGCTATCAATGGTTGAAGAACGGCCAGCCCATCCAGGGCGCGACGGATTCCGTGCTGAACCTCTCCGGTCTAACGGCCGCCTCTGCGGGCAGCTATTCCGTGGCGATCAGCAACCCGGCCGGCCGCATCCGCAGCCGCAACGCCGTGGTTCAAGTGCTGGACAGCGCCCAGATCACCTCGGGCCTCACCACCTACTTCAAGCTCGATGAAAACGATCCCGCGACGGTGGCGGCGAACTCCGCTGCCGGTGGCCAGCCGGGCGAACTGAAGCATCCGTTCCCGTCATGGCTCCCGGGCCAGGTCGGCAACGCGCTGAACTTCTTCGGTGGCGACGGCGATCATGTCTTCGTCCCGAACTATGCGAAGCCCACCACCGCGATGACCGTGGGCGGCTGGATCTACTCCTACAACGATCAGTGGGGACCGCTGCTCAACAACTGGGTCCCTGGCCGTATCGCTGGTGCCAAAGGCCAGTTCTTCCTGAACGTCACGTCTGTTGAAGGTGCGGCAACGCTCCGCGGCGGAATCGAAGTCGGCGCGAACCAGGTCCTCAGCTCGGGCCCGATCGACGCCAGCCTCAACACCTGGCACCACTTCGCCATGAGCGCGAACGGTGTCACCCTCAGCCTGTATTGGGATGGCCAGCTCGTCGGTAGTGTCGATTACCTTGGTCCGATCAACGCCGCCACCTTCCCGTGGCTCGCCATCGGTGCTGAACTCGGCGATGACCTCACCGTTCCTCCGGTGGCCACCTTCGGCAACGGTCTGTTCGACGACATCGCCATCTGGAACCGCAGCCTGAGCGATATCGAAATCCAGGGCGTCGTGGCCGGCGCTCGTGCCGGTCAGAACGTTTCCCAAGTCCCGCCCGTGCTGAACATCAACCGCTCGCCTGTCGCGGTGGACGACTCCGCCACAGCCGAAGCCGGTGCCGCAGTCATCGTCAGCGTGCTCGGCAACGACACGGATGCCGACAACGATGCACTCGTGGTCAGTTCAGTGACCGCTCCGGCCCACGGCACCGCAGTGATCAGCGGGACCGACACCACCGTCACCTACACTCCGAACGCCGGATACACGGGTTCCGACAGCTTCCGCTATTCGATTGGCGACGGACATGGCGGCCTCGCCTCGGCTGTGGTCAACGTGACCGTGGTGGATACCACGCCTCCCACGGTGGCCTGCTCGGCGGACATCACCACACAAGCCACCGGACCTAACGGTGCTGTGGTCAACTACAATGCCTCTGCCACGGACGCCGGCGGCCTGGCCGGTTTCGCCTGCACGCCCGCTTCTGGCAGCACGTTCGCCATCGGCGAAACATCCGTCACCTGCACGGCCACGGACGCGGCGGGCCTCCCGGCCTCGTGCTCCTTCAAGGTGACCGTTCGCCCGAACGATCAGCCTCCGACGGCAGTCATCGGCGCAGAAGCCTTGGTGGACTTCTCGCCGGACTTCGAAAACCCGGTGCTGATCAGCTGCAACTGGTGGAACGCGTGCCTGGTGCTCGACGGCAGG
>Ga0163153_10002660_pt1 | contig 25366 bp, 23 predicted proteins | sample OliLakLV19MP6IB1_FD_148629 | JGI IMG/M metagenome (GOLD analysis project Ga0163153, IMG submission 148629) | Freshwater microbial mat bacterial communities from Lake Vanda, McMurdo Dry Valleys, Antarctica - Oligotrophic Lake LV.19.MP6.IB-1 | ecosystem: Environmental > Aquatic > Freshwater >...
GAAATAATCCCGATCGATCGGGATCGATGTACAGGGTATGTGCGCCCAAATTTATTTGGGTGATATGTGGCTGGAAGCTGGACCCTCATCGAAATAATCCCGATCGATCGGGATCGATGCACAGGGTATGTGCGCCCAAATTTATTTGGGTGATATGGGTGAACATGAACCCTCATCGAAATAATCCCGATCGATCGGGATCGATGCACAAAACTTTCCCTAAATTAACTGAATGATTCAAAAAAAAACCATTTTCATTCTATCCTGTGTTTTATTAGTTACAGCCATTACCGCTGCTCAGGGCCCTACCCGTGAAGATTATAAACGAGCCGTCGCCTACCAATGGGGCAACCTGGTCAATAAAAAAATCTTCAACGCCCATGTTCAACCCATATGGTTTGATGACAGTACGGGACTGGGGTTCATCTCTCAGGATAAATCCAGAAAATTATTTCAAAAATTTTTATGGAAACAAAACAAGATAGAGCCTTGGTTTGACCAGGAAAGGCTGGCAAAAGTATTGTCCGATACCACTAAAACCACGTTAAAAGCGAACGACCTGGCTATACAAGCCTTGCGATATATAGATAAGACCCGTGTAGGATTTAGTCTTCAGGGCAAGAGCTATGAACTGGATCTCCAAACCTATACCCTTAAACAAATCAATCCCGAAACACAAAATGAATGGGAATCCCTGTCCCCCGACAGTCAATACGTTGCCTATACTGACCAATACAACCTATATGTCAAATCAAAAAAAGATGGCTCAGTCAAACGATTGAGTAAAAACGGGACCAGGCACTATGAATATGGTACTTACTATGGTTGGTCCGATATCATCGAAGGAGAAGATGGCGAACGTCCGAGGCGATTTAGGGTCTACTGGTCACCCGACAGCAAATGGATACAAACGTATATCACCGATTTGCGAAACGCTAAAAAAATGTACCTGCTCGATTGGAGCCAGGATACCCTGTATAAACCCAAACTATTATCCTATTATCGTGGATCTCCGGGAGATACCGATATGGTGAAAATGATCCCGGTATTTTATAACATTGGAACCGGCGAAGAATACATCAAATCGAACCTGAGCAGTACCCATACCAATCCCATACAATACGAATGGTCTAAAGAAAGCGGTATCATCTACCAGGAAAATGCCATCCGGGGATATCAGGCGGTGGAACTGCATCGATGCAACCTCAATAACAAATCCCAGGAACTGCTTTATCACGAGACGAGTCCAACCAATATAGACAATTATCAATCACAGATCAATGAAGACCTTGACCTGGTTGTGATCACTTCTGAAAAAGATGGATGGAAACAACTCTATACCCTGGATCTTAAAACCAAACAACTTAATCCGCTGACCTCCGGTGCTTATTATATAAATCAGGTCCATCATATCGACGCAAAAAACCATCTGGTCCTGTTTACCGCTTCCGGCAAAGAACCCGGTCGCAATCCCTACTTCCAGCATTTATATAGAATTTCCCTGGAAGATAAAAAACTGACTCTGCTTACTCCAGAAGACGCCAACCACGATATCTCGGTATCGCCCGATGGCAATTGGTTTACCGATAATATTTCTACAATGAACCAGCCTACGCGTACAGTGATCAGAAATATAAAACCAACCGTACCCCCGGTTGAAATATCCAAGGCGGACATCACTGCAATTGATTCACTTCAATTCAGGTTTCCTGAGGTCTTTACAGCCCTTGCCCGTGACGGACAGACCACGATTTATGGAGCCATCTGGAAGCCTACTACGTTTAATCCGGCCAAAAATTATCCGGTCATCGATCAATCGTATACCGGCCCGCATACCTTTATGTATCCGCGCAATTTTATATCGGCGATGGCCCGCTCCAATCAAGCCCTCGCCGAATTGGGCTTTACCGTCATCACCGTAGACGGTATGGGCACCGCCAACCGATCCAAAGCATTCCACAATGTATCCTATAAAAACATGGGTAAAAACCTGGAGGACCACCGCCTTGCTATCCTCCAACTGGGAAGAAAATATTCGTGGATAGATACTACCCGTGTTGGTATTTTCGGCCATTCCGCCGGTGGATATGATGCAGGCCACGCCGTACTCGAATATCCCGATTTTTATAAAGTAGCTGTCGCCAGCAGCGCCGATCATGATTTCCGTATGGAAAAAGACTGGTGGCCGGAGATGTATATGGGATGGCCGGTAGACTCCAGCTATCACCAGGTATCCAATATCACCATTGCCGGTAAACTAAAAGGCAAACTCCTCATTACCCATGGAGGTATTGATGAAAATGTCAACCCTTCCGCCACCTTCAAACTGGCCGAGGCACTGATCAGGGCCAACAAGGAATTTGATATGCTTATCCTGCCGAGTCAGCGGCACGGATATCAGGGAGCTTATAACGATTATTTTACTAAGAAGAAATGGAATTATTTTGTGGAGCATTTACTGGGAGGGGAGGCGATGTGGGAGGTGGATATGCGGTGATGAGAACCACTCAGACCACAAAGAGGCACTGAGAAAAAATTAGTAAAAACAAATAGATTCGTTGCCACAGAAGCGCGGAATTGCACTGAGCAAGTATGTTCTGAGTTTTTTAGTGTCCCTGTGGCATCTAAATAATAAAATTTATATGCTCATCTTACTGAATCAGCGACAAGGAACCAGGTTGACTAAAATGATTATTTTATGAAGAGGAAATGGAAATATTTTGGGAAGCATTTGTTTGAAGGTGACGGTGTGGGAGGTGGACTTGCGGTGATGAGGTACCAAATAGCCACAATCCATAGGCATCATATGATCCAAGTTTGTTTATCGATACACCAATCTAGAACAATTTAATGTTTAAATTGAGCATTAGTTAAAATGAACCTTCTAATAAGCAATGCTAAATTATTATTTTAAAGATACAATAGACTCTTTTCTAAACAAGAGTATTGAGGCAATCATTGGTGAGATTTCAATCTCCAACCAATTCGATACAACTACCAACCAAAATAAATCTTGGGAACAGCAGATTTTAATTCTTAAAAAGTCACTTATTGGATACACCGGAACTATTTTTTTTGAATTCTCAATTCCAAGGATGGGTAAAAGAATAGATTCCCTTTTAATCATTAATAATGTTGTTTTTGTAATTGAATTTAAAGTAGGAGGACATACTTTTCTACAATATCATATCGACCAAGTTTGGGATTATGCACTAGATTTAAAAAACTTTCACAAACCAAGTCATTTAGCTGTTTTAGTGCCAATCTTAGTTGCTACTGAATCAAAAACGTCTTTTATTGAAATTACAACAACATCTCACAATGACAATTTAATATCGCCAATAAAAATAAATAAGGAAAACCTAAGCGAAGCTCTTAAAAATACTCTGTTGTTTTTTAGTGAACATGAAAAAATAGATGGAAATGAATACGCTGAAGGTAGTTATTCTCCAACTCCAACGATAATAGAAGCGGCTGTTTCTCTTTACAATTCACACACAGTTGATAATATTACAAGAAATGATGCAGAAGTAAAAAACTTAACAGTCACAACCTCAGCGATTTCAGAAATAATCGATATGGCAAAATCAAAGCATAAAAAAATAATTTGCTTTGTAACAGGAGTTCCAGGAGCCGGTAAAACTCTTGTTGGTTTAAAAGTTGCAACAGCTCATCTAGATAAGGAAAAAGGAAACACGAGTGTTTATTTGTCGGGCAACGCACCATTAGTAGCTATCTTGCAAGAAGCATTGGCAAGGGATAAAATCAGGAACGAATATGAACTGGGAAATAAAATAAAAAAAGGAAAGGCAAGGGAAGGAGTCAAGACGTTCATACAAATAATTCATCATTACAGAGATGCTTATCTGGTTGATCAGAGTCCTCCTTATGACCATGTAGCCATTTTTGATGAAGCTCAAAGAGCTTGGAATAAGGAGCAGACAATAAAATTCATGAAACAGAAAAAGAACCAACATGACTTTAATTTTTCTGAGCCAGAGTTTTTAATTTCTTGTTTAGACAGGCATAAAGATTGGGCTGTAATTGTTTGTTTAGTGGGTGGCGGACAGGAAATTAATACTGGTGAAGCTGGAATATCTGAGTGGTTATATGCTATCAAAAACATTTTCTCTGATTGGGAAGTTTATATTTCTCCGAATCTTACTGATTCTGAATATGCAGCTGTTGATTCAATCAAACATTTAATGGAAAGTAATAAAGTTCGGTTTAATACTGATTTGCACCTTTCAGTTTCTATGCGGTCTTTCAGAGCAGAAAATCTTTCACTTTTTATAAAAAAACTTTTAGACCTGGAAATTGAAGAGGCAATAAAAACTCTTGCAAATATTTCAGAAAACTATCCAATTGTTTTAACAAGAGATTTATTTAAAGCTAAAAAATGGTTAACGGAAAAGGCTAGGGGGTCTGAAAGATATGGGATAATAGTTTCGTCGCAAGCTCAACGGTTAAAGCCTTTTGCTATTGATGTGAAGTCTCCGATGAATCCGGTCAATTGGTTTTTAGAGGGAAAAGAAGATATTCGTTCTTCTTATTATTTAGAAGATGTTGCAACTGAATTTCATGTGCAAGGACTAGAATTGGATTGGGCTTGCATGGTTTGGGATGGAGATTTAAGACATTCAAAGAACGAGTGGAAAACCTATTCTTTTGTAGGAAGCAATTGGCAAAATATCAACAAGCCCGAGCGAAAAAAATACTTAATTAATGCTTATAGAGTCCTGTTAACAAGAGCCAGACAGGGTATGGTTATTGTAGTACCAAACGGAAATATTGATGATCATACTAGAAAATCAGAATATTACGATCCAACCTATAATTATTTACAAAGCATTGGTATAAGGGTTTTATAACCGGTATTTTGGTAACCCTTTCAGAAATCAACCAATTAAACCTCGCCATATTTCAATATTTCACGATTGAATTGTATTAATTGACTGGTATCTATATTGTCATAACGAAAGGTGTAAATAGATGTAAAATCACCCGCCGATGAACTCGATTCCTTTAGAGGGTCCAACCCACATATCATGAAAAAACGAAAAATACGGAAGCTTCGTCTTCCAATTACTTATGACAGGATTGCCCTTAAGGTACCCACTCTTAAAACCTGCTGTCTTGATACGTCCCGTTTGTAATAAAAACGATCCCCGAAATATCAAATTGAAATATTCAATTTTCAGCATTACCTTTACCTTTAAACCATGATCAATCGCAGGTTGGAAAAAGAAATTGTCGGTTTGCTTAAAACCTTCCCCTGCGTGGCCATTCTGGGTCCTCGTCAGGTAGGTAAAACAACGCTTGCAAAAAAAATTGCAGGAGGGATGAAAAACAAAGCTCTTTTTTTAGATGTCGAACGTCCTTCCGACCGGATAAAACTGACCGATGCCGAAAGTTATCTCAAAGCACATGCTGGTCAATGCATCATCCTGGATGAAATCCAGTTTATGCCTGACTTGTTCAATGTCCTGCGTCCTTTGATCGATGACCATCGCCGTCCGGGTCGTTTTTTAATCACCGGTTCCGCCTCCCCGGCACTGGTCCGTGGTTTATCGGAATCCCTGGCAGGCCGGATCGCTTATATGGAACTAACCCCCGTTGGAATCTCCGAGTTACCGAACCATTTTTCAATGCAACATCACTGGTTCACCGGTGGTTTTCCATTGGCTTTGAGCGCTAAGACCAATAACAAAACAGTAGAATGGCTGGATCATTTTATTAAAAGTTATGTAGAACGGGACTTGAATCAGTTGTTTCAGATCTCCTTTAGCCCAACGCTCATCCGAAACTTTTGGACTATGATTGCCTTTAATAATGGTGGTTTGTTAAATGCAGAAAACTATGCCCGGGCCTTAGGAGTGACTGGCCCTACAATAAACCGATACCTGGATTATCTGGAAGGGGCATTCCTCATTCGAAAACTATTGCCCTGGCATACTAATCTTAATAAACGACTGGTTAAATCACCAAAACTGTATATCCGGGACAGTGGATTGTTGCACCGACTTGCGGGAATAGACCGATTTGAGACCCTGCAGGGAAATTTACTGATAGGCGCTTCCTGGGAAGGTTATGTCATTGAACAAATTAGCCAGGTTTTGTCTTCCGGAATATCATTGTTTTTTTATCGAACACACGATGGCGCTGAGATGGATTTGGTGCTGATTAAGAACAATAAAGTCAGTGCTGCGATTGAAATCAAACTCAATAATAATGCGCTGCCGGAAAAGGGATTTTATGAGGCTATTAAAGCACTTTCACCCTTTACCAGTTATATCCTGACTCCGGCTGGCGAAACTTTTCCCATTGGAAAAAATATATTTCATTGTAGTTTGATTTCTTTTATTAAAATGGAAATTGGAAAACTATAGGCAATAAGGATAAGTTAAAAGAGCAACATGATTCTTCGCAGTTAACATGATTTCTTAAGCTCATTTCCCCTTCACCCTTTCCCACAAATCCCCCAACCCCTCAAACCTCGCCATATTCCACGGACTGGATTTTATAAGCATTTTGTTATCTGTGCTATCAATCTGTAATGGATAATTAAACGTAAAATCACCAATAGAAGGCCGCCATCCCTTGGTCGTCCCAAACCGCAGATCATGAAAATACGGCAGTCCATCTTCCAGTATACTGATGCACGAATACCCTTTGGAAAAACGCTCGAGGAGCTGATATTCTTTGTTATCAATAAAAGAAGCAGCCAACTCTTTATGTGCGGGGATATAATTAAAATTAACCCTGGCCGAATCGTCCAATAAAGAATAATGTCCCTGATAATAACCGGAATCGGATTTCGCTAAAGTACTCCACAAAATATTGTTCAATGGAGCTGGGGTAAGGGATTGACCGGAGAAAGGAATTTGCTGATTGGTCAGTTGATTTTCAAAATGATTTTCGAAAAATGACCTGTTGTAGATAGTCCAACTCAGATAAATTCCGGATAGGATCAGGGCATATCTGGCCACCTTGTTTTTAAATGGCAGGGAAACGTTTTTGAATAATAGAATAATAAAGGCCAATAACATGGGCAAGGTAAACAAGGGATCGGCAATGAATATCGTAGTGTACGAAAACCGGTGATTACAAAATGGTTCGAATAAGCCCGTACCATAATTGGTCAGCGAATCAATAAATATATGTGAAAAGGTCCCCAGACCAATCAGGATAGCCCATCGCCACCAGGGAATACTTTCCCGGGGAATGAATTCCCGGGGTATCTCGTCTTTGCGATATATCCTAGCTAAAAAATTCCCCAGAATCAGCGGAAAGACTGCTGCAAATAAAATCGAATGGGTAAATCCACGGTGAGTCAATAAGGACTGGACCGGATGAACCAAAGGGCCAAGGAATATGTCGAGATCGGGAACCGTATCGGCAATCGCACCCCACAGGACTGCTTTCCTGCCGGCTTGCTTGCCCAAGGTGACTTGTCCTAAACAGCCTCCTAATACAATATGAGTGATGGAATCCATAAGAGAGGTTAAAGAGGAAGGGTTAAAGGTAAAAGTGGAAAGGGGAAAGAGGAAGGGGAACCTTTCCTCCTTAACCTTTCCTCTTTCCTCCTTCCTCCTTTAATGCCTCCACAAATCTATCCAATTCTTCAGTTGAAGTATAAACATTTGGGGTGATTCGGCAACCGTGTACATTGGCATAATCTATAGCCACTGTAAAGATCTTATACTTTTCGAGTAAAGTTTTGGCGAGATCTGCTGGCTTCATGCCCTTGATCCCCACATTGGCAATACCACAGGCACGGACAGGGTCAGCAGGGGTATTCAGGTCTATATGAGGCAGGTCCCTGACTTTGGATGTCCAATAATTTTGCAAATACCTCAACCGGGCTTCTTTGCGCGCTGGCCCAATCATTTCATAAAACTCAATAGCATCCTGCACCGCCAGGTCAGTATGCACCGGCACGGTACCGGTATGATTCAGTTTGCGGATATCATCATCGGCAAAACCCGTGTCACCAAACAATTGCCAGAGTTTGGCAATTTTATCTTTTTTCACATATAATAATCCGGCACCCAGCGGTACACTCAACCATTTATGTAAACTACTTCCATAATAATCACAACCCAGATCGGAGATCTTATACTCAAAATGGCCTACACAATGCGCCCCATCGACCAGGACATCCACTTTATGCCGATGTGCCATATCGGTTATTTTTTTAATGGGCAATATCTGACCAGTGATGTTGACCATGTGTGAAACCATTAATAATCGTGTGTTGGGCGTAATGGCATTTTCATATAAAGCGACTATTTCTTCATCGTCCTTGGGATGAAGGGGGACGGAAACTCTTTTGTTGACGAGTCCATATCGCCTGGCCTGATATTTAAACATATCGAGCATGGCCCCGTAATCCTGTAAAGCCATGACTGCCTCCTCAGCCGGTTTCCAGTCATACCCCGAAATTACCGTGTCCAGAGACTCTGTCGTATTACGGGTCAGCACGACTTCTTCATGGGAAGCACCGACCAACCTTGCTAGTTTTTTCCGGATTTCAATATTATCATCAAAGCGGTGATTGCGCATATACCAGGACCCCTGAAAATTGATGTCTTTGACCCGGCCGATAAACCGGTTTAAAGTCTCCTGTGGTACTATACAATAATAGCCGTTTTCGAGATTGATGTAATCGGGTTTGAGCCGGTAACCGCTGCGTACCAGGGCCCAGAAATCTTCGTCAGTGGCCAGATCCAGGGCGCTGCGATGGGAGACTCCGGCTATCAGATTTTCCCTTTGGGTTAAAAACCCGGTGGTCAATAAACCGGCACTTCCGAGTTTTTTGATGAAATCGCGTTTATTCATATAAGGATATTATTTCTTAAAACTGAATAAAAAAAATTAATCAACATACATTTCTTTGATAATTGCTTTTACTTTAAAAATTTCATCATAAGTCAACGTACTGATTATTTTGGAAATTCGTTGTTTATCAACAGGTCTGACTTGCTCCAGCATGATCCAACATTTGCGGGAATCGATAAAAATTTCAATCCGGTAAGCTAGAATTTTTAATTTACTGGTAATTGGAGCTATAACTACGGTATTCAGATGATGATTTAATTCATTGGGTGAAATAATTAAACAAGGCCTGGGTTTTTTTATCTCACTTCCAATAGTAGGATCAAGATTAACTAATACGATGGAATATTGTTCTAGTTCCATTCATCGAGATTTTCATCTTCAAAAACATCAGGAATTATTAATTTATCTTCGCCCAGCGCTGCAATTTTTTTGCTGGCCTCTGCCCAACCTTCCCTTGGTTTCTTTTTCGGTTTTAATGTAAATTCATCCTCACCCAGAGTTATTTCAAGTTCATCTTTAATTTGATACTTTTCTAAAAGCGCTTTAGAAAGTATAATTCCTTTTGAATTTCCAATTTTTATTACCTGAATACTCATATACTCTAATTTGTAATAACAAAGTTATAACAATATTTAAATTACCTAAGAAAAAAGATCAGCATGTGGTGCATCGTCCTCCATCTCCACCCGTTCAATCAGCCCCGCATCATTTTCACTTACCTTACCCACCCGGTCACTGACGGGATAAGCCTCCATCTCTTCATCCGGATATGGAATGATCAATTGCAGTGCCTCCTTGGTTGATAAGGTAGGATCAATCCAGAGTTTTTCCTGTTCGGGTAATAAAATAGCCGGCATCCGATCATGTATGGAGGACATCATTTTATTGGCCGGCTGGGTAATTAAAGTAAACGATTCAATCTTTTCACCATTCGGTGCTTTCCAGGTTTCCCAGAGTCCGGCAATAGTAAACAGTTTGCCGTTTTGAATAGTGATCCGGTATGGTTTTTTTTTCTTTCCAACGGTCTTCCATTCATAAAACCCGTCAAAAGGCACCAGGCACCTTCTTTTTTCCAAAGCATTTTTAAATGTCTTTTCTTCCACGGTCTCGATGCGGGCATTGATCATTTTATATCCCACCTTCGGATCCTTGGCCCAGAAAGGGATCAACCCCCAGCGCATAGGCCTGAAATGTTTAGGGTCCTGGTTAGTAATCACCGGAAGGACATGGGTCGGGGCCACATTAAAGTTGGGCAGGGGATTATAACGCTCCAGGTCTTCCGTATAGAAGGTGGCCTGGAACCGCTCTTCGAGTTCTTTTTCGGTTTTAGTCAATGAGGAACGTCCACACATAGAAAAGGTTGAATTGTTGAATTGTAAAATTGCCGAATTGTTTTGGACTGGTATATAAAGGTTGAATTGTGGATAGCTATCCGATTGTAAAATTGCGGAATTGTTTTTAGGTTTGGTAAAGCTGTGGATTAATTGGTTCCGTGATATCCCTGGACCCTGACAATTCAACAATTCAACAATTCAACAATTCACCCCTGTTTTCATCCTCTAAATCTTTGGAATGACTAAATTGGTTCCGTGATAATCGCTGAGCCTGACAATTCAACAATTCAACAATTCAACAATTCAACCCTCATTGAGTGTGTTCCCAATTTTTCCGAAGGCAGGGATCAGGGGGTCATTGAAAAAATTGAAAAAAGTATTACCTCGGTTCCAGGAGTTAAAGTCCTGCATACCGATATGGGATACGATGCACACCGGACAGTGATCACTTTTGCTGGTCCTCTTGCTGCATGCGTAGAAGCAGCATTTCAATCCATTGTCATAGCGACCCGGCTCATCGATATGAGTAAGCATCAGGGTGTTCATCCCCGCTTGGGGGCGGTGGATGTCTTTCCTTTTGTGCCACTTGATATTCAGTCCATGACGGTAGCCATTGAATGTGCCAGACTCCTGGCTTCCCGGGTGGGTAATGAGTTAAACCTGCCAGTCTATATCTATGGTGAAGCAGCGATCCACCCTACTCGGCGCGCATTAGCCGATATCCGTAAAGGGGAGTACGAAGGATTAAGCAAAAAGATCATTCAGACTGATTGGAAACCAGATTTTGGCCCGGCGGTGTTTAATATAAAATCAGGGGCATGCATAATCGGAGCACGAAAAATCCTGGCCGCCTATAATATCAATCTCAAAACCAAGTCTGTCCAAACAGCTCAAAAAATAGCATCCAGGTTGCGCGAAAAAAATGGGGGATTAAAGTCGGTGCGGGCGATTGGATGGTGGATGCCTGCATTTGATTGTACCCAGGTTTCCTGCAATCTGGTGGACCTGGATGAAACCCCCTTGCATCTGGCATTTGCTAGTTGCAGTGCCTTGGCTTTAGAAATGGGAACTGAAGTTACAGGAAGTGAATTAGTCGGCCTGATTCCTCAACAGGCTTTGACACAGGCTACTGATTTTTTTTATCCAAACAATAACTGGCCGGAACAGGAAAAAATTAAATACGCCATTGGCTTCCTTGGATTAAACGCCGTAAAGCCCTTTGATCCGGAAAAACAAATTATCGAAAAAGTTTTGTTGAAAAGAGATTAATTGTTCTCTCTGTGGCACCAAAAGAATACTAAATTTTTATCCTATTTTGGCATTTTTATAATGCGGTTACTGACTCTTATAGGCTTGATTAGCCTTTGTTCTTGTAATAGGCAACAAGACATTAAATCCAATCCCACTGGTTTGATGCAAGATGATCCCATCGACCATACCCTAATTTCTGCTTCGCCAGTACTTAATCCGGATATGGCATTAAAATCCTTTGATCTTGAACCCGGTTTTAGCATTCAATTGGTAGCTGCCGAACCTGTCGTACAGGCCCCGGTAGTTGCCCACTTTGATTATGATGGACATCTTTGGGTATTGACCATGCCTTCGTATATGCAGGATACCGTTGCTACGGATGAAGATCAACCAACAGGTCAATTATTAAAACTTTTAGACAAAGATCAGGATGGATATTACGAAGACAAAGAAATTAAGATTGACTCACTCGTACTGCCCCGCGCATTTAAAATTTTAAAAGAAGGAATACTCCTGGCAGAACCTCCTATACTTTATTATTACCCAATGACAACGGGAAAAGTGAGCAAAAAACTGGTTGTTGATTCAACGTATGCTCCCCAAGGTGATGTAGAACACAAACCCAATGGCCTTTATTGGAACCTCGACAACTGGATTTATAATGCCAAGTCCAGCCTGCGGTACCGTTGGAATCCTTCAGGGGAATGGACCATCGATACTTCTGAGTTCAGGGGTCAGTGGGGTATATCCGGTGATGATAAGGGCAGGCTTTTTTATAATCACAATAGCGCAGCTCTTTTGGCAGACGACCTCATGCCCAACTGGCTGGAGCCCAATCCATATTATACCAATACCTCAAAAGGGTTGATGGGTGTATCCCGTACCAACAACAAAGTCAATCCAGCCAGGATTAATCCGGGGGTAAACCGCGCCTACCTCAAAGAAGTCCTGGACTCAACCGGTAAACTCAACGAAATGACCGCAGCCTGCGGCGCGCTGGTATACCGGGATCAACAGTTTCCCCCATCATATTATAATAGCTATTTTGTTTGTGAACCTTCGGCCAACCTGATTCAAAGATTAAAAATCGATGAAGATAATCAGGGCATGTTGAAGATAAACCGCCCGGATCCGGTCAGAGAATTTTTAAGATCCACCGATGAAAGGTTCAGGCCGGTACACCTGACCGACGGACCGGACGGATGTATATATGTAGTCGATATGTACCGGGGTATCATTCAACACAAAAATTACCTGACTCCTTATTTAAAAAGACAAATAACCTATCGGCAATTACAAAAACCCCTCGATCATGGCCGCCTCTACAAAATCTGTCACCGGGGCAAACAGGAAGTACCGGAGAGTCTGACAAATAAAACAGATTCAAGTCTGGTCTCCTTTTTAACGCACCCTTCCGCGTATTACCGCGACAGGGCACGTGAATTATTGATCCAGCGAAAAGCAGTGGATATCCAGGAACAATTAATTCAGATTTTTGATCAGGTTCAGGATTATAAAACACAGTCTGGCATATTGTGGACCCTGGAGGGATTAGGCTTGATGAACACGACATGGATAGAAAAAGCAATTCGTAAAGAAACTGCCCAACTTCATCTGACCTTGCTTAAACTATTAGAGCATTTTCCACAGGAGGAACAAATTCCCGGGTGGCTCGATCGGATTTGTACCAATAAAAATCTCAAACTGGCAGCCTTGCCTATTATTCAAAAAAGAATGACAAAAAACCCATTTTATTATCAATGGCTGGCCAATTTGGAAGTGGAGTTTAGCCAGGATAATGATATAAAAGATGCCATTATTAAAACCGTCAATGGTTACGAACAAGTTTATCTTCCATTTTCAACCAGCCTGAAACCGGTGTTAAATGAAGTCCTCGCTAAAAAAAAACTCATGAAATCCCTGCAAGCTAATTTAAAGCCTGGCACCTGGACTTCGATGCTGAGGGGATACGATTTATTTCAGGTTCATTGTGGTATTTGCCACGGTAAAAACGGGGAAGGGATTACCGGCCTGGCCCCCGCTCTGGTCGAATCCGAATGGATCAGCGGAGATGAAGACCGATTAATCCGAATTGTTTTGGATGGTCTGAAGGGCCCGATTTTGATCAATAAAAAAACATTTGGTACCTCCTCAACGCTGATGCCGGGCCATCGGGATCAAACGGTACTGACCGATCAAAAACTGGCAGATATCCTGACTTTTATCCGGGGTAAATACGGACATTCGACCATCCCGGTAACGCGCCATAAAGTCAATAAAGTAAGAGAAGAAACGAAAGGCCGTCAACAACCCTATGAAATGGCCGATTTTATCCAGTGAATTTACCAGTATCTTAAAACTGTACTCCCAGGGAAATGGATAACGCATTGAACTTGCTCTTATCCTCAACCATGGAGACACTTTTGGGATTAAAAATCCTTGAAATACCATGTTCGTAGTCCAAACCCAGCGTAAGAAACAAGATCCTTACGGAAGCCCCCGCCATTAATCCGGCAAAAATCCCATTAAAGTCTTCATCCAGCCGGGGTGAACTACTGTCTACTCCCAATAAAAAATTACCGGCTATACCGCCCTGCAATCGGAGGTCCGCAAAACGATTTTTAAACAAATATGAGCCTACCCGAAGGGGTAATTTGATGACCTTAAAATCGGTAAATTCTTTGTATGGTTTGAATAAATCTATTTCTACGGGCAATACACTGATTTTCTGAAAGAACATGCCGGGCATAAAAAAATAACTTCCATCCGGGACAATGACATCAAAACCAAAACTGTATCCCTGGTGACGTGGATTACTGCCTGGCCATTGTTCGTCTGTGAAAGTTACCTGTTGTACTCCGGTAGTGAAATTGATATATACCTGCGTGTAAACCTTCATTGATATGAGGCAGAGACAGCACCCTAAATACAAAGTTTTAATTCTCATATTCTATATTTAATCCAATAATCAACCCGTCAAAACGCATAAGGTCTAATGGATTATTTAGTTTAATTTTATGCTTTTCAAAACGATTACATGTTTCCTGATTTATCCTATATAGTTCAATACTTCTTTGGAACCGCACCCGATGGCGCCCTATCTATTGTCAAGACGTTTGGATTATTCCTCACCTTTGCTTTTTTGGCCAGTGCCTGGATCTTGTCCCTTGAATTCAAACGCAAAGAAAAAGAAGGAATTTTACGGCCTCAAACGATCAAGATAAATCCGGCAGCCAATGCCCGCCCGGTGGATATTCTCATCAATATAATATTTGGCTTTGTAATGGGGTTCAAACTACTCTATGCCTACCAACACCTCGAAGATATGAAAAATGATGCGGTTGCCGTGTTATTGTCTTCAAAAGGGAATTGGCTCGGGGGGCTGATTGGAGCGGCAATTTTTGGATTAATTAAATATTGGGATTACCTCAAAGCCAGGAAAAATTCTTCCACGCCTCAGGACGTGCTTTTATATCCGCATCAGATGGTCCCGGACATTACTATAATTGCCGCCGTTTCCGGTATCCTGGGTGCTAAAATATTTGCATTATTTGAAGGGGAACAATCCTGGGGTTCCTTTGTACGGGACCCTGTTAAAGCGTTTTTATCGGGTAGCGGTCTTGCCATCTATGGAGGATTGATTGTGGCTTTTATTACGGTATTTTATTATGTCAGAAAAAAAGGGATCAAACCCATCCACGTAATGGATGCTGTGGCCCCTGCCCTGATTATAGGTTATGCCGTAGGCAGGATAGGATGTCAGCTTTCGGGTGATGGGGACTGGGGTATATTTAATGCAGCAGCCAAACCCTCCTGGTTTTTTCTTCCGGACAGCTGGTGGGCGTATACCTACCCGCACAATATCCTCAATGAAGGGGCCCTCATTCCGGGTTGTACCTACAAACATTGTATGCAACTTGAACAACCTGTTTTTCCAACACCACTTTGGGAGGCAATACTCGGATTTATCATATTTGGAATATTGTGGGCCCTGAGAAAAAGAATTACCATACCGGGCATGTTGTTTTTTGTCTATTGTATAATGAACGGTGTGGAGCGATTTTTTATAGAAAAAATACGGGTCAATGAAAAAATATTATTGGGTGGACTTGAGTTGACCCAGGCTGAAATCATCTCATCGTTGGTTTTTATTACCGGTGTGGTGGGTTGTGTGATTTTGTGGAAAAGGCATCAGAATCCTCTCCCCTCTAAAATTTGAGTTTAGCCACTGTTAAAACATTGTTTCTGTAATTATAACATTGACACAATTGTTTTGAATGTAATCGAAGAATACAGGGCCTGGGCCAATTTACAAGGGGATCACCTGCCTTTGTTTTTTAGACCATGGTGGCTGGATGCAGTCTGTCTGCCAGATCGGTGGCAAATAGCCCTGGCGAGAAATAAAGAAAATAAAATCATTGGAGTCCTGCCCCTCTTTAAATTTAATAAAAAAGGAATTCGGGTCATTGGACTTCCATTCCTGACACCCTATATGGGGGTCTATATGGAGTATCCTGCAAAACAAAAATTGAATTCCAAATATGATTTTGAAAAAGAGGTATTGGATAAACTAATTCAACAGATTCCGTCCTCACCTTATTTACAGCAAAAGTTTTTCCCATCCCTGACATATGGGCTTCCTTTTTACTGGCAGGGATTCAAACTGGATTGGAGATATACTTATCATCTTTCTTTGCAGCTAGATGAAAAAACCATTTGGGAAAACATGGAAGGGTCAGCCCGCACTCAACTGCTAAAAACATTAAAACAGGTAGAGGTCATTGAGAGCAGCGACACCCAGATAATGTATCAGTTGGTCCAGATGACATTTAGCCGTCAAGGGAAAAAAATGCCCTACTCCCTGACAGAATTTGAGCGACTCTACCAGGCGGCCTCGCACTATCAAAAAGGTAAAATTTATCTGGCTGTATTAAAAGAAAATCAAACGCCTGTCGCTGGCATGTTTTTAGCCCATGATACCGATACGGTGTATAATCTGGTTCTCGGACGCAATCACCAACTTGATCCCGGAGGAAGTATCCATGGAATATTGTGGACGGCGATTAAAGACAACTTAGGGAAATATCAGATTTTTGATTTTGAAGGCAGTATGCTGGAAGGGCCTGAACGTATGTTCAGGTCGTTTGGAAGCATACGGGTGCCGGTATTACAGGTCACCCGCTATAAAAACAGATGGTGGAAAGCAGCCTTTGCTTTAATCGGGAGATGAACCCCTGGCTTTAGCCCGGGGTTATTACCTTTGCATCCCATTTGGCATGAACAGCGAAATAAAAAATAAGGTTTTAGCGCATATGTCCTCGTTGTTGAAAGACAACACAGAAACATTGCTGCAAGCCAATGCCCTGGATCTCGCTTCAGCTGATCCGTCTGACCTTACCATCTATGACAGATTGAAGATTGACCACAAAAAAATTGATGGCATGATTCAATCGCTGAAAGATACCATAGATCAGCCCGACCCGGTAGGCCAGGAAAAATATCATTATCACCACCCCCAGGGCATACAGATTTATAACCGCAACGCTCCTTTTGGCACCATCCTCATCATTTATGAATCCCGGCCCGATGTTACCATTGAAGCAGCAGCCCTGGCTTTTAAAGCCGGAAATAAAATTTTACTCAAAGGAGGAAAAGAAGCCAGAAATTCCAATATTGTTTTAGTTGAATTGTGGCGACAAGCTTTGGTCCTTTTTGAAATTGACCCCGGTTATATTCAGTACCTGGATTATACCCGGGAGCAAACCACGGATTTGCTTCAATCTTCTGATAAGCAAATAGACCTGGTCGTACCAAGAGGTGGAGATCAACTGATCGCACTGGTAAAAAAGTATTCTTCTGCTCCTGTACTGGTCAGCGGCAGGGGAAACAATTTTATTTACATTCATGCCAAGGCTGACCTGGCCAAAGCAATGGAAATTATACTCAATTCCAAATTGCATAAGATCAGTGTCTGTAATGCCGCAGACAAGATTTTAATTGACCGGGACCTTCCGGGCATTGAACAATTCACCGAACAAATCATATCTGCCTTACATATCTCCCAGGTCGAAATTATGGGAGATCAAACCATGGCCCGAAAAAAAGAGGTTTTAAATATTAAAATCATCCGCGACGAAGCAGTTTGGTACGAAGAGTTTTTGGCAAAAAAAATTTTGTTTGCCGAAATAGATGGTCTTGAACAAGCTATTTATAAAATCAACCAATATTCGGGGCATCATACTGCTGTAATCGTGACAGAGGATGATCAGGCGGCGTCCAAATTTATGGAAGAGGTGGACGCGGCATCCGTTATACATAATGCTTCGTCCCGGTATACTGATGGTGGGCAGTTTGGCCTGGGTGCAGAACTTGCGATCAGCACGGATAAACTCCATCATCGCGGACCACTTGGGCTTAATCAACTCGTGACCAATAAGTGGTATGTCTATGGCAATGGACAAGTAAGAGATTAAAACTATTGCTAGGTTAAATCTAAAATGTATAATTTTCCACAACGACAAAAAGACCACAGCGATGCAACGAAAACGGCTATCGCTGTATTCGTGGGAGAATATCCCTCATTACAAGGTTAACTAGACACCAGGTTGCATTTTTCAAAAAGGGAAGGAAATGAAGAAGAAGAAACGAATCGTACTAAAACTGGGAAGCACTACCCTGACGAAAGGCACCAATCTGATTTCCCGCGGCAAGCTGGAAGATATAGCCAAACAAATCAATGAACTAAAAAAGGACCATGAGATCGTCATCGTGACCTCTGGTGCAATCGCAGCCGCTAAACATTTTATAGAACTTCACCGCGGTAATCCGGTCGCTGTAAAACAAGCACTCGCAGCTATCGGCCAACCTGTCCTGATGCGTTTTTACCAGGAAGTGTTTAATGATTATGAACTGAAGATCGGACAATGCCTCCTGACCTACCGTGATTTTGAAAATGAACTTTCACGTGCCAACACGCTGGATACCATCAACACCCTCCTCGATAACGGGTATATCCCGGTAATCAATGAAAATGATACCATTGCGACCGATGAAATCAAATTCGGGGATAATGATAAACTAGGCGCATTGACAGCGGTTTTACTTAAAGCCGACCTATTGATCCTGGCTTCGGATATTGACGGACTCTATGACGCGGATCCCAACAATAACCCAGATGCCAAACTCATTCTTAAAGTGAATGACCTGGACGCTGTAGAATATTTACAAAATGGTAGCACTTCGGCATTGGGCACAGGAGGAATCAAATCAAAAATTGAAGCTGCCCGGATTTGCCAGGCACATGGAGTAGAGATGTGGATCGTCAACGGCTGGAAAGATGATTTTGCTATAAATGCGATAAACGGTCTAATCCCATTTACCGGTTTTGCTGTGAAATAAATATAGGGTGTATCCAGACCTGGAAGGTTTCATTCCGAAATACAAGGTCAAATATTTCAGATCTTACTCCTTCATTCCTTTATCTCTTCATCCCTTCATTCCTTCATTCTTTAATTCTTTAATTCTTTAATTCAAATAAGTCCCCCTGCACCGCCCTGTTCCATTGAAAGGTTTTTCGATGATGGATACATTCTCCATATTGTCTCAGAGCATATTTATGTTTCGGAGTTGGGTAACCTTTATTTTGCTCCCAACAGTAATGAGGAAAATCCTGGTGCAATCCAACCATATATTCGTCCCTATGGGTCTTGGCCAAAATTGAAGCGGCTGCGATAGAAAGGTAGAGGGCATCACCATCCACAATACATTGATGCGGAATATCCCCAAATGGCCTGAACCGATTTCCATCCACCAGAATTAACTCGGGGCAAACTGGCAATTTTTCCAAAGCAAGTTGCATGGCTTTTACCGAAGCCCACAGGATATTGAGATGGTCGATTTCGGTGGGGGTGCAAGAAGCAACGGACCAATGCAGAGCTTTTTTTTCGATGATTAAACGGAGCCGGTCTCGTTCACGGTGATTGAGCTTTTTGGAATCATCGATGCCGGGATTTCGAAAACCTTTGGGCAGGATCACAGCTGCAGCATAGACAGGCCCGGCAAGGCATCCTCTCCCCGCCTCATCTACCCCGGCTTCTATTAACCCCTTTTTAAAATATGATCTCAATCTCCTAAAATGTTTGTTTAAAAGTAATCAATACTTTAACCCTACACTTCTACACCCCTACACCTATTAACCACCCATCAGGCCACCAATCACCAATCCCATCCCAAGCTTCTAACACTCAACCTCCAACTTCCACCCCCCCAACCCCTATTTCAATTATCTTTGTCACCATTTTGAAGCTGAAAAAATCACCCTATCTTTTATATGCAGATGCAAAAGGCCTTACTTATGAGGACAAATCCTTGTATGCGCTTGGCCGATCGGGCTGGGATGCCGGTGATGTACCTTTGGAAGAGTGGATAGAATTGCCTGATGGTGGTCAGTTATACACATTACCTGATCGGCAAGGATTGGGTATAGATGTCAAATCCGGCCAAATTAGAGTTTGTGAAAAAGGCAGGGCTGTGGCCGCTTTTGTACCTCCGGCTTATACTGTTTTGAGATTATCACCATACGTAACACTTCCTGAAGCTACACCCCTGCCCTTATATTGTTACAGTGCAGTGAGCTGGTCAGGAGGAAAATTATATGTGCCGGCTACCCGCATTGAACAAGACATACGACAGGAAGCAGCAGGTTATGATGATGAAAAAATCGCCAGGGGGATAGCATTATTTACTTCGCTCTATCCTCAAAACCGTTTAGTGAAACACCTGGCGGAAAATTGTGCAGCCCGGTATACCTGCCCTGCAGCCCGCAATTTTTTTCTGGGCAGGTGGGAATGCCCTATCCCGGTTTCACCCGCCTGTAATGCCAATTGCCTCGGATGTATCTCTTTTATACCCGCAACAGAAGTATTTCAATCCTCCCATGATAGATTATCGTTTAAACCTACAGCGGCCGAAATTATAGAATATACTGTTCCTCACCTGGAAACTGCACCTTATCCGATTATCAGTTTTGGTCAGGGTTGCGAAGGAGAACCGCTGCTGATGTGGGAAACTATTCGCGAAGCCATTCTACAGATCCGGAAATTTACCCCCAAAGGTTCAATCAATATCAATACCAATGGAAGTAAACCGGAGGCAGTGAATCTTCTTTGCCAATCCGGCCTTAATTCAATCCGGGTATCAATGAATTCAGCCCAGGAAAGACTTTATACCGCCTATTATTTGCCTAATAATTATAAGTTTCAGGATATCGTCGAAAGCCTCAAAATAGTCCGTTCCCATGGTGGCTGGGCATCTATTAATTATTTTGTATTCCCGGGGGTCACCGACACAGCGGCCGAATTTCAGGCTCTTTGTGACCTGATTGACTATACCGGTTTGTCCATGATCCAGTGGAGAAACTTTAATATCGATCCCGATTTTTACCTGCATAAATTAAACATTGGAGATAGTGATCCGGGTATGGGGCTGCTGGAGATGATGAATTTGCTTCAGGAAAAATACCCGGATTTAAAATTTGGGTATTTCAATCCGCCCAAAGAAAGGATGGCCAATTATGAGATGGATTTTGCACATTAATCCGTTTATAGGTTCCTTCATAATCCTAAATTTATGCAGTTTGGAATCGGGTTTCGTTAAACCCGAAGACCCGGATGACCAGAGGTACATGTTCCAGACTATGTATTTAGTTACCAACATGGAGTTTATAAGAAGATGGGCTGGGAAAACAGGAATTTCCGGGAAAGAGCACGAATGAAATATAAAACAGGATGGTATAATCGTTTAACTTTGAAAACCCTCTGTAATATTTTGCCTCATGAATAGATGGAGTATTATTATTGCTTTACTTTTTGCAACCGGCTTTGCCCGGGCCCAGAAGGTAACTGTTTCGGACGAAATCACGTTGCGAAACGATTTGTCCTATGACCTGGTGGGCAAGATAGATAGTCATTTTATTTTATTCAGGGACCGCGGCAGCAAATTCGAAGCCAGGATTTACAACCAGGAGCTCAAATTAAAAATGGATAAGGATATTACCTTGTCTGACCGCAATTGTAATATTTATGCTTCGCTGGCGACTGCCAATTCGTTTTATATATTTTATGGGTTTCGCCACCGCGGTGATTATTATCTGCAAGGGGATGAACTGGACAGTGATTGTAATATCATTTCCTCCGATACCATTAAAGTTTTCGAAAACATCATTTTAAACCCCAATATCCGGTATGCCCGTTCAGAAGACAGGTCCAAAATTATTTTTTTTACAGACGAAAAGGACCACGAAATGCAAGTCGTATTATTTGACATCAAGACCAGGAAAACGATCTATGACCGTAAAATTTATTTTAAGGAGACATACCTGAAAGATGATTTCAGAAGTTTGCTGGTCACCAATACGGGAGATATGCTCCTGATCCTGGAGAAGAACAATTTCCGGTCTAAAAAGGACAAACATGTTTTTGAAATTCATCGGTTTTATCCATCGGCCGACGCCGCCGAAACCTATATCGTACCGGTCTTCCGTTTTGTAAGTTTTCACAGCAAATTTGTGTACGACAATGTCAACCATCAATTGGTGGGCGGAGGGGTCTATTCTCAAAAAAACCTCAGTCGGGCAGAGGGAGTATACTATTTAAAACATTCTCTGCAGGCGGGTGCGGAAGAACGATTGACGACCTTTGCTTTTCAATCCCGATTTGACGAAGAAATTACAAAACGATCCAAGGATAAAAACGAATTCAGCCAGCTTGAAGTCAGTGATATTGCCCTGCATCAGGATGGGGGAGCCCTGCTTATCATGGAAATCAAAAAAGAGTATGAAAGAAGGTCAGCTTATGGCAGCGGACGCAATCTGAACATACCCGGAGGAGGATACCGGAATGCGATGCTGGTAGATTATTATTATGAGGACATGGCATTGTTTTCTGTCAATGCGGATGGCAACCTGCTGTGGACCGATATCCTGCATAAAAAACAGTATTCCCATGATGATGATGGCATATTTTCTTCGTTTTTCCTCTTCAAAAACCCAACCCGGCTCAGGTTGGTATACAATGATGAAATCAGTTCAGAAAATACAGTCAGTGAATATGTCGTCCACGGAGATGGAAAGTATCAGCGGAAGAGCGTGCTGAGTACAGAATACGTACGGTTACAATTGCGGTTTAAAGATGCCGTACAAGTCTCTCCGTCGGCGTTTATCGTCCCTTCCCAGCGTGCTTTACGCCTCAATCTGGTCAAAATAGAATACCTCTAATCGACACAGCCGGACAGCAGGATTTGAAAGTCCTGTTTATGCCCCTCAACCCCTGATTTAAGGCCGATCTTTCCGTTTTTTTGAGGCAAAACCAGCCAGGGGCAGTTCCTTTTATAAGTGCCTGTTATTGTGTGAGATGACTGCCCACAGTTCATTTTTCCCTGGTTTTTAAAAAAAATAATTAAACCGATTTTTTAGAAATAACATATCTGACAGCCATTTTTTAGTAAAATCGAAACAGCTTTTCTCCGAATAATGATAAAAAATATATTTTTACAGCCGTTTTTAAACCCAAAAAAATAAAAATGGCAATTTCCCGATTTAAAGCCCTGGAACTGGCTCAAAACCGTCCATCCCCTACTGTAAAAATACCCGATCAGAAAATCACTGAATATTATGGCAGCAGCACCTTCAATGATGAAGTAATGAAGTCACTGCTCAGCCCTGACGCCTTTAAAAAAATAACCGAAGCGATTCTATCCGGGTCAAAAATTGACCGGGAAGCCGCTGATGAGGTGGCCGCTGCTATGAAATCGTGGGCGGTTTCCAAAGGGGCTACGCACTACACCCATTGGTTTCAGCCATTGACCGGATCTACGGCAGAAAAACACGATGCTTTTTTTGACATTGATTATAAAACAGGCCGGGCCATTGAAAAATTTAAAGGTTCTGCTTTAGTACAACAGGAGCCCGATGCTTCTTCTTTCCCTTCCGGTGGGATTCGATCCACTTTTGAAGCCCGGGGATATACCGCCTGGGATCCTTCTTCTCCAGCCTTTATCATGGAAAACCTCGGAGGCACCGCGACGTTATGTATCCCTTCCGTTTTTGTTTCATATACCGGAGAAGCCCTGGATTATAAAACACCCTTACTCAAAGCTATTGCCCTGGTCGATAAAGCAGCTACTGCTGTCATGAAAGAATATTTTGACCGGGATGTCAAACGAGTAATTTCCACATTGGGCCCCGAGCAGGAATATTTTGTGATTGATGAAGCATTATTTAATGCAAGACCTGACCTGATGATGGCAGGACGCACTGTTTTTGGTCACGCGCCGGCCAAAGGTCAACAACTGGAAGACCATTATTTTGGATCTATTCCACCCCGTATCAATGCATTCATGGTGGATTTTGAGATTGAAGCGCAAAAATTAGGTATGCCGGTACGCACCCGTCACAATGAAGTAGCGCCAGCCCAGTTTGAAGTAGCACCCACCTTTGAAGAACTCAACCTGGCCTGTGATCACAATCAGTTGCTGATGGACCTGATGAGTAAAGTAGCAGTACGTCACAAATTAAAAGTACTGTTTCACGAAAAACCTTTTGCCGGTATCAATGGATCCGGTAAACACAACAACTGGTCCCTGGGAACAGATACGGGCATCAATTTATTGGGACCCAGCTCAAAACCCAAAGAAAACCTGCGGTTCCTGGCTTTCTTTGTAAATGTACTCAAAGCCGTATTCGATAATTCGGATCTATTGAGGGCATCTATAGCCTCTCCGGGTAACGAACATCGGTTGGGCGCAAATGAAGCACCTCCCGCTATCATGTCGGTTTTTGTAGGCAACACCATGAACCGGGTACTCCTCGAATTTGAAAAGAACAAAGAGATTACCCTGGAAAAAGGAGATAATGTTTACCTCAAATTGGGCGTCAACAAAATCCCGGCTTTATTGCTCGATAATACTGATCGGAACAGGACCTCTCCTTTTGCTTTCACTGGAAATAAATTTGAATTCAGAGCCGTAGGATCAAGCGCCAATTGTGCCCAGCCTATGACCGTGCTCAATACCATGGTGGCCGACCAATTGTTTAAATTTAAAGCCGATGTTGACAAACTGATTGAAAAAGGCCAGAAAAAAGAACTAGCCATAACAGAAGTACTTCAGGGATATATCAAAACGTCTAAGAAGATCATATTTGAAGGCAATAACTATTCTGAAGAATGGGTAAAAGAAGCCGCCAAAAGAGGTCTGAGTAATATCAAAGACACCCCGACAGCTTTGGAGATTTACCTGAGAAAACCCAATGTCGAATTATTTGAAAAACACGGTATCTATTCTCCAAAAGAATTACATGCCCGGGTAGAAATCGAATGGGAAAATTACATCAAAAAAGTTCAGATCGAAAGCCGGGTGTTGGGTGACCTGGCCATCAACCATATCGTGTCTACTGCTTTAAAATATCAGACTCAGCTCGTGGACAATGTAAGGGGACAAAAAGAAATCGGGATCCCTTCTAAAATTTACCAGCCTACAGTGGATACCATCAAAAAGATATCCGAGTACACCGGAAAAATTCAAACCATGGTAGAGGCCATGACCGAAGCACGTAAAAAAGCCAATACCATCGAAGATGCTCACAAACGATCATTGGCTTATAATCAGAAAGTCAAATCCTTCTTTGAAGGCATCCGTTATCAGATTGACAAACTCGAACTGATCGTAGATGATGATGAATGGCCTTTACCGAAATACAGGGAATTACTTTATGTGAGATAAAAAAAGTTTTTCATAACATATGACCCCTTAGAACTTCGGTACTAAGGGGTTTTTATTTAATACAACCATTACACTGCGGCCGAAAAAAAGAGACCTTTGCACGGAGACGGATTAATCTGCAGAATATAAAACCAGCTCCAATATTCATTCGTGAAGCCCAGTCC